>ERZ1034876.587-NODE-587-length-19697-cov-32.536707_pt1 | contig 19697 bp, 15 predicted proteins | sample MGYA00520698_ERZ1034876 | MGnify/ENA primary metagenome ERZ1034876 (study PRJEB33766, sample SAMN09781723) | gut metagenome | biome: gut microbiome | host: Homo sapiens | place: Madagascar | study: EMG produced TPA metagenomics assembly of the PRJNA485056 data...
CCCAGATACGGCAGCACCTTTCCCAGTACCTCGGCGCACACCGGCCCGGAGAGCGCACCGCCGCTCGTCGTCCAGCTGTGGGGCTCATCCAGGCAGACCAGCACAGCGACCTTGGGGTCGTCGATGGGCGCCACGGAGACAAAGCTCGCAATGCGCGCGCCCTCGTTGGCGCTGTCCAGCTTTTGGCTCGTGCCGCTCTTGCCGCCGATGCGGTAGCCCGCCAGCGCGGCCTGCTTACCCGTGCCGCCTGTAACGACACCCTCCATCAGGCGGCACATCGTGGCGGAGGTCTCCGCGCTGATGACGCGGCGCTTCACCGTCGGCTGCACTTCCTTCACAACAGTGCCGTCAGGCGCCGTGATTTTCGCCACAACATAGGGCTGCATCAGCTCGCCGCCGTTTACCACCGCACAGACCGCCGTGAGCATCTGCAGGTAGCTGACCTTGCTGCTCTGCCCGAACGAGCAGCTCGCCAGCTCCACCGGGCCCATCCGGTCCGCGGTGTAGTATTCGCTGCGCCTGACCTCGCCCGGCAGGTCGATGCCCGTGGCCTCCCGCAGGCCGAAGGCCGCAAAGTAATCGCAGAAGCGTTCTTTTCCAAGCCGCGCACCGATCTGGATAAAGCAGGGGTTGCAGCTGACAGCCAGCCCCCGGGCGAAGGTCTCGGTGCCGTGGATGTGCCCGTTTGCACAGCGGAACCGCGTGCCTGCGACGGTTATTTTACCCGCGCAGGTGAAATAGTCCGTGGCCTTACACGCCCCGGAGTCCAGCGCCGCCGACGCCGTGATGAGCTTGAACACGCTGCCCGGCTCATACAGGTCACTGATGGCCTTATTGCGCCACTGTGCCTGCTGGGCCTTTTGCAGCGCGGCGCTGCGCTCCTCGCCGGTCAGGGCATTCACAGCGTCACGGACTTCCTTGTTTATAAGGGTCCGCGGCGCGTTCGGGTCGTAGTCGGGCTGGCAGGACATCGCCAGCACGGCCCCGGTGTGGACGTCCATCACGATGCCGACGCCGCGCTCGGCCACATGATGCTCCGTCACAGCGGCGGACAGTGCGCTTTCGAGCCAGTGCTGAATGTTCGCGTCGATGGTCAGCGTCAGCGTGCTGCCGGGCACGGCGTCCACCAGCGTCTGGTAGTGGGTCGGCATATCGTAGCCCCAGGCGTTCTTGGCGGTCAGGATGCGCCCGTTCTGCCCGGTCAATTCGTCGTTGTAACGCAGTTCCAGTCCCCACAGGCCCGCGTTGTCCACGTCGGTAAAGCCTAAAATGCCGCCCATAAAATCCCCCTGCGGGTAGACGCGGCGGGTATCCTGCCGAATTTGTATGCCGTCCACACCGTTCGCCCGGCACCAGTCCCGCACAGCGTCGGCCATCGTCTTATCCACGCGGCGGCGCAGCAGGCAGTCGTTGGAGGTTCGCTGGCTGAATTTGGCCAGCGTATCGGCGTAGTCCAGCTCTAAAATTTCGCTCAACGCCCGCGCAGCCGGTTCTACGGCGGCGTCGGCCATCTCCCGCGGGGCAGCGCGGATGGTCCAGCAGGTCTCGCTGGCGGCCAGCAGCGTACCGTCGGCGGAATAGATCTCCCCGCGGGCGGCGGGCAGCGTGGCCCCGCGCAGCTGCTGGTCGGCGGCGCGTGCCGCGTAGCCGCCGGGGTCGCGCAGCATCAGCACAAACAGCCGCACCGCCAGCCCGCCCAGGCACCCCACCGCCAGCACCGCCGCCAAAAGCCGCATGCGCAGGCGCATTTTTGTATTCTGCTGCGGCGTGATCGGACGCATAGCTCCTGCCCCCTTCCCCATAGAACAGCCTATGAGTGTTCCACTGGCAAAATGCTGAATTATTGCCGGAAAATTCTCTGTATTGTCGATTGACCGTTTAGACACATAAGGTGTATACTGTTAATAGTAGATTTTGACATTTAATTGTCAAAGTTCGAGAGAGCTATTTTAAAGGAGGCAAACCCTATGGCTAGATTTACTTTACCCCGTGACCTTTACCACGGCCCCCACGCGCTGGAAGCGTTGAAAACGCTGCCCGGCAAGCGCGCCATGATCTGCGTCGGCGGCGGTTCGATGAAGCGCTTCGGTTTCCTGGACCGCGCCGAGGCCTACTTAAAAGAGGCCGGCATGGAGGTAGAGCTGTTTGAAGGCATCGAGCCCGACCCGTCCGTGGAAACGGTCATGAAGGGTGCTGCCGCCATGGAAAAGTTCCAGCCCGACTGGATCGTCGCAATCGGCGGCGGCTCCCCCATCGACGCAGCCAAGGCCATGTGGATCAAGTACGAGTACCCCGACATCACGTTTGAGGATATGTGCAAGGTGTTCGGCATCCCGCCGCTGCGCCGCAAGGCCCACTTCTGCGCCATCTCCTCCACCTCCGGTACGGCCACCGAGGTCACGGCCTTCTCGATCATCACCGATTACCAGAAGGGCATCAAGTACCCCATCGCCGACTTTGAGATCACGCCCGATGTCGCCATCGTTGACCCCGAGCTGGCCCACACGATGCCCAAGAAGCTCGTCGCCCACACCGGCATGGACGCCATGACCCACGCCATCGAGGCCTACGTCTCCACCGCGAACTGCGACTTTACCGACCCGTTGGCCCTGCACGCCATCGAGATGATCCAGGCGGATCTGGTCGGCAGCTACAACGGCGATATGGATAAGCGCGACGCGATGCACAATGCTCAGTGCTTGGCCGGTATGGCGTTCTCGAACGCGCTGCTCGGCATCGTACACAGCATGGCCCACAAGACCGGCGCGGCGTTTGCCGATTACGGCGCACACATCATCCACGGCGCAGCCAACGCCATGTACCTGCCCAAGGTCATCGCCTACAACGCGAAGGACCCCACCGCCAAGGCACGCTACGGCGTCATTGCCGACAAGATGCACCTGGGCGGCGAGAACGACGACGAGAAGGTCGCGCTGCTCATCCAGTATCTGCGCGGCATGAACGACGATCTGAACATCCCGCACTGCATCGGCCACTACGGCCCCGACTCCTACCCCGCCGAGCAGGGCTTTGTCCCCGAGAACGTATTCCTCGAGAGACTGCCCGAGATCGCAAAGAACGCGATTGCCGATGCCTGCACCGGCTCCAACCCGCGCCAGCCGACCCAGGAGGAGATGGAAAAGCTGCTGAAGTGCTGCTACTACGACACCGAGGTCGACTTCTAACCACCGCCCTTCTGCGGCCCCTGCAAGCCGCCGCATGATCTGCCCCGGCCACAAGCTTTTGTGGCCGGGGCTTTTTGCCGCCGCAAAAGTGGGCAAAATCCTTGCGATTTGATTTTTGCGGATTTTTGCTGTACAGGGCGCAGCTACAGCGTTCGCGGGCATTTTTTGTACAAGTGTCAAATCCTTGATTTCGCATAGATTTTGCTGTATACTAATGGTAAAATCCAAGTAAAAGAGGATGGTAGTTTACCATGACAGCCACTGCAAAGTCACAAGGTCCCCTGTTTACCAGGCGGGCGCTGTTCCCCCTGATCTGGCCCCTGCTGCTGGAGCAGACATTAAGCGTCACGATGGGCATGGCCGACACGCTGATGGTCGCCGGTGTGGGTGAGGCCGCTGTCTCCAGCGTATCGCTCGTGGACAGCCTGAATATTTTGATTATTCAGATTTTGTCCGCGCTGGCTACCGGCGGTGCGGTCATTGCCAGCCAGTATCTGGGCCGCCGGGATGAGGAAAACGCCAGCCGCAGCGCCGCCCAGCTGTACAGCGTGCTGGGCATCTCTACGGTTGCTGTGGGTGTTGTCTGTATGCTGCTCTCCCGCCCGATCCTTCGGATGGTGTTCGGCAGCATTGATGAGGATGTCATGCGGTTTGCGCAGCAGTACTTCCTTATCAGTGCGGTGTCCTACCCCTTCATCGGCCTGTACAACGGCGGCGCGGCGCTGTTCCGTGCGCAGGGCAACAGCCGCATCAGTATGCTGGCCAGCCTTGTCATGAACGTCATCAACATTGCGGGCAACGCGCTGCTGATCTACGGTTTCGGCATGGGCGTTATCGGCGCGGCGCTGGCCACGCTGATCGGGCGTGTGTTCGCCGCGGTGTTCATCCTGTGGCAGAACCAGGACCTGCACAATCCCCTGCGCGTGCAGCGCTTCGCTGACCTGCGGCCCCGGCGCAGGCCCATCATGCAGATTTTGTCCATCGGCATCCCGTCAGGTCTGGAAAACGGCATGTTCCAGATCGGCAAGCTGTGTGTCAGCAGCCTGACGTCTACCTTAGGCACCTCGGCCATCGCGGCCAATGCCGTGGCAAACTCGGTCTCGACGCTGGCGAACATCCCCGGCAACACGATGAGCCTTGCCATGATCCCGGTCATCGGGCAGTGCCTTGGCGCAGGCGAGAAAAAGCAGGCGCAGCGCTATTCCGTCACGCTGCTGGGCATCGCCATCACGGGGCTGGCCGTCACGAACGCGGCACTGTTCTTCCTGATGCCCGAGGTCGTGACCTGGTTCAACCTCTCGGCGGAGGCATCCGCCATGTGTACCCACGTGGTCCACTGGTTCAACCTGTTCAGCATCTTCTTCTGGGCGACGAGCTTTACCCTGCCCAACGCCCTGCGCGCGGGCGGCGACGCCAAGTTTACGATGTCGGTCAGCATCGTCAGCATGTGGCTGTTCCGCGTGATTCTGAGCTACATCTTCGTTCTGCAGTTCCACTTAGGACTGACCGGCGTCTGGTTCGGTATGTTCATCGACTGGATCTGCCGCAGCCTGTGTTTCCTTGTGCGGTTTGCCCGCGGGAAATGGATGGAGCATAAGGTGATATAAGACGCAAAAAACTCCCTGCCCGGTGCGGACAGGGAGTTTTCTATTGTATGGCGTGGGAAATTACTCCACCATATACTCAAAATCAATACGGCCCAGCGCCACATCGGCGGCGGCGACCCGGATCTTCATGGAAGAACCCAGCATCCAGCTCTTGCCGGTCAGCGGGTCCAGCATGCTGACGCCGTCGATGACCTGCGGTTCACCCTTGCAGAGCTGCGCGGCGGGGACAAAGCCCTCCACCGTGTTGTCCAGCTCGACAAAGACGCCGCGGGGCGTGATGCCGGCCACCGTGCCGGTGTAGACCTCACCGAGATGGTTGTGCATATACTCGGCCTTGTACAAGTCCTCTACATCGCGCTCAATGCGCACGGCGGCGACCTCCTGCTTGCTGGACTTCTCGCTGGCCTGCTGGGCAAACTCGTTGAAGTCGCGTTGCAGCTGGCTGGCGGAGACACCGTTCAGCATCTCGGTCAAAATACGATGAATCGCCAAATCGGGGTAGCGGCGGATGGGGCTGGTGAAGTGGGCGTAGTCCGCCAGCACCAGACCGTAGTGGCCCAGGGGCTGCGGGGCGTAGCGGGCCTTCTGCATGCTGCGCAGAATGCCGGTGTGGACGGGGATCTGGATGGGCTGGCCGCGGGTCTCGTCCAGCAGGGCCGCCAGCTCGAGCTGCGTCGGGATGGGGTTCTTGAACTTGGCGTTCAGGCCGCAGGCCAACAGCGTGGCGGACAGCTTCTCCATCTTCTCGGCGTCGGGGGCCTCGTGCACGCGGTAGACGAACGGGGCCTTGTTCGTGCGGCCCGCGTTGGCGGCGCACTGGTTCGCCAGCAGCATGAACTCCTCGATCATGCACTCGGACGTGCCGCGGTCACGCTTAACAATGTCGATGCAGCGTCCGTTCTCGTCCATAACGAGCTTGGCCTCGTTGGACTCGATATCCATGCCGCCGCGGGCCTTGCGCAGGACCAGGCGCTTGCGGTACAGCTCGTCCATCGTGGGCAGCTGGTCAAGCACGGCCTCATATTTCGTCTTAAGGTCGGTCAGGTCGGCGTCTGTTTCAGATTCCGGGGGCTCCAGCAGGGCGTTGATCTCCTTGTACACGCCCTTGACGCGGCTGCAGATGACGCTCTTGACGAACTTGTAGCTGCGGATCTCGCCGTTCTCGTCCAGTCGCATCAGGCAGGAGAACGCCAGGCGGTCCTCGCCCTCGTTCAGCGAGCAGATGCCGTTGGACAGCTGGGTCGGCAGCATCGGGATGACCTTGTCGGCGTAGTAAATGCTCGTCGCGCGCTCGAACGCTTCCTCATTCAGCGCGGAGCCGGGGCGGACATAATGGCTGACGTCGGCAATGTGAACGCCCAGCTCGTAGCCGTCGTCCAGCTTCTGCAGGCTGATGGCGTCGTCGATGTCCTTCGTCTCGGCGGAGTCAATCGTGAAGATGGGAATGCCGCGCAGGTCCAGGCGCTTCGCGGCCTCGGCGGGGTCAATCGTGGCGTTGTCGTAGGCGCGGGCCTCCTCCAGCACCTCCGGCGGGAACTCCTGGCGGACGCTGCGGCCATACAGGATGGCCTTGGCGCACTCGGACGCATAGTCGGAGGAACCGAATTTCTCGACAACGGCGGCGCGGTGGTCGCTGTGGCGGTTGCCGCGGTGGGTGATGAGGAAGCCGACCTTGTCGCCCAGGTGCACGCCCTCGCTCCCCTGCTTGGCCAGCAGGAACTTCACGTCGCGGCAGCCGTCCGGCTCCACGGCCATGCGGCCATCCTCGGACAGGCAGACCGTGCCCGCAAAGCGGTTGTTCGGGACCGTGACCTCGACGACCTCGCCCTCAGAGGAGCCCTCCACGCGCGGGTGGTCGAACAGCTTGACGTTGATCTTATCGTTGGGCATTGCGCCGTGCAGCGCGCGGCCCGGGATGAAGATGTCGCCCTCGCCGTCGTCGCGGCTGGCAAAGCCGAAGCGCGCGGCCAGCTTGACGAGCGTGCAGGGAATCGTGTTGGGGGCTGCAGCATTCTCATAGGTCGCAAAGCCGGGCACATAGGTGCCGTTGCGCATCGACAGCTCGCCGGTGGCGACCATAGCGGAAACGGTGGTGCGCAGGCGGGAGTTGTCCACCTGCAGGTTGTTCTGCAGTTCGCGCAGCGTCATGGGACGGCGCTTGACTGCGTTTAAAATAGATTTCTGTAACGGTGTCATAGTTGCTCCTTTAATTTACGTCGCACCGCCATCCGACGGTGCCCTACCCTTATATACATCCACAAAAAACGGTCCGCCGGGGCGCTGCTTACAAAGCCAAAGCGCTTGGCGGACCCTTTTCATCTTTGTTACCCTGCCAAAATCACAGGCGTGCGCTCAAAACGCAGACGACCAGCGTGACGACAAAGAAAACGACGCCGCAGATCTTGGTCAGCTTGGCCAGCTTGGCGTCCACGCCGCGCTCACGGCCTGCTGCCATCGTGGCAGAGCTTTCGCCCATGATCGCGCCGGACAGGCCCTGGCCCTTCTGCTCCTGCGCGAGGGTGAAAACAACGATCAACACGGACACGGCGATGAGGACGACGCCGAGAACGATCTCATACCAGTTCATTAGATTAGCACTCCTTCTATTTCTATCCACGCCGTCGTGACGTGAAAAGTCTCATGCACCGTACAGTATAGCATAGTTTGCCGCATGTTGCAAGCGCTTTTTTCACGTTTTGGGTGTAAAATCAGTTTTGCAGCGCAATTTGTTCGCCCTGCACCAGCGGATAGCGGACCAGCCTGTCCCCGTCAAGGTTTTCCCGGTGCATATCGACGGCAGTGATCTGGTGGTTGCCGTAGGTCGTGTAGTAGTAAATGCCCTTGTCAGCGTTGCAGCAGCTTGTGTAGAGCGTGATCTCGTACTTGCCGCCGTCCAACTCACAGCAGCCGCGCTGCTGCTCGACAGCGTGCAGGATGTGGAAGAACTGCCCGACGCTCTCGGCCTCGCTGCTGCCGGATTTCGCGTTCATCCGCACAAAGGCCGCACGCACAAAGCGGGACTGGCTGGACAGATCGCCCGGCAGGCCCAGTGCGCCGAGGCCGCGGCTGTAGACGGGCAGGTCAAGGCCGTCCGCAAACGCAACCGCAGGTGTGCGCGGCGAGAGTGCGCGGTAGTTGTTCAGTGCGAAAAGCTGCTGCGGGAACGGCGGATTGTTCGTCAGTACACCGACGGGGTTATCGTAGATGTGCAGGCCGTCGGCGGTGGACTCCACCACGATGCTCCCCGTTTTGTCGGCAATGAGCCAGTGCAGCTGCGCGAGGGGCAGCTGCTCACTGAACGGGATATTGACGATGTTGGTTTTTGCAAGCAGCGTGCGCACCTCGGCCAGCGTCGCACAGCTGCCCAGCAGCCAGGGGATCAGCTCAAACTGGGCGACGTTGCTTTTGCCATCCTGCGCCGGGTGGTAGACTGCATTGCCGACAAAGTTCAGCCCTGCGATGCCCAGGCCCTTCTCATTGACGGCGTCATAGTAGAGCGGGTACTCCCCCGCCACGTAGGCCATGCCGATCATCGCATATTTTGTGCGGAAAGCCCCCATGCAGCGCAGAGCAAACGGGTAGGCCCGCGGCGTGATCGTGACCTCGTCACCGTAGGAAAATTCGTAATCCAGATTGCGGCCAAAGTAGAAACTGTCGGTTGTATAGGTTGCAGCTGTACACATGGTAAACACCCCTTTAATTATAATAGATGCAGCGCGGCTTTCCTGCGTCGAGAATGTAAGGGCGGACATGGTTCGCCCGCGGCACATAGCGGCCGCCGCAACGTTCACGGGTCGATGGTGAGCATCAGCCCCTGCATTTTCAGTGTGGTTTATATTGTACCACACCCTGCGCGGGATAATCCACCGCCAAATTGTAAACAATGCGCCCTTGCCGAATCCAACGCCATCACAAAAAAGCTTGCGGCGTATAAAAATCTCCCGGTAACAGAAGTGAAATTACCGGGAGAAGGAGAAAACAAAAACGCTGCAAGCCCCGAAAAAAGGCTTGCAGCGGTGCTTTCTGGCGTCCCAGAGAGGATTTGAACCTCCGGCCCCACGCTTAGGAGGCGTGTGCTCTATCCAGCTGAGCTACTGAGACAGGTAACAGTTGCTATTATACCTGTTTTCCGCCCGGATTGCAAGTGCCCGCTGCAATTCTGTGCCCGGTTTCTGATTTTACAGGATGGGCATGAACCACTCCACGGTCTCCGGCTGCGGGGAAATTTAAGGCAATACCGCACAATTCCCGCCTAACGGCTCAAGCACCGCTCCGGCGGCTGCGGCACCTCGCTCGCCGTATCGGCACTTAGAATTATGCGGTATTGCCTTAACATTCTGAAAGCAGCAGAAAAGGTCGGCAACAAAAAAATCCAACCGCCCGGAAGCAGTTGGACATCTCTATAAAACGCACTTTGAAAATCGGTCATCGCCTTTGCCGGTTTTGTGCGATACAACAAAGAAAAAAAGCTGCGGCAATATCTTTGCCACAGCTTTTTGGTGGGAGCTGGTGGATTCGCAAGCCGCGGTCTAAAAAACAGTCCGCAGGACTGTTTTTTGCCGTCTGCGGACGGCCGACCTGTTCGAATCCTACCAGCTCCAGCACAAAAAAGAACCCGCAACCTAAGTTGCGGGTCCTTTTTGTCTCTACGTTACAAAAAGGTTGTCCACTCAATCAGCCTTTCGTTTGTACACCCACCAGCTGTTCTCACGGCATTTTTCCAGTTTTCCGTCACGGACTAAGCCCGCCAAAATACGGTTGGCAATAGCAGCCGAAACACCACACAAAGCGCGGACATTGGCATTCATAATGAACGAGTGGTCGTTCAGATAGGCTTTTATTAGGTTCCAACGACTGACCTCTTTATCAGGCTTGACGGGAGCATCACTCATTCCATCACTCACAGAAAGAACGTCCATGAGTGATGCCTTGATGGATCCGTTATTTGAAATGGGGGTTGATAGTCGGTCATTTGATTCTCCAATCGCATGAATAGTTGTTTATGTGCTTGTCTCTTGTTTTTCTATAAAATACCAAAAATTTTAAAATTAGTCGAGGGTTTATATTTAAATATTTCCATGGAGCAAAAAATGTGATACACTGATAAAAATATCTGAATAGGAGTGAGAAGAATGACAGATCCCCGCAAGCAACTTGAGGATGTCACCTTTCAGTGGTTCGATGACGATATTTCTGACAACGAATATACAGAGTTTGCCAACAAATATTTGACAAGCAGAAATTTTCGATTGTATAAGTATCAGAATCCTTTTGTATCTTTAGAATCCCTCAACAGATTTTATGACCAGCTAAAAACAAACAACCTGTCACTGTGTGCTCCCTCCACATTTAATGATCCCTTTGATGGGCAGTTTACGGTCCCTGATTGGGTAGACCCGCAAGCACTATATTGGATGCGCAATGCAACAGACGAAATTTGGAGAATTGGCTGCCTAACGGAGCGAAATAACAGCTTATTGATGTGGGCACATTACGGCGCATCGCATCGCGGCGTATGTATCGAGTATGACTTTTCCAACTTTTCTGCAATCGAAAGTCGCTGTATGTTTGCACCCGTAATGTATCGCAATTCATGTCCTGAAGTACCCGAAAGCGTAATAGCAAAATCATATAAAGGACAAGGCATACCCACTGAAGATCAGAATCAGCTTTCTAAGGGTCTCTTTACAAAAAGCCCTGACTGGAAGTACGAATACGAATGGCGCATTGTGAAATACTGTTCCAAAGACAAACGAATTTCTAAATACCTTCCATTTGAAATGCCACCTATACGAAAAATTTACTTAGGCGCTGAATGGAGGGCGTCTTTTGATGGTGCCGATTGGATTTATCATGACCTATGCGAAATCTGTGAACCAAGAGGAATTGACATTATAGAGACACATCTCAATGCCAAATCTTACACAGTCGACATTTTATAAGTGCACAATCCATTTTCCTGATTACAGTGTATATCCTTATACAAAGCGAGACCTTTCCAATATAATATCTATAAAAAAGGCGGTGAAACTCTTGACCCATGAATTCAATATATGCTCAGGAACTTGTAAATATAAAGATATCAACTTCACCTTTATATTTAATGGAGAAGAACTTCAGCTGGTTCCTCCTTCTGATAAAAGAGAAACTATTCTAACAGAATGGCTATTAACAGCTATTGCTCCCGGCGCTTACACAGTCAGAACCTCTTTGACTATGGACGAGCCATACCTAATTGGCACCTGCAACGAAACCAACTCCACTTTTATATTTATAGCCAGGCAGGGTGGACATATTGGAAGTCAAAATTTTGTTTTACTTGTCCCTATCATTGCCTATATTGAGTGTAGATACAACTCGGTCAGTATCGCCAGAATGTCCTTTACGAGTCCTGTAATTAATTGTATTCATCCTGTCACCAAAGGCTTTGGCTGTACGTTAGACAGAAAGGACTTTACTGAGAGGGGAATATTTACAGTTACAACGCAAAGTTTCAACGAAACCACAACAGTACCTCAATCTTTTATGGTTGACGACAGACCTGTTTCTGTCAATTTTAGTATTTCCAGCCGACTAAATATAAAATTGGATGAGCCTCCTTTGATCCTTGAATCGGCCATGAATTTTGAATTCGATCCCACAAATGATTACTACTTTATTTTTAGATTGTGGTCCGTTGCAAAACAATTTCTACAGTATCTATGCTATAGAAAAAACATTTATCTTCCTGAAGTTGCGTTATATACATCTACGGATAAGGGCGGATACGAGAAATTTGCAACAATGTACGTGCTTAATGAGGACGGCGATGATGAACCATCTACATTGAAATCTGGTCGCTATATTAAGCAAATGCTCCTTGTTGGCGCCGAGGGAAAAATTCTATCAGATATTGCCAGTAGCTCGCTTTACCTTCGGCATCTACCACAGACCTATCGAAGTGGCCGGACTATTGATGCAGCCCGATTTGTTATGATCACCGCAGCATTTGAATGGGAGTACAGGCGTAATTTCCCTGACGGAGCACCAAAGACAGAATCGCAACTAAAGGCAGAAACGGCTGTAGCCCATGAAATTGAGGAAAGCATCAATAATAGTAAAGGCAAAAAGCGAAAAATTTATAAGTTTCTTAGTCGGTTAGTAAAATCAAATAGCCTTGAATCCGAGATTGTTCACATTGGTAAAGTAATTGATGACATCATTGGTGTTTTTGGAAAAAATTTGTACCGCCTAAATGAGGAAGAGTTAAGCTATTCCGAAATGGGAAAGCGCCTTTCTTCCCAAAGAAATCACTACGCCCATGGTGATCTAGACCAGGGATTTATCGGTCTTTCTCTTCTGGATCTAATGTACATGGAATATATCATTTACGCCATTCAACTGAACCACTATGGTATAGATGCGAAGCACATCCGTTGTGCCATAAACGATTTATTCCATCTGAATTATGCTTTGCCTTCGTGATTTTTCTTCAATTCAACATCTTCTTTTCTTTATATCCACCAACAAATTGAATTTCGATCTCATTTCTTGATTTCACTTTAATTGATTCCACAATCCTCGCCGTCATCGTATCATCGTATTCCTTTATCTGCAGGTCTTTCTCTGATATCCGCAGCTGCGATGGTGTTTGCTTCTTTTTCTCTGCACTTTCTGAAATAGCCCTTTTCAGCGCCTTGATTTTCTCGTTTGTGCTTTTCAGCTTATTGTCCAGAAACGGAGTTTGCTCATCTAGGTCCAGCGACAGTTCCAGCAGGCGGTCAAATTCCTGCTGTGCCTGTTCCAACTGCGTTTGCAGGGATGTATCTGAGTTTTCGCCCCGTTCGATTTGTTGTAAAATCCCATTAAGCTGTGCTGAAACTTCAGCGGTAAAATTGTCGGTCAATTCTTGAATAGCTTTCAAAATTGCTTCATGCAGCTCCTCTTCCGGGATAGACGGTGAATGCTTGCAGAATTTCGTACCATAAGCTGCCCGGTTTGCACACCGCCAAACCACCTCTTTGCGACCGTGAATATCCCAGGTGACTCGTTTATAGCTGCTGCCGCATTCGCCGCAAACCAGCCGTCCAGATAAGGCATACCTACTGTTGTATCGTCCTTTTCTCTTTTTCCGTATATTGGCGGGGTTCTTGCTTTGGCGCTTGGCAATTTCCTCTTGCACTTCACGGAACACCTGCTTCGTTACGATTCCCTCGTGATGGTTTTCTATGTAATATTGCGGGAGTTGCCCGGTGTTTTTCTTATGTACACCTGTCAGCACATCCTCGGTAAAGGTCTTTTGCAGCAGCACATCACCGCAATATTTTTCATTTTGAAGGATTCGCAGAATTGCCTGTGACGACCAGGTGGTATTCCCTCGCGCAGTAACCGCTCCGGCAGTCTCTAACCTTTTCTTGATATTTTGCAGGCTGTCACCTTGTAGGTAGCTGTTATAAATCAGCCGGATCACTTCTGCCTGCGCCGAAATAATTTCTGGTTTGCCATCGGCACCTTTTCGATAGCCAAGCATCTGGCCATAGGGAAAAGGAAACTTGCCTTGTTTGAATCCCATGCGCTTGCCGCGGGCAACATTTTGGGAGATAGATTCGCTCTCTGCCTGTGCAAAGGCGCTCAGTACGGTAAGGATCATCTCAGAGTTCATGGTGGCGGTGTTGATGTTCTCTTTTTCAAATACCACCGCGATTCCAATTTGTTTCAGCATTCGGACGTATTGAATACTGTCCAGTGTGTTGCGGGCGAAGCGGGAAATGGATTTTGTCAATATAAGGTCGATTTTGCGCTTCTTGCAGTCTTGAATCATCTGGTTAAAACCGTCACGCTTCTTGGTATGTACGCCGGAGATACCGTCATCCGCGTAGATGCCCGCGACTTCCCACTCCGGGGTGGAATTGATTTTCTCGGTGTAGTACAGTTTCTGGATTTCAAAACTGCCCTGCTGTTCTTCTTCCTCGGTGCTGACGCGGCAGTAGGCCGCCACCCGCAGCTTGCGCACCGTGTTTTTCCGTCCGGCGCTTTCCCTCATAGAAGCGGGAATCTCAATGATTCTCATGTTGCTCATGGCTTTTCCCCTTACACAATTTGTCCGTTCCGCAGTTTGAATTCAATATGGGTGTCACGGTACAGGATGACCTTGCTGACGACCTCCTTATAAAAGGTATGTGGGAAGCCATCTGTCGGCTTATACTCGGCACAAGCTTTTCGTATTTGCATAGTTGCCGGGTCGGCATCTCCTGCAGAGCAGAATTCATATTCCAGTTCCGCCCGGTGCAGGATTGCAGCTACAAGGTCATCTTCGTCAAACTTATCTGTTGCGATTTTTCGTTGAATTTCTCGGTCAAGGCGAGCAGAATCCATGGATCTAACAACAGAGTGGGTATCAGGTGCTCGAATCTGAAGGCTATTTTCCTGTAGCCATTTTAACTTTTGAATGATTTCTTCGGATAACACCGCTTCTTCTATCGGTGCGCTCCACATTCTGCACTGTCGGCAATGCCACTGATTTGTTTTTCCATGCCAATACAGCCTTTCGCCACAGCAGCCACATTGTATATTCTTGCGAAATGGCGCAAGTGCTGCAGAGTACGTCGATGCCTTGGCAGACCGAACTTGTGCCGCTTGCCGGAATATTTCTTTCGTGACAATTGGCGAATACCTGTCTGTCCCACAGTAAGTTTCGTTTCCCAAAATGCGGCTTATAGTATTTTTATTCCATTCTGCATCATTCTGGTGGTACTCTATGCCTTTGGAGATCATAGCCTTAGCGATTTGCTGGAACGTATTTCCTGCAAGGTACGCTGTGAAAATGTTTTGCACTATTGTCCCCTGCTCTGTATCTACCACAATGTTGCCGTCTCGAACCGCGTAACCAAACGGAAGGTATCGTTTTTTCATTGTCGCTTCTCCTTCAGATGTAAACCGTTCGGCAGTTCGAATACAAAGGCTTCGTTACTGACAACAATTTTCTTTACAATTGTCCTCATAGACTCTTCATCAAACTCCGTCAATGCCGTATGGTTTTGCATATAACGGTCTATTTGTTTTGTTTGATAGAGCGCCTTTTCTGCAGTTCCATTCTGTTTCTGGCAGGTTAGGCACTTTTTCTTTTCCGCAAGCTGTTGTTCTATTCGGATGCGGCGTTCTTGGTAGACTGTTTCCTCTATATAACCCTGTGCATGGATACGTGTCAGGTTGTGCAGTTGCTTTGATATCTGTAATATTTCTGTATGCACCGCGTTACTTGCTTCATTCTGCATACTCTTGATGTCCTGTATTCGCTGCAAGTCGTTAAAGATTGGGAGAAACAGTGTCGCTCGATTTTCGAAAAGTTTGTTGTACATTGACAAAAATGCCCCATAAAGCTCCGTTTCGTAAACAGGCTTTATGGGGCATTGGGTTGAATCCACGATATGCGTCTTGCAGTTCCAGACCCGCACACCATTTGCACGGGTCTTGGGCAAAAGCATTTTTCCACAAAATTGGCAGACAGCCATTTTTGTAAGCGGATAGCTGTGCATCTGTGAACGATGTGTGCGCTTTTGTGAAAGCAGTGCTTGTACTTTCGCAAAATCTGTCGGCATAATAATGGCAGGATGGCTTTCTTGGATATAATATTTTGGGAGTTGACTCTTATTGCGTTTCTTTTGCAGGGGTAATGTATCCGGTGTATAGCGTTTTTGGCAGCAGGTATCTCCACGGTACTTTTCATTGGTAAGAATACTCTGTACTGCGGGAGGATTCCATGCTCCGGCTTCTTTGGGATATTGACTATTCAGCAATTTTGTGATTCTTGCTACACTCTCCCCTGCCAAATACTGCGCATAAATAAAGCGAACAACAAGAGCTTCAGGTTCATAGGGAATCAATTTGCGGTTTTCTTGTCGATAGCCAAACGGTGTGGATGCAGTTACATAGGTTCCGCTCTGCATTCGTTTGCGTATACCCCATTTCATGTTCTTGGAGATGGAGAGTGATTCTTCCTGCGCAACGGAGCAGATCATACTCAGAATCATTTCGCCGTTGGATGTCTCGGTGTCAAAGCCTTCTTTTTCAAAAACTACCGTTACGCCAAGACTTTTCATTTCGCGCACCGATGCCAGCGCATCCGCTGTGTTGCGGGCGAAGCGGGATGCCGACTTGACCAGCACACGGTCAATCAAGCCGGCGCGGCAGTCGTCCAGCAAGCGGTTGAACTGCTCACGGTGTTTGGTGCTGGTGCCGGTAATGCCTTCATCGGTGTAGATTCCGGCGAAATCCCAGTTTGGATTTTCCTGTATCAGATGGGTATAATAATCCACCTGCACGGATAACGAGTTCAGCTGATCCTCGGAATCACTGCTAACGCGGGCATAGGCCGCCACACGCAGACGCTTCGGCTGTTGCTGTATCGGCTGGATAACTTGGACTTGCGGCATATTATTTCCTCCGAGTTTGACGCTGTGACATTCTTTTTATCACATACAACATACCCGAAAGGCAGGTCAAAAGCTATTCACGAGAACCACTAAACTTCTCGGCGCAAAACGCCGCATTTCCGGGCATAACCAACATTCGCGCGCTGACAGATGTCCCTAGGCAATCTTCCGTTTGCGGCAGCGGATACCAGCGCGGCATAGGCCAGTGCATATTTCAGCTCCTGTTCCAGCCTTACGGGAAACGAGTCAATCTGCATCGACAGCCACCTCCCACGGCACTCTTTTTCCGGTTCGCGCGGTACGAGCCAGGATGCGACTCTCCAGCCCCGTCAGATAGAGTTCATATTGCAGATTGGTTTCGGTCGTAATCAGCACTGCACCGTAATTTTGCAGAAATCGCAGGATGCGGTATAAGGTTGCAATGTCGTGGCTCAACCGGTCAAGGCTCTGCACCATGACGGCATTGACACGCCCCTGTTGCACAGCGGTGAGCATGGCAAACAAATCAGGTCGCCAGAACTCGGTGCCGTATTTCTGCTCCATGCAGGAGTTTACGATGATATAGCCGCGCCTGTCGGCTTCGCGCATAACATCCGCAAGCTGTTCTTCCAGTGCCGGCAGGTTCGGTGCTGCACTGCGGGCAAAAGCCCACACTTTGTATTCTTTCATGGGCGCACCTCAGAATTGCTCCATCAGAGGGAGACGAACATCAAATCGCGGCTTGCCGAACGATGCCCGCGTGAAGCGGTCACCGACAAAGCGTTCCAGACCGCTGTTGATGAGCTCGGCGTTTAAGTCACATTCTGTGGTGATGAGATAGACATCATTCTGACGCAGAATTTCAATAACTCCTACCAGTATGTAACTGTTGCGGCTGATTTGCTCCAAATCGCGCACCATCACGGCTTCAATCCGACCGTTCTCTACTGCGTCCAGCATAGAGCGCAGACCAATGCGGTCTTTCAAGGTGTTTCCGCTGCAATGGTCAAAAGATGTGCCGCGCACAAGAAAACCGTGTCCGGCGGCTTCGTCGATAAGGTCATACAGCCGGTCAAAGGCAATGCGCGGATCGCTGTTGGCGCAGCGCACATAAATCCAGACATCGTGGTTTCGCATAAGGTACATCTCAGGTTCCTCTTTTCACAAAAAGTAATCCGGGCGCTTCTGCTCCCGAATGAATTGCTGCACATCTTCAATTTTCTCGGTGATTGGGCAGGTCGGCAGCGCTGCCAGCGCGGCGTCATGGTACTTGCCGCCGATACCCGCACGTTCGTCCAGAATAGCGACCACACAAGAGTCCTGCTCCGTGCGGATGGCACGTCCAAAGCCTTGTCGCAGTTTCTTCTGCATTTCGGGGATGATTTCGGCGTTTATATAATCGCGCAGATTCGGATATTGCTGGCGTTTGTAGTCGCTGACCGGGTCGGGTATCGGGAACGGCAGCTTTGCGATAATCAGCAGTGACACCATATCGCCGGGAAAGTCAATGCCCTCCCAGCAGGAGCCAGCCGCAAACAGTACGCCGTTGCCGGACTCTTTGAACTTCTGGATGGTACGATTCTGCCCGCGCCCGGCTTGGAACACCGGGAACGCCAATCGTCCGCCGAGTGCATCATACACACGGCGCATCTGGCGGTAGGATGTGAACAACACCAATGCGTGACCGTGGCAAGCTGCAGTGAGCCGCACAATTTGGTCTGCGAGGTACTGGTTTTCGGGAACAGCCGCCGCCCGCCGTGCAGGGATATACAGCAGACATTTTTTCCTATAATTGAACGGAGATTCTGCGCGGAAATGGCGCAGCGGAGCGTATGCTGCCAGCCCCAAAAGCTGTTTCGTGTGGTCGAAATCTCCGGCTGCTGTCAGCGTGCCGGAGGTCAGAATGGTTGGCTCACGGGTATTCCACAGGGCGCTGCGAAGTAACTGCGGTACGCGGTTGCTGGCCGCGCAGAATGTGAGTTGGCCGTCTGCGGAAAACTCAAGGTACAGGATGCGCGTCGGCACATCCAAGAGAAAAAGGCGCAACAGACTTTCTGTTTCTGCCAGCCGATATTGCAGGTAGTGCGGCATATCCGGCTGACTGCAGATATACTGCAAAAGGTTGATGCAGTCGGCTATCGCCGCTTGGCGGAATGACGTAAGGCTGAACGGTATGCTAATTTTTCTTTTCGCCATGGCAAAGCTCGGTGCGCAGGAAATAGAGAGCGTGAGAAATACCGTCCGCAGTCGCTTGGACAAGCCTTTGAAATGTGCCTGCTGCAACAGACTGCACAGATCATCCATATCCTGTGCAGACAAAGTTTCCGTGTACATCTGCCGCGCGGCATCTGGGAGCTTGTGTGCCTCGTCCACCACCAATGCTTGGTATTGCCGAAGCAGCAGCGGGCGTTCTTCCAGCCGATGGGATGCGTTGGCCAGCAGATAATTATGGTTGCAGATTTGAATATCCGGCTTCATGGAATCCCGCAGGTACTGCTGATAGCGGCAGTCTAAACGCAAGAAACAATCTCGCGGGCAGGACTGCGGCACACAGATCCGGCAGCGGTCATATCGTGATAGGCCGGGAATGTGGTCTAAGTCGAGAACATTCTCGGCCATGCGTAGGCTGCCTTTCTGCCGCGAACCTTTGGAAATGGCTTTTGCTTGACGCTCTGCAAGGCGGGCATCGCAGACAAAGCGTTCTTTGCCCTTGCGGACAACCGCCGTAATCGGTGCTGTGATGATGCCCTCTGCCAGCAAAACAGCGGACAGATTGGGCAGATACTCGTTGAGGATGGCGTCCTGCAAAGCAACGCTGGAGGTTGAAATTACCACCGGCATTTTCAGTTGGTTGGGGCGGTGCATCTGCCAAAGGATACAGGCAACAAGATAGGCCAGCGTCTTGCCGATGCCTACGCCTGCTTCGCACAGGGAAATCTCTTTATTATATAAGGTATCCAAAACTTCATGGCAGAGCGCGATTTGTTCCTCGCGCACCGCCATACCGTGCCGGGGCAGAATCTCCCGGAAAATCTGTTCGGCTATGCGGTGGGATTCCGCATAGCCTGTCGGATAGGTTTGCATATGTTTTACACCTCTGTTTTCCATCCCGTTTAAAGCAAAATGATGGGCAGCAGGTGCTTGGGTTCCTGCTGCCCACGATTTGCCCTAAACGGCAAAAGTAAAATAGTTAGTTGGTATGTGCCATATTTGCCGCCCGCACCCCTGACACCGGGAACATAACAGGCAGGGCGTTGGCACACCCGTTCACTGACTCTGCCACGATCTTACTGATTCCAACCGCAGCGCGGTCACCCCCTCTGACGCTGGAGGCCGCCGGTGTATCATTATGGTCTTTCCCACCGCAATTCTGGTTTGCCGGACCGCCCACTGGGGCTTGCTGGGAAAGTAACGTACCTGTTATGCTGGGTATTCGGTTGTCAAGGTGCAAGACGATGACTATTTATCATCGATCAGAGCCAAGTCTCGAAGGATTGACCGTATGTAAACGCGTT
>ERZ1034876.592-NODE-592-length-19536-cov-12.548791_pt1 | contig 19536 bp, 20 predicted proteins | sample MGYA00520698_ERZ1034876 | MGnify/ENA primary metagenome ERZ1034876 (study PRJEB33766, sample SAMN09781723) | gut metagenome | biome: gut microbiome | host: Homo sapiens | place: Madagascar | study: EMG produced TPA metagenomics assembly of the PRJNA485056 data...
GTGGAAGTCCCCGCCCCCATAACCATTGGTCAGGTTTTGGCCGAAAATGTGGCGGGCACAGGCGTGGACATCATCGCTACAAAAAATATTGCGCACGCCTGATTTTGTGGTAGAATAGGGAAAGTATAAGCGTATACAGAAAGCATAGAGGAAAAATGCCATGAACGAAACCACCCGCGCCGATATTGCCATTATCGGTACTGGGCCTGCCGGCGTATCGGCGGCCATCACCGCCCGCGTGCGCGGCAAGCAGGTGCTGCTGTTTGGCAGCAAAGGGCTGACGACCAAGATGACCAAGGCCCATACCATCCGCAACTACCCCGGTCTGCCGGACATTACCGGCACCGACCTGGCTGACAAACTCAAGCACCATCTGGACGTGATGGGCGTGGAGATCACCGAGAAGCAGGTCACGACCGTCTACGCCATGGGCAGCTACTTCGGCATCCAGACGCCGGATATTATGTATGAGGCCTCGTCAGTCATTCTGGCGGGCGGCGTCGTGATGGGCAAACCTTTCCCCGGTGAGGACGAGCTGCTGGGCCGCGGCGTAAGCTACTGCGCCACCTGCGACGCCCACTTTTACAAGGGCAAGGCAGTGGCCGTGCTGGGCTACAACGCCGAGAGCTGCCGCGAGGCCGACTTTTTGGCCGAGACCTGCGCCCGGGTATTGTATTTCCCGGTCGTACCCCACGAGGTCAATGTCGGCCCCAACGTAACGGTGGTGCGGGAGAGGGTGCTATCCATCCCCGGCACGATGAGGGCCGAGGGCGTGCAGACCGACAAAGATCTGCACCCCGTGGACGGCGTGTTTGTGCTGCGGGATGCCGTAGCGCCGGACAAACTGGTGCCGGGCCTTGCCACCGACGGCCCCCATGTAGCCGTGGACGCCCAGATGCGCACCAACCTGCCGGGCTGCTTCGCCTGCGGCGATCTGGCAGGCAAGCCCTACCAGTATATCAAGGCTGCCGGGCAGGGCAACATTGCCGCCCTGTCGGCGGTGGAATGGCTGGCCGAGCAGAAGTAACCTTACAAAACAATGCAAAACGCCCCCAGTGGTCCGCGATGGGACCGCCGGGGACGTTTTGTTTTGTGTGGTTATCCCTGCACCAGCACCACACTTACATCATTTACATTGGTGCCTGTGGGGCTGGTGACCAGCAGCCCGCCCACTGCCTGCAAGGCGTGGTAGGCGTCGTTATCTGTCAGCACGGCGGGCACAGTCAGGCCGTGGGCGGTCAGGGCGGCATCCGTATCGCCGTCCGTGTAGCCGCCCGCCGCATCGGTGGGGCCGTCGGTGCCGTCACTGCCCACCGAGAAAACGCAGGCATTCAGCCCTGCCAGTGCAGGGGCGGCGGCCAGCGCCAATTCCTGGTTGCGGCCGCCCAGGCCGTGGCCCGTCAGGTGTACCACGGTCTCGCCGCCCGCCAGAAAGGCCAGCTTTTGCCCCTGCCCGGCGTGGCTTTGGGCTATGCTGCCCAAAAAGCGCCCTGCCTCCCGGGCTTCGCAGTTCAGCCGGTCGGTCAGCAGCACGGGGGTGTAGCCCGCTTTGCGGCAGGCATCCGCCGCAGCGGCGCACAGTTCCCGCACGCTGCCGGTGATTTTGGTGGTCACATTGTCCAGCGCTTTGGGTGTTTCCTGCTCCAGAAGCGCCGCAGCCGCCGGGGAAAGCTTTAACCCATACCGTGCGGCGATAGCCTTGGCCTCGGCGCAGGTGGAGCTGTCCGGGCAGGCGGGGCCGCTGGCGATCATATCCAGCGGGTCGCCCAAAATATCGCTGAGCACGATGCTGTACACCTGCGCAGGGGCGCAGGCCAGCGCGAACCGCCCGCCCTTGACGCCGGACAGGCGCTTGCGGATGGTGTTCATCTCCACAATATCTGCGCCGCTGGCCAGCAGCTGGGACGTGATGTCCTGCAATTCCGCGCCAGGGATCAGCGGCTTTTCCAATAGGGCACTGCCGCCGCCGGAGAGCAAAAACAGCACAGCATCCTGTGCGGTCAGCCCATGCACCAGCGCCAGCGCCTTTTCGGTAGCGGCAAAGCCTGCTTCGTCGGGCACCGGGTGGGCGGCTTCATAGCAGGTCACGCCGGGAATCTCGCCTTTCACGTGGCCGTATTTGGTAATGACCACGCCGCCGTCCGGCCGGCCCAGCACTTCTACGGCGGCATGGGCCATCTGCCAGGCGGCCTTGCCCGCGGCTGCCAAAAACACCCGCCCCGCCGGGGCAAAGCCCTGCAATGCGCGGCGCACCGCTTCATCCGGCAGCACGGCGTGAATGCTGGCAGTTACAATCGTTTCAGCTTGGGCACGCAGGGTGGTATTCATGGCAAAGACTCCTTTTTATAAAAGTCCGGCGGCGGTCATGGTATGCACAAACCCGTCCCAGGCGGCACCCGCCGGGGTAGGCAGGCTGGGCCGGTAGGGTACGCCCACGTCCCGCGTGCGGCGGATAAACTCCTCGGTCAGGGTGATGTCGCCGCTGGTGTCCTTCATGCCCACGATGTTGGGTATCTGGTGGGCCAGCTCGTCCACCAGTGCCGCCTGCAGGCCGCGGGCCAAAATCAGCTCGCAGCCATCATTTTGTAACCTTATCGCGCGTTGACAAGCTGCGTCGATATAGGTATACTCAATACAGAAAGGTGATAGATTCGGATACTGTGCAATCAAGTCTGCTGCCATTTGCTGCATTTCCTGCCGGGGCAGCAGCACCGCGGCCTTTGCCATAACGGGCACCCCCTAACGGTCTATTTACCAAAACTATAGCACAGCCCACGCTGGAATGTCAATTTTTATGCGCGAGGAAATAAGAAGGAGAAAAAGAAATGGCGATCCATGTTGTAAACGAAGCCCGCCGTTGCCTGCACTGCAAAAAGCCGATGTGCCGCGAAGGCTGCCCCATCAGCACCAATATCCCGGAAGCAATCGAGCTGTTCCGCACCGGCCACAAAGAAGAAGCCGGCGAAATGCTGTACGAGAATAACCCGCTGAGCGTCATCTGCTCTCTGGTATGCGACCACGAAAAGCAGTGTGAGGGTCACTGCGTGCTGGGCCGCAAGGGTGCCCCCGTGCATTTTTCCAGCATCGAAAACTACATCTCCGATGCGTATCTCGACCATCTGGAGCCGGAGATGGAGCCGAAAAAAGGCCAGCGCGTGGCCATCATCGGCAGCGGCCCGGCAGGCATCACCATCAGTGTGCTACTGGCCCGCCGCGGCTATGACGTGACCATTTTTGAAAGCCGCGAGAAGATCGGCGGCGTGCTGCGCTACGGCATCCCAGAGTTCCGCCTGCCCAAGAGTATTCTGGACCGCTACCAGAAGCAGCTCATCAAGCTGGGCATCAAGATCCGCCCCAACACGGCCATTGGCCGCACCCTTACGGTGGACGACCTGCAGCGCGACGGCTACGAGGCCATCTTTATCGGCACCGGCGTGTGGAAGCCCAAGGCCATGGGTATCCCCGGCGAGAGCCTGGGCCATGTCAACTACGCCATCGACTATCTGGTCGACCCGGACGTGTATGATCTGGGCGATAACCTCGTCGTCATCGGCGCGGGCAACTCGGCTATGGACGTGGCTCGTACTGCCCTGCGCAAGGGCGTGCGCCATGTCAGCGTGTTCTGCCGCCGCTACCAGACCGCCGCCAGCGTGCGTGAGGTAGACTACGCCAAGGCCGACGGCGTGGAGTTCTACTACGGCATGCGCCCCAGCCGCATTACCGACGACGGCGTTTACTACAAGAAAGTGGAGATGGACGAGGAAGGCAACATTACCTCCACCAGCGAGGAGCAGTTCTTCCCCTGCTCCAGCGTCATCATTGCCATCAGCCAGGGCGCACAGAACCGCATCGTCAGCACCACTACCGGCTTGGAGATGAGCAGCCACGGTCTGCTTGCCACCGACGAGCACGGCCACACCACCCGTGAGGGAATTTTTGCCAGCGGTGATGTGGTGCTGGGTGCCCGGACCGTTGTGGAGGCTGTTAAATACTCCAAGCAGGTTGCCGAAGAAATGGATGAATATTTGACGAAACGCCGCGAGAAATAATTTTTAGTTTGCGCTTTCGGTGTTCCGCCGCCCTGCGGCGGACACCTCGATATGAGGTGGTCGAACGGGCTAAAAGCTAAAAATTGCAGGATGCTGCAATTTTCTTAACGCTTTTAGCCCGTTCTCCCTATTGACCCCTTCGGGGCCAAAATGATCTACGGTTTATCCTCAATACGACATTACAAAAGGGCGATGCAGTTCTCCGGCATCGCCCTTTTGTGTTGTGTTATATGGAGAGTTTCTTTGCCTACTTTCTTTTCCAAAGAAAGTAGGTCAAAACAGCACCACAGGGCTGGCGAGGTTTTGCAGAAGGGAGACGATGCTCCAGCCGGCGATCTCGGCGGTGCGGCTGTAGACGTCGGAGGTTACTTTCAGGCCGTCGGTCTCCATGGTGATGCAGTGGTCGTCACCGGCAAAGCCTTCTACGCTGGTAATTTTTGCACCCATGGCGTCGGGGCCGATGCTGGCCAGGGCGGCGGCGACCGCCACGTTCACCTTCGTGGGCAATACCTGGATGGCCTCGGCAGCGGTGCCTGCCAGCACCGTCTTTTCTGGCGTGGTCATCAGCTCTTCGGTGAACAGCGGCGTGTTTTTCAGCGACGCCGGGCCTTTGTGGGTGTGGATCTCGGCGGTGATGGGCTGGTTCTTCGCCTTGGCCATCAGGGCCACCGTGTGCAGCACATCAAAGCCGCCCACTGCGCCGTGGGGCAGGTAGATGCGCCCGCCGTGGGCCTTGGCCGCGGCGCAGGCTTTGGCGTAAAAATCGGCATCCGCAAAAACGCCGATGCTGATGGGGATAAAGCCCAGCCCGGCTTCCAGCACTGGCAGGCAGCTTTCTTTGGCCACCTGCACGGCAGCGGTCTCCACCACGTAATCCGGTTTCTGGGCCAGCACCTCGTCCAAGGTGACGCAGGCCGCGCCGCCCGCTTTGGCGCACAGGGCCTCGGCGTCCGGCAGCTTGCGGCTCATCGCTGCACAGAGGGTATAATCCGGCAGCAGGCCGCTGGCAATGGCATCGGCCACGATGCTGCCCAGCTGGCCGCAGCCCAAAATCGCAATTTTCTTCATGGGGGCACACTCCTTCTTGCTTGCTGCCCCCATTGTAGCATACGGTGCGCAAAAAGAAAACCGGGACGCAGCAAAACGTCCCGGTTTATTTTTTGCGGCTTTTACAGCGGTTACAGAATCTGGCCGTGGCGCACCACGGTCTGGATGTTCAGCTGGTCGTCCACCAGTACCACGTTGCCCCAGCGGCCTGCTTCCAGGCTGCCATAGTCGGCATCGACACCGATGCTGCGGGCGGGGTTGAGGGTGGCGGCGCGGACGGCGCTTTCCAGCGGCACGCCCATCTCCTGCACCGCACGCTTCATGCAGTCAAACAGGCAGGTGGCGCTGCCGGCGATGGTGCCTTCCTGCTCGGTCAGGGTGGCGCGGCGGCCGTGCACGGTGACGGCCTGACCACCCAGGCTGTACTGGCCGTCGGGCAGACCGCAGGCCATCATGCTGTCAGCAATCAGAATCACGTGGTCGTCGCCGAAGGTGTTGAAGGTAAAGCGCACCACGGCGGGGTGGATGTGCACGTTGTCGGTGATCAGCTCGACCTCGGCACCCTCCTCCAGCGCGGCGATAATGGGGCCGGGGGCGCGGTGGGTGATGCCCGGCATGGCGTTGTACAGGTGGGTCATGTGGGTGGCACCGGCGGCAAAGGCTTCTTTGGCGGTGTTGTAGTCGGTGCAGGTGTGGGCAATGGAAATACGCACCTCATCGTGACATTCCTTGATGAAGTCCATGTTGCCCGGCTCCTCGGGGGCGACGTCCACCAGCTTGATCAGCCCACCGCTGCGGGCCTGCAGTCGGCGGAACATATCGGCGTTGGCGGCCATCACGTACTTGGGGTTCTGGGCGCCCACCTTTTTGGGGCTGATGTAGGGGCCTTCCATGTTGATGCCGACCAGATCCGCGCCGTGCTCATTTTTATGGGCCGCAGCCACATCCATGATGCCGTTCAGGATCTCTTCGCTGAAGGTCATCGTGGCGGGGCAGATGGCCAGCACACCTTTGCTGGCCTCGAAATCGGCAATGGCCTGCAGACCTGCTTCGTCGGCATCGCAGAAGTCATGGCCGACAGCACCGTGGAAGTGGATGTCTACAAGGCCGGGCAGGGCGTAGCTGCCCTTGGCGTCCAGCACTTCCTCGTTCTCCTGCGGGGCGGCACCGAAGACGATGCGGCCATCGCGGATCACCAGGTCTTTTTCCACAAAACGGCAGCCATCCGTAAAAACTTTGGCATTCTTGATAATCATAGCGGAAAACCTCCTGCCATCAGATCAGGCTGAATGCTTCCTCATCGCCGACCAGGATAAAGTCGGGGTGCATCTGCAGGATGCTGGCGGGCACTTCGGGAGTGACGGGGCCGAAGAAGGCTTTCTTCACGATTTCAGCCTTGCCCTTGCCGTTGACGACCATCAGCACCTTGCGGGCCTGCATGATGGTCTTGATGCCCATGGTGTAGGCCTGTTTGGGGACCAGGTCCTCGTTGCCGTCGAAGAAGCGCTTGTTGGCCTCGATGGTCTCGGGCTTCAGGTCGACGCAGTGGGTGCCCAGCTCGAAGGCCTCGCCCGGCTCGTTGAAACCGATGTGGCCGTCGTGGCCGATGCCCAGCAGCTGCAGGTCGACGCCGCCGACGCTCTTGATGACAGCGTCATAGCGGGCGCACTCGCCCTCGGCATCCATGTTGGTGCCGTCGGGCAGGTTGATGGCTTCGGGGCGGATGTTTACCAGATCGAACAGGTTGCGGTGCATGAAGCTCCAGTAGCTTTCGGGATGCTCCTTGGGCAGGCCGCGGTACTCGTCCAGGTTGACGCTGGTGACCTCGGAGAAGTCCAGGTCGCCCTTGTTGTACCACTCGACCAGCTGTTTATAGGTACCCACGGGGGTGCCGCCGGTGGCCAGGCCCAGCACGCAGTTGGGTTTCATGATGACCTGAGCCGAGATGATGTTGGCAGCCTTGCGGGACATGTCATAGTAGTCTTTCGCGCGGATGATTTTCATAGAGATTTCCTCCTAATTATTGGGGCGGGCCGGTGGGGACCGCCGTTTCTCCTTACCTTGTATTATACCACAATACCGTTTTAGAAAAAGCAGATAAATGTGAATTTTATATCAAAATCCGAGCAATTTTGTGCAAGCTCCAGGCAACATTTCATAAAAAGCGCCGGGGGCAGGCGTTCAGCCCGCCCCCGGCGGAAGATATGCGGTTTAGATAAAGGGAACCAGAACCTTTACCAAGGGGCACTGTAAGCGATCACGCAAGGCTTACAGCATTTTCTTCAGTTCGTCGTACACAAACTGGACCTTGGGGCCGATAACGACCTGGCAGGCAGTCTTGCTGGGACGGATGACGCCAGCGGCACCAGCCTTCTTAACAGCCTTCTCATCAACGGCGGTGTGGTCCTTGATTTCGAAGCGCAGGCGGGTAGCGCAGTAGTCAACGTTGGCAACGTTGTCCTTGCCGCCGACAGCAGCCAGAACGCCCTTGGCGATGGCAGTGTAGTCGTTGTTGGCCAGGGTGATGTTGGCCTCAGCGGCTTCCTCGTCCTCGTCCTCACGGCCGGGGGTCTTCAGGTCGAACTTGGTGATGGCGAAACGGAACACCAGGTAGAACACGACGAAAGCAGCAATGCCCAGAGGAATGATCATCCAGGTGTTAGCATGTGCGGGCAGGCTGGCGGAGAAGACCAGGTCAGTAGCACCGGCGGAGAAGCAGAAGCCTGCGCGGAAGCCGGAGTAGTAGGTGATGATGGTGAAGATGCCGTACAGAGCGGCGTAGACGATGTACAGGGGGAAGCAGAGGAACATGAAGCCGAACTCGAAGGGCTCGGTAACGCCGCAGACGAAAGCGCAGATAGCAGCGGAAACGACCAGGCCGATAGCAGCCTTCTTGTTCTTAGCAGTCTGGACCATGGCCAGAGCAGCACCGGCAATACCGAACATCATGCAGGGGAAGAAGCCGGACATGTACATGCCGAGGCTCCAGCCCACATCAGCGGAGGTGTCGCCAGCCCAGTAGTGGCTCAGGTCGCCCAGGCCGATGGTATCAAACCAGAACACGTTGTTCAGGGCGTGATGCAGGCCGGTGGGGATCAGCAGACGGTTCAGGAAAGCGTAGATGCCGGCGCCGATGCCGCCCATCTTGGCAATGCCGTTGCCGAGGGCAACCAGAACGCCGAAGATGATGGGCCAGACGAACAGCAGAACGACGGAAACCACGATGGAAACAACGGCGGTCACGATAGCAACGCTGCGCTTGCCGCTGAAGAATGCCAGCCAGTCAGGCAGCTGGGTGTTCTTGAACTTGTTGTAGCAGGCAGCACCGATGATGGCGGCCAGGATGCCGATGAAGGAGTTGCCGGCGATCTTGCTGAAAGCAATGTAATCGACGGAGCCTTCCTCCAGCGTGCGGACAGCGCCGACAACGCCGGGGCTGAGCAGCTGCTGCATCATCAGGAAGCTGACCAGGCCAGCCAGACCGGCCGTGCCGTCGTGGTCATCAGACAGACCCACAGCAGCGCCGATGGCGAACAGCCAAGCCATGTTGTCGATCAAAGCGCCACCGGCCTTGATCAGCAGGAAACCAACGGTGTACGCAGCACCGGAGGTAGCACCCTCAGCGCCCATAACGGCGGGAGCGAGTGCGTAACCAATGCCCATCAGGATACCACAGACGGGCAGCGCAGCTACGGGAAGCATTAACGCTTTGCCGAGCTTTTGCAGATACTTCATCATAAAAGCATTCCTCCAAAATATTCAAGTGGGGCTGATCTGGTTCCGCCAGCCGACCACTTTGTTAAATATATGTTAACACATTTTTACAAAAAAGAAAACCCCTTTTGTTAAAATTGCCGAAAAGACGAAAAACTCACACCATATTTGGATAATTTGTTAACAAAGAGAGAATTATTGCCCAAAAATCGTAAGATATTTAACTTTTTATTGCCGTCTTCCCGCGGTTTGCGAAAATTTCTTTCGCTTTACAGCGACGAAGAGAAAATCTCTTTAAAGCATTTTGCAGGGCCGCCGGGGGTGTTGATGAGGGGCAGGTTGCAATAAAGACGCGTGATTACTATAATAATGGGCATATATTTTGTAGAGTATAGAGGGAGGAGCAGCCTATGCAGCCACTATCCACGCGCACAGCGCATTTTACGGATTCGATCATCCGGCGGATGACCCGCATCTCCAACCAATACGGCGCGGTCAACCTGTCCCAGGGATTCCCGGACTTTGACCCGCCCCAGGCTATTTTGAACCGCCTGGCCGAGGTCGCCCACGAGGATTTCCACCAGTATTCCATCACCTGGGGCGCGCAGAACTTCCGCGAGGCGCTGGCCGAAAAGCAAAGCTGCCTGATGGGCCGTGAAATCGACCCCAACAGCGAGATCGTGACCACCTGCGGCAGCACCGAGGCCATGATGGCTGCCATGATGACGGTGGCCAACCCCGGCGACAAGGTCATCGTGTTTTCGCCTTTTTACGAGAATTACGGTGCTGACACGATCCTTTCCGGGGCCGAGCCTATTTATGTGCCGTTGCACCCGCCCACGTTTGATTTTAACGTGGACGAGCTGGAAGCTGCTTTCAAGCAGCACCCCAAGGCCTTGATCCTGTGCAACCCGTCCAACCCCTGCGGCAAGGTGTTCACCCGTACTGAGCTGGAAACCATCGCTGACCTGGCCAAAAAGTACGACGCCTACGTCATCACCGACGAAGTGTATGAGCATATCGTCTACGCACCTTACACCCACAACTACTTTGCCAGCCTGCCCGGTATGTGGGAGCGCACTATCTCCTGCTCGTCGCTGTCCAAAACCTACTCCATCACCGGCTGGCGGCTGGGCTACACCATCGCCCCGACCGAGATCACCGACCGCATCAAAAAGGTCCACGACTTCTTGACCGTAGGCGCCGCCGCGCCCCTGCAGGAGGCTGTCATCCCCGGCCTGCGCTTTGGCCGGGACTATTACGATGAACTGCTGAAAACCTACACCCACAAGCGGGATTTGTTTGTGCAGGGCCTGGATGCCATCGGGCTGGAGCACACCACGCCCCAGGGCGCGTACTACGTGCTGATGGACATTTCCCGCTACGGCTACAAGAGCGACCTGGAATTCTGCGAGATGCTGGCCCGGGATGTGGGCGTAGGCGCAGTGCCCGGCTCCAGCTTCTTCCGCGAGGATGTGAACCACTTGATCCGCTTCCATTTTGCGAAGAAGGATGAGACACTGCATGAGGCGCTGAATCGGCTGGAGAAGTTGAAGAAGTTGTAACATAATTGCGTATCCTGCCGAACCATGGTACAATATGGGCAATCTTTTGGTATAGGAAAGGACTTTTTCGTATGGGTATCGTAGTCATCGGTGCGGTGTTTGTAGATATTAAAGGCTATCCGCTATCCACCTACATCCCGGGCGGGCGCAACGCCGGCCGGGTCGAGCAGGTCCACGGCGGCGTCTGCCGCAATGTGGCCGAGGATATTGCCAATGTGGAGCTGCGCCCCACTTTCGTCAGCCTGGTGGATGACACCGGCTCCGGCCAGGACGTTATCGACAAGCTGGCCAAACATAAGGTGAACACCAAATACATCGAGAAAGTGCCCGACGGCATGGGCACCTGGCTGGCCGTGTTTGACAACGACGGCGACGTCTGCGCCGCCATCTCCAAGCGGCCGGATACCACCCCGCTGACCAGGCTGCTGGAGGAAAAAGGCGACGAAATTTTTGCCGACTGCGATGGCATCGCCTTTGAACTGGATCTGGAAAAGGACACCGTCAAGCAGATTTTGCGCTGCGCCAAAAAGTATAACAAAAAGGTCTACGCCGCCATCTCCAACATGAGCATCGCCATGGAGCGCCGCGCCTTTTTGCAGGAGATCGACTGCTTCGTCTGCAACCAGCAGGAGGCCGGGCTGCTCTTCTCCGACGAGTACGACCACATGGCCCCCGAGGAGATGTGCCGCACGCTGGCCGCTAACGTACACAGCGCCAACATCCCCTGCATGGTGGTGACCATGGGCGGCGAGGGCGCTGTATATGCGCGATCCAACGGCGAAAGCGGCGTTGTGCCCGCCAAAAAGGTGGATGTCATCGACACCACCGGCGCGGGGGACGCCTTCTTCGCCGGTACGGTCATAGGCCTGACCTACGGCAAGACATTGCCGGAAGCCTGCGAGATCGGCAGCCGTTTGGCGGCCTCGGTCATCTGCACAGCCGAGAATGTCTGCCCCCGGTTCCGCCCGCTGGAGTTTGGGCTGAACATCCCCGTGGTGGACTAAAACACAGTATAAGCAAAAATACCGCCGTGTATGCCATTTACGGCTACACAGCGGTGTCTTTTGTGCGGTTATGCGCAGCTTTTCAGCAAATAGAACGCGGCGGCGATGAGCAGCAGCGGCAGCGCCAGTTTGATGATGCTACCAATGAGCAGGCCCACCACCATCAGCGGCAGAGCCACCACGAACAGCACAGCTGCGACCACCTTGGCGGCGCACCAGGCTACCCGGAACGCCAGCCCCACGCTTTTGAAAAAGAACCAACCGAACAGAAATAAGGCAGCTAACGAAATCATATGTATTCACTCCTTTGTTGTGAATACGATTATACACGCTTATTTATTGCACAAACAGGATAAAATCAGCAAAATAACGGCGCTATTTTTCCCTGTGGAGAGAAATTACGGCGCTTCCGACTCCTTATTATAGGCCTCAGTGTCGATCCTGCCGTTGGCCAGCATCTTTTCCACCCAAAGCTGCAGCGTTTCCACCGTGACCGAGATGCGCTCCAGCTCTTTCTGGATGCGCACAAAGTCGTCGATCTCATCCTTGCTGATGGTGCCGTCGGCGGCAATTTCAATTAACCGCTCTTTTTTGCGGTCCATAGCGTTGAGGGAGGCCAGCATTTTCAGCACGATGTCCGAAAGCTCACTGTTGCGGATCTCGGGCACGTACTGCTGGCCGATGGGGCACTGCCGCGCGCAAAAATAGTTGCAAAGCGACGGTGTTTTATACTTTTCCGCCATGATGAGCACTTCGTCCGGCCGGGGCAGGCTGCGCTCGCTCTCGATTTTTTCGATGCGCTCGGGCGCGATGGTCTCCAGCAGTTCGCTGGCTTTCTCGCGGGAAAGGCCCAGTTCCTCCCGGGCCAACTGGTAGCGGGTCTTGTTTTCCCGCGTGGATGAACGTCCCATGTTGCTTTACTCCTCTTTTTGGCCGTCGGCGTAAGCGCCGATGCCGATGTCCGCCACCACCACCTCGCTGCAATAATGGGCAGATCCCGGCATGTAATGCAGCGGTTTGGCGCGGTGGAAGGTCACGGTCAGGTCTGCATGCACGGCACCCTCGGCTACCGCGCCGGTATCGGCGTTGATGCCGCTGGGCAGGTCCACCGCCAGCAGCAGTGCACCGTTTTGGTGCTGCCGATTCATTAAATCGCAGGCTGTGCGGCCCGCCGGGCGCAAAGTGCCATGGAAGCCCGTGCCGTACAGCGCATCCACCACCGCATCCGCCGGGGCGGCAGATGCCGCATCGTGCAGAATTTCTATGGGCAGATCGCTTAATGATCCAAAATTGGTGATAGCGTCGGGCGTTTTCGGCTCGCCCTCAGCCAGCAGCACCTGCACCTGCCAGCCCTGCTTGGCGGCCACCCGGGCCATGACGAAGCCGTCCCCGCCGTTGTTGCCCCTGCCCGCCGCCACCAGCAGCCGGGCGGGGCCGGGCAAGCGGCGGCGCAGCTGGGCAAAGGCGGCGCGGCCGGCGTTTTCCATCATCTGTATGTACAAAAGGCCGTTGTCGTTAGCGGCTTTTTCCAGCGCCTTCATTTCGGCGGCGGTCACGGTCGTATGGGTCATGGCGATGCCTCCCTTTTAGGTCGTACCTGTATCATAGCATAAAAAGGGCGGTGTTTCAATGGATTCCGGCCTGGTTTCGCGCTTTCCCACGGGGCGGGTCGGGTAGGATAGAAGAAAAACAGATAGAAGAAAAACACAGGAGGATACACTATGAAGCATTGGCTGGGCCGCACGCCCCGCACGGTGGGGGATTGGCTGGGGCTGGCGCTGGGTACGGCACTGATCTTTGGCGGGGTAGCACAGCTGCCCGCGCTGGCGGCGGCGCTGGGGCAGCTGGCCGTGATGCTGCGGCCGTTTTTGTGGGGGCTGGTGCTGGCCTACGTGCTGGACATCCCCACCCGATGGCTGGCGGCCAAGTGGTTTGGCGGGCGGCGCGGGGCCGGAGCGGCGGTGAGTTACGCGCTGTTGTTTGGCGCGGCGGGGCTGCTACTGTGGCTGATCTTGCCGCAATTGGCGCAGAGCGTGACCTCGCTGTTCGGCAAACTGGCCGCCTACGAGGAAACACTGCGCCGCCTGCTGGCCTGGGTACAGGCCACCTTTGGCGTGGATACCGCCACGATGGACGCGATTTTGCAGCAGCTGACCGCCCGGCTGCAAAGCGAGTTCGCGGCGTGGTCGGGCCGGGCAGCGCAGGCTGCAGCCAAAGCAGCCTCCAACACGGCCGGGGCGGCGGCCGATGCGGGCATTGCGCTGGCCGCCAGCATCTACCTGCTGCTGGGCAAGGAAAAGCTGCTGCACAGCGTCCGCCTTTGCCTGCGGGCCGCCCTGCCGTCCCGGACGGTGGGACAGCTGGGTGCGGTGTTTCAACTAGCGGACCGAACTTTTAGTGGGTACATCGGCGGGCAGCTGGTGGACGCACTGCTGGTGGGAGCCGAGACCTTTGCCCTGATGCTGCTTTTGCGGCTGGACTACGCGCCGCTGATCGCCGTGATGGTGGGCGCGACCAACATCGTGCCGGTGCTGGGGCCGTTTTTGGGTGCAGTGCCGGGGGCGCTGCTGTTGCTGCTGGAGTCACCCCTGCAGGCGGCAGAGTTCCTGATTATTATCCTGGCCGTGCAGCAGATCGACGGCAACTTCATCGCGCCACGCATTTTGGGCGGGGCCACGGGGCTATCCGGGCTGGGGGTGCTGCTGGCCATCGTGGTGGGCGGCGAGCTGTTTGGCATCCCCGGCATGGTAGCCGGTGTGCCCACGCTGGCCGTTTTGGCAGCGCTGGCACGGCAGGCGGTGGGCGCCGGGCTGACGGCCCGCGGCCTGCCCGAGGAACCACCGCCCGCCCCGCAGGAAAAAACTGTTACAAAAAAAGCAAAAAATTAACAATTTGCCTCTTGCACCATGCCCCTATATGCAAGTACAATAAAATGGATAAGCCAAACGGGCAATGATTGAGAGAGGCAAGGAATTGTGAGCGGAAAGCGTTTTATTGACAAAAAGCCGGAAAGCATCTTGGATTGGGTAGCCATCGTATGCGCCGGTATTGCATTTTACCTGCTGCTGAACAACCTGGGCTATTTCCTGGGCGGGTTCGGCGCACTGATGGGCATCTTGTCCCCCTTCTTCGGGGGTATCGTAATTGCCTACATTTTAGACCCCATGGTGCGGTTTTTCCACGCCAAACTGCTGAAATATTCCAAGCGCTGGCGGTGGGTAGCCATTTTGCTGGCGTACCTGGTGGCGGTGCTGTTGATCGTGCTGCTGGCCTGGCTGGTCATTCCGCAGATCGTAAACAGCATTATGACGCTGTTTAATAATGTGCCGCAGTATATCAACGGCATCCAGGAAATGCTGCTGTTCGTCCAGGGGCGCTACGGTGTGGATCTGGACCGCGCCATTAAAATGCTGGATGATTCCGAGGCCATGCTCAACGAGGTCTACAGCCTAGGCAAAACGGCCTTGCCGCAGATCATGTCCACCATGGGCAATGTGGCGGGCAACTTCGTCAATGTCTTTACGGCGATTGCATCCAGCATCTACATGCTGGCAGACAAGGAGCACCTGCTGCACCAGCTGCGCACCGTGACCCACGCGCTGCTGCCCCGCCGTGCGGCCGAGCAGACGCTGCGCATCTGCCACTATGCCAACGATAACTTCACCGGTTTCTTCATCGGCAAGATCATCGACTCCGCCATCATCGGCGTTATTACCTTTGTCTGCATGACGGTGCTGCGGCTGGACTTTGCTGTGCTGATCAGCGTGTTCATCGGCATCACCAACATTATCCCGGTGTTCGGCCCGTTCATTGGCGCGGTGCCCAGCATCTTCATCCTGCTGCTGGTCAACCCCATCCAGGCGCTGATCTTCTGCATCCTGATTTTGATCATCCAGCAGTTTGACGGCAATTTTATCGGCCCGAAGATCCTGGGCCAGTCCATCGGCATTTCGGCTTTGTGGGTGCTGTTCTCCATCGTAGTGGGCGGGGATCTGCTGGGCATCCCCGGCATGGTCATCGGCGTGCCAGTGTTTGCCACGTTGTACGGTTTGGCGCAGGAGTTCATCCACGCCATGCTGGACCGCCGAGGGATCGATGCCGAGGGCAACGCTGCTGCCGAAGAAATTCCTGATGAAGATAATGTGTTTGAATAAATTTTAATTATGTGCCCTATCGGCCCTGCCTACCTTGCGGCAGGGCCTTTTATAATGGCAGGCTTACCTGGGCCTGCCTTTTGGGTCTCCAAAAGGAACACATAACGGAAGAAGCCGTTAAAACGTGTGAAGCGCCGCAGGGTGGCGCGGAACGAAAGCCGCCACATAAAAAAGCAAACAAAAAAAGCGCGACCTGCGGATACAGGTCACGCTTTAAGCGCAAAATAGCTTATTCAGCCTGGATAGCGCCGGTGGGGCAAACGCCCTCGCAAGCACCGCAATCGACGCAGGAAGCTGCATCGACAACAGCCTTGTCCTCCATGCTGATTGCACCAACGGGGCAGGTATCAACACATGCACCGCAAGCAACGCACTCGCTGGAAACGGTATGGGCCATCGTGAACTCCTTATCTCCGTGCTGAATGGTATTGTACCCTTACCGGCCCTGCACGGCTGCTCCCCGGTATGGCACACAGCGGGTTTGCTCTGCCTACTGCGTTATACATAGTGTATCACATTGCAAAAAAATTAGCAAGTGCCATATATTGAAAAATTTCGACGGTAAGCCGCAACTAACTGAGCTTATAGTCCCTTATTCGTCCTCTTTATCGGGGGCTTTGGGGGCCCGTTTTCCGCCCCGCAGGTAGATGCATTCTTCCCGTTTATAGATGCGTGGTGCCAGGATTTCTACGTTGGAGCGAACCTTCAGCGTGCCCGCCACAACGTTCACTTCAAGAACCGTTCCCTCACCGTCCGGCGTGCGCACAATGCTGCCCGTCTGCGGCGTGATGGAATTCAGGTACTCGTAGCTTTTTTGTTCATAAGCCAAACAGCACATCAGGCGTCCGCACGACCCACTGATCTTGGAGGGGTTCAGGCTCAGGCCCTGCTCCTTGGCCATCTTGATGGACACCGGCTGGAAGTTTTTCAAAAAGCGGCTGCAGCAGAACGGCTGGCCGCACAGGCCCAAACCGCCCAGCATTTTGCTTTCGTCGCGCACGCCGATCTGGCGCAACTCGATGCGGGTGTGGAACTGGGAGGCCAGGTCCTTGACCAGCTCGCGGAAGTCCACGCGGTTGTCAGCGGTGAAGTAGAACACCAGTTTGCTGCGGTCCAGCGTATATTCTGCGTCCACCAGCTTCATTTTCAGGCCATGGGCGGCGATGCGCTGCTCGCAGATGGTGTAGGCCTGCTGCACGTCGGCGCGGTTCTGGCGCATGCGGCGGATGTCCACCGCATCGGCCACGCGGATGACCGGCTTGACCTCGCGGGAGAAGCCCGGCACCTCGTGGGAGGCGCGCACGACCTCGCCGCACTCGGTGCCGCGGGCCGTGGTAACGATGACGTAGTCGCCCTCTTTGATCTCGAAATCGCAGGGATCAAAATAATAGGAGCGGCCGTTTTCCTTGAATTTTACAGAAATTACTTTCATGGGAAGTTCCTTTATCTATTTGTAAGAAAAAAATGCCGTTGGTACATGGTTTTACCGGGCAGTCTCGGCGGCAAATACCGCCACCGCCAGGCGCAGGTTGCCGTTGCCTGTTACGGTTTTGCGCGTTGCAGCGCTGACTTGTAAGATCCGCGCGGCGCGGTCCGGCGTCAGGCCGCCGCACTGCTCAGCCCCATAGGCGGGGCGGCGCAGCACCGCACTGCACAGCTGATCCAGCTGCCACAGCAGGGCCAGAAAGCTCTCGCGGTCACGCTCGTACTTGGTCACCAGCACCAGGGTGCGGTAGGTGTCGTTCTGGGCCGCGTAGCTGCACAGCTCCTTGGCAAGGCCCAGGGCGGCTTTGAACGTATCGTTACGGAAGGCCTGCAGTGCCGTGCCGATGTGCCCCTCGTACAAAAAAGCCAGCTCCTGGGCCAGCCGGGCGGGCAGGCCCTCGCGGGTCAGCAGGGCGGCGCATTCGTCGGTGGGCACCGGAGCGATGGTATAGGCGGCACACCGGCTGCGGATGGTGGGCAGCACGGTGGCAGCGCTGGTGGCGGTCAGCACAAACAGCACGCCCTCGGGCGGTTCCTCAATAATTTTCAGCATCGCGTTGGCCGAGGAACCGTTGAGGTTCTGCGCACCGTAAATGAACAGCACGCGGCCCGCCGCATTGGTGGACAGCGCCGAGCGCTGAATGGCTTCGCGCATCTCCCGCACCCGCTTAACGGCAATCTGCCCGCTGGCGCCCTCGCCCTGCAGGACCAGGCACTCGGTATCCTCTTTTTTCAGCACGGCCTCGGCATGGGGGCCGCCCTGGGGGTAGAGGTAATCCGCCGCCAGGCAGCGGGCCGCAAAGCCCGCGCCGCAGCCCGGCTCGCCCACCAGCAAAATGGCGTGAGGCAGCCGCCCGGCGCCCAGGGCCGCGCCCAACTCTGACTTTAAGGCCGTGTTACCGGCCAGGCGTTCCAGCATCACAGCTTTTCAAAACGCTCCACGTTGGTGACCATGACGGTAGCGCCGCCCACGGTCACTTCCATGGGCAGGGCGCTCTCGATGCCCAGACCCAGGGTGGCGGTGCCGGGCACGATCTCGGTGCGCTGCTTGCAGCACTGAGAGATGATGCCGATGCAGTCGTCGACCTTCTCATCCTCGGTGCAGATGAGAAGGGTCATGTTACCTGCCATCAGGAAGCCGCCGGTGGTGGCCAGGCGGGTGACGTAGAACTTATTTTTCAACAGCTGGTTGCAGACGTTTTTGGAATCCTCTTTATTGACGATCGCAGTGATCAGTTTCATGGTAATTACTCCTTTTATCTTTTCGCGCTCGGGGCGCTTAAACGGTCAACGGTTGCGGTTTTCCCAGTCGCGGCGGCGCTTGTAGCCGGTCAGGGTATCGCGGCACCAGTCAAACACCTCGCGGCCAAAGAACACCAGGAAGCCCAGCAGGCTCAGCACCAGGCTGATCTTGGTGGTCAGGCTGCCCATCAGGAACTGCACGACCCAGACGAACAGCTCGTACCAGCCCAGGTACTTCATTTTAAAGGGGATGATGCCGAACAGCAGCACGCCCTGCTCCGGCCACATCCAGGTGTAGGCGAACATCATGCTCAGGAAGATGCCGTCCGGCGAGGCGCCGCCCGCCAAAAAGCAGCTGATCCAGGCGCCCAGCACGCCCAGTGCGATGAAGAGCGTCATGCGAAAATCGCCCCAGGCACGGGTGAGCGAGTTGCCGATCCAGAAGTAGAACACCAGATTCAGGATGCCCAGCGCGCCGCCCAGCCACACAGGCTGGAACAAAAACGTGATGAGCCGCCAGATCTGCCCGTGCAGCACGGCGCTGCGGCTGAGGGAGATGAACCCGCTGAACTGCCAGTTGATGAGCAGCACGATGAGGCCCGCGGCCAGCTGGCCGACCATAAGGCCATTGACAAGATAGGGGATGGCAAAGCGGCTGTAGCGGCGCTCCAGCCGGTCGATCCAATTGTTCATGGGCAAAGCCCTCCTGTTAGTTAAAGATATACCAATTTATTGTAGCATTTTCCACGGGGAAGTGCAACAGTTCTCTTGTCGGAAGGTGGCGGGGGCGAAAGTTTTCCGCAGCGGTGTTTCGTGTTTCCACGGGGTTTTCCAAAGGTTTTCGACCATAGGCACGTGCAATGGGGGAAAGTTTTCCACACTTTCAACAGGGTTTTCAACAATTTCAACGTGGATAACCCGTATACACTGTGGATAACTGTCCCTGAATATACACTTCGTGAACAGGGCATGAACAGAGTGTAAAATAAAAAAGAGGATCGAAAATGGCCAATGTCACTTAGTTAAACAAGCAAATCCCTCTATACCAACGCAAGAAGTGATGCAGAGGGATTTTTTCTTCTAAATACTTGACAATAGACGCATTGTATGTAATTCTTCCGAAGTAAAATCAGTTCACCTATTGTTGAAGCCTTGCTTATGAGGTTCATCTCTCCCAGCGTCATTTTTCTCGAAAAAACAAACAAACCAGCCTGCGGAATCTGAAGTGACCCCGAAAAGTTAGACAATATTTTGAAGTAAAAATTGTTCAAGCAGC
>ERZ1034876.608-NODE-608-length-19220-cov-8.020924_pt1 | contig 19220 bp, 23 predicted proteins | sample MGYA00520698_ERZ1034876 | MGnify/ENA primary metagenome ERZ1034876 (study PRJEB33766, sample SAMN09781723) | gut metagenome | biome: gut microbiome | host: Homo sapiens | place: Madagascar | study: EMG produced TPA metagenomics assembly of the PRJNA485056 data set...
TGGGAGGCGCCATCTTCTGCGCGGGCTGCGATTTGATCGCGCGCACGCTGTTCTCTCCCGTCGAGCTTTCCATCAGCGCCGTCACCGCCATCTTCGGCGCGCCGGTGGTTATCGCGCTCATGTTGAAGAAGCGGGTGAGGTAGATGGGGGAATTCGTGCCGCGGCCCAAAACGCAGGCTGACGGAGCGCCGCTTTTCCGCATAAGCGACCTGTCGGCGGGCTACGACAAGAAGGTCGTAGTCGAAGGCGTCGATCTGGAGGTTCGCGCGGGCGACGTCGTGGCGCTCATCGGGCCGAACGGCTCGGGCAAGTCGACCATCCTGAAAACCATCACACGCCATCTGGCACCGCTTGCCGGCGCGGTCGAACTCGACGGGCGGGAAATTTCCCGATGGAAGACGGCGGAGTTCGCAAGGAACCTTGCCGTTATGCTGACAGATCGCCCCCAGACCGAGCTCCTCACCTGCCGCGATGTCGTAGAGGCGGGAAGGCATCCCTACACCGGGCGAATGGGCACACTCTCGCCCGACGACCATAGTCGGGTCGACGAGGCCATGAAAACCGCGCATGTGGAAGAGCTCGCCGAGCGCGACTTCATGCAGATAAGCGACGGGCAACGCCAGCGCGTCATGCTCGCACGCGCCATCGCGCAGGATCCGCGTGTGCTCGTGCTCGACGAGCCCACGTCGTATCTCGATATCCGCTACCAGATCGACCTGCTGCGTATACTTCGCCACCTTGCGAAATCGCGGAATGTGGCTGTCATCATGTCCATCCATGAACTCGAGCTCGCGCAGAAAAGCGCCGACAAGGTGATTTGCGTGAAGGACGGCCGGGTCTTCCGCGCCGGCGCACCCGAGGACATATTCACGCGCGAGACGATCGGCGAGCTCTACGGTCTTCAACATGGCACCTTCAACGAGCGCTTCGGCAGCGTGGAAATTGGGCGCCCGCACGGCGATGCACACACGTTCGTCATCGCCGGCGCAGGTACGGGGTCGGCTGTGTTTCGCCAGCTCATCCGGCAGGGCAAGGCGTTCTACGCGGGCGTTCTGCACGAAGGGGACGTCGACTGCGAGCTCGCGCGCGACCTGGCGGCGGAATGCGTGGCCGAGCGCGCCTTCGACCCGATCGGGGATAAAACCATAGCCCGCGCCAAAGAGCTCCTCGTCCACTGCGCGCGCCTTATCGTGTGCCCCGCCGCCTTCGGCACCATAAACGCCCGCAACGCCGAGCTCGTCGAGTTCGCACGCTCGCATGGTATCGAGGTCATACGAGCGCGCGAAGGCGCATCGGAGGATTCCCAATAGCCATTAGACCAGCAAGGCAGATACGTAGAGCGAAAGCGGGAGATTCCCGAGCGCAATGAGACCGGGCCCGCACTATCCCGCAGGTTGCCTGCAGCAAAGCATACACGCACCCGCGTAACGCCGAACAGGGCGGGCTCCCCACAAATCCCTTGCCTGACGCTGACCGCTCTCCCAGGTGGAGTCGTTGCGATCGGTAGCTGCCCACCAGCCAGTGATGCCGGGCTTGCACGCCAAGACCTCTTCGCGAGCGTCTCCGTATTCGTAGGTTTCCTCTAACGTCACAGGCCTAGGACCAATAACGGAGATCCCTTTTGTCAAGACGAAAAAGCACTAAAGACGCCGATAGATTTGATTATTGGCTTGACCTGCGGGTTTTTGTATCGCCAATAGCACTGCGGACAGCGTATTGCGCCAGCGAATCGCGGCTACCGCTTTGCGCATAATGAAAACGCCCGGCGGCGACCTGGAGGGTCGGGTCGAGCCCGAAGACGACCTCTACCCCTAAACGAAATCGTCCCATTGGGGCGAATTCCCAATGGGACGATTCCCCACAAGCGACGCGCGGCTACATGAACCTCGACAACCGAAGCCGGCAAATGCAGCCTTCCGCCAGGGTCAGCCACCGCGAAGCCGCGACTTCTCGTTAGGACTCGAGCATCCCCAACGCGCCATCCGGCCAGCTTACCGGAAATAAGTCCGCCTTGGGCGTTGACGTTATCGGGCGGCCTTCCGTGCCCCCAGCGCAGCGGTGGCCGGACCCCGCCAAGGCGGCCAAGGGGAGCACTCCCCGCCTCCTCCCCTTTTCGAACCCCATCGGCCGCAGCTGGCCGTTTTGCACACGAGGCTATCGCGCAGCGAATGGTCCCAGGCCATGGTCTCCTCCGGCATGGTGCACGCAGGAGACACGGAGATCGGGGTCATAGCCCCAAACGCGGCGTCGGGATTAATCGCCGCCGCGCGGAGAAACGGCGATAGACCAGCATTCCCACCTTTCTCAGCAAAATAACATGTTGCAAACGTCGGAATATTTCATACAATTGCGACATGACCTATTCGGACCACATAACAGCGATGAACGAGCTCTCATCGTCCGAGGGCGTGTTCACTACGGCACAGGCGCAACGCCTCGGGATACCCCGAGACGCCCTCGCACACGCCTGCGCGGCCGGACGGGCGGAGCGCATCTGCCGCGGCGCCTACCGGCTCGCGGGCACCCAGTCGAGGGAGACGGACGCACTTGCCGCCATTTGGAAGCTCACCGACCCGGCACGCTTCACTTGGGAGCGCCAGGCCGAGTGGGACGGCGTCGCAGTCGGCGGGACCACCGCCGCCAGCCTTCAGGGCATCGGCGACTTCTTCGCCTCCCCCTACCGCATATACGCGCCCAGAAGGATAAACTCACGGCTTGAGGCTGCGGCTTTTGCAGCAAGGGCCATCAATGCCGAGGACGTCTCATGGGAGCAGGGCCTTCCCCTCACCAGGCCAGAGCGCACTTTGGTCGACCTGTGCCTCGACAGCGAGGACCCCTCGCTCATCGCCGACGCCTACCGCGATGCCAGGGACATCGGCCTGGATTACGAGCGCCTCGGCAAGCTCGTCAGAGAAACCTCCGCCACCCCGAAAAGAGAGAAAGCGCTTGAGCCGCTCGCAGAGCTCATGCGCGCGATTCCGAAAGGAGACCGCTGAATGAGGTACCGCACGCCAGCCGCACTTGAGATGGCGGTCAAAGCCGCAGCCAAGGCCTGCGAAATAGACAGCACCATCCTCGTAGAGCGGGTCGCCAAGGAAGCCGCTGCCCGAAAAGTAGAGCTCCCGAAGGTCAGGCAGCGCTCTATGCACCCGGCCCACATGTCGCGCCTGGCGGCGTCGCCGTTGGCAGACATCGCGAAACCTCCGGATCGAAAGCGTTTGCGACAAGCATCGGACAACGGATCGAACATGTTAAGACACGCTATCTTTTACGCTCGCGTCATGCCGGAACTTGAGGGAACCCGTTCGTGTCTGGACCTGAATTAAATTGCCGACTCCCATTTGCACAACAGGCCGGAATGCGCATTGCGCTAGCGGACATTTCGACCGGGGGAAGAAGCTGCCGTAATCTGAATCTCGTTGCGGCCACAAAGCAGACGCCGGGGAAATACAAATAGCCTATAGACAAAAACTAAGGGGTTTCCTCTTTCGAAGACCCCCCTTTGCAAAACGGAAACCGTTTTTCGTTGTTTGGTTAGATTACTCTTGAGAACATACAGAATCAAGTGTAGTTTTCTCCGAATCCACAATCTCAGGAGAGAACCACGCATCAACAAGCTTCTCGATAAACTCGAACCCTTAGGAAATTTGATCATTGCCCTCATAGTACTCAATATGCTTATTCATCCTTAACACGAATGCATGAAGGCTCTCGGACCTATGCTGATGCACACCCTCGGACGCCAGAATATTATGGACATACAACGTCGTTGCAACTTGTTGAAGCCTGTCATTGCTTAATTTCGATTTGCGCTGACCCTTGCCGATAGCGCTGACTCCACCGACTGCCATCGAAACCGCATTGCGAGCGCGGAACATCGGCTTACCCGCAGACATCTCATTGAGGATACAGTTGTTGTGGGCGCAAGCATTGCGAAGGCTCTTCACGCTCTGAAGCAGATAGAACTCATCCGTCATCTTCTTGTCGTCAAACTTATCTGCGCAGAACTTATAGAAGTAAATGAAGGAGCCGAAGGAAACCAGTTCGAGAAACACCCATGCCGGAAAATCGAAGTCGGGATATTTCGCAAGAATGCCCGCGACATAAGGGCTAGACGAGCCACGCCGTATCTCGTTTTTCGCAGAGTTGAACACCTCTCCTTTGGAGTTGGTCTCATCGTATGACGTCAGAAAGCTCCTGACGATACTGTATCCGTCTTCCCCGGCTTCCTCGATCCTCTCAAGCAAACGCACCTTAGCAAAATGCTCGATATCCAGCGTCATAGGAAGCATCTGGTAACGCAGAAGCATGTCGATAATGGACAAATCTACCAGCATCTTGAAGTCGAGATTCGCGTACTGCCCTTTTCTTGGCCCCTCTTCAACCTTCGAGAAACCCGTTCTATACGAACGAAGCCTGAAATAGTTATTATTCTTCGAGAGGTAAGAGGCCGCCCACTCTTCGGAGACAAAGGCAAAGCGAACGCCCTTGCCCTTCAGATGCTCGACCTGTTCACAAGGGGTTAGCCATGGCTTGATATGTCGCTGCTTGTTCTTTTCCATTTCCCAATTATAGCCCGAATCAGACTTTGCCGATAACCCAAGAAGAAGCGCAGCCCTGGACCGAAAACGGAATCCGCATGGCCACCTAAGAGTCGGAATACAAGATAAGACTCAGAGTGATCCGCCCACGCAACCAGCACGTCCTGCGGCGCCCGTTGCCCTCCCCTAGCGACCCGAGAGCCCCGCTTGCAACTTCTGGGCGGTTTCGCAGGCCGAACCGGCCCGAAACGCCACAACACGCCGGCGTTTCCCCAGGTCGGCAGAGCCGACAGCGAACAAACCCCGCCGAAAGCCGCACGGAAGTCCAGATCCATGGCGAAATCGACGCCCATTTCCTGCGAAACCGCCCAGAAGTCGCAGGGCGCGACCGCGAGCGTAACCCGGCAGCCCCACAAGACGCGCCCGCAACACCACAAGCGCAGTCATGAAATTTGCGCCGGTCAGATCGCCATCGGCTGAACCCAAACGCCCCTTCACTCCTAGTCGCAATTGGCCGCGCCCAACACGAACACGAAGGCCACCGCAAATAACTGAGCTAAGCCGCAAAGATTTCTGCGAGCCTAATCCAGCATCCAAGCCATCGCGAGATCCCATCGAAACTTATGGACCGCTTCATAGTCGCAATGAGCCAACTTGCAGACGAGCTGGACACGCGGCAGCGGCCTCGGGCTTGAACTCAATATCAGCGGACACACCATCTTGGACCGCTCGGGTCATGCCATCTCATCCAAGCGCAATGATTCGTGCTTTTCCAGCCCCAAATCAACCCGCTAATCAATTAATTGTCTAAAATGGCAAGGCCGCTCTATACCATAGTAAGCCAACGGATCGATGTCGACTCGTTTCAAAACCCCATTCCCTCTACGAATCCAACTGTTGCCGTCAGCGCACGTAAAGGCAACTTCCAGAACGGGGTACGCACACATCCCCCAGAAGCCCGCCAGGTCTATTAAAAAAGAGCGTTTACCAGGAGGCGCTACAGCAAAAATAGCTCTGTAAGCTCCGGCGCCTTTGTGCACTTCTCCCTCACCGCAGTCGCCTCCTTTTGTCACCACAACAGTAACCACAACGTTATAAACAGGCAAATCTGTAGCATTGCAAATCCACGCAGTCTGCATTCGATTGGCGGGGTCCAAGCTCCCAAACCAAGCGGATATCCCCGAGGGCTGTAAAAGCATTGCATCCTTTTCTCGGGCTCGCTTCGACGCGACGTCAACTTTCCTGTTTATCACGATTACAGCAATCGACAAAACCAACGTCGCGCATGCACAAACAGGCTCGGACCACTCTTTGAACAATCCTCCGACAGGGTAAATATCCATTTCGCTCCCACTCAGCAGCTTGCGCCATACCGCCTTAAGACTCCGATTCCCTCCAGAGCATCTCAACGTCAAGGAACTCTTTCGTTAACCCGATAACCCTCTTATCAGTCGGAACCCCTATGACATCAGCAAGTTCAATACCCGGCTTCAAAAGCATGTACTGTCCAAGATGTAGTTTCACCACGGAATCCTTATTATTGAACAGGAGACCATTGCCGAAAGTGGAGAAAAAATCAACACCCTGATTTGGCTGGATTGTGAACGAAATCCACTCGTCAGCAGAAAGGATGCCCAACGAGTCAAGCGCATTAAGGGAATCCGTGCTAACCGCGCCACGGTTATATGTCCAGGAATCATCCTCCGGTGTCTTTATCAGCACGGGAATAGGCGTAGGGGTCAGCTGCGGGCCGACCTTCGCCCAAAGACAGAAGCTGAGCACATTGAACAAGCTCCTTGCGTCCTCCGCATCCATAATCTCGAGCGTTGACTTCGTCCTCTTCGACCTCGCCTTTCCCGTCGATGCTTCTTGATTAATGAGCTTACTCCAAATATCCCTCAGCTCATCATCGTAGGCAGTTTGAGCGCCCCAAACATCGAGGTCAACGCACGAAGCAGGCAACTCGTTAATCCTAGAGTCGAAACCTTCGGAAATCTGTCCTGCACGCTCGAGCACATGCAAAGCATTATCTGCTTGTGCAGCCGACATATTGTACCCGTGGACCATCATGAAGAGTTGAGCATCTGAAAATGTCGGAAAAGCTGACCTATACAAAGCAACCGCCTCTGCGACAGAAGCAGCCTCTAAGCTCCTAACCTCAGCATCCTGCTGCGCGGCCTTGACGGGATTGATGGCTCGCCGGGCTCCTCTAATAAATATGCCAGGGAAACCAAGCTGCGGAACATCGCCAAAAGATAAGCTCAAAGTCGGATTAAAACTCGCGCCATCAGCCGAAACATTAACTGCTCCAGCCTGTAAGTTCGCCTTTGCTTCATTCTTCAACGTGTTACCCATATCCAAACCCTTCAATAGCATCCCTACTCAAATCAATAAGCAGATACGAAACACCGTCCCCCATCGGCACCCTGTCCAAAGAGGAGACAACCAGCAATCACAACCACCAGTACCGAGCTCAACATGCAACGTAGCTCAGTCACAACAAGCTCACCGTGACCACCATAACCGACTGAGGCACCACGACGGGTCCCATAGAGCTCAACAGCGCTACGAGCAGACTCGCGCTCATGCCAGGGATCCGAGCACCCACAAGCCAAGTGGTGCTTCATGCGAACTCCCTATGCCGCAGCCTGAGGGGGGCGATTGGGATAGCCGAGCTCGTTTATGACCACCACCGCGCTCCGGCCATATCTAAGGTTGAGTTCAATCGCCCTCATCTTACATTCATACGAATACACCTGACACCTATGCCGATACCTAATAGGCACGGACTTTTGCCAACACCCCATCCCCAATACCAAACCCATGACGAAATCCTTCATAAAGTTAACTGAACGTCCTTAAAGCGACATTGCGCAAAAGCACGCTTACTGCACTTTGCCTCTCGACGGCGGACAATCGTCAAGATCGTTAATAAACAACCTAAGCAAATCGCCTTTTTTCAGGCCACCTTTTTGACCCATATCAGCACGAAGCTGCATCATTATGCTTTCCATTGCATAGAGCAGCTCCTTTGGATCAGGCTTTCCGCCGGTATTCGCCTTGCGCCATTCGTTCCATTGCTTAATGGCCTTCGGAGACCCCCAAAGCGTTAACGCTTGGCTGAACTCATTGAAATCATTTAACAGTTCTTCTTCACTATATGACTCGGGATTCTTCCCTTTAGCCATCATCTTGTATACCATCTCAACAAGCTTCTGATACGGGGTCTCTCGATGCTGCCGCAGGTAGTACTGCTTTCGCTGGTTATTCGAGGCAATGCCACCAACGACAACGGTCATTATCGATATGGTTCCCGTGATCAGCGCGACCACGATTGCCACATCGAGTAACCCCATAGCATTACAAAGCGATGCTAGCCCCGCGGCGGCAAAACGAATAAATAGACCTAAGGCTGCTGCGCAAATGGCAAGAATCGCCAACAAAGCTAGCAGCCCCTTCGTTAAGTCCCTCCACGGCACGCTATCGTCGGCCAAGGCTCATCCTTTCAAAATGATTGCTCTTCGATATTGTGATGCTTAACGAATTCGAAACCAGTGACAGCACCGTCCGCGGGCAGCCAAGCAGTGGGACAAAATAGTTCTCGTCAGGCCTTCTTGCCGGCCGCAATCAGCGGCTCGCCACCTCAACCAAGCAAACGGTTAAAGGCAAATTAATCACGACCAACACCAGCAGAATCATTTTCAAACAGTTCTGCAGATAGAATGCGATTAAGATGATGAGGACAATTGAGAGCACTGCCACGATGAGCGCAGTGGCGCGACAACACTGCCTGCAACTATTCGTCTTTGCAGTACGTTCAACAACGGCTTGCTCTTTGCCCTCGTCTGAATTCAATTTTGCTATTTTCTCAATTCCCCTTTTTCGCAAGGTCCTCAAATGCAGCAAGGCAACGCCAAGGACAAAAAGCAGAACCAGAGGGATGCAGGAGTAAGCATCCACCAAGCCAGAATACATGGCATACGAGTTCCCATCATTCGCTTCCCCGAGCGCGTCCAGGACAAATAGAAACAGAACCAGTCCAATCGCAGGCGTAATCCCAGCAAGGCAAATACGCTCAACTATTTCACCACGACCCTGATCTTCGTATTCCCAAATTCTAGTCGCTAGCTGAAGCTCGATAAGACGAGAATACCCTTCGGGAAATAAGGCCTTCATCTGCTTGAGCTCATTACTCGGAATCGAGGTGCTTCTATTCCTGCGAAAGCTCAACCAGCTAGATAGCATGCCCGACAAAGCGGTGATAATAGCAGCTATTATTTCAGTCATTCATTTTTTCCTTCACATGGTTCGAAAGACTATTGCTTACCCACTAAACTAGGCACTTGGATGCGCAAAACAAAATAATTGCGGAGCTTGGGAATACAGGCGTTCCCTCGCGAAAGCACCCTGCTTCGCAGAACCGCCGGTATCGAAATTGGGCTCACAGCACAATTTCGCTCAGAGCCCCCAGCGCTTGCATCACGCTGAGGGCTCTCATAAAATGCTTAGCGTTGGCACAGCCGGTCAACACCTTGATAGGCCTTAGTCGCACCTAAGGCCTATCGTGTTTTTGTCTCAACGGCCTTATGACCAACCTAGCCTTCCTCACGGCTTCGCTTCGACAAAAACGGCTTTTCGGAACCCCCTAAACGCGTGGTCTTTGCGCTCATGTAATCACCTCCTCACAGCGTAATCGGACGGCGTTCCTTAGCGATGTCGCGCAATCTGATGCCTAACAAGTGTCTTGCCCGCAGCAGATTTCGCGCTCTTGCCCGTCTTTGAACTTGCTAGCTTCTTCGCCGCCGCACCAACCTTGCCGCCATGATGAACCGCCATAGCCCACACCTCCTTTCCAGATTCGTAGCAAATCGCATCTTAGCATAATCTGTCTAATCATGTGTCATGTTATCCTTGCTTTGTCTCAGTTTGTCCCATAAAATAACTGGTAAGGAGGGTCAGAAATGAAAAGGTCAGATATCATTGATTTAATTCGCGCCCACTCGGAGCACGACGACATCGCATTTAACAATGCAGCAACGACTATTGCTCAGGATTTTGAGAGGACAGGGCAAGACGAGCTCGCCAGCTACGTTATGGCCTTGATCGCACGAACGCGAACCTTTGTTCCTCAGGAAGTTGCTACCGAACAATCCTATGAGTTTCTAGAGAAAGCCACGAGCGCAAACACGCCGCTACCGCTCCCTCAGCCCATTTCAGACGATATCCAAGGCCTGCTCAACGCGCTTTCGAGAGACGCGGGCATCAATACGGTTCTGTTTTACGGAGCTTCAGGGACGGGAAAGACAGAGGCTACCAAGCAAATCGCCAGGATTCTTGGGTACCAGCTCTTCGCCGTCGACTTTAATCGTATTATCGACAGCCGGCTTGGGGAAACCGCAAAAAACATTGCGAAGGTATTTCAGGAAATCCACGCCGTAGGAGAGAATTCCATCGTGCTCTTTGATGAAATAGATGCATTGGCGCTGGACCGAACCAACCAAAACGATGTGCGCGAGATGGGTCGTGCCACAAGTGCACTCCTAAAAGAATTCGACAAGCTAGACAGACGCTCCGTAGTCATCGCCACCACGAATCTTTACGACAAGCTAGACCCCGCACTGGCAAGACGCTTCGACGCTCAAATCAACTTCAACAGATACACGCACGAGGATCTTGTCGAAATCGGCGAATCGATTACAGCAAGCCTTATAAAGCACCATAGTGAAATCAAGAGCGATGCTCGAACACTAAGAAAAATTTTACAGAGCTGCTCGAAACTACCCTACCCAGGGACATTGAAAAACGTAATCAAGACATCGATTGCATTCAGTGACCCCCATAATCCAAGCAACTACCTACAGAAGCTTTATCAGCGCCTGCACGAAAACGAACCAGAATCACTCGACATCCTCAAGCAGCAAGGTTTTACGATGCGGGAAATGGAGGTGCTTACCGGCGTATCCCGAAGCACCATCGCGCGGAATCTAAAGGAGTAACGAGATGAACAACCTGCTTAGGCTCACCGGCGATTTCCTAACAGCAAGGGCATCACGTCCTGGAGCCATCACGCTACCGGCAGGAGCCACTGTCGAAACATCGAAAATACGCGCGATACGGGAGAGCCTCGAGCATTCGCTAGCCGCATGGCCCGCGAACGCGGTTATCGATGGCGTTCTTGTCTCCGTTGAATACCGACAAATCGTTGCAAAAAGCAACCGCATAGGACGCATGCTTTACGAAGGACGAGACCGTACGCCCGAAACGACTATACGTGGCGCACGCTATCTAGATTTTTACAGCAGCCATCCACGACATGTTATGACGCACCACGTATCTAAAGAAACTATTTACAACACGATTAGGGAACTTGCCGAATGCGAGGCAATCGTCGCACGTCATTTTAACGGCCAAATGACTGCCGCCAAAATGGAAGAATTGACGAAAAAGCCCCTTAAAAGCAATTGGAATAAAACAGTTTCGGCAACACTTCGTCGGTCGCATTTCGCGCAGCTCGTCAGAGATACCTTCTATGTCAATAAATTCTATATCGAAAAGCCGCCTGCTGAGCGAAGTAGCGATTCAATCGTCACCATCTTCAACACAGGAAAGCCAACGCGAGAAATCCTCGACGAGTTAGGGCTCGACATCTCGAGCAGCTCAATTCTCGACAACAGCATCCTAATGACAGAAACCGAGTATCGCGAACTAATCGACCGCGCCCCCTATCTCGTGGCGATGGCTTGTCGCGATTTATCAGAGATGCCGCCAATGCAGGAAGGCAGCGTAAAGCCGCAACAAATAAGCACCCTGCCGGAAAAGCCTTCCGACGAGCCAACCATCGGCGTGATAGACACCCCATTTGACCAGCGCCACGAAATGTATTTCAGCAACTGGGTCGACTACAGGCCATTCATCTCCGACGAGATACCCTTAAACGACTCGGACTTCTGTCATGGAACCTGCGTCAGTTCTCTCATCGTCGATCCTAAAACAGGCAACCCTGCCCTAGATGACCATTGCGGCTATTTCAGAGTAAGGCACTTCGGCGTTGCGCCCGCCAGTGCATTCAGCTCATTTGAGGTGATGAAGAAGATTGAGAAAATCGTCGCAAGCAACCTAGATATCAAAGTCTGGAATATATCTCTGGGGTCGATTGGAGAAGTTAGTCCTAACTCCATTTCCCCCGAGGCGGCCGTTCTCGATAAACTTCAGCAGCAATACGATGTTCTGTTTGTGGTTGCGGGTACCAACCAGGTTAACGGAATTCCCGAACGCGTGGGATCTCCCGCGGACTCCATCAATGCCCTTGTGGTCAACGCGGTAAATCGCAATGCAGCTCCAGCCTCTTACACAAGAAAGGGACCCGTTCTTAGTTTTCACCATAAACCGGATGTCTCTTACTATGGCGGCGATAGCGGCGACCCCCTTTGGGCTTGCTGCAGCACTGGTGCAAAAGCGGTCGCCGGCACGTCGTTCGCCGCGCCACTCATCGCAAGGAAGGCTGCTTACCTTATCTGCAAAATGCATATTAGTTGCGAGCTCGCAAAAGCCTTGCTAATCGACGCCGCCTGCGCATGGACGGCTCCGCGGGACATCGACCGGCTGGGATACGGGATCGTCCCCATCGAAATCGAGAAGATCCTCGAAACCCCAAATGACGAAATCAGGTTCATGCTAAGCGGCGTTGCAACCGAACGGGAAACCTTCAACTACCGAATCCCCGTCCCCGTTTCTGAAGCAACTCATCCTTCGGTGACTCGCATAACTCTATGCTATTTCCCGCCATGCAACCGTAACCAAGGCGTCGATTACACCTGCACCGAGCTCGACATACACTTCGGACGACTGGAAAACAGCGGCAGGATTAAACCCATCAAGCCAAATGATCAAGGAGAAGATACCTGTAGAACAACCGAGGAAAAGGCACGCAAAAGCCTACGTAAGTGGGATAACGTAAAGCACGTGTCAGAGAAACTCGATAACCGGAGCAAACCGCGAAAGGCTTACGACAATCCATTATGGGGGCTGATGATTCGGAAATCATCTCGATATCAAAGCGGCTCGCACGAACCTCAGCGCTTTGGAGTTGTCGCAACCATTCACAACCTCAAGGGCGAAAATCGTTTCGACACCTTTGTGCGCCAATGCTCGGCACAGGGCTGGATGGTCGAACGAGTTCAAATCGACAATGAGCTCAAGATTTACGAAACAAGCCAGGTCGAGGTAGAGTTCGAGGAGAACAGCACGCAAAAGATACCCGAGCACGAGAGCCAAGGAATCAGATGATAAACAGCGGTGAGCCAGTTGACGAACACGGGAGCACCAATCGGCTCACCGCCGCCCTTGATGCAATCAGGCAAAAGCTATCGACCCTAAATCTTTACCACCACGCGACTCGGGTCTTCCTCGGCTCGATGCTACGTCGCTTCACGACGGGCCCCTCTTATGCTTGCAGCACCACGTCCGCATCGATGGATTCCAACCGCCCCATTCGGAGCATTACTGAACCCAGACAGTCAGTGAAATCGGCAGAACGAGAGGTCATTACTTTCTATGATTTGACCCCGCCGGAACCGCCCAAATCATGTACTGTCTTACAAATCAGCGAATCCGAATGAATGAGCCAGCTTTTACAGCACATCCAGATCGAGACAACGACTATATACGAAGCACCAAAGAAAGACAGCAAACATGAGCCTGGAACAAGAACAGCGCACCCTCGATCGAAAACAGCGCGAAATGACGGACCTCCAGAAAAAGCTTGCGAGTCAGCAATCAAAGCTCGCCGCAGCCGAAGGCAAGGCTAACGCAGCGCAGATGGCAGCCGCAAAGACTCGATCGGAATCGATCCGCAGCAGCAAACTGCGCTCTTGCCAATCCTTCCTGCGCGACCAAGAACGCGCGCAGAAGGAAATCTCAAAACTGCACGAGAAAATCACCGTGAAGCAAAAAGAGGTGAACGCCGCTGCCGCAAAGGTCGGACACGAAAGGCAACGTGAAGAGAAGGCAAACGCAAAGAAGCGCGAGCAGGATGCCTTAAAGCTCAGCAGAAAGATGAGTTCGAGAACCAATCGCTACAAGAGCAGGCAGTCCGTCTCACGACGCTGGAGAACGCACCAAAGAGGGTATCGGTCCTTTATCTCGGCACATCTCCGGAAGACGAGGCGCGCCTTAGAATCGATGCAGAAGCACGTGATATCCGCGAAGCCATTCGCAAATCCGACAATCCTCAATGCGTCGAATTCAGCGACCGTTGGGCCGTACGCCAAACCGATTTGCTCCAAGCGCTCAACGAGACCAACCCCGATATTGTCCACTTCAGCGGTCATGGAGCGGACGATGACAGCATAATCCTCGAAGACCAATTCGGTAATGCGGCGCTCCTTGACAAGGAGCGTCTATCTGTGGTGATCGGCGCCGCAGCGAAACACGTCAGGCTAATTGTATTCAATGCCTGTCACTCCGATGAGGAAGCGGAAAAGGTTCTCCATCACGTCGATGCAACCATAGGCATGACCAACTCTATAACAGACGAAGCCGCGAAGGCATTCGCTGCGCAACTCTACTCAAGCATCGGATTTGGCCTCGATTCGGAGACCGCCTTCAATCAGGCATGTGCGGCGATAGCACTCATTTCGCCTGAAGAAATCGAAACCCCCGATGCTTAGGGTTCGCGAAGGGGTTGATGCAGCAGACGTTACATTTGTAGGCAAGTGAGCTAAGCGGAATGGCAGGCAACGACATCTTGCATCCACCAAGTATCGAAAAAATCGTTAAGAAAGACATGTCCGTGCCGTCGGTATGATTTGAGTATCGAATTCAATCATGCTAGAAGGCAGGCCGCCATCGAGATGTACCTGACCGGCGTGTCCACGCGCCGCATCGAGGACGCCAACGAGATTCCGTGGGGCGCGAGCGGTCTCCGCCAGCACGGTCTCCAACCTCAACGAGAAGGCGTTCAAATCGGCCGGCGAGCGGCGGTGCCGGCCGCTGACCTGCGTATATCCATATGTCTACGTCGACGGCATACATGAAGCGAAGCTGGGGCAGCTCCTACGAGAACGTCGCGGCGATGGCCGCCATCGGCGTGAACGAAGACGGATACCGCAAGGTTGTCGGCTGCGCCGAAAGCTTCACGGAGTCGGCCGAGTGTTGCACGATTTCCTGTCGTGGCTGAAATCGCCGGACTGCGCAGCGTCCAGATGCTCACCGGCGACGAGGCCGCCGGCATAGTCGACTCGATCGCCGAGGCGTTCCCGAAGGCCGGATATCAGCGCTGCACGGTGCATTTCTACCGCAATGTCCTTGCCGAGGTCCCCAAATCCAAGCGTTCCCAGGTTGCTGCCACAGGTCCAACACGACCTTCTCCTTGGGCAGCAGGTCATAGCCACCCGTCACCCGGGCCAGGCCGGAGAGACCCGGCGTCACCATGATGCGGTAATGCCAACCGTGGATACGCTTCTCAAACTCGGCGCAGAACGCCGGACGCTCCGGACGCAGACCAATAAGGGACATCCCTTTTGTCAAGACGAAAATGCGAGGAGAAATGGAAGGACGAGAGAAAATCGCGCACATTAGCTCGTGTCAAAATGGAGCACACACGATTATTCGCAAGCTAGACTAGGGCAAAAAAGGCGAAGAAGCAATTGAACGCTCCAGCATTTCGTCTGAATGCCAAAAGCGTTCGAGTGTTTAGAGAGGTCGCATTCCTTGACTGCGGTAAACCCCGTCACCGAATCGTTCAAGGCATCGACTGATGCTGCATAATTGGCCTTATAAATTTGAACACGCGCCCATGGCTTATTGAACAAAGCTACGCAGGAGGCGCCATTGAAGCCAGAGCGCAAACGAGCCATCAAACAAAGCTAAGGAAGGGCATATTAACTGCCACAGCTACGAACAAGGAGACAACATGGATGAATGCAAAACGAACGAGGCACCCGGCATTCAAACGCTTTCCTATCCTGGATGCATCAAGGCAGCTAGATTAATCGCTCCCTTCATTAGACAGTTCGATGTCGACAGCGCAGCGCGCGCGATATTTTGCATCAATTCCTGGCATGAGAACAGATCTTCCCAAAACTCTGCCTACACACTCAACGCCGCGCTTCTCAGCATCGATACATTCGGAACGCGACAAATCGCAGACTACAAATCGTTCTCGGCGTTTTTCTCGCGCATTAAGGAAGCCCTCTCAGCGACTTGTAGCTTTGAAGACGAAGTTGTGCCCGTGATGGGACAAACGTTGATTCCCTTTAGAGGAAAATGGCATCGGGCGCTTCACGGATGCGGCGCCACGCTTGAATACCCAAGGCTCTGCTTCGCGAGCACTATCATCGATGATCCAACCGAAATATCGGAATTCGAAGAACTCCTTGATTACGTCGATGAGATGTCGCAAAAGCTAAGGGGTGGAGAATGGCAAAATTCCGATGCGGTGCCCGGCGACATGCAAATGCCAAGCTGCGACTATTGGGATCGAACATGCAGATGGATGGGAACCGACCCCATTAGCCACCTATCGGCCGGCACGATAGCCGCAATCGACGAATCAACGAGCTATGTTGAAAACAAATGCTTCCTCATGAATGGCGACAGGACAATCCCCCTCTTCTGCCCGTCGATTCTTGAAGACCGCTTGACTCGAAGCATGGCCAAGAAACGAGCAGAGAAGAACCAGGCTGGCATAGATGTCGCCCTGCTGAAGCAGGCCCGAGCGATATTCGACTCCCCAGAGAAAAGGGGGAGCTCCGTCTTGGCATTCCCTTTGTTCCTCGTTAACGACAAGCCCATAGAAAGCTGCCCGTCGACCTTTATCGTCCTCGACGGGGAGAGCAAGGCGACGCTCTTCTACAACGCAAGCGCCGGTCAGAACGACAGCGGGCTCGAGAAGCTCAAGGCGCTTTTTCGAAAAGGCGAGGCACCTCTCGCCGTCCTTGACTACATCAAAATACAAGGACAGCAAAGGAAACTCGTACTTAAACGGCCAAATTGCCTCGACTTCACGATCATTGCGTACCACGACAACGTCGATCTGCCCCCAATCCCCAAAGCCGAAAGCCGATCGAGAGTCGCTGACTACGACTGCGGCGCCGCGGACCTTATGGCCATATTGATGATGGCCAACGATGCAGGCGAAATCTGCACGTTCTTCCAATCCACCGCAACATCCCCGAACACGATGCTGGCCCCCTACGTCGCTGCGAGCGATTACTTCATCATCTGGTCCGACAACAACCGGCAAATCCTCGACGGCGCGGAAGACCACCGGGGCGGGGTCGCATTGGCCCTTGACTACAATGAAACCGATCGATATTTTGCGGAGCTCTTCAGCTACAGGCTCGTAGATTTCCCCAGAGGCCTTAACGGCGAGTGGGCGCTCGGCTCCCCATTTGCGTACAGTTTGAAAAAGGGAGAGCGCGGATTTACCGAGATCGTGCGGAAAAGCGACGGGCGGAGCTGCGGCTTGGCGAAAAGAATTCCCGGCAAAAACGGTCAGCCGTGCTTTATCCACCTCAAGGCGGACCTCGAAAGCGCCCGCAACGTCCCTCCTGAAGCATTCGAGAGGAATGCCTCCGCATTCCCCCTGTTTGAAGACCTCTTGATGTGCATGACGAATGACGCTGGGCCAGAGATTGCAGGGCTTATCTCCGATCGAGGCTGTCTTGACCTCATATACGTGATGTCGGGCGGATCTGAGACGAACGACCTTCCGGTGATTGACGACGAGCTGGGTATCAGGGCCCTCTTTGTTGAGTCGGACCACCCCATGGTGTTCTACAGCGCCGAGAGCGAAACGTTCTGCAGCGCCATGTCAAATGCACAAGATAGAAGCGTCGAATGCCGTTTCGCCGGCGCCGTCCTGTCGCTTGCCGGAAGCGACCGCTTGGACGCCGTGGACGCCTTGATGTCCAGGCTCTCGCGACTTTCGCCCGAAGGGAAGATGGTAGACGTGGGGAGCCTCTCCCTTCCCTACAGGTGGCGATACGGCGCGAAAGGGATCACCTTGGATGCCGCCTCCAAGACGGCTGCGCTGAAAGCGGTGGCTTACGCCGTTGACGACGAGGGCATCGAGCCTGGCAGCTATTTCGGAGCCGACGCGAACCGCGTGATCAGAAGATTCCAAAAAGCGCTGAGCAAGGCATTCGAAGAACAGCTTACGCGGTTCGACAAAGAGGACCTGCTAATCAAAATTTACGAAATCCTGGCAAGCTCCTCCCACGCTTTCTATCTCGACACCAAGAGGTACAACTCTTTCTCGGACCTGCAAGACAGCGAAGAGAGGAGGGTCGAGGAGAAAATCATCAACCAGAGGGAGGATTCACGGCACGAGGTGAGGGCGGCCATGTTCTCGATAGAGACCCTGCTCACCGTATCGCGCCACGGAGACCGCATCGCCGACGCAAGCGAGGTCGCGAAGCTGGTCGCCGTCGGCGGACAGCTTCTCGCAGCATCGGACGCTGCCGACATGCTCATGTTCAAGCCAAAGGGCATGGGCGTCGAGATAGCGGACAACTGCGTCGCCACGGCGATAGAAGACGAAGATCTGATGGAAGAATCCCGCGGTCTCAAGGCCCGGCAGCTACGCGACGGAGGGCACATCGGATCAGATGCCACAGAGGACGAAAAACACGTCAGATTGGCCAAGGGGGCTTTCGAAGCCGACACGGGCGTTTCGTTCCCTTGCTTTCTAGACGTCCTTAGCACCCTTTCGCTTGACAGCTCGGCACTTCCCGACAAGCACTACGTATCGCCAAATGTCATGTCGGTCGAGAAGGCCTCGATACTCGATTCCATCGAGCAGGAGCTCTCTGGCATTTACGACGAAGCCATGATCGAGAAATGCGTCGACTTCCTTACCCTCGACTGTGAAAAGTTAAAAGAAATCGACGGGCAGGCAACCGAATACCTGCCTTTCGGCAAGACGAAGAACCGCCCGAACAGGATCGAGCTGAAACCGCTCGTGGAAATCGACGGCAGGCTTGTTTTCTCGCCGATTCGCGCAGGATTGCTTCGAGAGCGGTGGATTCGAGGCATTGCGGAGCGATTCATACCGGCCAAAGCAGCGTTCCCGTCGCTAAACACGGTCATGGAAAACTGGAAGCGCCGTTACGAGAAGGCCCTGGAGAAGGACGTTCAGAACTGCTTTCTGAGAGAGGGGTTCTCGCAAAAGCACGTCTTCAGAGGAATCGACCTTTGCAAGAAGGGAGACCACCCTCAACAGCTCGGCGACTACGACGGACTCGCATATGACCCGTCAACCGAAACGATTTGGGCCATCGAATGCAAGGAATTCGAGAAGATCGAGTCCGCCTACGACTATATGCAGCTCCAAAGCCGATGGTTTGGAGAGAAAGGCAAACTGCTCAAATTTGAGCGACGAATCGAATATCTGCGGGACAACCTCGACGAGGTTGCCGCAGACCTGGGATTCGAACATACCGGGACGTTGCACATACGCCCCTACCTCGTGAGCAACAAGCTGTTCGTGAACGCCATCGGCCAATCGAGCTTCCAAGTCGTCACCCTATCGGAGCTAGAATCGCTAATCGAGGAAGAGAGAAGCGACGCGAAACTCAACAGCTAGGCGAAAACGCATAAGCCCACCAAAAATCCAAATCAATCCACTCGTCGAAGGTGATCGAGTCGCGGTTGCGACGGGTTTGCCAGTAGCAGGTC
>ERZ1034876.620-NODE-620-length-18924-cov-6.881022_pt1 | contig 18924 bp, 17 predicted proteins | sample MGYA00520698_ERZ1034876 | MGnify/ENA primary metagenome ERZ1034876 (study PRJEB33766, sample SAMN09781723) | gut metagenome | biome: gut microbiome | host: Homo sapiens | place: Madagascar | study: EMG produced TPA metagenomics assembly of the PRJNA485056 data set...
AACTTCGAAAACTTCGTTTAGGGTATTGACTTCATATAGCTGGTTTCCTTTCGATAGCGGACGGTTTACGCTTCCGGTTCACACGGTTTGACAATGAGCTTGATAGACTCCTGGGCAACGACCTCGACGCGCGTGCCCACAGGAAGGACCTCCCCCGTAGCGGAGCGAGCCGACCAGGTCATGTGGTCGGAAAGCTCGACCCTGCCCGTCAGCCCATCGTTGTCGACGGCATCGCACACGACGCCGCGCTCGCCGACGAGCGTAGGCTCAGCCGAGTGCCCGCGGTTGCGGTGCTTCACGACAACGGGACGAAGGAGAACGAGGCAGAGCACCGAGACCACGAGGAACAAGACAATCTGCACGACGAAACTCGCACCGAGCAGATCGGCGACGAAGGCAACGAGCGCGCCGACGACGAACCACATCGTGATGAGACCGAACGAGAAGGCCTCGATAAGGGCCATGACAGCGGCCACGACGAGCCAAAGAACCATATGAGACATTGGTGCACCTCCTTATTCACAAGCATGCCTAATTATACCAGAGCGTATTTACGCATCGGTGTACCGCACGCAAGACTTTACGGGGTTTTGCAACTGGTTGCAAACTACAGACGGCCCTCGTGCGCGACGGGCTTGTGGGCAAGGCGCTTCTCGAGCAGCTCCTTTTGAAGCGCCGTCGTGGCCTGGAAAAGGAAGTCGTATTCCTCGGTTCCCTTTAGCGACTCGTCGGCAAGCTGGCTGCGGAGCTCCTCGATCGCGTCCTCGGCATCGCCGATGGCAAGCTCTTCAGCGAGGAAGCGCGCGACCTCTTCGGGGGACGCCGTCTCGGTGGAGTTGCCCCCCGCAGTGAGCACGCGCCCAGCACGGCCATCGACGGCAGCCGCGTTCGACACGATCGCCGCAGCGCTCGCGGCTGGGTTGGACATGAGCGTGTCGAGAATGCTCGACGCGATGGCGGAATGCAGCGAGTCGTGCCATTTGGTCTGCGCGAGCACGTCCGCATGGGCAAGCGCGACAAGCGGGTTTTTCGCGAGCACGCTGAGAAGCTCCCGTTCAAGGCGCAGGCGGTTGAGCTCGGTCTTCGAAAACGCCCGACGCTGCGACGCTTGGACGGGAACGGGGGCTTGAGCCGCCGCTTCCTCATCTGCTGCTTCGCCGTAGCGCGCAGGGGGCGCAAGCTTCGAGAGCGCCTCGAGCACATCCTCCTCGCGAGCGCGGGTACGCCCGGCTATTTGGATGGCGTAGTCCTTCGCGAGCAGGGAGTCTTTGATGGGGGCGAGCACCGAGAGCGCCGATGCGAGCGCGGCGGACCTGCCCTCTGCGCTCGAGAGGTCGTGCGCGGCAAGGCGACGATCGATACCGTACTTCAAAAGCGGCTGCGCGTGCTCGATGAGCTCCTCAAGCTCGACGGCAGTGTGCGAGGCCATGTACTCGGCGGGGTCGAGATTGTCGGGCAGGGTGACGGCGCACAGCTCGATCCTCGTTTTGCCCGCCTCGGGCGTCATCGAGGAGTCGATGAACTCCAGCGCGCGGTCGGCCGCCTTCTGACCTGCGGCGTCACCGTCGAAGAGATAGACGATCTTCTTTTGCGCATGACGACCGAGAATGCGGATGTGGCGCATGGTGAGCGCCGTGCCGAGCGTGGCCACCGCGTTGCGCACTCCCCCTTCGTGAAGCGCGATGACGTCGGTGTAGCCTTCGCACACGATGGCAACTCCGCTCGACGCCATGGCGACTTTCGCCTTGTCAAGGCCGTAGAGCACCTGCGACTTGTGAAACAGCGGCGTCTCCTGGGAGTTGAGGTATTTCGGCTCCCCCTTCCCGACGACGCGCCCGCCGAACGCAATGCAGTCGCCCGCCACGTCGTTTATGGGGAACATGATGCGGTTGTAGAAACGGTCGCGCAGCTTGCCCTGGGAATCACGGCTGCACACGTTCGCCTCGACCATCTCGTCGGCCTTGAAGCCCTTCGAGGAAAGATGGCGCGTGAGCATACCGCGCCCGGGAGCGAACCCCAAGTTCCAATCGTTTGGGACCTTGCCGCCCAAGTCGCGTCCCGAAAGGTACTCGCGCGCGGCCGACGCCTCGGGCGACTTCAAGCGCATGAGCTGGAGATGGTAAAACTCGGCGGTCGCCTTGCAGATGTCTTTCAGGCGCGCCTTCTTGCTCGCGGGTGCCGCAGGTTTGCCGCCCACCTCGACGATGTCGATATGCGCGCGCTCGGCGAGCCTATGGACCGCCTCGGGGAACGAGAGATCTTCCGCCTTCATGATGAACGCGAACACATCCCCGCCCTCGCCGCAGCCGAAGCAGTGCCACAACTGCAGCGCCGGATCGATCTTGCACGAAGGCGATTTCTCGTTATGGAAGGGACAGCAGCACCAGAAGTCGCGGCCGCGCTGCTTCACGGGAACGCGCTCGCTGAACACGGCGACGATGTCGCTCGCGTCGCGAACTTTCTGGATGTCCTCATCGGTTATGCGCCCGCCGGGCATAGGATGCCCCGCCTACTCTTCATCTTTTCGCTGGGCAGGATCGGAAGCGGCCGCAGGGGCGGGCTTGCTTCGCTTCTCGAGGCGCTTCGCCTGCTCCCTCACGTGCTCGGGGACTTCCCATTCCTTATCCTGCAGATCGAGCAGGAGCGCAGCCGCCGCCGTGCGCTGGGAGAGGCGCACGCAACCGATGGTCTCGTCGGCGAACTCGCGGGCGAAGGTGACGCGCGCGGGAAGGATCGCAGCCCCCACCGAGGCGCCCACGGCCCCGAAGATGGCCGTGAAAGCGTTCACTTCGGCGGTGGAAACCGACACGTAGGCGCTCGTGATCAGGATGAGGACGGTGCAGGCGATGCCAAGGCCCACCACCGCGTAGCAGAACGCGCGGCCGGCATCGTTTTTCCCGCAGACGAGGGTCGCGATGACGAGCGATGCGAGAAGCGATACCACGGTAAGCACGTTGCCGTAGGAGACGATTGGCCCGAACATGGTGAATATCGCGCAGATGACTGCGATGACGATGCACGGGAGCAGCACCTTCTTCGCGATTTCGCCGCGTTCATGCTCCTTTTCCGCGGAAAGGATGCGCGTGCGGACGACCCTGCCGTGCGGCCAGCGGAACGAACCCGCAGCATGCTCGCGGCCGATTCCGGAGAGCTCGTCGACCTTAGACGACAAAAACCCGAACAGGCCGATTGCGACGACGACGATCAATATGATCAAAACCCACGGCATTGGCGCTTCCCCTCAGCTGGTATACGGTGCTTGCTAAACAATGGGATATGGTAGCACGACCGACGAACGCCCGCCCCGCGAGCACGGCCAAATGCGCAGTGCGCCTACAACCTGAGCCGAACGCACGCGTCACTGCTACAATGGCGGCAAACAAGGAAAGCGCGTCGAGCGCTCGTCTTCGCGGCAGGGTCACACCCGCCGCGAGAAGGAAGGCAACCATGTCGAAGGATTCCATACCCTACCTGACGATAGACCCCGTAATCGAGAAGCAGATCCGCGCCGACCGCGAGGCGGGGCGGATGAGCCCCTACCGCTTTCGCGACGAGGACGTGGCCAGGCGCGAGCCGAACCCGCACGACACAGCGACGATCGCACGGCCTGCGTTCGCGCGCGACATCGAGAAGATTGTGAACATGCCCGCCTATAATCGGTATGCGGGCAAGACGCAGGTGTTCTCCTTCGTCGAGAACGACGACATCTGCCGCCGCGGCCTGCACGTGCAGCTGGTGAGCCGCGTCGCACGGGGAATCGGGCGGCTACTCGGGCTGAACTGCGACCTCATCGAGGCCATCGCGCTCGGGCACGATTTGGGGCACACGCCGTTCGGGCATGCGGGCGAGCGGTTCTTGTCCCGCTGCTACCACGAGCGCACCGATCGCTATTTCAACCACAACGTCCATTCCGTGCGTGTGCTCGACCAGCTCTATCGCCGCAACGTGAGCCTGCAAACGCTCGACGGTGTGCTCTGCCACAACGGCGAGTTCGCCCAGCAGGAGCTCAAGCGCGGGGATGTGGGAACGTTCGAGGCGCTCGACGCGCTTGTCGAGGAGTGCACAGCCGACGAGCAGGTCATCTCCACGCTGCGCCCCTCGACGCTCGAGGGCTGCGTCGTGCGCGTGGCCGACATGATCGCATATGTGGGCAAGGACCGCCAAGACGCGATGGACATGGGCGCGCTCGCCTCGCTCGACGAGTTCGAGTCAACGGTGATGGGCAAGGCGAACGCGCAGATCATCAACAACCTCACCGCCGACATCGTGAACGAAAGCTACGGCAAGGATCGCATCGCCATGAGCGAGGCGATGTTTAACGACCTCAAGCGCGCGAAACGCCAGAACTACGAGATCATCTACAACAAGGAGGGCCTCGCCGCAAGCGACGGCATCACCGTCGGGGAGATGTTCGAGGAGGTCTACGAGAAGCTTCTCGGCGATTTGACCAAAGGGCGCGAGGAGTCCGCGATATTCAGGCACCATATCGATTATCTCGCGAGGAAGTCGCGCTCGATCACGCGCGAGCGCTACGTGGGCTCAACGGAGCCGAACCAGATTGTGGTCGACTACATCGCTTCCATGACGGACAGCTACTTCATGGCGCTCTACGCGCACCTGTTTCCCGAGCGCGCAACCCGGGTTCAGCTGCGCGGCTACTGCGCCGACCTGCGCTAACCGGTAAAACCGGTATCTTCGAGAAGGTTGGCGCCGTCGGCTGCGGCGGTCGCAAGCGCATCGCAGCGCTCGTTTTCGGGATGGCCTGCATGGCCCTTCACCCACACGAAGGTCACGTCATGCGGCTTTTTCGCCTCGAGCAGGCGCTTCCAGAGGTCGGAGTTTTTGACGGGCTCCTTTTTCGCGTTCTTCCAACCGCGCTTGAGCCAGCCCTCGACCCAATGCTGGTTGAAGGCGTTCACCACATACTGCGAGTCCGAATGGACCTCGACGGTGCACGGGCGCTTGAGCGCCTCGAGCGCGACGATCACCCCGAGCAGCTCCATGCGGTTGTTCGTCGTGGTGGCATATCCCTGCGAGAGCTCGCGCTCGTGCAGCTTGCCCGTCGAGTCGACGAACTGCAGCACGGCGCCATAGCCGCCGGGGCCGGGATTTCCACGGGAAGAGCCGTCGGTGTAGATCGTGACTTTCATGCCGTCCTTTCGTCGAGAGCAAAACGAGGGCGGGGCCCTTTTCGGGTTCCCGCCCTCGTCTACGATACCCGAGCCATCTCGCGATGGGAAGGGCACAAAGCCGAAGCTCTAGAGATTGTACGCACGCGAGCTGTGCATGCTGAGCGCAATCGTCGATGCGTTGTGCAGAAGCGAGGAGGTCTGCGGCGTGATGATACCACCGATGCCGAGCGCCAAGAGCGCCGAGTTGAAGGCTATGGTCTGCGCAAACGAGGTATCCATGCGGCCCATGAGGCCATGTGAGAGCATGCGCATCTGGACGAGCGAGTGCAGTTCGCCCTCCGAGAGCGTGATGTCGGCGACCTCCTTGGCGATCGCGGTGCCCTGCCCCATGGCAACGCCGACCGTAGCCGCGGAAAGTGCGGGAGAATCGTTCACCCCGTCGCCCACCATGACCACCTTGCGGCCCTCGGCCTTGAGCTCTTCCACGAAGCCGTGCTTGTCCTCGGGGAGCAGGTCGGCGCGGAATTCGGTGATGCCAGCTGCCTGCGCGATGCGGGCGGCCGTCTTCTCGTTGTCGCCCGTCAGCATGATGATCCGCTCGAAGCCGAGGTCGCGCAGGCTCTCGATCGCCTCCGAGACGCCGGCCTTCAAGGGGTCGTCGATGCCGATGACGCCCACGAGCTCGCCGTCGACGGCGAGGTAGAGCGTCGAGAGGTCGCTCGCCTCGGCGTCGATTTTGCACTGATCCTCGTCGGTGACGACGACCTTCTCGTCCTCGACGACGAAGTGCCTCGACCCGATGACCGCCCGCTTGCCGTCGATCGAGCTCGCGATGCCATGCGCTACGATGTATTCCACAGCAGCATGGCGTTCGCGATGCTTGAGGTTCTTCTCGGCGGCAGCGCGGACGACGGCGCGCGCAACGGGATGCGGGAAGTGCTCTTCCAGGCACGCCGCGAAGCGAAGTACCTGGGTTCGATTCCACCCATCGAGTGCGATGACGCATTTCACCTGGGGTTGCGCCTCGGTGAGCGTGCCGGTCTTGTCGAAGACGATCGTGTCGGCCTGGGCGAATGCCTCGAAATGCTTCGACCCCTTCACCGTGAAGCCCGCCTTGGCAGCCTGGCTCATGGCGGACAAAACTGAGATTGACCCCGTGAGCTTGAGCGCGCACGAATAATCGACCATGAGTGCAGCTGAGGTTTTCACGAGGCTGCGCGTGGTGAGCGCGACGACGCCCGCGAGCAGGAAGTTCCACGGCACGATACGGTCGGCCAAGCGCTCGCGCTTCGTCTGGACATCGGCTTTCATGCTTTGGGACAGCTCGACCAGCGAGACGATGGAACGAAGCTTCGTTTCGCCCGTCGCCGCCTTGACGCGGACGAAGATCTCGCCGTCTTCGCACGCGGTACCCGCGAAAACGTCGTCTCCTACCGTGCGCTCGACGGCAAGCGGCTCGCCGGTCAGGGTCGACTGGTTCACCATGGCCACACCGCGCTCGACCACACCGTCGACGCTTACCGGCATACCGGTGCGCACGGCGATCAGGTCGCCCGCCTTCAGGTTGGCGGTGGGGACGGTCATTTCCTCGTCTCCGCAGACGAGCTGCGCATTCTCCGGCGCGCCGAGCAAGGAGTAGATCAGCTGGTTCTCCGAGCGCGCACGCGTGTAGTCTTCTAACGTCTCGCCCAAATCGAGCAAGAACATCGTTGACGACGCCGTCGCGAAGTCTCCCATCACGAACGAGATCCCGATGGCTGCCGCATCGAGAACGGGAACATCGAGTCGCGCATGCAGAAGCGAGTTCACGGCAGCCTTCAGGAAGAGGCGATAATGCCAGATCGTATGAATGGCGCGCAAGGGCGCAGGAAGGAACCATTTCCGTGCGAAGTGGGAGCCGACGAGCAGCGCGATGTCCATCAGCAGGGAATGCGTCCTGACCGAAAGCGCCGTCGGGCACGCGAGCTTCGCCTTCTCGATGGACTTCGCGTCGACGGCGTCCATCGCGGAAAGGACGGCAGCACGCGCGTTATCCCCACCTGCAAAAGTGACCGAGAGCGACCCGATGCGCGGATAAACGTTGACTGACGTCACGCAGGGGCATGCCGCCATGAGCGACTCGAGCGCATCGACGTCCGCTTCGGGCACGCGACCGTAGAGCCGAACGCGAATCCGCCCGGGTATCTCATGCTCTATCGTATATCTCATCGAGCGGCTTCTTTACTGCTCGTCCTTGGCAGCTTCGGCCTTCTCGGATTCGGCAAGGTTGATGTAGTTCGCCTCGGCAACGATGTCGTCGACCTGGGCCTTCGCCTCTTCGACGATGTTCTGATAGCCTTGCTTCACCTGCAGGCCCTTGGCGACACCCTGCACGTAGCACTTCCTGGCAGTCTTGGACGTGAGTGCCTTCACGCCGACCGTGCCGGCAAGAAAGCCAGCGCCAACGAGCAGGGAGTTGAACGTCTTCTTCTTCATGATGGAGTCCTTTCTGGTTATGGGCAGACGTATAGTTAGCCCAAGATAACGACAAGAAAGGATTGTAAACCGATGATAACAAAAAGTGACAGGAATTCACAAAAAGTTAACTATGGCTTTCGGCGAAATCGATGAGCTCTTGGCGGTTATGCACCCCGCATTTGGCATAGATGCGGCGCAGGTGCGTGTCGACCGTGCTCTTCGAGATGCAAAGCTCGCTCGCGATACGCTCGCCGGTGCGGCCTTTGAGGGCAAGGGGCAGAACCTCCGCCTCACGGGGGGAAAGCCCTGCTTGTTTGCTGATCCTGCGGCACGTGGCATCGAAGCGATCGAGCGTGATGGCAACTTGCGAGAGCGCTGAGAAGTCGCGCTCGGTGAACAGGTAAAGGTAGGCGATCAAGGCGCATAATCCAGCGAGGGCACACATGAGATGAGAGGCCGCACTTCCGAAAAACGCGATGTCGAAGAAGTTGCCGACGACAAGCCCCATGAACTCGCCGAGGATAAGCGCGGCGAAGCCCCGCCCGAATGTGACGGCGGCGTCTCCCCCGTCGATTTTGCCCATGACGAGGAAGAGCGAGACCATGACGACGATGAGGGAGAGAAAACCCGACATGGCGACTGCCTCGCCGGGCACGCCGATGTCACCGAGGACCTCAACGAAGAGGAAGCCGCCCATGAGCAAAAGCCCCGAGAGCCGATAGGTGCCGCCAAGCGGGCCTGCATCGCCGCCCTGGACGAAGGCGACACCGCGCGAGATAGCGGCGAGCATCCCGCCTTCTGGGCGGGGCGCGTCCTTCGGGTCGGGTTTGGCCCCCTCGCCTCCGAAGAGCTGCAGAGCGGCGAGGCAGAACAGGATGAAGAGCACGAGCGTGACGGGAAGCGTCGGCGTCGCGTCCATTCCAGGGTCGGATCCGTACGTCTGCATGATCCCCGTCGCCAGACCGAAGAGCAGCGTCCCCAGAAGAAGGCGCCTTGTGAAACGGTTCTTCTTCGGCTTGTCGTTCTTGATCGACGCATCTTTTGGTTTGGGCAAAGAGACACCGATTCGCTGCATCGCGAGCAGAAACGCGAGGGACAAAAGAGGCAAGACGTCAATAAGGAGCTCAGCTTCAGGGGGAAGGGCCTCCGAGCCTAAGAGAAAGCAGACAGCGGCGCCGAGCGCAGACCCGAGAAGGGCGCAGGGCACGGACTGCTCGATTTCGAAACCTCCGAGCGCACGGCCCCAGGCGGCGAATACGATGCCGCACGGAGCGCCCACAAGCAGGCCTTCGAGGGCAAGAAGCGTTCCATCGTGGGTGCCGAGCAGCTGCTCGGCGAGCGAGCCCGCCACCATGAGCAGCGAGCTGACGATGACGACGGGGGCAGAAGTCAGGCGCGCGCGGGCCGAATTCGGCGCAAAAGCGCAAGCGACGAGCGTGCAGACCATGAACAGCAGGGGAAACAGGAGCTCTCCGCGCTCCAGTTCGAGATTCCCAAGGGAGAAAGAGCAGTTAGATCCCATATAGAGAAGCGAGATGACGCAGGCCTGGAAGGATGCGAAGCCCAGAATGGCAAAACGAGCGCGCCTCGCGTCGCTTGAACCTTGGATCACGCTAACTTCCCTTCGGTCGAACGGCCATCTTTTCGGACACTATTGTAAAGCACGGAGCCTCGATAATACCCCGCCGTGAAATCAGAAAGGGCGCATAGCGGATGTCCATGCGCCCAAGGGAAGGTTAGGTTCGTTGGGTGGTTCGCTATTCGGCAGCAGCGACCTTTTTCACCACACGCTTCTTCGTGGTCTTCGGTGCCTCCTGCTCTTCGGAGTCCGCCTCGGATTCCACGAGGTTCTCGGCAACCTCCGCCTCATCGCTCGCCTCTTCGGCCTTCTTGCCCGACCCGAGGCCCTCGCGCAGGCCCTTCACCGACTTGCCAATCGCGCTGCCGAGCTTCGGGAGGTTCTTCGGCCCGAAGATCAACAGGACGACGACGAGGATGATAAGAAGTTCCGGGGTTCCCATACCGAGAATTTTCATTGCGATGCTCCTTTTGCATTGCCTTGCCAACGTGTTGACACGACTATGCGATGAGAGGGGACTCTTGACCATCACGTAAACCCATGATTTTGGCGCATGACAAGAAAATCCCCTTGTCATGTATTTGCATGACAAGGGGATTTGCCCAGCTCAGATTTGTAAATTCGAAAATATCGTCAGAGATGCTCGCGAACCCATTCAATGTTCGACGTGATAGCAGCAATCAATTCGTCGACATCGTCGAAGGCACGCATCGGACGCAGCCACGCGATGAACTCGAGCTCAATTTCATGACCGTAGATATCTCCGTCGAAGTCGAGAAGATGCGCCTCGCAATTTGCGGTCGCCCGATCGGCGAACGTCGCCGCAACGCCCATGTTGACCGCGGCCTTATAGCGCTTTCCGTCGACGATGACGTACGCCGCATAGACACCGTCGCCGATGGAGCGAAGGTTATCGGGAATGCAGAGGTTAGCAGTGCGGATACCCATCTGCGCCCCCTCGCCGCGACCGGACACGACCGTGCCGCACACCTTCCAAGGCCGACCGAGGAGCCTTGAAGCTTCTTCAGCGGCGCCCTCGGAAAGAAGCCCCCTGATGCGAGTCGCACTCACCGGAGCGCCTTCGAGGCAGAGAAGCTCATGCGCAGAAACGTCGCACGCATGGCGCGAGCCCCACGCAGCGAGCGTCTCCTCGGTACCCTTCGCGCGAGCCCCGAAGCGGAACCCGCAGCCGACGTGGATGCTCGCAGGCGCATGCTCCCCGAAGGTCCACGCAAGGAACTCCTCGGGCGGCAAGGACGCGAACTCGCGCGTGAATGGCAAAACTGCGACGAAGTCGACGCCCGACGCGGCTAGCGCTTGAATGCGATTCTCGTTGGTCATGAGCTTTTTCAGCTCGTTTGGGCGAAACATCTCATCGGGGTCGGTGTCGAAGGTGAGTGCGAACGAGGCGCTCCCCCGCTTCGCGGCATCCTCGATCACGCACGAGAGAAGCGCTTGGTGTCCTTTATGGACGCCATCGAACACACCGAATGCGCAGCACGCACCGTCGAATCGATTTCGATCGAACGACGCGTCAACGTTAAATATCTCCGCCACGTCTCACTCCTGTCTGGAAAATGCAACATGCATTGTAGCGCTGCCGTTGCTCCTCGTAAGCATATATGCCCACAAGCTTGTTGTCGACGATTACCGCGATTCGCTCGCCATCTTCGGGCGCCATGCAGCTTTGGCGCACGCCCGCCGTACAGGCGCACAGCTCGCTCGCGGCACTTGCGTGGCGGCGCTCGCAAAGCTCAACCGTCGATGCGGGCAGCTGATTACCATTCGCCACCAAATGCGCACCCGCCTCATCGAGAAAGGCGAAGCGGAAGCCGAGGAGTTTCACTGGGTCAAGCGAAGCATCGACGCCCATGCGCTCAAGCACGTCGAGGCTCACGCAGTCATCAAGCGTCAGAAGTCCCGCGCTTGTACGGCGAAGCGCAGCCACATGGGCGGGAGAACCTATTGATACGCCGATGTCGCGTGCGAGCGCGCGGATATAGGTGCCTTTTGAGACGTGGAAGTCGACGTCCCAAAAAACGGGCACGTCTCCATCACCAGGGACGATTGCAGCAAGCTTCGCCGAGTACACTTCGATATCGCGAGGCTTCAACTCGATGATCCGCCCTTTTCGAGCGGCATCGCAGGCCTTCACGCCGCCAACTTTGACAGCGGAGTACGCAGGGGGGAGCTGCTTTTGGAGTCCGACGAAGCGCGCAAGCGTCTCGAGCGCAAACGATTCCTCGAAAGCGCCGCTCGGTACCGAGCCGAACTTAACGGGCTCGCCGTCGACATCGTCGGTGTCGGTGCCCATCCCGAAGGCAATTCGAACACGGTAGTGCTTATCGTGCCTGACCATGTAATTGTCAAGCCTCGTCGCCGGCCCTACGCAAACGCAGAGCACGCCCGACGCCAAAGGATCGAGCGTCCCTGTATGACCGACACGACGCTCCCCGAAGATACGGCGAACCCGATTAACCACGTCGTGCGAGCTCATACCCGAGGGTTTGTCCACCCCCACGATGAGCGAAAGGCCCGATTGTCCCCTCTTAGCAGCCACGAACATCCCTTCAATACAACAAGAAAGCGGGGTGCACCCGCTTTCCCGATTTCCACTTCAAACCTCGAAAGCCCCCTGACCGAAAGCATTTCGCAAAAAGACGCGCTCGGCGGCGAGGCCCCAACTCGATTAGTTCCCGAACTTCTCTCGGAGCGCACGCTCGACACAGGGCGGCACGAACTCTTTGATGTCGCCGCCCATGGAGGCGATTTCCCGCACCACCGACGAAGAGAGGTACATATGCTGCGGGGTCGACATGATGAAGAGCGTTTCCAGGTTGCGGTCGAGCTGGTAGTTTATCGCCGTCATCTGGAACTCGTACTCGAAGTCCGTGATTGCTCGCAAACCCTTGACGACCGCCGTCGCTCCGACCTCATGCGCGAAGTCGACGAGCAAACCGTCGAAGGGCACGACGCGAACATTCTCGAGTTCGCAGGTTGCCTCCTCCGCAAGCGCGACGCGTTCCTCAAGGGCGAACAGCGGTTTTTTCTTCACCGACTCGGCAACGGCAACAATGACTTCGTCGACAAGCTGCGACGCGCGGGTGATGACATCGAGATGCCCCACCGTAATCGGGTCGAACGTGCCCGGCGTCAATGCGCATTTCACCATAAAGCCTCATCCTCACTTTATAACGAGTTTACTTGAGAGCCTGTTCGATAGCCTTCTCAACTCTGACAAGGGCGCCCTCGATAGGACCCTCGATGGAAAAACCTGCTGCAGCCTTGTGCCCGCCGCCGCCGAAGCTGGCAGCGATGGCCGCAACGTCGGTGTCGTCCTTCGCGCGGAAGCTCCCGCGAATCGAGTCACCCTGCTCGCGCAACATGCAAGCAACGCGTACGCCCGCGATGGAGCGAAGCGTGTCGATGAGCGCCTCGGCATCTGCCTTCACCGCATGGCATTTCTCGAAGTCGCGACGCGTGACATAGCTTATCGCCGCCTGCCCGCCGCAGAAGAGCTTCATGTGCTTGATGGAGCAAGCCTCAAGAAGCACCGACGCCTCGCTACGATTCTGATACACCTCACGCGAAACGAAAGAAGCATCAACGCCGGCGGTGATCATCTCGGAAGCCGATGCGAATGCGCGCGAGTCGGCGTTTTGGTACTGGAAGCGCCCCGTATCGGTAACGAGACCGGTGTAGGCGCACAGAGCGATGTCGCCCGAGTTGTCGACGCGCATGCATTTCGAGAGCTCCCAGATGAGCATCGATGTTGCCGCCATCGATGGATTGCAATAGGTAAGGGTGCTCATCGTCTCGGGATACGCGTGATGATCGATAGTGATCGAATATTCCGCCTCGTCGAGCAGGCGCGATGCATCACCGATCCGCTCGCGATTCGGGACATCGACGGCCACGAACGTCCCGACCTCCCCCATGAAGTCGCGTGCGTAGACCATATCGGCAAGCCCCGGAAGGAAGGAGAGACGAACATCGGGCTTCTCGGGTTTCGCCAAAACGCACGTCACCCGCTTTCCCAGGCGTTGCAAGATTCCCGCCAAGGCGAGCTGCGAGCCCAAACAATCGCCGTCGGGGCTCACATGGCCGCAGATCACATAGTCGTCACGCGACTTCAAAACCGCGGAAATCTCCGTAAGCGAAACATTCGTTTGCGGGGTGACCGGCATGCTACTCGCCCTCTTCTTCCTCTTTCACGATGACCGGCGGACGCTGCGACTCGCGCGCCAAGGCACCGGCGATGCGCTCCGCCGTGTCGACGCTTCGATCGAGCATGAAACGCAGCTCGGGGGCAACGCGCCAGGAGAGGCGACGCGCCATGAGCGAGCGGATGCGCCCGCTCGCGCGCGTGAACGCCTCGCCCACCTTGTCGTAGCGCTGCTTGTCCGTCGAGTAGTACACGTTGCACACGCTGCGGTCGAAGGACACCTCGCAGCCGGTAATCGTGACCATCGACAGCTCGGGGTCGGATATATCGAACAGGAGGATGCTTGCGATGACCTCGCGCGCCTGCTCGTTAACTTTGCGGCTGGAAGATCCTTGTTTCATGCCGACCTCCTATTCCGTGCGCTCGACCTCTTTGACGATGTAGCCCTCGATGGTGTCGCCCACCTTGAGGTCCTGGTATCCGCTGATGCCAATGCCGCACTCGTAGCCCTGCTTGACCGACTTGACGTCGTCCTTGAAGCGACGCAAGCTGGCAATCTCGCCTTCGAAGACGACAGTGCCGTCGCGAACGATGCGGACCTTGTCGTCGCGATGGAGCTCTCCGTCGGTGATGTAGCAGCCCGCAATCGTGCCAACCTTGGGCACCTTGAAGGTCTCGCGAATCTCGGCGACGCCGGTGTCCTCCTCAACGATGTCGGGCGAGAGCAGACCGACGCGCGCGGCGTTGATGTCCTCGATCGCCTGGTAGATGACGCGATACAGGCGGATGTCGACCTTTTCCTTCTCTGCCTGCTGCTTCGACTTGCCGGTCGGGCGAACGTTGAAGCCGATGATGATGGCATCGGAGGCAGCTGCGAGCGTGACGTCGGTCTCGGTGATGCCGCCGACGGCGGAGTGAACGATGTTGATGCGCACCTCGGACTGATCCATCTTCTCGAAGGCGTCGCGCAAAGCCTCGATCGAGCCCTGGACGTCGGCCTTCACGATGAGGTTCAGGTCGGTCTGCTTACCCTCTTCGATGCGGCTGAACAGGTCGTCGAGGCTCATGTGGGACTTCGTCTCCTGCTCGGCGAGGCGTGCACGCAGCGCACGCTCCTCGGCAAGCTTGCGGGCATCGCGCTCGTCTTCGAACACGCGGAACTCGTCGCCTGCGGTGGGAACGCTGTTCAGGCCGAGGATCTCAACAGGATCGGCCGGGCCTGCAGAATCAACATGTTTGCCGCGCGGGTCGATGAGCGCACGGACACGGCCGTAGGACGTGCCCGCGACGACGGTGTCGCCGGTGTGCAGCGTACCGCGGTGGATGAGCACCGTCGCAACCGGGCCACGGCCCTTGTCGAGGTTCGCCTCGATGACGTAGCCGGATGCCTCGGCATCGGGGTTCGCCTTGAGCTCGAGCACGTCGGCCTGGAGAAGGATGGTCTCGAGCAGGTCGTCGATGTGGAGCTTCTTCTTCGCGGAAACCTCGACGAACATGTTCTTGCCGCCCCACTCTTCGGGGATGACGCCATGCTCGACGAGCTCCTGGCGAACGCGGTCGGGATTCGCGCCGGGCTTGTCGATCTTGTTCACCGCGACGACGATGGGCACATCGGCAGCCTTGGCATGGTTGATTGCCTCGATGGTCTGCGGCATGACGCCGTCATCAGCGGCGACGACGAGCACGATGACGTCGGTCACCTGAGCACCGCGGGCGCGCATGGCGGTAAACGCCTCGTGGCCGGGCGTGTCGATGAAGGTGATCTGGCGACCGTCGATGTTCACGATGGATGCACCGATGTGCTGGGTGATGCCGCCCGCTTCACCTGCGGCAACGCCAGTATGGCGGATAGCGTCGAGCAGCGAGGTCTTGCCGTGGTCGACGTGACCCATGACGGTAACGACAGGCGGACGCGGCTTCAGGTCTTCCTCGGAGTCATGGTAGACGACAGCGTACTCCTCCTCGGGAGAGACCACGCGGACCTTGCGGCCCATGTCGTCGGCGATGAGCTCGATGAGGTCATCGGACATGGATTGGGTGAGCGTCAGCACCTGGCCGAGCATGAACAGGCGCTTGATGACGTCGTTGGGCTGCACGCCGAGCAGCTCGGCGAACTTGGCGACGTTGGCACCCTGGGGAATCTCCACGACGGAGTCGTCGAGCACGAGCGTGGGATCGAGACCCTTCTGGATGGCCTCCATCTCCATGCGCTCGCGAGCCTCTGCCTGGCGCTTCTCCTTGCGCTTCTTGCGGCGGCCCTCACCCTCATGCGAGTTCGCGGCGGCTACAGCGGCGCGCGCCTCAGCGAGCACCTTGTCGCGCTGGAGCTTCTCCGCCTGTACGGCCATCTGGGCATAGCGATCCTCGCCCTGGGCCTGGTTCTCGAGCTCAGGAACGACCTGCACGACATTGCCGCGCTTACCCTTCTTGCCGCCACGCTCGCCCTTCTTGCCGCCGCGCTCGGAGCGCTCGGTCTTGGGCTTGTTGGCCTGCTCGGCCTTCTGCGCCTCGATACGCTGCTTCTCAGACTCAATCTGGGAAAGCAGCGAGCTGAAGTTGGAAGATTTCTTGGGCGTGAGCACGGGGGCCGGACCCTTGTGCTGCGTCGCCGGCTTGGAAGACTTCCTCCCGCGGGAGCGAAGCGCTTCCTCGACCGCCTGCTTTTTGGCGACTTCGGCCGCCATCTTCGCAGCGCGGGCCTTGGCGCGAGCCTCGGCCTTCTCGCGCGCGACGCGCTCCTTCTCAGACTCGATCTGGCTTGCAAGGCCCTCGAAGCCGCTGCTCACAGGCGCCTTCTTAGGCGTATGCTTCGTCTGCTCGGAGCGAGCCTCGCCCTTGGGCGCACTGCCCTCGCGACGAGCGCGCTCGGCTTCGCGAAGCGCGCGCTCCTTCTCGACAGCAGCGCGGCGGTTTGCCTCTTCCTCGGCCTTCTTGCGCTCTTCTTGCGCCTTCTCCTCGGCAAGCTGCTTCGCTTCCTCGGCATCGATCTTGCCAGCGCGCTGCTTGATTTCAGGAGACAGGTTCTTTCGAATCTTATCGACGTAGGCATCGGCAAGCATGCTCGCATGGCTTTTCGCCGGTATCTTCATCTCGTGCAACCGGTCGAGCAATTCCTTGCTCGTCATATCGAATTCTTTCGCCAATTCATGTACTCGCATGCTGGCCATGTACCACTCCTCTTATTCTCTTCCGACGCAACGGCTCGTGTCGCGAGACATCTCGCCGGCGATGCGCTCTAAATCCTGCTCACCGAGCTTCGTGCGAAGCGCTCGGTCAAGTTTACCCGCCTTGCGTGCAGCGGCAAAGCATTCCGCGGAGCATACATAGGCACCGCGTCCGGGAGCTCGACCCGAAGGGTCGAAGGACACAACGCCCAAAGGCGAGCGAACGATGCGCAGAAGCGCGCGCTTCGTATCGGTCGCACCGCAGGCAACGCAGGTACGCTGCTTTTTCTTTGCCGGTGTCGTCTGGTCCATTGTACGCTCCCGCAATCCCCGCGCGCTTAGAGCGCGTCTTCCATTTCGGCGTGGATACCGCAGAAACGGCTGTTAGGTCGTGCATGGTTGCGGCAACGGTTGCCGTCTTCGTCCTCGAAGGCGCACAAGCCCTCTTCATCGTCTTCGATCTCGTCTTCGTCAATGAGAATGTTCTCGTTGCGAAGCGGCGCTCCGGCGAAGCTCGTGCTCTTGATGTCGATGTGCCAGCCAGTCAGACGCGCCGCGAGGCGGGCGTTCTGACCCTCCTTGCCGATGGCGAGGGAAAGCTGATCGTCGGGGACGACGACAGTCGCGTAGTTGTTCTCCTCGTCGATGATGACCTTCGTCACCTTCGCAGGGGAAAGCGCGTTGGCCACATAGACCGCCGGGTCCTCGTTCCACTGGATGACGTCGACGCGCTCGTTGCGCAGCTCCTCGACGACCATGCGCACGCGGCTGCCCTTCGGGCCGACGCAGGCTCCGACCGGGTCGAGATTGCGCTCGCGGGAGGCGACGGCGACCTTAGAGCGGGCACCGGGCTCGCGGGCGATCGACTTGATCTCGACCACGCCGTCATAGATTTCCGGGACCTCAATTTCGAAGAGGCGGCGGATAAGGTCGGGGTGGGTGCGGGACACGATGATGGACGGGCGCGCCTGGTCACCACGCGCCTTGGGAAGGTCGCTCGCGGGGTCGCGCACGTCAATGATCAGCACCTTCAGGCGCTGGTTATGACGATAGTGCTCGTTGTTCGGACGCTCGTTGCGCTCGTTGGGGAAACGCTTCAGGTCGTAGTGCGGAAGCTCAGCCTCGACGCCGTCGCGAATCTTGATGATGGTGAAGTCGGGGGTTCCCTGAAGCACGGTGCCCGTCACGAGATCGCCCACGCGGCGCGAGAACTCCTGATAGATAGACTGACGACCCGCTTCGCGAACAATCGTGGAAATGACGCTCTTGGCGTTTTGCGCGGCGATACGGCTCACGTCGTCAGGGGTCACGTCGCGCTCGGTGAACTCGGCGTACTCGCCGGTCTCGGGATCGGGCTCGCCAACGGGAACAAGCTCGTAAACATAGATCTTGCCCGTCTGACGGTCGATCGTGACGCGCGCATCCCATTCAAGGTCGAGAATATGCTGATAGCTTTTAGCGAGCGATGCCTCCAAGCGCTCGATCAGGTAGAACTCGTCAATCTTGCGTTCATGAGCGAGAGCCTGAAGCGCTTCGATCAGTTCAGAGTTAGCCACGTCCAGTCGCTTCCTTTCTTAGCTGAAGTCAACGGCGCCCACCACGTGAGCGCGCTTGATGAGCGAATAACCAATAGCGATGCGCGAGCCGTCGACCTCGACGATCACGTCATCGCCTTCCATACCTTCAAGCGTGCCCGTAAACGAGCTGCGTCCATCGATAGGAGACGACGTCTTCACCACAACCTGCTCGCCGGCAAAACGGGCGAAGTGCTCCTTCGTGCGAAGGGGCCTGTCGATTCCGGGAGAAGAAACCTCGAGCATGTAGGCTCCCGGGAACGGGTCGATCTCGTCCATGATGCGGTTGATCCACACCTGGGCGCTTGCGAGCTCATCGAAGCTCACGCCCTCCTCGGTGTCGATGAAGACGCGGATCGTCGGGGCCTTCTTCGACCCCATGATCTCGAGCGTCACGATTTCGACCCCGCTGGCAGCGGCCGTCGGCTCGAGCGCATCGAGCAGTTTCTGTTCTTTGGCAGTGAGCATGTCGCCTCCTTCCTTCAACGCTTTCGCTGCACGCTTCGTTGCCCAGCGGCTTTTTTCGCCCTAACATACAAAGAAAGCGGGCAAGGCCCACTTTCTCAAAGAAGCGAAAGTATGATGCGCGCCGCTGCGCACAGTAGTTATTTTATACCACAGAAACGGCGCCTCTGGCTAGCGTCATCCCCCGCACCGCGCAAGTTCGCCACAATCTGGGCGGCAAACGGTGCCGAACGCTTAAGCCTCGCGGCCCCACATGCGCACCTCGGGTTCGAGGGCAACCCCCGACGACTCGAGCACGCGACGCTGCACCTCGGCGATGAGCGCCTGCACGTCGGCCGACGTCGCATCACCCGCATTCACGACGAAGCCGGTGTGCTTGGTAGAAACC
>ERZ1034876.621-NODE-621-length-18915-cov-7.399523_pt1 | contig 18915 bp, 36 predicted proteins | sample MGYA00520698_ERZ1034876 | MGnify/ENA primary metagenome ERZ1034876 (study PRJEB33766, sample SAMN09781723) | gut metagenome | biome: gut microbiome | host: Homo sapiens | place: Madagascar | study: EMG produced TPA metagenomics assembly of the PRJNA485056 data set...
GGCGAAAACTTCAACTGCCCGGGGGGGAGGGCTGCAAGGAACCCCGCAGGCGCGGGCCTGGGCCTCCGTGCGCCCAAGCGTCCGCCGATTTCCTCCGCGATCAGCGCCGCCGAAGCGGCCTGTTTTTGCTCATTTCCGCCGCAGTCTTTCGGCTGTGGCAGCGGTGGCAAAGGCTCTGGAGGTTGTCCGGATCCGTGAACACAGCCCAGTCGCCCTTGTGGTCCCGGATGTGGTCCACGTCCGTGGCCCTCGTCCGGATGCCGTGCTGAGCACACTCACGGCACCACGGCTCCCGAAGGAGCTGCTCACTGCGCAGCGTCTTCCAGTCCTGTGTCCCGTACATCCAGCGCCAGGCCTGAGCCTCCTGGCTTCGTTCCTTGGGCTTCGGCTGGTGCTCTGCGCAGTACCCGCCGGGCACCAGCCGATAGCAGCCCGGGTATAAACACGGTCTTAGCGGCTTTGTTGCCACGGGCTATCACCTCCGGGTAAAAACAAAAACGCCAGACCCAACAACGCCCCCTTCGGGAAGTCATTGGCTCTGGCGCTTAACGCTCTGGCCTTTCTCGATATCCAGGATCACCTCGCTGTGGCACGTCCGGCAGTACTCGACAATGCTGTGGCCGCTCGTGTCCGGCAGGATCCGCTTTAGCCGATGGTTTCTCTTGCAGATCGGGCAAGTTAACCATCCGTTCTTTACTGTTAGTTTATCACCGTTTTTAGGCGTTTGCAAGGCTTTTCCCTCACTTTCTTGCGGTTGTCCGTAGATATTCCGTAGGTTTCAAGAGGATACGCTATCTATAGATAGTAATACTAAACTTTGTTATTAAAATAAAAGCGCTATTTCTCCGGGAGCAGATACCGGCTGTAACCATACAGCCCCCAGTCTCCCAGCTGCGGCCGGTCCCGGCCCTGCATGGGCAGCGGCGTGGTGCCCTTGGGCAGCCGCACCATGCCGCTCTTGCAGGTGGTCACCTCCGGAGGCGGAAGGTACTTACTCAGCGCCCGGGAGCAGCCCCACGGGTGGCGCCCCACCTCCGGGACCTCCTTGGTGAAATAGATCGCCAGCCCACGGTAGCCGCCCTCTGACAGCACCCTGGTCCGGTTAAACGGCTTGTCATACGCAAAGCCGAACGTCCACAGATATTGCACCACAGCCGGTGGGAAGTCCTGGTCCCGCAGAAATGCGTGGATATGGAGTCGCTTGTCTCCGTGTAGTCCCTCGATCCGATAGACGTAGAAATCCACAGGCCCGCGTTTCCACCGTCGGAGCCGCTTGAGAAAGGCATCCCACACACGCTCCACACCAGCCCGATTTGGCGGCAGATGGGCATCGTCAAAGGTTAGGTCGTAAAAAATACCGTCATAGCCAAACAGCGCCAGCCGCAGTTCCAACTTGTCCAGACTGGTGCGGCTGAGGGCCGGCCCGCACCGGCCCCGCACCGCCCCCGGCCCGTAGCGACGGAGATATCCGTAGTTGTCCGTCACCAGCGCTTTGACCAACGGCCCCGCCCGCTGCCTGACGCACACAAACGGATCAGCCATACCTTACCTCCCGTATTTAATCTTTTTCGCGTTTGGATACCGATCCGGAAACCGGATCAGCTCTGCCTTCCCGCTGATGATCTCCGCAAGCACCCGATCCATGTGCTCCTGCCGGACGTCTGCCTCCGGGTTCCGGCAGTCCAGCGCCGGCTTGTACTCCCGTTGAACGGCCACCCAGTTATGAGTGATCCGCATGATTCGGTCATAGCCCCAGCCCTCCGTCTGGTGGAGGGCCATCTGGAGCGTGTCCATTGCAAACTGCATCGCCATCGCCGCCCCGGCGTTGAAGGTGCCGTCCGGCTCGCGCTTGCCCACCCAATACAGGCGTTGGCGGTTCTGCGCCGATACCAGCGCTGAGTTAATAAGCACGGGTTCCACGCCCAGCTCCGCCGTGATCTGCGCCCGGATAGCGGGCGACATACTTTTATTGTTTTCGTACAGGAAAAAATCCGGCTGGTACTTATCCCGTGCAATACGGTAATTCAAGAACAGTTCCCAGCCGATGCCGCTGGCTTCGGTTTCGCGGTTCTTCGTCTGTGCGATTGACCAATGTGGGCAGGGGCTTCCTCCGATCAATAGTTTCATGTGTCCTCCACCTCCGCAAGCCAGAATTTCTTCCAGCACTCCTGGCAAGGAATCCCCTCGCATTTGCCCGCCAGCTTGACGTCGAGGTCGCAAGGGCTGACTATCGGTAACCCATTCGCTTTTTTAACACGTGCGTACGGGAACAGCTTCAAGAACTCGCTCTGGCGGGTTTTAACGGGGTGCGCGGCGGCCCACTGCTCCGCAATGGCAACGGCCTCCTCCGGGTGGTCGTATTGCCAGACCGTGCAAGGGTCAAATCCACTTCTTTTTTCATACTCACATTCGCGGCACTCACCGTTGCACATTCTGCGCAACGTTTTCAAATACTTAAGAGCATCCATCATTCCACCTCCGGGCCTGACGGCAGTGGCATCCAGTGGGTGACGGTGCAAGGCAGAGCCATGCAGAGCCACTTTTTCGCCTTTGCGTGATAATTGCCAATGTCCACGCCAAAATCAGGGCTGTAAATCATGTAGTTCACAAGCTCCGCAGTCTCATCGTTGCACCACACCTCCGGCAGCCGCTCCTCCACCGGGATCCAGCGGGGCACCTGCCCCCGCAGTTTCTCAATCTCCTGCTGGAGCGCCGCGATGTGTGCGTTTTGATTCTCCAGCCGGTCAGCGGCTGCAAACAGGTCTTTTTCCAGCCCTCCCAGCGGATCCATCATGTCCCCATTTTCCCACCAATCTGCGTGTTCCCGCAGGGCATTTACGAGTTCTTGATCTCTCAAAACGGCAGCTCTCCTTCCTCATCCTCCGGGATCTCCCGGAAGTCCCCAGACGCAGACGGCGTGTCCGATTCGGACCGCTTGCTATCACCAAAATACACATGCTCCGCCACCACTTCGGCGGAGCGCCGGCTGTTTCCGTCCTTGTCCTTCCAGTCCCGGAGCTGCAACCGGCCCTCCACCACGGCCATGCGGCCCTTGGTGAAATATTTGCTCACAAAGTCCGCCGTGGAGCGCCACGCCACGAGGTCCACGAAGTCCGTCTCCTTCTCGCCGGACTGGCCCTTGTAGTCCCGGTCAACAGCCAGAGAGAAGGACGCCACGGCGGTTCCGTTTCCGGTGTGCCGCAGCTCTGGGTCGCGGGTCAGACGGCCCATAAGTACGATATGATTCAGCATGATTTGTCTCCTTTTTTCCAGCGGCCCGGCATATAGCGTCGCCGCCGATCATGGATGTATTCCACCATGTCCACCCACTCCTTACGGGACGGCATGGCTGCCAGCTCTGCCCTATGGACCTCATCATAGGCCGCCCACCGGGGGCAGACCGCCGGATCGTGACATCCGATCCGGCGATCCGGGCAGTTTAGGCACGGAGGCGCGGTCATAGGGCCATGCCCTTGGCCGCTACCGTCAGAAGGATCACGGCAGCCACGGCGGCCGCCAGAGTCAGCACCGGGAGGACCCGGCTGCGGCGTTTCCCGCGTCCTGTGTACCGGCTCATGATCCACCGCCTTTCTTCGACTTGTCGATCAGCACAAACAGATCATTCTTCGCTTTTCGATCACACTCCGTCCATACAGGGGATTTGGGATCAATCATGTGAGTAATCAGCTCCATCCGCACAGCCTTCGCGAGATCCGGGCGATTCTGCAAAAGGCTGGAGTAAACCAAATTGATCTGTCGAAGCATCAGGGCCAAGACCTCATCCAGATCTAAACCGACCACGTTGAAACGCTCAGGGCCGTTCTCAAGATCGCACTCAAAAAGAAATTTTTTCATTTCTCCGCTCCTTTCCCTGCCGCTGGGACAGGCGGCAGTCGCATCCACCAGACCACGGGAACCTGTGCCTCGATTCCGCCCGGCATCATCCAGTGTTGGCCATCCCAGTCAAAAAACCGTTTCAGCAGTTTCCCGTCGCCCAGGTCCACATAGGCCGCAAACTCTCCCGGCTCCGCCGGGTTGGTGCTGCCGGGCATCCATCCGGCGATCATCAGCTGGCCCTCCGGCAGCGTCTGCGGTGTGAGATCGTCCGTCAGGCCAAACAGGTAATCCGTGGTGACGCCAAAGCACAGCGCCAGCTTGGGTACCCGGTCACAGCCCGGCATGCTGTTATTTTCCCACGCACTGTACGTGGCCGGGTACTCTCCGATGCTCTGTGCAAACTCCTTTTTCCCTAGCCCGGTTTTTTCTCGCAGCTCTTTGACCCGGCCGCAGAATTGGGGTGTCATCGTCCGCCAGTCTAGCCGGGGATCCTTGACCGCCGGATTCATCGGCGGCATCTCCGGCTCCTGGGCCGGTGCCCGCTCCACGTACTTGCAAGCCGCCGGGCAGGTGTCTTTTTTCAGGCAGTTTTTGCAGCATCCGGCTCCGCTCCACTCGCCGTGGTGCAGGTCGTGGTCATAGATCCGCTCGATATTCTCGCAAGGCTTGCCGGTCTTGTAGCACTTGTTTGCACTGCGGTAGCAGATGTCAAACTTGCGGACCTCGTTGATGGTGTAGCTCCGGCCCTTGTCGATCATCCAGTCCAGCAGCCGGTACTGCTCGTCAATGTCCATCCGGGCGATCAGCAGGGCCGCCGCCTCCGGGATCTCGTTGTGCTTCCAGCGTTCCACGATCCCCGGCACCTTGAGGCCGTTTTTAATGGCCGACAGGTTGGCGACCTTGGTGGCCTTGACTTGCAGGGCCTCCGCCACATAGTCCCGGATGCGCCCCGGAAGCTGCTCACCGGCCTCCCGGCGCTTGATGTAAGCCGCCGTCAGCTTTTCCGCCTCGTCGGCCAGCAAGGCGTTGGACTTAACCCGCTGCCGGTTGGCCTCGATCACTGCCGCCTGCTCCTGCCCCTCCGACATTGGGGGCAGCACCCGGCACAGGATCTTGGAGAAGCGCGCCCAGTCCTCCTCGGTGCCGTCCTCCCACATGCTCCGGATTGCAGCCAGACGGCTGTGGCCGGAAATCAGGCGATAGGTGCCGTCACCGGCAGGGACCACCGTAGGCGGCTCCAGCAGGCCGTTGGCCCGGATGGAGTCCGCCAAGGACCGCAGCTCTTGAGGGTCAGGCGTCGGGTAAAAGTTCCGGGGATTGTCCCGGATGTCGTCGATGGAGATCTCCCGCATGGTGTCCGAATCGGACACCGGTTTCAGCGTGGCGGCAAATTTGGAAATATCAAAATTTTTCCCAGCCATGTTATCCCTCTCTTTCCATCATCAGTTCCAACGCCAGCGCCCGGTAGTCCTGACAGGCACTGCTGCCGGGGCTGTACTGCCGCAATGGCAGCAGCGTCACCGTGCTCTCCGGGACCTTATCCGTCCGCCGGATCTTGGCCCGGCACACCTCCACCCGCATGCGTTCCAGCACATTTTCTGCCTCCGTCACAATGTCGGACCGGCGCACCTGCGTCAGCAGCGCCCGGACACGCAGCCCCGGTCGGGTGCTGGTCAGCTTTCTGGCCTGCTGGGCCACGGCCAGTACGCCGTCGATGGAAAACTTGTCCGCCGTGACCGGGATCAAAACCTCGTCAACGGACAGAAGCGCCGCCACGCTGGCCAGCGTATACCCCGGCGGGCAGTCGAAGATCATCCAGTCCGCGTCGCCGTCCTCTCGGGCAGCGGACACGAAACCGATCATCCGCTCCGGCGCGCCCACGCCGTCCTTGATGGCGCTGAGATCCAGATCGTACAGGCCGGAGCTGCTGGGCAGGAGCTGCAAGCGCTCTCCCAGAGAAAGGAGGTTATCGCTCCATACCTGCTCATAGTCTCCGGTCAGCACGTCCGCCGTGGTGACGGCATCCATATCTTCCCCCGGCAGGAAAAAGCCGGTCAGGTTGGCTTGTCCGTCGCAGTCCACCAGCACGACCCGCTGCTTGTAGTCGTTGGCTAAAATATCAGCCAGATTGATGGCAGTGACGGTTTTGCCGACACCGCCCTTGTTGTTCATAATTGCGATTGCTCTCATACTTCACCTTTCCCCCTTGGTTTGATCCTCAGACCGCATCGCTGCGGCCTTGAAAAGCGGCGCCAGCTCAGCCCAGAAGGACTCCCGCCAGTTGTAGCCAGTTATGGGACTGCGGAACTCCACCGTGTAGTACCGCCCCGCCGGGTGGATGTAGATCACCCGCGCCGTGATCGAGGCCAGCGTGGACGTGTCCAGCCCGCTGGTCGCCTCCAGCGTCGGCTCGATGCTCAAGATATCTCCGATTTTCATGTTTCACTCCACATAAGCCGGGTTAAACGTGTTGGTCTCCGGCCAGAAAGATAAATCCAGGCGTCCGGTGCTGCCGTGGCGGTTCTTGGCCAAAATGACCTCCGTCCGCTCAGGTGCGCCTTGCTCCCGCTTGTAGTCCGCCTGGTAATAGTCTGGGCGGTGAACAAAGATCACGCCGTCGGCGTCCTCCTCCATGGCACCCGTGGCCCGCAGGTCCGCCAGTGTGGGCCGCTTGTCCATCCTCTGCTCATTCTGCCGGTTGAGCTGTGCCAAGCACAGCACCGGCTGATTGAGGGACTGAGCCAGCCGCTTAAGGGCGTGGGCGATCTCTCTTGACTCGTCCGAATCCTGCCGCTTTCCGGGGCGGAGGATCAGGCCAAAGTGGTCAACCACCACCAGCTTGACATCCCGGCCCGCCCGGGCAATAGATGTGATCCGCTGGGCGCTCTGGGCGCGGCCATTAGTGCAGTAAAACGGCGTGGCTGCCGCCTTGCGGGTGGCCTCGATCATCCGCTTGTACTCATCTGCTGTCAGGGTGTCCATCAGGATCAGCTTGCTGTCCACCTTGCTCAGGCTGGACAGCCGCCTTGCCATGATCTGCTCCCTGGACATCTCCAGGGAGAAATAATCCACCTTGCCCACCGTCTGGGCCACATACTCCGCAATGCTGACGCCCAGGGCGCTCTTGCCCATACCGGGGCGGCCCGCCAGGATGTACAATCCATCCTGCACCATGCCGCCGCCCAGCAGCTTGTCCAGTGCCTTGATGCCTGTCCGGACGTATGGGATATTGCCCTCGTCGATCTTGGCCCGGTAATCCAGAAATCCGTCCACCTGCTCCTTGGGAGCCAGCAGCTCACTCTCCAGGCGCTGGCTGCTGGCCGTCATAGCCGCGTCCAGCTGAGTAAGCACCTCATCCTCTGGGGCCTGGTCTGCCAGGGCCGCCAGGCCGTCCTCCAGGGCCGTTTTAAGCTCACGCCGCCGGGCCGTCCGGGCCACGATGTCGGCGTACATCTCCACATTGGCCGCCGTGGGCGTGATCTCCATCAGCTGAGCCAGATACTTCCTCAGCGTCTTCTCCTCCGCCAGGCTCTGCCGCAGCGCCTCCGCGCAAACCGTCAGGCCGTCGATGGGCTGGCCGTCCCGGTCCATGGTGACGATCACCCGGTAAAGGTCCTGGTTGAGGGCCACGGAGAAATCCGACTCCCGCAGGATAGCCGCCACCCGGCGGACGCATCCGCTGTCGATCAGCAGGGAGCCAAGGACCGCCTGCTCCGCCTCCACGCTGGCAAAATTACTCATACACGTCCACCTCCTGCCCGTCGATGATCCGCTTGCCCACGTAGCGCCGCCGGGGCGGCTCCGCCTCCTGGTCCAATTCGGGCCGCTCTGGCGCCGTGTCCTTCCACCGCTCGTTTTTGAGCCACCGGCAGGCGTAGGGGATGCCGATGCCCCGCCGCCAGGTCTCGCTCTTGCTCTGGGTCTCCAACGCCTGGGTCATGGTCTGGATAAGGGCCTCGTCCGGCTTGAGCCTGTCCCACTCCCGGACAGCGCCCACCCGGTCCTCGGCCCGGCCACGGGTCCGGTACAGGTTCCAGAAAGCCTCAAAGGCATCCGGCATCCATGCCGGTGTTGACTTGCTCTTGCGTTTTCCACACGCATTCCCCTTGGGGGGATATAGGGGGATATTACTAGTATTATTATTTAATACATTATTAGACCCGCAATTTTCTGCGGGTACCCCCCTCAAATTTTTGCGGGTACCTCCGGGGTACCCGCAATTTTCTGCGGGTACCCTCCCAAGGTCAGGAGGGGCCAATTTCCGGCCGCAAAAAATGCGCCGGTCGGTACCGCCGGAGCCGTCTCTCTTGGGCTGAGTCTCCACCCGGATCTGGCCCACATCCTCCAGGGAGCGGAGCAGGTTACGCACCGTGCTCTCGCTGCACCCCAGGAGGTCCATAAACTCCTTGTTGCTGGCGTCACACCACCCGTCCGCATTGGACAAGCGGTAGATCTCGCCGAAAAGCAGCTTGCCGCTGGCTGGGACTGCGTCCTCGTACAGCAGGTCCACCCAAATGATGGCAAATTGTCCGCCCTTGTCTGGGTATCGTCTCATACTTGACCCCCATTATCTCTCAATCCAGTCTACGATCCGCAGTGGGATGGCGGCCAAAGTCGCCACGCCTACCATCGTAAAAAACAGCGTCCAGCCAGTCACAGAGAGGCACCTCCTCTCCGGGACAAATTGGGGCTTGCAACTCGCTGCGGATCTGTGTTATAATCCAAGTACCCAAAAGTGGATTTCACAGATCCGCGATCCCTTGAACGCTCTGAGGTTGCCGCCTCGGGGCGTTCTTTTTTTGCGCCTGAGTAAATCACTTGATAGATGGCCGCCATGGTCGACCGCAGCTCCACCACGATGGAGTCGAACTCCGGCCGCTCAGCCTCGTCGATCACGCCGTCCTCGGCAATCCGGAGCAGGGCATCCAACCGGCCTGTCGCGTCTTGCAGACGGTTCCGGAGGGCGATGCTCGCCATTGGCAGCGGCCTCGGCGTCACCTCCGGCATTACGCCCAGCGTGTCCGTGGCCTGCGCGTGCTCCAATGCCAGCCATGGGCAGCTGTACGCCTCCACCATCTTGGCCACCGTTTCATTTGAGGGCACCCGCCGTCCTCCCTCATATTGTTTCAGACTTTCGGAAGAAAGTCCAAGCAGCTCCGCTGCCTGTTCCTGCGTCATTCCGGTACTCTGCCTTGCCCTTTGATACAAATTCGGGTACTTTCGCTCCATTGTCTTTTCCTCCTTTCCGCGCTACCATGTAACCATCCACCGGGCCAAGGGTACAATGGGAATAATGTACCGCTTTCCTACCTTCTTGGCCGGGAAACCGTCATTGTGAAGCAGCGCGTCCCAGTCCAGACCCAGCAGCTTGCAGGCCTCATCCTTGGTCAATACCTCCTGCTCCGGGAATTTTGCCTGTAAAGATTGCAGCTGATCCCGGAAGCTCTCACGCTCTCGTGCCATGTCCGCTCCTCCCTTCTCACGCGCTTTCCGTCCGCTGGACGATCTCCTCAATTGGGACGCCAAAGATCAGCGTCATGCGGAAAACTCTCTCCAGCTCCGGAGTCCGCTGGCCCAGCTCCCACTTGCTCACCGTGGGGACGGTGACGCCCAGCTGATCCGCCAGCGCCTTCTGGGTCATGCCGGCAGCCGTCCGCAGCTCCTTGACTCTGTTAACGATCATAATTGCTCCTTTCCCGCCTTGACGGCGTTGCCCCGGTGTGATATATTGTCATTGGGGCTATGTCCTCTGAGGCTATATTAAATCAATGTTTCGTTGTTTTCAAGTATTATTTTGTTGTTTTTAGATTTTTGTAGAAACACACAATAAATGAAACATTGATTGTACACTTTGCTGGTGGTGATTCCAATGGACTCCGTAGACCGTCTTTTTGCTTTGGTTGATAAAAAATACCGGGAGCAGAAGGACTTTGCCGCCGAAATTGGCGTGCTCCCGCAGCTTGTCAGCGCATGGAGAAAACGGACGTCTAAGTCCTACACCAAGTATCTGCCGCAGATTGCGGCAGCGCTGGACACCTCAACGGAGTACATCTTAACCGGGAAAAAAGAAACAAGCCCGGCTCCCGAAGGAGCCGGACTGACGCAGGAATTTGCCCGGATATTTGACCAGCTATCTCCGCAGGCTCAGAATGAGATCATTGCGGAGATGCTAAAGCGGAGACGGCAAGAGCCATGATCTCCGCTTGATCTGCGGGGGACAGAGATGCAAACAGGTCCAATGCGTAAGTAGTGTCCAAATCGGACACGGTGCGGGTGATCTGGTTGCTCATGGTGATGCCTCCCAAACATATATTCAAGGCCCAAGCCTCGGGCCTAATTTTACAGAAAACGGGGGAAGTTTCTATGGGGTTCATTGATAACTTAAATAAGGCCGGCTCCTTTTCCACGGCATCCGGAACGGATCGTCCCTATGTTGTTTTGCAGGTGACGCTAAAAGAGAAGTTCATCGGAACCGGGTCCGGGAATCTAACGGAGCTGGAAGACGTCATCAACGGGCAGGCAGCCAAGGGCTACCGGCTGCATACCATCTCCACGTCCAACGGCGGCAGCAAAGGCCTTGCCGGTGGCGACCGCATTCAGGCCACCATGGTATTTGAAAAAATCTGAAAGCTGTGTGATTGAATATGGGGAAGAATGTCTCTTGCCAATTCTGCGGCAACGAACTTGAAAAGGGAACAAAGGTATGCCCACATTGTGGATCTAAAGTCAAAAAACCTTTTTATAAAAAATGGTGGGTCTGGCTGATTGTTGTGCTCTTGGCTCTGGCCGGCATGTCCCAAAGTCCGGAAGACAAAGTGGAAAAAACGCCTCCGGACCAAGAAGTAAGTACACCGCAGGAAACCCCAAGCACGGATGAAAAGAAAGAAACCAAACCCGAAGCAGTAACACCCAGCCAGCCCAGCAGCACAACAACGTCCACGCCGTCTGCCGAAACCTCAGATACAGCGGACCAGAGTGCGACAGCTGGCCAGAAAAACGCGCTGAAAAGCGCACAGCAGTATCTCAGATCTTCCGCTTTTTCTCATGACGGCCTGATTGAACAGCTGGAATTTGAGCAATATTCCACCGAAGATGCCACTTGGGCCGCTGATAACTGTGGTGCTGACTGGAATGAGCAAGCTGCTGCGTCAGCAAAGATCTATTTAAGCTCGTCTGCGTTTTCTTACAGCGGCTTGGTGGAGCAGTTGGAATTTGAAGGATTTACTGCGGCACAAGCCACTTATGGCGTTGATAATTGCGGAGCCGACTGGAATGAACAAGCTGCAAAATGTGCAAAAACTTATTTGTCCGTGTCTTCGTTTTCACGGCAAGGCTTGATTGATCAGCTGGTGTTCGAGGGCTTCACTTCCGCGCAAGCCGAATATGGCGTAACTCAAAACGGCCTATAAAAATATGAAGTGCCCCCGTCGCCTCTGCAACAAGCGGCGGGGGCACTTTGCGTTTCCGGCAGAGGGGGCGTCTGCCTGTCCGCAAGAAAACCGTACTCCAAATGGGTTTGGCAGCGCAATGCCCAAATTGGGGAAATGGGTAGTATACTGCCGGACCGGATTTGAGACTTTATCTGCCCATATTGGGGAATTTGGTACAGGAGGGCTATTTTTTGACGATCCAAGACTTATGCAGAGATAAAAAAGCCGCATTGCACATGACGGCTCAAGACATCGCGGATCAATCGGGCGTGCCGCTGTCCACAGTCAACAACTTTTTCGCAAATGCGTCAAAAGCTCCATCCATCCAGACCGCCGCCCCGATCTGCAAGGTGTTGGGCGTCTCCCTCGACGAGTATTTTGGCATCACCGACAAGCTCACTATGTCGGAGGAAGTCCTCAGCGCTAAAAATGATTCACTCCGCGCCCACAAAAAGGAGCTGGAAAAGCATCTAGTTGATAACGGCAAAACCATGAAGATCATGATGGATGGCGTCCGTACCCGGAACCGGATTATTGCCGCTCTGCTGGTGCTCCTGTTTTTGGCTATTTTATACGGCCTGTATCTGGACCTTAGCTGCGCCCAGATCGGCTTCTGGCGAGGGTGACCCATGGCACGTTATCCAAAATACTATGTCCGGCCCGACGGCCTCCATGAGACCATCCTCCGGATCAACGGCAAACGTAAGGCCTTCCGGGGGAAGACCGACAAGGAGGTCTGGGAGAAGGTCAAGGCCTTCGACCGGGAGGCTGACCGCATCGAAACGGAAAAGGCCGCCGTATTTGAGAAAATCGCGGACGCATGGTGGGCAGAGATCGAACCGACCTTGGAGCACAACACCCAAAAAAGCTACCGTCCGGCGCTGGCCCGGGCCAAAAAGGAATTTGCCGGACGTGCCCCCGGCGAGATCACCGCGAAGGAGATCGACCAGTATATCAAGGACTTCGCCGCCACCCACGCCCGAAAGACCGTGGTGACCCAGTTGCAGATCATCCGCCAGATCTTCCGAAAGGCCGAAGTGGATGGCGTTATAAGCTACAACCCGGCCAGCGCCGTGAAGCCGCCTCGAAACCTGACGCAAACCCACCGAGACGCGCCCCCTCCGGAGCAGATCGAACTCATAAAAAAAAGCGCAGGCCTCCCTTTCGGCCTGTTCGCATTTCTCGTTTATTACACCGGCTGTCGCCGGGGCGAGGCGCTGGCCCTCACCGGCGCCGACATTGATCGAAAGAAAAATCTTGTACACATCAAAAAATCCGTGTATCATGTAGGCAACTCGCCCCACATCAAGCAGCCGAAGTCTGACGCCGGATGCCGGGATGTTCCGCTGCTTCCGGCACTGGCCAAGCTGCTCCCCAAAAAGCTGGGGAAAGGCTACCTGTTTGCGGAGCCGGACGGCAGCCTTCTGACAAACGATCATTTTACTGCTCTGTACGATGCCTACCGGGACGCCAGCGGCGTCACCGTCACGCCGCACCAGATCCGCCACGGCTACGCCACCGCCCTGCTGGAAAGCGGCGTGGATCCCAAAACGGCGCAGGTGCTCCTTGGCCACGCCCAGCTGTCCACCACCATGGACATCTACACCCACGTCCGGGACGGCCAGCTGAAGGCCGCTGCGGAAAAGATGGAAAAGGGCTTCTGAACATATATTTTCCGGCTGAACACACTTCTGAACACAGAAACCCGCAGACCGTTGAAAACAGCCGGAAAGAATAGGGTTCAAATCCCTCCTTCCGCGCCAAATGAAAAACCGTTGGAATTGCTTGCAATGCTTGCAATTTCAACGGTTTTTCGCTGTTTTTAACTGACCGTTAGAGCCAGATAAAACCGGTTATAAAGTGATGCGTGAACACAGTCCCGAACACAGTCGGCCCTACTCCCCCGCCTTGACGATGCCGTAGTAGTAGGCCGCCAGTTTCTCCTTGGGGCCGGGGCCGTCCTTGTCAAACAGGAACGCCTGGGCCAGCTCCGCGAAGAACTCCGCCGTGCTGACACCGTAGTGGATGGCCACGCTGCCATAGTCGGAATACATCATGTTCATGGTGATCCACCAGCACCACGGGGAGATCTTTTCCCAGGATAGGCCCATGCTCTCCGCCAGTGCCGTGGTCTGCTCCATGGGCCAGTGCGGGCCGGTGGTGCCGTCCTCGTTTTCCATGTGGTCCGCCCACGCCTCCGCGTCGGCCTTGGTCAGATCCCGGCCCGTGCAGATAGCCCCCTCTGCGCCCTTGAGCATGTTGAGGCATTCCACCATCGCCATGATCCCCTGCGCCGCGTTAGGGGTGGCAGGGTTCCGCATATACTCCCGGATGCTGTATTCCAGCTTGGGAATATACGCCTTGATCTGTTCATGCAGATTCTCCATGGTTGTCCTCCTCTCCGGCCGTCGGGGCCTTCATGGCCTCCTTGACCTTATCAATGGCAGCGTTGCCGATCTGGTTGCCGATGCTGCGGCCGGTGGGTGTGGCAGCCATGACGCCCAGCAGCATACCAATTAACAGCTGCACCATGCCGCGCCTCCGTCAGATCCGCTGGACCCGCAGGGCCACGTTGTCAACGGTGGCCTCCACGCCGGACAACACCAGCGTCAGAGCCGCACCGGCAGCGCAGCAGGGCTGACGCACCAGCGCCGTGAGGTCGAGGTTGACCGTGCCGCTGGCCGCGCCGGTCTCGGTGGCGGTGGCGCCGGGGACTGCCACGCCGTCCTTGTAGAGCGTGACGGTGACAGCTCCGGCCGCCGTGAGGGTGGCGGTGATGGAGGCGTCCACGTCATAGTAGCCGGTTCCGGCGAGGTTGACCGCGTTGCCGTTGAGGGCAATGTCGCAGCCGTACCGCCGGATTAGGCCGCCCAGAGGGATGACGCCGCCAACAGCCACCGCCGTGGGGGTCTGCATGGCCGCGTACAAAGCAGATTTACAACTCATAATACTCTCCTTTCAAAATTGAAGGGCGGGGCACCGGCCCCGCCCATTACCCGGCCGAAGGGGCCTGAACTGTTTCCGCTGTGGAAAAAGTTGCTCAGATGTTGCCGCTGCCGTTGCAGGTCGCGGGGATGATCTGGCCACCGCAGGTGGACGCCACGCCGTACAGGTTCGGCTTGGTCAGCATCCGGCCCTCGATGGCATCCAGACGGCGGTTGAAGCCGCAGCAGCAGTCGGAGATCTTCGCCGCCAGAGCGTCGGTCTGCTCCTTGGTGAAGATGCCGTTCTTGAGGTTCTGGTTCTCCATTTTGAGATCAAAGATGGTCTCCTGGAGACGCTGCTCATAGATCCGGCTGGCCTGAGAGGTGATGGCCTCCGTGCTGGCGTTGATAGCCATACGGGTGTCATTGCTCTGCTGCTCGATGAGGTACTGGGTCCGGGCTGTGTCGGCGATCTCCTGTCGCTCAACCTCGCAATTGCTCACCCGGTTGCAGCCCTCCTGCGGGAGATAGGGATTGTTGCCGCGATTCCAGCCCCAGCCACCGCCAAAATTCCCTCCGAAGATGGCGAAAATCACGATGATGACAAAGAGGACTGCAATCCAGCTCATACCAGTGCTACGATCTTCCATGTGTTCGTGCTCCTTTCGTGTTTTTATTCCAACCGGCTATTTCAGCCGGGGGAATTTGGTGGAACCGCCCTGTTTCCCCTTCTGCGGGGTCTGAGAGCCGTTCTGTGCGCCGCCAAGGATCTTGTTGGCATCGGAGCGCAAAGCCTCCGGTGTGGTCCCCAGAAGGCCGCACAGGGCCTTCGCCTGCATCGTCCGCCCATAACGGGCATACAAGCTGTTTGCGATATTGGGGTCAATGCCCAGCCGTCTGGCTGTGCTCTGGACGCCCTCCAGCGTGTCAGCCGTCCCGCTGATCGCCTGCTCCGCCTTCTGTACTGCGTTTTGCAGGTCGGCGCTGGGGAACATCCTCGACGCGGCCGCTATGATCTGTTTGAGATCCATTCTCCTTCAGCTCCTTTACCTGGGCCGACAGGCCCTTAATGATCTCGGCCATGTCGCTCATGGCCGACTGCATCTCACCCATCAGCTCCTCCTGCGTCTTGGGCGGGGTGATGACGCCCAGCTCCACCAGCTTGTCATAGTACTGCTGCGTGGTGCCCTCCAGCTCTGTGTAAGCCGCTGCGGTCTTGCCGATGAGCTGCTGGCGGTTGCCAAAATAATCCACCTGCCAGATGTCCGCGCCGTCGATAGCGCACATCAAACAGCTGGAGCCCGTATATCCTGCGATTGCGAATTGCTGATCCATAGCGCACCTCCTCTTTCTGACTCCATGATACAAAAAATCCGGACAGCCAAACTGCCCGGAAACTGCCTGTATTCTGCCCTCAAACTGCCCGAAAAAAGCCGTGTCCGATTCGGACACGGCTTTTCTCATCCCTGCATATCATCCGCGATTTTGGCGTAGGCACGCCGCCGGATCTTGGCGAGGCCGTCCACGCTGACGTGGAGCAGCGCCGCCGCCTGTAGGCAGCTCTGGCCGTGGACGTCTACCGCCAGCACCGCCGCTTCTTCGTCAGGCGGCAAGCCTACCAGCCGGACGGCCTGCGCCGCCCGGGCCGGGGCCATAGACGACAACAGCGCCCGGATCTCTCGGTTTGTTTTCTCCATGGGTTCTCCAGACTTGCAGAGCGCGTTTCCGCGTGGATGTTGCCATCTTCTGGCCCTCCTTTCAGATGTTTAGCCCGTCCAGTCTGCCTTGGTCTCCCGGACGTCGATGTGGGTAAACCCCTTTTTGGCATAGATGCCCACGCCGCCCCAGTCGGGCATCAGCTGGCGGGCGAAAGCCGCCACTGCTGCCGGAGTCTGGTCCTTGACGGAGATATCCGCAGCCATGCCATAGCAGTGCTGGCTGTGGGCCACCCCGCCCACCTTCTCGTTGTACTGCGGCGTCCGGTAGGCGCTGTTGATAACCACCGGTGCGTTGAAGTGGGCACGGATGGTTTCCAGCACCATCACCAACTGGGGAGCCACCAAAACAGCGTCGCTGCCGTCTCCACACGCAAACTCCCGCACCTTAAAATGGGCGGAAAGCTGCTTACCCCCGGAGGCGGCTTTGCTATAAGCGTTGATCTCAACCATGGTTATCCCCCCAGATCTGATACAGCGCCCGAACCATGTCGGCGCGGGTCACCGTGTCACCGGCGTTGGCATCCGTCAGAAGGCCGTGAGCCTTGCCCCATACGAGGGCTTGATCTTCCACCTTAGCCGACCGCTCCCAGAACAGCAGCAGCGTAGGCACCTTCCGGGTGCTGACCACCTTCCCGCCGGGGAAAATGCCCTGTGTGGAGCCGCCGCCGTCCAGCATGAGGGCGTCCACCACGCCCAGCCCCAGCAGCTTGTTCTGGAGCTGATCACGGGTCAGGCTGGTCTTGTCGCACCACAGGCATACCTTGCCGTTGGGCATCCAGCCCACCGCCGTCCGGGCAGCAGGCCGGGCCACGTCGGCGGTCAGGCCCCGGTAGAGCTTGGACCCGGCCTTGAGGATGGGCACGCCGGAGAGGAACGATCCTCCCCGGTCCGTCAGCATCTTGGGTACCCCGTCGCTGCCGATGGACACGCCCCAGTCCTGGTATTTGTCCCGGCTGATGACCTTGCCGTCGATCACGCACCAGCCAACTGGAACGAAGCGCCCGTTGAACAGATAGCCGTTGATGATGTGGGTGCAGCCGGTCTTGGCCTTGATCTGCGCTGGGGTCAGCTTGCCGGTGTTGTGGTAGATCTGCGCTCTCGCGCAGTCGAACGTATCAACCATTGACTCTCACAGCCTTCTCAGGATGGCCGTAGATGTCCCACGTGACGTCATATACGCCCTCCGCACACTGGATGCGCAGAGTCTCCCCGGCCTTCTCGGTATCGTAGCGCATGACGTCATGCAGGTGCTTCACGTCCTCCGGCTCCTTCTCAGCGGGGACGAAGCCCTCCCGCATTTCGTTCTCGGTCCAACCGGCCACGCCGCCGTCAGGATTCAGGTGGAAGTTGGCCCCCGCCTCCTTCAGCTCTGCATTGATGGTCTCCACAGTCTTACCGTTTTTCTTGCCCTCGTTGATGATGTTCTCGTAGATCTTTTCCATGGTATGTACCCCTTTCAAATTTTTCGGTTGATTCTTCAACCGGGTTCAACTGTTCTTGTCCTCGGCTACCCGCTGGGTCCCGAAGTAGAAGCCGATGACCACCGTGAAGATGGTCAGGAACTCGCTGCCGCTGATGCTCTCCCGCAGGGCCAGCACTGCGAACACCACCGTCAGGGCGATGGTCACGAGGCTTTTTACCGCCAGCAGATTGCCCAGCCGTTTCTTGATGTTTTCCATAGCGTTCTCCTTTCAGCGTTCACTGATATGTTCCAGATCCTGAATCCGGTGGTTGATTACCTTGATCTGTTCCTCGATCACCGGCACCCGCTGGGCGAAGCTGTTGTGCTCCCGCACCTCGCGGGTCAGCTCGTCTAATTTGGTGTCCGTGATCGCCTGCTGTTTGCCGTTGGCGATGAGCACGCCCATCAGCGTCAGCCCCCCTGTGATGAGGGCGCAGATTATCGTCTCCGTCATAACACACTCCTTAAAAGTTGCAGTTTTAAGGCGCCTATATGTTTTTCCGATCAAAAAAGCCGCCTTGTCATCCTTGACAAAGCGGCGTGGTCATGTATATAATAGGGCCAGTAAGGACGGCTCACTTTGGTCGGTGCAGGTCGTTCCCCAACAGATTTAGAATCCGTAGAAAAGCCGCTGCCGATTTAGGTGGCGGTTATTTCTTTAGGTCAACGCCTAATTTGATAGCCGCAATCACAAGCATAAGTAACGCAATGGTTTCTGCTGTGCTCATGCGGTCACCCCCTTTACGGGGAAACAACCGTACCGTTCTTACTGGCAAACCCTATCATACACGGTTCGCCTTGCTTTGTCAATTTTCCGCGCCGCCCACTGGGCGGCTCTTTTGTTACTCCGCCTTCGCGGTGCCCCCAAACTCAGCAGGTACCAGCTCTGGCAGACCGCACTCGTTGATCAGGATGTCCGCCACCTGTTGTTTCAGCTTCGCGGGCACCTTCTCAAACTCGGTCTTTCCCAGAATCACTCTCTGTGCAAACAACATAGCCATCATGTCTCTTGCTCCTTTCGATAGTAAAAAATATAGGGTCAGGGCGGCTTCCGCCCAGAACTCACGCATAGACGATCGCCGCCATCTCGGCGATGCACTCCTCATAAAACTCCGCCTGATCCGCCTGGGCGCTCACCTGCTCCCGCAGCAGCTTGTTTTCCGATTCCAGCTTCGCCACCCGCTCGTCGGTGGTGGGGGGAGGAGGTGGAGGGCTGTATTTCCCCCCAATGGCCGCGCCGTCGTAGGAGGCCACGGCTTCAAACTGCGCGGCGACCGCGTCGCTCTCGCAGACGATGATGTTTTCGATGATGCTGTCGGAATTAACAATACAGTAATCCATAGTTATACCTCCTTAAAAATGGAAGCGGAGGTACACACCGCCTGCGCCACCGCTATAGCCATCAGCTTCTCGGCATCCGCCACCGCCGCCTCCACCCATTACTTTTCCTGCGGAGCCATCTTGCGTGCCGGAAGAAGTAGCGGTACGTCCTTTTCCTCCGTTTGGAGCGCCACCCGCATTTCGCGCAATGAGCTCTGCTGTAT
>ERZ1034876.625-NODE-625-length-18770-cov-13.302004_pt1 | contig 18770 bp, 19 predicted proteins | sample MGYA00520698_ERZ1034876 | MGnify/ENA primary metagenome ERZ1034876 (study PRJEB33766, sample SAMN09781723) | gut metagenome | biome: gut microbiome | host: Homo sapiens | place: Madagascar | study: EMG produced TPA metagenomics assembly of the PRJNA485056 data...
AGCCGCCGGAGCGGTGCTTAAGCCGTTAGGCGGGAATTGTGCGGTGTTGCCTTAGATTATAAAATTGTACTTTTGCCCTGGATGTCCGAATTATAGGACACACACTATGCTACAATAAAATCAGAGGGCAGGAATCACCACTTAGCCTTGGTCTCCACCACTTTACCGGCAATATACAGGTGGTCAAGTTCCTCGCCCTTGATGACCAGTTCCTCGTAGGCAGGGTTGAAGGGGTGCAGGATGACCGAGTTGCCGCGCTGGATGTACTTTTTCAGCGTGCCCTCGCCGTCCGAGCCGTAGACCAACACGCCCAGGTCGCCGTTTTCCAGCGTGCTCTGGCGGTGGACAAGGGCCAGGTCGCCGTCCGAGATGCGCGGCTCCATGCTGTCGCCCTTTACAACCAGGTAGAAGTAGTTCTGGGGATCTTTAACGCTGGCATACTCTTTGCCGTAGTCCTCCTCAAAGGCAAGGGCGCCGTAACCGGCGCGCACCGTGCCCACAACGGGGACAAGGCTCTCCGTATAGCGGCTGAAGGCGTTGCGGCCCACAGCTGGGGCAGCCGTGGGGGCCTGCTGCAGGCCCAGCAGGGCATCGGCCGTTGTATCCAGAATTTCAGCCAGGCGGGCCACGGTCTGTGGGTCCGGGGTGGAACGGCCGGTCTCCCACTTGCCAACAGCCTGCTGGGTAACGCCAAGCATACGCGAAACCTCGGTCTGGCTGTACCGTTTAGCTTTTCGGGCATCTCTCAGGCGGTCTGCAAACATAACGTACTCCTTTTGCCGGGCGACATTTTCCTCTATCTTGTGGTCAGGCCTTTACTATTTGTCCTCATTATACAACTGCAAGGCGTGTTTGTAAAGAGTTTTTTGAAAAATAATTCTAAATAAAGTTGTTGAAGCGTCTTGACAACAACCGTCAGTAGTATTATAGTAGAGATACAGAACAACGCGGTGTCCTTTACAACCGCACAACAGCCGGATTTGCGGTACGGCTTTTCTGAAGGAGGAACTTTATCATGAACTTCCACACTGTAAAAGTATGGCTCAGCAAGCTCATCTCCAACCTGGTGCTCATGCTCTTTATCATTCTGGTGCCTGCCGTGGCGTCTGGCGCGGTGCCGTTCTGGGCGGCGGTCATCGTGGCCGCTGCGGGCCTTGCGGGCCTCAATGCTGCCTGCGGTGTCTTGCTGGAGAATCAGCCCAACGCCCGACCCAAGGCAACCCCCACCCTTGCGCCCCAGCGCCAGCAGCCCGTTTTCCGCGTTGTGCGGGGCGGCCGCGCCGCCTGATCTCGCGTACCCTCGGTGTACCCGGGTGCATATAACCGGCAGTCCCCGTGTGCCCCGGCGCGCGGGGATTGTTGTTTTCCACAACCTATGTTACAATAGCAGCAGACAGGGAGGAGATACCATGAAAAAACTTCTGGAAGTTTGTGTAGACAGCCTGGCCTCGGCGCGCGCCGCGCAGGCCGGCGGAGCCGACCGGCTGGAATTCTGCAGCGCCTTAGCCGTGGGCGGCCTGAGCCCTTACCCAGAACTGCTGCGTCAGATCAAGGCCGAGTGCAGCCTGCCGGTGCGCTGCCTGATGCGCCCCCGGGCGGGTGACTTCCTTTATACAAAGGACGAGATCGACCTGCTGTGCGCCCAGATCCACACCTTGCGGGATACTGGGGCAGACGGCTTCGTCATCGGTGCGCTGACCCCCGATGGCACGCTGGACAAGCCCGCCATGGCCCAATTGCTGGATGCCTGCGGGGATAAGTCCGTCACACTGCACCGCTGCATTGATGTTTCCTGCGATTTAACGGAAACCTATCGTGACGCCGCCACACTGGGTATTGATACGATTCTGACCAGCGGCGGTGCCGCCAGCTGCCGGCAGGGGACAGCCGCCTTGGCCAAGATGCTTACCCTGCGGAACGAGCTGCAAGGGCCGGAGGTTCTCATCGGCGCAGGCGTCAACGCCGCCGTTATCACCGAGCTGCGCGCTGCCCTGCCCGGGGCACGGGCTTTCCATCTAAGCGGCAAAAAGTTGGTGGAAAGCGGCATGCGCTTCCGCCGCGAGGGCGTTCCCATGGGTCTGCCAGGGCTGGACGAGTGGCACATCCAGCAGACGGACGCCGACGCTGTGCGCGCCGCCAAAGCCGCGCTGCTGCAATAAAAGCATATACAAAAAAGAGCCGCACCGCTGCGGCTCTTTGCTGTTTTGCGCTATCAACTCAGTGGAACGTGTCAAACTCCTCTTCGAGTTCGTCGGCATCCTCCAACTCCGGGAAATTTTCGTAATCCAGATCCTCTAATTCTGGCATGTCGGGCACCAGTTCCAGCTCTTCCAGTAGGCTTTGCATGGCCTCACAATCGGTGGGGACGTCGGTCAGGCTGGCACCGTAGTGGCAGAACAGCACCGTGCCGTCCTTGTCCAGAATCAGGGTCAGCGGCAGCTGCTGCATCTGGCCTTTCGCGGCCTGGTAGCCCTGGCGCTTGGCTTCCCGCAGGATGCGCCAGCCCTCCAGCGAGTAGGTCATCAGGGCGCTGCTGCTTTGGGGGATGTCCAGGTGCTCATACAGCACCCCCTCGGCATCACACAGCAGGGGGTAGGGCAGGGTATGGGGACCAATGCTGCGTGAGAGCTTGTCTGCGCGGGAGCGCACCACCAGCGCGAATCCGCCGTCCCGCAGGGAACCGTATGTATTGGCGTAGCGGCTGGCAAAGGTGCGGGTGATGGGGTGGCCGAAGTTGGCCATAAACACCAGCACCAGCGGGCTTTTGCGCTGCAGCAGGTCCCGGAAGCGGTTTTGGGCACTGTAGGGGGTATCGTACACAAAGAAAGGGAGCTTGTCCCCAACCGCAATACGCTCGCCCACGGCGATGGCCCCCTTTCCCCAAAAATCTAAAACAAAAAGCCGGACAGCAGGACTGTCCGACTGAAAAACACAAAACCCCCACGCGGCCGTCTGCAGCCAATCAAAACCTACCGGTACAGGCAGGTGGGTGCCCTACCCGGACGTTCACGCTCCCTTCTTCCGCCTAGGGCGGGAGGTCTGCGATCCAGCCAGGGACAGCGGGCTCCCTAAATTTGATTAGTAGGATTCATAAATGACCGCAACAAATCAAACCGTGCAGGGATGTTTTTTACTCCAACTCGGAATCGTCGATGTCGTACATCGCGCTCAGGCGCTCTTCAAAGACTTTGCCGACAGTCAGCAGCTCTTCATCGTCATCTACGATATCCATATATTCGCCTTCTTCGTCGGTGCCGATGCGCATCAGGATCAGCTCGGCATCCTCCTGCAGGCTCTCCGGATCTTCCTGATACGGGATCACTGCCAGGTAACGGGTGCCGTTCACTTCGGTGGCGTCGATCACTTCAAAAGTGACCTCCTTGCCGTCCTCATCCTCCAGCGTCAGCAGGTCGGGCGTGGCTTCCTCGAGCATTTCGGGGCTCAGTTCGTCAGACATAGGTGACCTCCTGTGGTCTTGAAATTTCTTGTATATAGTGTACCTTTTTTTTCACCAAACGTCAAGGGTGTTCAGCGCAAAAAATATGTGGTATAATACCCTTATCTAGATTTGTGAACGCCCCGGAGGATCTGCCATGAAACGTTCCGCCTGCCTGCCCCTGCTGCTGACCGCCGTGCTGCTGTGCAGCTGCGGCAGCAACGCCAAAAAGGCCCCCACGCGCCCCGACCAGTTCATCAGCGAGGAGCGCCAGTTTGCCGCGCCCAGCGACGGCGACACCATCGCCATCTTCTCCACCAGTTTGGGTGAGGTGCGCGCCGTATTGTACCCGGACGCAGCCCCCATGGCGGTGTATAATTTTGTGGGGCTGGCCCGCAGCGGCTACTATGACGGCACCATCATCTGGCGCAGCCAGTACGGCTTTGCGGTGCAGGGCGGCGACGCCACCGGCACAGGCACCGGCGGCTCCACGATCTGGAGCAACACCCCCTACCCGCTGGAGGCCGACGCCTCGCTGAAGCACTACGCCGGGGCGCTGTGCGCGGCCTTTGCCCAGGGCGGCGATGTCACCGGCGGCAACAGCCAATTTTACTTCGTCGCGGCCCTTCCGGACAGTGTAAGCAGCGACCAACAGGCCGAGCTGGCCCAGAACGGCTACACGGACAGCCAGGTGGCTGCCTACGCGGCTGTGGGCGGGCTGCCGTACCTCGATAACACCGACACGGTCTTTGGCCAGGTCTACCAGGGCATGGACGTAGTGGACGCCATGGCCTGCGTGGAGACCACCAAGGACGAGGACGGCAACGATACCTGGAAACCCACCGAGGACGCGGCCATCACCATTGAAAAGGTGACTATCACCACCTATCCCGGCCCCGCGGCCGGGGACGAAGCCACCAGCGACAGCAGCGTCGGGTGATGGACGGTTGCTTATCCCTACTATATGTAACGTGCAATCAAATAATCCCCGCAGAGCCTTAGCAGAATCGCCAGACTTTGCGGGGATTTTTTATGCAGAATACAGAATTTTACTTTTTGGTGTTGCCGCCCATGCGGCGGTCACGGCGGGCGTACTCTTCCAGCGCTTTGTCAAAGCACTCCTTGGTGAAATCAGGGAAGAGGACCGGCGTGAAGTAGAACTCGGAGTAGGCGCACTGCCACAGCAGGAAGTTGGACAGCCGCTCCTCACCGCTGGTGCGGATCATCAGGTCCACCGGGGGCAGGTCGCGGTAGAGGTGGCTTTCGATGGTCTTTTCGTTAATGTCCTCGGGCTGCAGGGTCCCGGCCTTAACCTCGCCCGCAATGGCGCGCATGGCGTCGGTCAGCTCGGCGTGGCTGCCGTAGTTCAGGCAGAAGTTGACGATGCCCTTGTCGTTGTCCTTAGTCAGATCCATCATGTAGTCCATAGCGTCCAGCACGCGCTGCTGCAGGCCCTCGCGGCGGCCGCTGAACAGCACCTTGCAGCCGCGCTCGTTCATTTCGTCGGCGATGGTGCGGAAGTTGTTGGCAAACAGGTCCATCAGATAGCCGACCTCTTTGGCATCGCGGGAGAAGTTCTCTGTGGAAAAAACGTACAGCGACAGCACAAAGACGCCTCGGTCGCCCACGGCGTAGCGGGTGATCTCGCGCAGGCGGTCAAACCCGGCCTTGTGGCCCAGGCTGACAGGCATCAGGCGCTGTTTGGCCCAACGGCGGTTACCGTCCACGATGATGGCGACATGGGTGGGGAAGCGGGCAGCAGTATCTTGCGGCATGGTGGATTTTCTCCTTCTATCGTGTGTTTTGTATCAGACTTCGGCAGGCTGCGGACGCAGCATCTCGGGCGGCTCCTCATCCGGGTGGTGGGCACGCCAGTTTAAAAAGCTTTCCAGAATGACGGCGGCGGAAACGGAATCCAGCCGTTCCTTGCGCTTGGCACCGAAAGTATCGTTATCGGCCAGGATGGCGGCGGCGGAAACCGTGGTGCGGCGCTCATCCCAAAGCACCACCGACAGGTTCGCGGTATTTGCCAGGCGCTGGGCAAAGCGGCGGCTCTTGTTGGCGCGGCTGCCCTCGGTGCCGTCCATGTTTTTGGGCAGGCCGCAGACCAGGGCCTCGGCCCCGCGGGCCTGGGCCACAGCGGTGACGGCGGCGGCCACTTTATTCATGCTTTTTTCTTCGATCTGGGGGGTGATGGGACTGGTGATTGTCTCGCCGGCATCGCAGCCGGCCAGCCCCGTGCGGGAGTCGCCGTAGTCAACAGCAAGCCATTTCATACAGGTTGGGTCCTTTCATGGTTGATGGTATCAGTATACCACATTGCGGGCGCCGACGCAATAAAAAGCAGCCCGCACCGAGAGCATGAAAGCTCCCCCCGCACGGGCTGCAAAAAGTTGAAACTTACAGGTTGGGCATGCGCTTGTCCAGCTGGATGGTCAGGATCGCAGCCAGGGCGATTTTAATGACGTCGCCGGGCAGGTAGGGCAGGACGCACCAGCCCAGGGCGCTGGCAAGGTCGGCACCGGTCAGGGTCATGAACCAGATGGTGCCCAGCACATAGCAGACGGCACAGCCCACGACCATGGCCACGCAGAGCGACCAGAACTTGCGGCCCAAAGCCTTGGAGATCAACGCGGTGATGAGTGCAGCCAGAATGTAACCCAGCACATAGCCGCCGGTCTTGCCAAAGATGGCAGAGGGGCCGCCCTGGAAACCAGCCAGCACCGGCACACCGATGGCAGCCAGCGCCACAAACACCAGCTGGCTGACGGTACCCCAGAAGGCCCCCAGCATGGTGCCGGCCATGTACACGGCAAACAGTGCCAGGTTGATGGGCACGCCCCAGGGCATGGGGATAGCAATCTGGCTGCACACGGCGGTCAGGGCGGCAAACAGGGCGCACAAGACCATCCGACGCACCCGCAGGTTTTCAGCAGTTTTCATAATTGTTCCTCTTTTCTTTTGTTGATACTATGCAAAGACCTTTACAGGTACTTTCCCAAATGAACTTCCTCGCCGCGCAGGGGCACTAAATTGTGCTCTCCTGCAAAGCGAACGACCAGGCGGCAGTCCTCGTCGATGTCCAGCGCCTCAGCCTTGCGCGGGGTGCCGTTCCGGGGCGTTACCGTCACGGTCTGGCCCAGCAGCGCCTGGCGGGCACGGTATTCCGGCAGGTACTCCGGCTTGGGCACGCCGTGGTACAGCGCCCAGAACTCGTTGAGGAAGGCGGCGGCCAGTGCCGCACGGGCACCCGGCGGCGGGGCGTCATTAAACAGCGCCCCGGCTACATCCTGCAGCTCGGCAGGCCAGCCATCGGACGGGGCTGTGATGTTGAAGCCCAGGCCCAGCACAGCGTAGTCCAGCATGCCGCTTTCCATGTCCAGCGCGGCTTCGGTCAGGATGCCGCAGACCTTGCGGCCATCCCGCCAGAGGTCGTTGACCCACTTGATGCGCAGTTCCGCACCGGAAACCTTCTCAGCGGCGCGGCAGGCAGCCACGGCGGCCATAGCAGTCAGCCGCACGGCCTGGCGCAGGCCGATCTCCGGCCGTAACAGAATGCTGAGATACAGCCCGCCCTGGGGCGAGAAGAAGCTGTGCCCGCCGCGGCCGCGCCCAGCCGATTGCGCCTGGGCGATCAGCACCAGCCCTTCGGGGGCACCATTCTCAGCGCGGGCCCGCAGAGCAGCATTCGTGCCGGGCAAACGGTCGACGACCTCGACCTGCAAGGCTTTGGCCGCTTCTGGGGCCAGCAGCGCCGTGACGGCGGCGGCATTGAGCACATCGGCGGCAGGGGAGAGGATGTAGCCGCGGTTGGTCACCGCCGCCACCGGGATGCCGTCGGCCCGCAGGGCAGCGACGGCTTTCCAGATAGCCGTGCGGCTCACGCCCAGCTGCTGCGCCAGCTCCTGCCCGGAGATGTATTTGCCCCGGGCAGCGTCCAGCGCGGCCAGCACGTCTGCTTTTACCATGGCACGGCCTCCTTTCAGCCCAACTGTCACCCAGTATAGCGCGGTCGGTGATCAAATGTCAACGCAGCACGTGAAAACAGGTTGACAATCGACAAAACAAAAGCCCTGCGGGCCGAAACCCGCAGGGCAAAAGTGCATATTGGGGAAAAATCAGCGCTGGATACGGCCGGAACCGTCGCCGCCAGCCAGCTTCTCGACCTCAGAAACGGTGACCATGTTGAAGTCGCCTTCGATGGAGTGCTTCAGGGCAGAAGCAGCAACAGCGAACTCAACAGCCTCCTGGGTGGACTTGCCGCTCAGCAGGGCGTAGATCAGGCCGCCGCCGAAGCTGTCGCCGCCGCCAACGCGGTCAACGATGCGCAGCTCGTACTTCTTGCTGAAGGCATACTCGTTGGAAGCAACGTCGTACAGCATAGCGCTCCAGCCGTTGTCGGAAGCGGAATGGCTCTCACGCAGGGTGATAGCAACCTTCTCGAAGTGGAACTTGTCAGCCAGCTGCTTGGCAACGCTCTTGTAGCCCTCGCGGTTGATCTCGCCGGCGTAGATGTCGGTAGCCTCAGCCTCGATGCCAAAGACGTCCTTCGCATCCTCCTCGTTGGAGATGCAGACGTCAACGTACTGGCACAGGTCGGTCATGGCAGCGCGGGCCTGCTCACGGGTCCACAGCTTGCCGCGGTAGTTCAGGTCGCAGCTGATCTTGACGCCATGAGCCTTGGCAGCCTTGCAGGCCTCGCGGCAGATCTCGACAACGTTCTCGCCCAGGGCCGGGGTGATGCCGGTGAAGTGGAACCAGTCCACGCCCTCGAAGATGGCATCCCAGTCGAAGTCGGCGGTGGAGGCCAGCTGGATGGCGGAGTTGGCGCGGTCATAGATGCAGACAGAGCCACGCTGAGAAGCGCCCTTCTCGTTGAAGTAGATGCCGACACGGTCACCGCCGCGGGTGATCTTGCTGGTGTCAACGCCGTAGCGGCGCAGGCTGTTCACAGCGGCCTGACCGATGGCATGAGCGGGCAGCTTAGTAACGAAGGCTGCGTCGATGCCGTAGTTGGCCAGAGAAACAGCAACGTTGGCCTCGCCGCCGCCGAAGCTGAACTCCAGGTTGTTGGCCTGAACGAAGCGCTCATAGTTGAACGGCTGCAGACGGATCATCAATTCGCCAAAAGTAACGACTTTCATGGTGAACTCCTTTTACTTTAATAATTTTATAAAATAGGGGAGCGGGGCGTCCGGGACGCCGCCCCCTACAGATTTACGGGTGGTTTTACGCCAAAATCAGCGCTGGACCAGATGGAAGGCAAAGCCGGCGATCTCGTCAGCAAAGTAGATGGCGATGGTCTTGCCGTCCTTGACGTTCTTGCTGTCCATGTCGAACTTGACGCCGCGCTGGCCCAGGTGGTAGATGGCGCGGTCAACGTTGTTGGTCAGGATGGCGATGTGGCCGTTGGTGCCGCGGCCCGGCTTCTTCATGATCTCGAATTCCTTCTTGCCCACGAAGATGCTGCTGTTGCCGACCTTGACGGCCATGCTCAGCAGGTTGGCGATGGTCTCGGCAGTCTTGGCAGCCTCGGCCTCGTCAGCGCAGTTGATGCCGATGTGGCCCAGCTCCAGGCCCAGCATAACGTCAACGGCCTCACGGCTCATAGCGGTGATCTCGTCCCAGGCACCGGCCTTGATCTTGTCGCTCTTGCACATCCAGGTGCCGCCGACAGCAACGATCTGGTTGTAGCCCAGGTAGTTGTTCACATTCTTGGCGTTGACGCCGCCGGTGCACATCCACTTGCAGGTCTTCAGGGCAGCGCCGATGTTCTTCAGCTTGTCCACACCGCCGTTTGCTTCGGCAGGGAAGAACTTGACGACCTCGCAGCCCATGTTCATGGCCTGCTGCATCTCGCCGGAGGTGGCGGTGCCGGGCATCATGATACCGCCCTTGTCGATAACATGCTTGCAGACTTCGGGGTCGAAGCCGGGAGCAACGATGAAGGAAGCACCGGCAGCCATGGCGCGGTCAGCCTGATCAACGGTCAGGACAGTGCCGGCGCCCAGCAGCATATCGGGCAGTTCCTCGTGGATCTTCTTGATGCAATCTTCGGCGCAGGCGGTGCGGAAGGTGACCTCCGCAGCGGGCAGGCCGCCAGCCATCAGGGCCTTGCACAGGGGCAGGGCCTCATCCACGCTGTTGAAAGCGATAACAGGGATAATACCAATCTCGTAAACACGCTGCAAAACAGAATTCATAGCAATTCTCCTTTACTATATGTTGCAGTTTGGGGTGGGGCAGACCACCTTAGACAGTTGCCTGACCACACTCGGTTACTATAATTATAATCGGCTGCGGTTGCGCCGTCAATCGGTCAAAATGAACAGGTTACAGCACACATTTTTTGTCGTATTCGCCCAGAATTCCGCGATTCGGCATAGCGCTTGCAAAACCGGCCGAACTTTGCTATAATCGTTCCATATTGCGGAACGCAACAGCGTTTCCGTTGTACGGTTACAAATTATTAACAAATTGTAAATATTCAAGGGAGGAACCCTATTTTGACCGAAAAAGGCGGCGTGCAAAGCGTTGAGCGCATCTTCCAGCTGATCGAACAGCTGGCATCCCACCCGGCCGGGGCCAGCCTGCAGCGGCTGGCGCAGGAGACCGGCCTTGCCAAAAGCACCGTGCACCGGCTGCTGGCAAGCCTGGTCAGCCTGGGCTATGCCGCGCAGGAGCCGGAGACCGGCCGCTACCGGCTGACCTTAAAAATGTTTGAGCTGTCCAGCGGTATCGTCAACAGCATGGAGATCATGGACGTGGCCAAGGCGCATCTGGAGCGGCTGAGCCAGCGCACCGGCGAGGCCGTGCATCTGGTCATCCGCGATGCACGGGACATTGTGTACATTTATAAAACGGAAAGCGGTCCTATGCGGATGTCCAGCCGGGTGGGCCTGCGCAGCCCGCTGTACTGCACCGGTGTGGGCAAGGCTATCCTGGCCACCCTGCCCCCCGAGGAAGTGGAAGACGTGTGGAACCACAGCAGCTTAAAGAAGCTGACCAGCCGCACCGTGGTGAACCTGACCGAGATGCGGGATCAGCTGGCCGAGGTGCGCGCCAACGGCTACGCCATCGACGATGAGGAGAACGAGATAGGTGTGCGGTGCGTGGCCGTGGCCATCCCCGGGCCAGACGGGCGTGCGGAAAGCGCGTTTTCCATCAGCGGCCTGGCCCCCTACATGACCCCCGAGCGTATCCGCCGCGTAGCCGCCCTGGCACTGGATACCCGGACGGATATTTTGGCCGATCTTGGCGTGGGGCGGAAAGGGTAAACCTATCGGTAATAGGAAAGGCTCCCTCTGTGAGGGAGCCTTTCCTATACTCTACTACTTCAAATATTGTCCAAAATCGCCAGCAGCTTATCCAGGCTGCGCTCGTTGAACTCCAAAATCAAAATATCGCACCCCGGCTGTTCTACGACGACCGGATCAAAGCTGTCGATGTGCTCTCGCCAGGTGGTGGCGAAGCGGGCCTCCAGATACGGCATGTAATACTCGCTGAAGGAATCGCCGATGACCCGCACCACGCGGTCATCTTTGGCAAACAAGTCAGCGTAGCCGGGCACCGTGTAGGTCTGCTCCGGCGGCAGGCTGGCGTACAGCGCGGCCACGTTGGCCATATCGCCGGTGGTGGTCCCGGCAGGCTCCACGGGATAATCCCCGGGTTGTAAAATGGGCAGGCCCAGGGCATCAAAAATTTCGTCCAGCCCATACAGCGCACCGATGGAATTCCAGTGTGTGTCGGTCTTGTAGTACAACAGCCGGTCGGGGTTCAGCCGGGCCTGACGACGCAGCTCTTGATAGGGCCAATTCACCGGCACGGTGGTGTGGCTTTGCAGGTAGCCAGCCAGCAGGTCGGTGCGGTTTTCCTCGTTGACGATGGGGTAACCGTCGGGCATATACTCGCGGTAGATGCGGTCCTTGCTGGGGGTCAGGTCCAGCACCAGCGTGCAGCCGTTTTCGGCCAGGCGGTCGTTTAAAATCTGCAGCTTGGCGCTGGCCTGGGCCAGCACCTCGGGGCTGTCGTTGATGTCGGTCAAACCCTGGTAGTTGGCCACAGGCTGGGCAGCGGTGGGGCCGTCCTTGTAAAACAGCCAGCCATCCTTGCCGGGCAATACCTGATCGCTTTGGCTCGTGCCAAAAACGGCGTAGTCGATGCCTGCGTTCAGCAGCACAAACTGGTAGCGGAACGGCGAGTTATCGACAAAAAAGTTGTCCAAACTGCGTGGCAGCTGGGAGAGCGGGCTTTGCAGCACCTGGGGCAGGCCGGTCATCAGACGGTTCTCGTGGCTGTCCATTGAAAGCTGCTTGGAAAAGATGTTGAACACAGGAAAGGTCAGCCCGACGGCGGCGCAGAACACGGCGATGAAGCCGATTTTGGTTGCTTTTCTCATGGTCTGCACCTCCTTTTAAAACTGGAAATAGATGAACGCGCTGTAAGTGCCCGCCGTCACCCGCATCAGCGAGAGGAAAAGCAGTACCAGCAGCCCCACCATACCCGGCAGGCCGGGGGCTTCTTTGGCGTACAGAGCTTTTTTCAGGCGGGGGAAGCAGGCCTGCAGGGGGCCGCACAGCAGCAGCGAAGCCGCCAGCAGCACCATCAGCTTGGTATCGGCAAAGGCGGCGGCCGTGTAGCCCTGCGCACCGCTCTGCCAGGACAGGATGCCCTTCCACGCGGCAAGGCCTTCGGCCAGGCCGTGGGCGCCAAAAATGATGAGGGTGAACCACAGCACCACCAGCGTGTAAGCGTGGGCAAAGAACGGCGGGATGCGCTGCAGGAATTTGCGCAGGCCCAGGCGTTCCAAACACAGCAGCACGCCGTGGAGCAGACCGAAAGCCACATACTGCCACGCCGCGCCGTGCCACAGGCCGGTGAGCAGAAAGACGATCAGCAGGTTGCGACAGTTTTTCGCCAGCGAGCAGCGGCTGCCCCCCAGCGGGATGTACACATAGTCCCGGAACCAGCCCGACAGGCTCATATGCCAGCGCCGCCAGTATTCGCCCACCGAGCAGGACAGATACGGGTAGTTGAAGTTTTCCGGCAGTTCCAGCCCGAAAAAGCTGCCGATGCCGATGGCCATATCGCTGTAACCGGAGAAGTCGAAGTAGAGCTGCATCATGTAAGCCAGATACCCCACCACCAGCGCCGGGGCAGGCACCGTGGCTGCAGGCACCGAAGTGACTCGGCTGTAGATCAGCGCCAGCTGATCGGCGATGATCGCTTTTTTGGCCAAACCCAGCACAAACCGCTTGATGCCATAGCAGAAACGGTCCAGACTGACCTGACGTTCGGCCGCTTTAGCGTCGAGGCAGGGGAGCTGCTGGTCATACCGCACAATGGGGCCGGAGGGGCCGTGGCCGAAGAAGGCGAGGAACACAAAGAAACGGAAGGGACTGCGGGCAGCGGCGACCTTGCCGCAGGACACATCCGCCAGATACCCGATGGCCGTAAAAACGTAAAAGCTGATGCCCAGCGGCAGGGCCGGGGCGAACACCGGCAGCAGATCCGGCACCAGCGCATTGATGCTGCGGGCCGCGAAGCCTGCGTACTTGAACGCCGCCAGCACCGCCAGGTGAGCTGCTATTAAAAGGATAAGCAGCGGCTTTTTGCGGGATAGTTTTTCCAGCAGCAGGCCGCCCAGCCAGGTGATAGCCGCCAGCGCCAGCAGGATGGCCGCGCCTTTCAGCCCTGCCCAGGCAAAGAACAGCAGGCTGAACGCCCCCAATGCCCCGTTGCGCAGGGCCTTGGGCAGCAGCCAGTATACCGCCAGAGACAGCGGCAGAAAGATAAACAGAAATTGCACCGAGGAAAACGCCATACAAACTGCTCCGTTTCAGGGATTTTTCGGGGATTCACAAAAAGTTTACATGTGTTACAACTCATTATAAATGTTTCGCACAGTTTCGGCAAGATTTGCAGAGAAGTTTTTTGCCGCCCAGCCCACAGCATAGACAAAAGGGGCAGAAATGATTATAATAAATAAAATAGTGATTTAACAAAACGGGAGGGGCCACCATGCAAAACCTGATCTTTGGTGCGTTTGCGGCGCTGGAGGGCTACCGCGAGGGCGATGCCGCCAACCTGGGCCGTGCTGTGTATGACCGCTGCACCGTGGTGGCCCTTTGCAGTGCCAAGCTGGCCAACCCCGCCTGCACGGTAGCGCTGGTCACCAACGCCCCGCCGCAGGAGCCGTACCGCAGTCAGCTTACCAATGCGGGCATTGAAATTTGGGACTGCCCCTTCACCAGCTACCGCGTCCCGGCGGATACCAACTGGGCGCTGGCCTACTACAAGCTCTGCGCGATGGAATGGGTGCTGGCAAATAAGGACTTTGCCAACGCCGCCATGCTGGACCTGGATACCTACACCCAGCATCCGCTGGATGATCTGTGGCGGGAGTGCGGCGAGGCCATCCTTATGTACCAGGTGCCCCACGCCGCCAGCCAGGGCATGACCGCCGCCATCGGCAAAGCTTACGATGCTGTGGAGCCGCAGGGTGCGCCCCATGTGCTGACCCACTTTGGCGGCGAGCTGGTGGCCGGCAGCAAGGCGCGGCTCGCCGATTTTATGGCACTCTGCCGCCAATACTTTAACCAATTGCAGGCCATCGGCCTGACGCCGCGGGAGGGCGACGAAGCCATCTGGTGCGGGGCCGCCTACCGCAGCCTGCTGGCCGGGCAGCCCGTGCGTGCCGCCAACGCCTACCTGTTCCGCTACTGGCTGGGCGGACGTTTCTACTTTGTTTCCACCAACTACACACTGGACCCCGTGTGCATTTTGCATTTGCCCGGTGCCGCCAAAGACCGCCAGCTGGCCGTGCTGTACCGCCGCTATGCCAAAAAAGGCAGCTTCCCGCCGCTGGAGAATGTCCACCGGCTCTGCTGCCTGCCCGCCGCCCATCCGCCGCTGCTGCGCACCCTGTGGGTGCGGCTGCTGGCCCGCCTGTAAGGAGAATTTTCCATGCCAAAAAAGAAGGACCTGTCCCAGCGGTTGGAGGCCGTCATCAAAACGCTGATCCCCCAGCATGGGCAGAACGCCGACGACCTGGGGCCGATGATGCGCGCCATCAAGGCCGTACACAGCGCCACCGACCATACCTCCACCACGCCGGAGGATCTGGAGCACCAGCGCGCGGCGCAGGAATTGTTTGCCCGGCTGGTCACGCCGTCCATCGGCATCCGCAACGATGCCCTCAGCGTCAACAACATCCCCGCCGAGTGGGTCAGCCTGGAGCATGGCCATGACCGACACCACGCTGTGCTGTACTGCCACGGCGGCGGCTACACCTGCGGTCAGCTGGGCTATGCCCGCATCCTGGCCAGCAAGCTGGCACTCTGTACAGGATTTGACGTGCTGTCGTTTGAATACCGTTTAGCGCCCGAGAATCCGTACCCTGCCGCCGTTGAGGACGCGCTGGCCATGTGGGACTACCTGATGTACATGGGCTACGGTGCCCGGGACATCGTCGTTGCGGGCGATTCCGCCGGCGGCAATTTGGCATTGGAACTCTGCCTGAAGCTCAAGGAGCAGGGCCGTGCCCAGCCGCGGGCGCTGCTGCTGTTCAGCCCCTGGACCGACATGACCGCCAGCGGCAAAAGCTACAAAAGCTGCAAAGCGCTGGACCCGATGCTGACCTACGAATATATCGAAGCTGTACGCACCGCCTACACCGGCCCCGATGCTGACTGGGCCAAGCCCTGCTACAGCCCGCTGTTTGCCGACCTGCGCGGTCTGCCGCCCACGCTGGTACAGGTAGGCACCAATGAAATTCTGCGCTCTGACAGTGAGCGGCTGGCCGAGGCCATCCACAGGGCAGGCGGCTACGCTGTGTTGGAAGTGTACGCGGAGTGCTGGCACGTGTTCCAGCAAATGCCCATCCACCGTGCCGTGGCAGCGATGGAGTCTGCCGGACGGTTTGTGCAGCGCATGATGTAAGGAGGGGCTGTCCATGGCCCAGGAATGGTATAAAGTTGATAACGTGGCCAAGGTGTTTCTGGCAACCAATACCCGCCGCGACCCGCGGGTCTTCCGCATCTCCTGCACCTTGCAGGAGCAGATCGATCCAGAATTGCTGAACGAGGCCCTGCGCGTCACCGCGCCGGAATGGCCGCAGTTCCAGGTAACGCTGCACCGTGGTTTATTCTGGCACTATTTTGAATCCACCGACCAACTGCCCACCTGCCACCCCGAGGACAAAGCCCCCTGCGCACCCCTGTATGTGCCGGAGCGCCGCAATCGGCTGATCTACCGCGTGACCTATTTCGGCAGCCGCATCAATCTGGAGATGTTCCATGCGTTGACCGACGGCAACGGCGGGTTCCTGTTTTTAAAGTCCATCGTCCGCAACTATCTGGCGCTGGTTCACCCCGCCGAGATGCAGGACGTGCCCACTCCCAACAGCGCTTCTGCCGCTGCCCTGGAGCAGGATAGTTTCCGCAACTTTTACGGTGCTACCAAGCGGGAGGGCAAGGCCCCAAAACTGCCCAATGCCTACCACCTGCGGGGCAAGCGCCTGCCGTATGACCAGCTGCAGTTTTTTGAGGGACATTTAAGCGCCAAAGAGGTGCTGGCCCGCGCCCACGAGCTGGGCGTCTCGCTGACCAGCTATCTCGGCGCTTCGCTGATGCTGGCCATCTATGCCGAGATGCCCGCCCTGGAGCGCAGCAAGCCCATCGCCATCAGCCTGCCGGTCAACCTGCGCAATTACTACCCCAGCGAGACGGCCCGCAACTTTTTCAATTCGGTCTATGTCATCCTGACGCTGACCGAGACCGACACGATGCAGACGGTGGCCGCCGCCTTTGACGCCCAGCTGAAAGAAGCCTTGTTGCCCGAAAACATCAAGGCACAAATGGACGAGTACGAAAAGCTGGAGCATATACCCGGCATCCGTCCGGTGCCGCTGGTTGTCAAAAACCTGACCGTAAAGTTCTTTACCGCGCTGGAGAAAAAGCACGTCACAGCGGTCATCTCCAACATGGGCCGCGTCACGCTGCCCGATGCGATGAAGCCGTACATCAAGCAGTTCGCCGCCTTTTCCAGCTGCGAGGAACTGTTTACCTGTGTGGCATCCTATGGGGATGATCTGGTGCTGGGCACGGCGTCGTCCCACCGCAGCACCAACGTATTGCGCCGGCTTTACCGCGGCTTTGCCGAGGCCGGGCTGCAGGTAACGCTGTATGCAACGGAGGTAGAAAAATGAAGACCTGCCCGCATTGTCATATCCAGGTGGGCGGCGACACCGGCTACTGCCCGCTGTGCCAGAACCGCCTGCACGGGGAACAGGGGAGTCCCTGGTTCCCGCCCACGGCACCGCGCATCCACCGCGCCAGCCTGTTTTATAAGATCGTTGCTTTTGTTGTGCTTACCCTGACTGTCGTTGCCGGGGCGATCGACTTCCTGCTGCTGGACACCGCCCACCTGCATTTCAGCCTGCTGATACTGGTGTGGGGCATGGCTGGGCTGTCTGTGCTGCGGGTGCTTCTGCGCCGCCGCTACAACGGTCCCCGGCTGGTGTTCAACCTGCTGCTGCTCGTCTCGGCGCTCATCACGTTTACCGACTGGTTCACCGGCTATACCGGCTATAGTCTCGACCTTGTGGTGCCGATCTTGTGCAGTGTAACGCTGGTATGTAATTTTATCTTTGCGTTTCTCCACAGCCGGTTCACCGCCAACGCGCTGGTGTATCTGCTGATGAACATCGGCGTCGGGCTTTTGCCGTATATCCTGCTGTTTTTCCGCATCGACCGTGGCCGCATCGACGGCCGCAGCATCCCCTGGGTCAACTGCCTGATCATCAGTGTGGTGACCTTTCTGGGGCTGGTCATCTTTAAGGGGCGCGACCTGCGCAGCGAGATCGCCAAGCGGCTGCATCTGTGAAAATTTGTAAAAATTGCGAAAAGGGTAGCGTAAGCGCCCGAAATGGTGTACAATAGCAAGTACGCGTTTTTACCTTAAATTCAACCTCCTATCGGAAAGGATCAGCCAATGGCAGGCAAAACGAAACAATCAGAACCCAAAATGCGGCTGGATCTCCGGGCAAAAATGTACATTGTGCTGGTTATTTGCAGCCTGATGCTGCTGGCCAGCGTAGGTGTTGCCTTTTTCCTGGTGGGCGGGTTCGGAGGCAGCGAGGACGCCGCTTCCGACTCTGCCGTAGAGCCTGAGTCCATCATTACCGAGAGCGGCTACAATAAAGAGGAAAACACCATCGACACCACGGCCTACTCGGCCACCATCCTGCCGGAAAGCAGTGATGCGGGCCAGACCTATGTGGACGAAACGCTTTTCCTGGGCGACAGCAATACCGCCCGCATGTACCGCATGTTCGACTTCTGTACCTACGATAACGCCATCGGCTCGGTGGGCATGAGCGCCAAGAGCCTGGCCACCTATGCCTGCGTGGAGCTGAACAACTCCGGCAGCTACGTCACCATGGCCAAGGCTGTGGCAGGCATGCAGCCCAAGCGGGTCATCATCACCTTTGGCACCAACGACCTCAGCCCCAGCTACAAGGCGGCTGATTTTGTCAAAAACTACCAGACAGGCATTGAGAGCATCGTCGCGGCATACCCCAGTGCGGACATCATCATCAACGCCATTCCGCCGCTGGGGCAGCAGCACTCCAACCAGAGCCTGACCCAGACCCAGGTGGACGAGTACAACAAGGCCCTCGTCGAAATGTGCAAAGAAAAGGGCTGGAAGTTCCTGAACAGCGCCGAGGTGCTGAAGGACTCCGCCACCGGCTACGCCAAGAGCGGCTATGTGGAGTCCAGCGACGGCATCCATCTGACCCGTGCAGCTATGGAAGCGCTGTTCGACTACATCCGCACCCACAGCTGCATTACCGAGGATGACCGCCCCACCGTGACGAAAGTTGCCAAGCACACCGGCGAAAAGGACGTGGTGACGTATACCACGCCGGTCGTGACCAGCACCGAGACCTACGAGCCGGAATCCAAGGAGACCTCGGACAGCGAGGATGCCTACGAATACATTGAAGTGACCCCGACGCCGGAACCGACCGTCGAGCCGACGCCCACCCCGGAACCGACGGCTGAACCCACACCGGAACCAACGCCTACGCCTACGCCGACGCCGACACCGGAGATTATCATTACGCCGGAACCCGCCCCCACCCAGGAGCCGGAAGTGACCTCCAACCCGGAAACACCGGATAACAGCGGCGAAACGCTCAACCCGGACGGCCAAAACGCATAAAAATAAAGGCAAGTGCATGTTGTTTGCACTTGCCTTTTCTTTGTATTTCTTTATGGCAATACCGCATAATTCTAAGTGCCGATACGGCGAGCGAGGTGCGGCAGATGCT
>ERZ1034876.627-NODE-627-length-18743-cov-9.967359_pt1 | contig 18743 bp, 9 predicted proteins | sample MGYA00520698_ERZ1034876 | MGnify/ENA primary metagenome ERZ1034876 (study PRJEB33766, sample SAMN09781723) | gut metagenome | biome: gut microbiome | host: Homo sapiens | place: Madagascar | study: EMG produced TPA metagenomics assembly of the PRJNA485056 data set...
GCAAAGGACTGAAAATCCTTGTGTCCCCGGTTCGATTCCTGGTGGTACCACTTCTTTATGAGACTGAATCTTCGTAACAGGATTCAGTCTTTTTTTATGCCCTTTTTTATAATACTCCATTTTACACTTATGAAAACGTTTGCGTAAGAAAAATGCGCCAGGATGTTTTATAATAGCTTTTTTTTCACTACTTTTGCATTGTAAAATTCAAAAACAAACTAAAAAATTAATCTAACAAACATTCGTTAAAATGAAAAAAGCTTATTTATTATTGTTGGCTGGAATGTTGTCTACGGCTGTATTTGCCGGCAGCAAACAGACGGTTAAGATTGCTGGTCAAGTCATAGACAAGACTGTCACAGAGATTACCTTCGATGGTGACAATGTCGTTCTTTATTATGCAGATAACACATCTGATAACGGGGACATGTCGCTCGTAACCCTTTCATTCTCCTACAGCACTACTACCGGTATCAGTCAGGTAGAAGGCATTAAGCAGTCATTGCAAGGTAAGGTTTATAACCTTCAGGGCCAGTGTGTAGGTTCTTCCCTCCAGGGTTTGTCTAAGGGTGTTTATATTATTAATGGTAAGAAAGTAATGATCAAGTAAAACAGGAGGAACGCAAAATGAAGAAAATGGTATTTACTTTGGCACTCCTCTTGATGAGCTTGAGTGCAGCTTTGGCACAGACATGGGATTTTGCTGGTCGTGATCCGTTTATCGGTGATGCAGATGTAGCTTTGATTGATGCAGATGCTACCAATTGGTATAATGATGCAACAAAGGGTCGTTACAATTTCCTTTCTGCTTTGGATAATGCAGCTTTAACAGCTAATGGTACAGAAATGAACTTTGCCAAAGGTTTGCTCTTTAAGTGTGGTGCTGCTGTTGCATCAAGTGATGGTAAGACTCCTGCTAATCAGAGTGGTAAAATCCGCTTGAACTATACTGGTGAATATTTGGAATTAAATGGTAAAAACCTTGTTCTAACAATTCCTAATGTTCAGAAAGACTGGGTTGTAACTGTTGTTTGCAAGACGGCAAGTAGCAAAACAGAACGTGGACTTTATGCAAGTGCCAATGTTGGTGGAACTACCGGTTTCGGTACAAAGTCTACGAGTCTGACTACTTGTACAGGTACTGTTACAGAGGCAGGTAATGTAACTTTGACTACTACTGATGGTGGCATGTTGATTTACAGTATTTCAGTAAAGGATCCTAATGCTGTAATTCCTGAACCGGTAGACCCAGATGCATCTAATAAGGTAAGCAATGCTGTTAGCCGTGATACTTATAAGAATCAGATGTTTGTAACTACAAACAGTGGTTCTGTAAACTATTATAATACAGAAGATTTGAGCAAGGTAACTTTCGAGGGAGATAAGACCATCGTTGTTCCTGTTAAGTCGGGCGCAGAGAATGATGAGTTCGATGCTACAGTAAAGGAATTGAGCTTTGCCAAGGCTGCTGAGCGTGGCGAGAGTGGTGAGGTAACCGAGAAGGGTATCACTATTACTGAGAGCAAGGGATGGCAGGAAAGTGCTTACGCTAAGTGGACTCTGCTTTCTGATGCAAAAAGCTACAATGTTTATGTAAAGGGTGGTCAGTATGCTGACTATACCAAGGTAGACCAGCAGCTTGTTCGCAACTACGGTTCTTATGGTCGTGTGGATATTGTTGGTTTGAAGGCTGGTAACTATTCTTTAAAGGTTGTTGCTGTTGATGCTAGTGGCGCAGAAACTTCAGCTTACGGTATTGCCGACAACTTGAAGGTTGTCAACTACGACCGTCAGGGCTTTGCTCATAAGGGTATCAGCGATGGTGTAGGTGCTTACAACAATGATGGTACTTTGAAGGCAGGTGCTAAGGTTCTTTATGTTACAAAGAATACTTTCAAGACTATCAAGGCTTCTTTGAGCGATGGTAAAAAACCTGTTGAATATACAGGTATTGGCGATATCCTTCTTGCAAAGCAGAAAGGTCAGGATAAAACTCCTCTTGCTGTTCGCGTTATTGGCGAAATTAAGACTGCTGATGCTGGCGACCAACTTAAGACTGACCAGAAGGGTCTTTTGTTGAAAGGCAATAGCGAAACTACAGTCATGAATGTTACCATCGAGGGTATCGGTGATGATGCTTGTTTCAATGGCTTCGGCTTGGGAATCATCAATGGTACAAATGTTGAGGTTCGTAATATGGCCTTCTTCAACCAGGGTTCAAGCAACGACAACATGGAGATTAAGGGAACTCAGCACATCTGGGTTCACAACAACGACTATTTCTATGGTGAGAAGGGTAGCGGTGACCACGGTAAGGGTGATGGCTCTTTGGACTCTAAGGATGGTGCTTCTTTCTGCACATTCTCTTACAACCACTATCACGACACAGGTAAGTCAAACCTCTGTGGCATGAAGAAGGAAACTGTTGATAACCTGATTTGCTACCACCACAACTGGTTCGACCACTCAGACTCTCGTCACCCACGTGTACGTACATCTTCTGTTCATATCTGGAACAACTACTATGATGGCGTAGCTAAGTATGGTGTAGGTGTGACAATGGGCGCAAGCGTATTTGTTGAGTCAAACTACTTCCGTAACACCAAGTATCCTATGATGATTTCTCTTCAGGGTACGGATGCCAAGGGTGATGGAACATTCTCTGGTGAGGCTGGTGGTGTATTGAAGGCTTATGGCAATATCTTTGCTGAGAAGAGCAAATACTTCAGCTATATTACTTGGAAGGACTCCAATACCAGCTTCGACGCGTATGAGGTAGCTTCTCCTTCTGAGACAGTTCCTTCTTCAGTTGTAGCTAAGACTGGTGGCACTTCTTACAACAACTTCGATACAGATGCTTCTAAGATGTATGCTTACACTCCAGATGCAGCTGTTGATGTACCTGCTAAGGTTACTGGTTTCTATGGCGCTGGTCGTTTGAATCAGGGTGATATTCACTATACATTCAATAATGCTACAGATGACGCAGACTATGGTCGTTGCGCAGGTCTCGATAATATTCTTTCTTCTTACAAGACAGGTCTTGTAAATATCTTCGGTGATGAGAGCGCTTCAAGCGGCGAGTCTGGTTCTACTGGTGGCTCAACAGAAGGTGGTGAGACAGGTGGCTCTGGTACAGGTTCTGGTACAGGTTCTGGTGAAGGTGGTAGCACTGGCGGCTCAACTGGTGGTACAGAAGGTGGCAGCACTGTAACTCCTATTGAGGGTACAGTAACTTGCAGTTTTGTTGGTTCAAAACCATCTAATGATAGCTTTACTGTTGATGGTAAGTATGGAAACAATTCAACTGGTGTAACCATTGATGGTACCGTTTATAACGCTTATTGTAAGATTGAATCAGCTACATCAATATCTTTCAAGACAACAGCAAAAATGCAGATGACTTGTTATACTGGTGATGCAAAGGCAAAATTAAAGATTGATGGTACTGATGTTACAGGTGATACAACCAAGGGTATTGTTTCTGTAACTCTTGAGGCTGGTGATCATTCTATAGCCAAGGCTGGTTCTGGTTCTCAGTCTTTATATCTCATCAAACTTGTCCCAGTAACAGAATAATGAATGTGTTTTACCCAATGAGGGAAAGATGTATATAATAATTTTAAGGGCTGTCTTTTCTTGAAGAGGACAGCCCTTTTTTAAGAAACAAAAACTAATCTTATCTAAAATGAAACAAACAAACTCTACTTTTTCTGCACAGTTCAAGGCTGCTTGCCGTAAAACCATATTGGCTTCAGCTTTCTTCTGTGGCTTCTCAATGATGGTAAATGCACAGACCCAGGATGGTCGTGACTTCTCTATAGATGGCTTCGCTGCCTATGAAGGTACTCCTGGAACTAACTGGTTTCGTGCCGGAGGAACTACCGGTGGTGCCGGTGGTAAGGTGGTGAAGGCTGATAACTTCTCTCAGCTGCAGGCTTATCTTCAGGCAGCAGACCCATACATTGTTATCGTAGATCATGATATTACTACAGGCATCAAGTGCTATGTGGATGATCTGAGTACCGGTCGCTTGATTGATGACCAGAGTGGAAAGTCTGGTGTGGAGTCAGTCTATGGCGAGCGTATTATGATAGCTTCTAACAAGACATTGATAGGTGTTGTGAATCCTACAACAGGCGAGGCTCCTCTCTTTTCTCATATCACTTTCGTGATGCAGTCGGTTGATAACATTATTATCCGTAACTGCCGTTTCACCATGAAGGGCGTTCCTGTGCTCAGAACAGGTGAGAATAAGATTGTGGCTTGGCGTAATGGAGCACAGGTAGAAGTGGGTGACCCTGACTGCATCGGAATCCAGGCTGATAAGGTAAGTGCCAAGACCAATTGGGGTGGACATATCTGGATAGATCATTGTGAGTTTTTCAATGGTGGTGCTGCCAATAAAGACCGCTATGATGGTTTGCTCGACTGCAAGAATAATGTACAGTGGATGACATTCAGCTATAATTATTTCCATGATCATGACAAGAGCTGTTTGTGGGGTAAGGGTGATTCAGATGTTTATGAGAACTGCCGCACCATCTCTTTCCATCATAATTTCTTTAATCAGATAGAAGGCTCCCGTCTTCCTCTCCAGCGTGGTGGTCATGTACATTATTATAATAACTATATGCGTGGTTGCGAGGATGGCTGGGATATCCGTACAGGAGCTGTGGCATATGAAGAAGGTTGCTATTTCGAAGATACTAAGTCGCCTATCCGCTCTGATAGAGGTGGCAGTTTGAATATCTCTAAGGCCGAAGGGTACGATTGTATTTATAAGGGTTGCAAAAACCTGATGGAGGGGTACACCAATATTGATGGTGCTAAGATTAGCAAGTCTTATCCTGTGACAAAAACCGATTGGGTTCCTACCCAAACTACTTCAACTTACACCCAGCATTATCTCGACAAGACGGTGGATGTTCCTGCCATCTGTGAGAAGTATTCTGGTGCAGGTAAGGTGGAAATCTGGAAGGCTTATACCAATGAGATTCCTACAGCAGATGTAGCAGAATTCGATTATGCCATCAAGAACTACAGCACAGGTAAGACCTACGATGCAGAAGGAAAGGTATTGGCAAGTGCTACAACCGGTATTTCCCGTACTGACATGTTAGCAGAAACTGGCTCCTCTCGCATAGAGTATTATGATTTGGCTGGTTCCCGTCTTTCTGCACCTCAGAAGGGAATCAATATCGTCAGGAAGGTGAGCCTTGATGGACATGTAAGCGTGAAGAAGGTAATTATCAGGTGAGAATCCGATAAAGATTCCTGCCTCTTTAATGACAAAACGGACAAAAGCTAGATAAAGATTCGCTTTTGTCCGTTTTTTCTTTATTTTTGTCTTAAATCTATCTGCTGTTTTCTTCTCTTTTCCCTACTTTTGCAACCGAAAACAATTTTAAACGCAAACGCATTTAAACGTAAAACGCAACCTAAAAGTAAAACAATGAAAGCAATCCAGAAATTAGCAAAGAGAAGTTTGCTTCTCGTGGCATTGTTGGTCATCGGATGTCTGCAACTCATGGCGCAGACAAGAACCATCAAAGGTGAGGTGACTGATGCGCAGAATGGTGAGGCTCTGATTGGCGCCACTGTCATGGTGGAAGGCGAAAAGGGCGGTACGGTTACTGATTTTGACGGTAACTTCAGTCTTCAGGTATCTTCTTCAGCCAAGAAGATCAAGGTATCTTATATCGGTTATATTGATAAGGTACTCTCTATCTCTGACAATATGAAGGTGAAACTCGAATCCGACAGCAAGGCGCTGGCTGATGTCGTGGTCATCGGATATGGTACAGCGAGAAAGAGCGACCTTACTGGTTCCGTGGCTACCGTGAAATCAAAGGACTTTAACAAAGGTCTCGTTTCTTCTCCAGAACAGTTGATCAATGGTAAGGTTTCGGGTGTACAGATTATGTCCAACAGTGGTTCTGCCTCTGCCGGTAGTACCATCCGTGTGCGTGGTGGTGCCTCTCTGAATGCCAGCAACGACCCTCTTATCGTGCTCGATGGTGTGCCATTGGAGCAGGGTGGTATCTCTGGTAACAGTAGCAACTTCCTCAGCATGATCAACCCTTCTGATATTGAAAGCATGACTGTATTGAAAGATGCTTCTTCTACAGCCATCTATGGTTCCCGTGCTTCTAATGGTGTCATCATCATTACCACCAAGAAGGGACAGCAGGGTGCTGTAAAGGTGAACTTCAATACCACCAACAGTCTCCAGACCCGTGCACAGATGGTGGATATGCTCAGCCGTGATGAATTTGTGAATGTCATCAACCTGTATGGTAGCGCTAACCAGAAGTCATTGCTCGGTACAGCCAATACCGACTGGAACGATGAGGTTTACCGTACCGCTTTCGGTACAGATAATAACCTTAGCGTGAGCGGCAGCATTGACAAGTGGTTGCCTTTCCGTGTGTCTGTAGGCTATTATAACCAGAGCGGTCTGGTTCGCAAGGACAATGTAGAGCGCTGGACAGGTAACGTGGTATTGACTCCTAGCTTCTTCCAGGATCACCTGAAGTTGACCATCAATGCCAAGGGAACCCTCAATAACAACTCATTCAATAATGGTGGTGCCGTATGGGCAGCTGCCACATTCAACCCAACCATTCCGGTTTATTCCGGTAACGACAAGTATGGTGGTTACAACGAGGCACTCGATGCTGACGGCTATCCAGTGAATGCCGGTGTAAGAAACCCTCGCGGTCTGGTTGATCTGTATGATTCAAAGAGTAAGGTAAGCCGCTTCATCGGTTCGATGGATGTAGATTACAAGGTCCATTTCCTGCCAGACCTCAAGCTCCATGCTACCGTGGGTGCTGACTATGCCAAGGGCGATGGAACCATTCATGTCCCTGTCTATGCAGCACAGAGCTACAACAAGGATGAGTCTTTGGGCGGTAGCGATTACAAGTATGGTCCTCAGAAGAACGAGAACCGCTTGCTTACCCTCTATGCCAACTATGCAAAGTATTTCGAAGATATCAAGAGTAATGTAGACCTGACAGCCGGTTACGACTACCAGTACTGGAAGAGTACTACACCTCTTTATTATACCAAAAGTGCGGCAGGCACAACCCTGTCAACCGTAAAGGCATCAGATTACCGTCATGTAATGTTGTCATATTACGGTCGTGTCAACTATTCATTCGATGGAAAGTATCTCCTGACGGCTACCGTTCGTCGAGACGCATCTTCCCGTTTCTCTAAGGATACCCGTTGGGGTACTTTCCCATCTGTTGCTTTGGGCTGGACTTTGACAGAAGAGCCTTGGTTGAAGAACCAGAAGGTACTTTCTAACTTGAAACTCCGTGCCAGCTATGGTGTTACCGGTCAGCAGGAAGGTATCGGCAACTACAACTATCTGCCGGTTTATACCTACAGCGTGACAGGTGCCGAAGCATTCATCAACGGACAGTATATCAATACCTACCGTCCTGAGGCATACGTATCAGACTTGAAGTGGGAGACAACAACCTCCTGGAACTTTGGTCTTGACTTCGGATTTCTGGATGGCCGTATCGGTGGTGCCATCGATTTCTATACCCGTAAAACCAAGGACCTGTTGGCTTCTGTACCAACAGCAGCAGGTACCAACTTCTCAAAGACTATCCTTACCAACGTAGGTAATGTAGACAGTAAGGGTATCGAGGTTTCTCTGAACGCAACCCCTATCCAGACCAAGGACTGGGAGTGGAATCTGAGCTACAACTTTACCTGGCAGAACATGAAGGTGAAGAACCTTTCATTGACAAAGGGTGGAAGCCAGACCAACGTGAAGGTAGGTCCATCTATTGATGCTTACCAGTTCCAGGTACTCTCAGAGGGATATGAGCCATACATGTTCTATGTATATCATCAGCTCTATGACTCTAAGACAGGCAAGCCAATCGAGGGAGCTTATGCCGATCTCAACAACGATGGTGAAATCAATGATGCCGATCTCTACCGCTATCATTCTCCAGCCCCTAAGTATATCATGGGCTTGAGCACATCCCTGAGATACAAGCAGCTGACTCTCGGTATGAGTTTCCGTGCCAACATCGACAACTATGTATACAACGGCATGGGTATGAGTACAGGTGCTTTCGAGACAGTAAGCTACAACAACTCACAGCTCAACAACCTCAATACAAGTTTCCTGAAGACAGGTTTCAAGACCCGTCAGTATCTCTCAGATTACTATGTAGAGAATGCTTCATTCCTGAAACTCGACAACTTGAGTTTGAGTTACAATGTAGGCAAGATTAACAAGTGGGCTTCGCTCACCGTATCTGCGATGGTACAGAATGTATTCACCATCACCGGTTACTCTGGTACCGATCCTGAGGTGCCAAACGGAATGGACAACTCATTCTATCCACGTCCTCGCACTTACTCAGTAAGCCTCGGACTTCAGTTCTAGTTAATAGTTGACAGTTAATAGTTAATAGATTGAGGCTTTACAGATCATAAAGCTCAAAGTTCAACGTTCAAAGTAGAAATAACAATGAAACTTAAGAATATATTATATAGTATGATGATGGGAACAGCGGTGCTGACAGGCACAACCAGCTGTGTTTCCGATCTCGACCAATATCCTCATACAGAGACAACCTCTAAGGATGTTTATACCTCGCTTGCCAATTACGAGGCTGTGCTGGGTAAGATTTATGCAGCCATGGTGACCAGCGGTCAGGGCAAGGGCGGCGACAACAAGGATATGGCTTCCGTATTGAACAGCGGAAGTGGTTTCGATTACATGCGTATGTTTATCAATATGCAGGAGTGTGGTACCGATGAATTTGCCTCTACCTGGCTGACAGGTGAGCAGACTACGGGTCTTACTTATCTCTCTTGGGATGCCAATGATGCCTGGGTATCAGATATGTATTATCGTATCTACTACAACATCGCCCTCTGCAACGAGTTCCTGCGCAATGCCAACAGTGCCAGTTTCTCAGGTGCTGATGCAGAGAAGATGAAGGAGTATAAGGCAGAAGTCCGTTTTATGCGTGCTCTGTTCTATTACCATGCCCTCGATTTCTATCGCAACATTCCGATGGTGACAGAGAATGATCCTGTGGGCAGCTACATTCCTCCACGTTATACTCCACAGCAGACTTTCGATTATATCGAGAGCGAGTTGAAGGATTGTGTAGGTGATATGCTTCCTGCTTCTACCTGTCCTTACGGTCAGGCTTCTCAGGGCGCTGCCTATACCTTGCTTGCCAAGCTTTATCTGAACAGCGAGGTTTATACCGGTGTGGCTAAGTATACTGAGTGCAAGGAGGCTTGCGAGAAGGTGATGGGCATGGGTTACTCCCTGGAATCAGATTACAGCAAGCTCTTTAATGCCGATAACGACAAGCGTACCAACGAGATTATCTTTGCCTTGCCGGTAAGTGCTGAGCATACTGTAAGCTGGGGTTCTTCTACCTATCTGGTCTGTGGACAGTTGAGCATGTCGAATGCCAACCAGAGTGTAGCTGATTTCGGTGTAACCAAAGGTTGGAGCGAGTTCCGTCTCCGTCCTGAGTTTGTAGATAAGTTTACCCAGACCGATATCGACGGCAGTGGGGATAAGCGTTGCAAGTTCTTTACTAATGGTCAGAGCAAGGATATATCCAGCATGACCGATGAAACCGCCGGTTATCTCTCAGAGAAGTGGTGCAATTTGAAGGATGATGGAACCACAGCATCCAATACAGACAATGATGGTGTGGATACCGATTTCCCTCTTTTCCGCTTGGCAGATGTTTATCTGATGTATGCCGAGTGCGTAGTTCGTCTGCATAATGACTGGGATAACTGGGCTGGTGGCAGCGATGCTACAGACCCAACCGTGATTGCTTCTCGTAAGCAAGGCGCTATCTATTGGATCAACCAGCTTCGTGAGCGTGCAGGTGCTTCTGATGTTTGGTCAAGCAATTTTGCTGATGACGATGCCTTCCTCCAGTTCATCCTCGATGAGCGTGCCCGTGAGCTTTATCATGAAGGTTATCGCCGTACCGACCTGATTCGCTATGGTCAGTTCACAACCAATAAGTACATCTGGCAGTGGAAGGGTGGAACTCACGACGGACAGGCAGTGGATAGCAAGTACAACATCTATCCAATCCCTAACACCGAGCTTACCGCAAATCCAAATCTTCATAACGACAACTATTAATAGGATAAAAGAATGAAAAAGATATTTAGAAACCTGATGATGCTTCTCTGCGCACTCACCGCCCTGGTGAGTTGCGGCGAGAGTGGCGACAAGATATATCTGGATGGCTTCAAGGCATCCGATCTGATGGCATCGGCATCCGATGTGAAGCTGTCTGTAGATAACAGTAAGGACGTTGTCCTCTCGTTGGCTTGGCAGAATCCTACCTTGCTTTCGAGCGATGAAACCAAGCCTGCGGGCAGTGGAGTGCTGAAAACTTATCTGCAGGTATCAGCCTCAGAGAACTTTACTTCAGAAAAGGAATACACCGTAACCGACCTTTCCAAGGCTTTCACCGGTGCAGACCTCAATGCTGCAGCCAAGGATCTCGGCTTGACTCCTGATGTGAGTTCACCTCTTTATTTCCGTATCAAGAGTCAGATGGGCAACAATCTCGATGCCGCTTACAGCAATGTCTGCCAGGTAAAGGTTACTCCATATCTCATTGATATGAGCTACATCAATATTTTGAAAGAGAAAACGGATGTGGACCACCCACTGACCTATCTTTATTCTCCAAACTCTGATGGAGTTTATTCCGGCTATATGAATGCTTCTTCTTGGCTCAACTTCTGGGGTAAGGAAAACGATGGTACCATTTGGGGTAATGTAGGACAGGATGGTCATGTGTACGAAATGGATAATTCTGAGTCTGCATGGAACTTCTGGTTCCCTGGTCAAACAGGTATTTATTATACTGTTCTTGATACAAAGGCTAAGGAATTCAAGCCAACCTACATCAAGACGATGCAACTGAATGGTGAAGATATGACTTATGATGCTCCTAACTATGCTTGGACCAAGGTCATTACAACTACAGCCGATAATACTCCAGTCAGCATCGTAGCTACAGGCGCTGAGTACAGCAAGGCTACAGGTACAGATGATGCTGCAGCTGTGGTGAAGACCATGAACTATACTTTGGCTGATGGCAAGATGACAGACTCTGAGACTGCAGGCAGCGTGAACATTGCCACGGCTGGTACTTATACCATAACCGTGAAGGTTGGTGAGCACAGTCAGTTGGAATATACCATCGTTGAGGGCGACCAGACAACTCCAGAGCCAGAGGCAAGCAATACCCTCTGCATGTTCTCTAAGGACGGTAACACCCTTCTTGCCGTGATGAGCAAGGTGAGCGATGGTGTTTATACCTGCAAGTACAAGCCAACTGCTTGGGAGAACTTCCGCTTCATCTACGTAGGCGAGAACAAGGACGACAAGCAGACTTGGTATGGCTCTGTTCCAGACAATCTCTTTAATTTATCTACTGCAGGTGACTGTTGGGACATTTGGTTCAAGGATGATGTAACTGGTGGTGAAGTTACCGTTACCGCCGACCTCAACACCATGACATGGAAATATGAATAATTAATAAGAAAAATAGCAATGAAAAATATATTTGGAAAAGCCATGTTGCTGGCTACAGCGCTCTTGTTCTCTATTACAGGAACAAGTTGCAGCAGCGACGATTCTCCTGTTCATGAGCAGGAGAAAACATACGATATGAGCGGTTTCGCCAAGGGCGCCGATGTAAGTTGGCTCACAGAGATGGAGAAGAATGGTGTGAAATTCTATAATCAGAATAGCAAGGCAACAGAATGCATGAAGCTCCTCCGTGAAGAGGGAACCAATTCCATCCGTCTGCGTGTCTGGGTAAATCCGGAAGGTGGCTGGTGTGGCAAGAATGATGTCATCGCCAAGGCTTGGCGAGCTCAGCAGCTCGGCTTCCGTCTGATGATTGACTTCCACTATTCTGATACCTGGGCTGACCCGGGCAACCAGAAAGTTCCTGCTGCATGGCAGGGCTATACTGCCGAACAGATGAAACAGGCTGTAGCTGATCATACCAAGGATGTATTGACAGCCCTGAAGGATAAAGGTGTAACCAACGTAGAGTGGGTGCAGGTGGGCAATGAAACCCGCGACGGAATGCTCTTCAACAGCGATGAGGCTGTAACCGGTCAGGTATCTAAGAATGCAGCCAATTTTGCAGCTTATATCAACGCCGGTTATGATGCCGTAAAGGCGGTTTATCCACAAGCTAAAGTAATCGTGCACGTGGATGAGGGTAATAACCTCGGCCGTTATACCTGGCTCTTTGGTGAATTGAAGAAGAAGGGTGGAAAATGGGATGTCATCGGTATGTCACTTTATCCAGAAGATAACAATTGGCAGGATTTAACCACCAATTGTCTGAATAATATTAAGACTTTATCAGAACAGTACAACTGCAATGTCATCATCTCTGAAATCGGTATGTGGTGGGGCTCTGACCAGGCTGCGCCAATGATGAAGAAGATGGTGGATGGCTGCAAGGCAATCTCTACCTGCGAGGGTATCTTCTATTGGGAACCAGAAGTTTACAACAACTGGAAGCCTGCCAACTATACCACTCTGGGTTGGTCTGCATATACCAAGGGAGCGTTCGACAACAGCGGCAAACCAACTGCCGTATTCGATGCATATAAATAAGAATATTAAATAGCAATATGATCAAGAGAAGTATTACTTTCATGACTCTAGCCCTGGCACTCACTACGCTGTGCCAGGCGCAGAGCAGAAAGGTTATCAACCTGCCTTCATGGGACTTCTCCCGTGATGGCAAGGCGTGGCAGCAGGTAGCTGTTCCTCACGATTGGGCTATCTCGGGTCCTTTTGATAAGAAATGGGACCTGCAGATGGTGGCCATCGAGCAGAATGGCGAAACCGAAAAAACCGAGAAGTCGGGGCGCTCTGGTGCGCTGCCTTGGATAGGTGAGGGTATGTATAAGATGAACTGGACGGCTCCTAAGGGCTATAAGCGTGCCGTACTCGTCTTCGACGGTGCCATGAGCCAGCCTGTTGTCAGCGTCAATGGCAAGGAGGCAGGCAAGTGGGCTTACGGCTACAATGCCTTCCGCATCGACATCACACCTTTCATCCAGTTTGGTAAGAGTAATCTCATCGAGGTACATCTTAATAATGTAGAGGAGAGCAGCCGATGGTATCCGGGAGGCGGTCTTTACCGTCCGGTTTCCGTAGAACTCTATGGCAACGAGAACTTCTCTACCTGGGATACCTTCGTCCGTACCCTGAAGGCTGATAAGCAGGAAGCTGAAGTAGAAGTAAACGCCCTGCTTGAAGGAAAGACTGGTAAGTCGGGCAAGACCGTCATCGCCCTGTTGGATGAGGCTGGCAAGAAGGTTGCCGAGCAGACCGTATCGGGTGCAACCCCTGTCGTCAAGACTACCTTGAAGGTGGCGAATCCACAGCTCTGGTCGCCGGAATCTCCTTATCTCTATCAGGTAAAGCTTACCCGATATGAAGGAAAGAAGGTGGCTGATGTTCAGACTCTGAAGACTGGTATCCGCACCATTGCCGTATCCAAGGATTATGGTTTCCAGCTCAATGGCGTTACCCGCAAACTGAAGGGTGTCTGTCTGCACCACGACCTCGGTCCGTTGGGTGCTGCAGAGAACAAGGCAGCTCTCATCCGTCAGATCAAGATGATGAAGCAGATGGGTTGCGATGCTATCCGTACTGCCCACAACATGCCTTCTACCCTGCAGATGGAAATCTGCGATTCTCTCGGAATGATGGTGATGGCAGAGAGTTTTGATATGTGGATTTATCCTAAGTGCAAGAACGGCTATGCCAAGTTCTTCAAGGAGTGGAGCGATAAGGATATCATCAATCTGGTAAAGCATCACCGCAACCATCCTAGCATCGTGATGTGGAGCATCGGTAACGAGATTCCTGAGCAGTGGAGTCAGGAGGGTGTACAGATAGCCAAGCATCTGCAGGATATCTGTCACCAGTACGACCCTTCCCGTCCTGTAACCCAGGGCATGGATAGGGCAGAAGATGCCTTGAAGAGCGGCTTTGCCCAGACCATGGACGTTCCGGGCTTCAATTATCGCGTACATAAGTATTATAAGAATATTGAGCAGTTGCCTCAGGGCTTCCTTCTCGGTTCAGAGACCGCCTCTACGGTCAGTTCCCGTGGCGTATACAAGTTCCCGGTAGTGGTAAGTGATAAGGCTACCTATCCTGATGGTCAGTGCTCCAGCTATGATACCGAATACTGTTCCTGGAGCAATCTTCCGGATGATGACTGGAAGATGCAGGATGACTACAGTTGGGTAATCGGTGAGTTTGTATGGACCGGTTACGACTATCTGGGCGAGCCTACTCCGTACGATACCTACTGGCCAAGCCGCAGCAGCTACTTCGGTATCTGTGACCTTGCCGGACTTCCAAAGGACCGCTACTATATGTATCGTGCCCGCTGGAACGAGCAGCAGCATACCACCCATCTTCTTCCTCACTGGAACTGGAAGGGCAGGGAAGGACAGGTTACCCCTGTATACTGCTATACCGATGGTGTGGAAGGCGAACTTTTCGTAAACGGTAAGAGCCAGGGCAGGGTTCGCAAGGACAAGTCAAGCCGCCTCGACCGCTACCGTCTGCGCTGGAACAATGTGAAGTATGAACCAGGTGAGATTCGCGTGGTAACTTACAACCAGTATGGCGATAAGGTTGGCGAGGACGTGATGCGTACTGCCGGCGAGCCTGCACAGATGAAGTTCAGTGTAGAAACACCTGATCATGAACCTATTGCCTGCATGGTAGAAGGCTGTACCGATGAGCACAATGTGCTGCTGAATGCCGATGGCAACGACCTTGCCTTCATCACCGTGAGTCTTCTGGATAAGGACGGTAATGAATGTCCGCTTGCCGATGACGAACTGACCTTCGAGGTGAGTGGTGCCGGCACTTTCAAGGCAGCCTGCAACGGCGATGCTACATCGCTCGAACCGTTCACCCAGCCACAGATGAAACTCTTCTCCGGCAAACTCGTTGTCATCGTACAGAGCAGCAAGCAGAAGGGCGACATCATCCTGAAGGTAAAAGACAGCAAGCGAAATATCGAAAAGTCGATTACGCTCCAGGCAATATAAAATGTTCAGGTTTTGCAAGTTCAGAAGTTAAAGAAGTTAAAGGAGTTATCGCTCCCTACGGTCGCTGAGGAGTTAAGACAATAGTCTTTTTGACATAGTTTTTAAGCAGCAAAACATACGTCTTAACTCCTTAACTTCCTTAACTCCTTTAACTTCATGATTTTTTTATGAATTTCCTCCGATTTTTTTTGGCATTATCATGAATAATGTGTAAATTTGCACGCATGAAAAAGTCAATAAAACCTATATACCGCATCAGCATGGCAGTTGCTATGCTCTTTATTTCGCTCGCCATCCATGCGCAGCGTTTCGTTAACACCTCATTGGAAGGTGCTCAGACAGTTTGTGCCATTACCCAGGACAGTGATGGAATGATATGGCTCGGAACCGACAATGGTCTTTACAGCTATGATGGTTATCATGGCTACCGCCATTTTCAGGAACATACTTTCAGCAATACGCGTGTCAATGCGCTCGGTTTCGAGGGCAGAATGCTCTATCTGGCTACCGGAAACGGCATCCTGAAATTCGATACGCAATCTTATCAATATGCCGAAACACCAGCCATGAAGGCTTTTGCCGATGAGACGAAGCGCAAGCAGCTGAAGGAACTCCGTGTGCTCGATATGAAAGGCGGTAAGACTGACTTCGGTGGCGATGTCTATGCCTTGCTCTCTACTCCGAAAGGCTTGCTCGTAGGTTCGCTTGCCGGTCTGCATCTCGGCGGCAGACTGATTCCGCTCCGTGCCGGAGAACAGCCGCTGGTCAATGCGCTTGCCTATGATGCCAAGCGCCGATGCTACTGGATTGGTACCGAGGGTGCGCTCTATTGTGCCGATCTGCAGCTCAGGAACTTCTCCCAGATTCCAGCTCTCAACGGCAATTCCATCAAATGTCTTTCTACAGATGCTGCCGGCAATCTCTATATCGGAACCGATAACGGACTCTATCAGATGGCACTCTCCAATGCCATCACCCATTATATCCACGATTCCCGTGATGATGCTTCTATTCCTAACAACATCGTCTGGGCTTGCTTTGTAGATAAGTGGCAGAATGTATGGGTGGGTACCGATAATGGTCTCTCCCGTCTCACTACCCACACCTATTACCGCTATGTATCACTCGATAAGATTACGATGTCGGGTGAGGGCAACTGTCTCCATGCCATGCTCCAGACCCGTAACGGCGAATGGTGGATGGGCGGTACCAACGGTCTGATTCATTTCACCCGGAATGCTGAAGGCTATCAGAATGTAGCTTGGTACAAGCAGAACAGCTCTGCCTTCCAGCTGAGTCATAACCGTGTACGCAAGATTTATGAAGACCATGACGGCGATGTATGGATCTGTACCGACCATGGCATCAACTTCTATGACCGCAGTTCTCATCAGATGCGCAACTTCATCGTCTACGATAAGAGTGGCAAGTATTCTACTGCCTGGGCTTACGATATTCTCCAGGACAAGAAGGGCAGGATATGGATGGGTTCTTATCAGGGCGGTGTCTTCGTGATGGATAAGGCGGCTCTTCTGAGTGGCAAGACCATAGCCGACTGGCATTACTCGGACAAGGGAAAGAATGCGCTCTCTGGTCTGCATGTAGGTCAGATGGTGATGGATGGAAAGGGTAGGATTTGGGTTTCTACCTATACCCGTCTCGACTGCATCAATCCGAACAGCATGAAGGTGGTGCAGGTGGCTAACTCAGATGTTGTCAACTATCTGATGGCAGACAGTAAGGGCAATATCTGGATGGGTGATAATACTTCGGTAACCTGTTATTATGCTCCCGGTTCTGTGCTGGGTAACAGTTTCCCTTCCAAGACATGGCAGATTGGCGGTAAGGTGAGTACCATGTGCGATGTAGAAGGCAAGATATGGGTAGTATCGGGCAATGAATGCTGCGTAATCGATCCTCAGGGCGGGAGCCAGCGCTTCGTGATACCTTCTCTCTTGCCGCTCACCATCTGTTACAGCAGACAGACTCATCAGGTAATGATGGGCGGCAATGACGGCTATGTAGCAATCAGTTCTGATGTTGCGCAGAAGCCTAAGCAGTTTACCCGCCTGATGCTGGCAGGAATCATCGTAAACGGAGAGGCTCGTGAGGAACGTGGAGAAATCCTGGAACTGAAGAGTGATGAGAACAACTTCACCCTGCAGCTCACCGACCTTCCTTTTGCTGATCATCCTTCAGCCGTTTATGCTTACAAACTCGAAGGCAGCGACCACGACTGGCATTATCTGAACTCCGGCAATATCGATATCACCTACAATGGTTTGTCGTATGGCGATTATCATCTTACGGTTCATGCCGTGGATGGAGAAGGCAAGATAGCCGCTGAGGTTTATTCGCTCGACATCTCCGTCCTGCCGCCTTGGTATCTCTCCTGGTGGTGCAAGCTCTTCTATATCACGGCACTCATCGTGTTTGTGGCATGGCTGGTAAGCTGGTATTTCCTGCGCAAGGAACTGGCTGATGCCCAGAAGCAGAAGGCTGAGGTGTTGGAGCAGGTACAGATGCGTATAGACTTCTTCAATCGTCTGACGGAAGATTTGAAGGCTGCCGTAGCTCATCATTCGTTCGAAGAGGTAACCGCTCTGATGGTCCGCTATCTGAATGTAAAGATACCGAAGGAGCCATCATCTGTTGCCACTGAACTATCTGCTTCGCCAGTTTCTGAGCCTGAGTCATCAACTTCTGAACCTGCTCCTGCACTCTCTGAGTCTTCTGAAGAGGAAAAGAAGGGAGTAGACGTCAGCGAGTTGGAGCCGGCAGATAAGCGTCTGCTCGAAGAAATCAATGAGGCGATAGAGAAGCACATGATCGATTCCGACTTCAATGTTTCGATGTTGCAGGATGTGATAGGTATAGGTGGCAAGCAGTTGTATCGCAAGACGAAGGCGATAACGGGTCGTACGCCTGTTGAGTATATCCGTGAGATGCGTATGAGCCGTGCTGCCGAGCTCCTGAGCCAGGGTAAGTTCAGTGTTTCCGAGGTGATGTATACTGTTGGCTTCTCTAATAGCAGCTATTTCTCCAAATGCTTCTCTAAGGAGTATGGCATGACTCCTACGGAATACATGAAGGTTAAAAGGTAAATAAATGAAGTGCTTCCGTTTGCCTACAGATATGGCTGCGTGGGGTTAAGAATATGACTGCATTGGGTTAAGGATATAACTCCGTCGGGTTACGGATACGACTCCGTAGGCTAATGGAGACGTATCCTTCGGCTTGTCGAGATATCTGCGTCAGCTGACTGAGCTACTTGAGTAAGCTGACCGAGCTACTTGAGTAAGCTGACCGAGCTACTTGAGTAAGCTGACCGAGCTACTTGCGTCAGCTTATAGAGCTATCTGCATCTGCTGATGGAGCCACTTGAGTTAGCTGATTGAGCTACTTGAGTTAGCTTACTGAACTACTTGAGTTAGCTGATTGAGCTATATCAATATTCTGTAGCATTACATGTGTATTTTTTTCTAATTTAATGTCACATTTGCCACGCTAGTCTTAACTCTTTGATTATAAGCGAATAACGGGTGGTAATAAGGGGTGTTTTTATTGTCACCTTATTGCCACCTATTACCACT
>ERZ1034876.637-NODE-637-length-18537-cov-1792.079645_pt1 | contig 18537 bp, 20 predicted proteins | sample MGYA00520698_ERZ1034876 | MGnify/ENA primary metagenome ERZ1034876 (study PRJEB33766, sample SAMN09781723) | gut metagenome | biome: gut microbiome | host: Homo sapiens | place: Madagascar | study: EMG produced TPA metagenomics assembly of the PRJNA485056 data...
AGTATTAAGGGGAAAATCCTGTTTCCAGTTTCACCTCATATGGTACGCCATTGTACCAAAAAGTTAATCCCCAGTTTTGCTTAAAACTGCCGGACAATTCAATGCCCGGCAGTATATTTATACGCTGAATGAAACGCTTGTTTTTACAGAGTAAAAGGGACTTGTAGAGCCGTACAGAATATAAATGGTATTCTCGCCGCTTTTAATAGTGACATTTTCCGTACCAGTTCCATTTTTAGTGTCACTTACATAAACGTGATTTCCGTCATAATTTTCGTTTGGAACATTATCAACCTTTATTTCATTATAAATGAAACTTGTCCCATCAGACCAGTGCGTTGTTATTTTGAAGTCGTTACCGGAAATATTATCTCCCGCCGCTTTTCCTCCCAAATATTCAGCGCTTATGCTTGTGCATTTTACAAAGTCGTTCAAGAAGTCGTTTATTTCTCCGTCATTTAGTTGTAGAGAAGCAGGAATGCTATCTTTCGGAATGCCCATAACAGTTGCGATATAATTAGCCATCAACGGCGCAATATATTCAGCGTGATACATATTGCTCGGATGTCCAGTGGCGTCTGTCATGTCATAGATTCCCTTGAAATTTTCCTCGTTTGTCTTTGCAAAGTTCAGTCCCTTTACCTTTGCTCTTGTATTGAAACTGTAATTGAACATATACTCATATTGTCCATAGCGAACATTCGCCGGGTTCCCTTTAGCGTTTGACGCAAACATATCGAAAAAAGGAAGACCATATTTTTCCGCCTTCTGCTTATTCATATCTGTTGCTTGACGCCAATATTGGGAGTTTACGTTATTGGTAAAATAAGGAGTTCCACATATTGCTATCTTTGCATTAGGGGCTTGTTCTTTGGCAACCTTGATAGCCTTATCAACATAACCAGCATAGGTTCCAGAATCCAATTCATCATCAACTGAACCAATTTGTATTCCATCGCTTTTCCAGCGCCAGTCATTTACGCTACCAAATATAGTAATGATATTAGTATCAGATGGAATATTGCCATCCATGCGTTGATAAAAGCACTTGTTATTTTCATTTTCCCGCCAATACCCTGTCCCGCCAACGCCAAGAACTTTAAGGGAACCAAGCCCTACCGCCTCCGATATAACGGCATGGTACTTATGTGTGGCGTTTATAGAAGGGTCTGTCAAGCTGTCTCCAACGGCTACCCATTTTACATCTTTCCAGCTTACGCTTCCGCCTCCTTTTTCGTATATTTTATTTCCGGCAAAATTGTAAGCAATATTTGCATCTGCCCCTGCGGCATTATAAACCGCAGGGACTTCCTTTCCGTCAAAATTATATATCATTAGCTTACCTCCATTGTGTATGTATATTCATTCGCGGTATAGGATTTAACCGCGATTTCATTACTTTGAAATTTAGGCAGAGTGACGGCAGTCACAATACCGTCGGAAATTGTGACGGCAACATATGGGTTAGCGGTTTCTCCATAAAACGGGGTAGTCTTTGCGGTGAACCGATAGTATGTCATTGTCCAATTATCGCCGTCTTTGGTAATAATGACCTTGTAGCATTTATTGGCACCGCCGCTCGGTTGTTCTTCATTCTGACTTGTGAATGTAATTGACGTGGGATTAACAACGGCATTGTCCTGCATGATGTTAGAAAAATAATTGGCGCCTGTGCCTTGAGCCGTGCCGCCTGAAGATGTAGCCCCAGCCTTCTCCCCCGTTACAACCGTACTTGTTACAAGCGTTCTTGCGTCATTAGTAAGGCACCTCACATACACAGTCTGCTCACCCTCAACCACTGTAATACTTTCAATCTCTGTCCCCGTCTCGTTGCTCAAATAGTCCTTTGTCCAGCCGTCGTGAATAACATTCTGATATTGGTCAGTATGAATTACAGTGAAATTTGCGATAGTAAGTACATTACCTGCTTTAGGATTATTCAACCCATTGTAAATGGCGGTAATCTTGTTCACCTTCGGTGCTTCGCTCACCGTAATTCCAGCATTCCCCGAAACCAGCGGACTTGCGACCAGTGAAACAGTGACAATTTTCTCCCCCGCAGAATCTGCGCTTTCCGGACTTACAGCCAAACCGCTGTTATCCGTAATTGTAGAAGAACTTCCATCACTGTAATTCAGCGTGACATTGAACTTCCCCTTTTCCAAGAACTTATCCCCCGGGAAAATTCTTGCCACGCCACTATTCAGCGTATAAGAATTGACCACCAAGCTGCTTGCAGTCACGTCACTCACGTTAACGCTTACGCCAGTACTCTTTCCCTCATACTCAATAATCACCAACGTAGTGGGTGTGCTGTTAGCAGTCGCCGGGGTGAAAGTGTAGCCACTCACAGCCTCGCTCGTCCCGTTGTTATACTCTGCTGTCACGGTGAACATACTCTTTGTAAACGCTGTCCCCTTGAAAATACTTCCACCAATCCATCTTGCCATTATCCTCGTAACGCTCAAAGCTACAACCGTCACTGTAGCCGTAGTTTCCTTCTCCTGATACGTAAACGTGACAACCTGCTCCCCGGGATTCAGCATAGTTACAGGCGTGAACGTGTAATCACTTACAACGTTGCTACTGCCGTCATTATACTTTGCCGTGACCTTGAACATATTCTTCGTAAGGCTATCCCCCACATAAATTGTCCCGCTCCCAACATACTCCGCCGTAATTCCGGTCAAAATAACCGTTCCAACCGGAACACTCACAGTCGCCGTCTTTCCCTCAAAAGTAATCGTAACCTCTGTAGGATTGGCACTCGCAACCTGTGGGCTAAAACTGAACTCCGTAACCTGCGCAACACTCCCATCACTATACGACGCTTTTACAGTGAACATATCGCTCGTCAGTGCCGTATCAGGATAAATAACCTGTCCGTAACTCCACTCTGCCGTAATCCCCGTAACAAACGGAGCGCCGCCCCGCAAGATATTGAGCAGATATGTAGCCGCAGTCTGCCCCGTGCTTTCGTCATCATACACAAGGTGTTCAAGCACTGTAGCAAAATACTCAACAGCGGCGTCATTCCACTTGCTATCTCCGCCGCCTTCAACAGTGCCAATTGCCCACTTTCCACCTACGACCTTTGCGACCTTCCCGTTGTCCGCCGCACTTACATCAGGCAAAAGCTGTGGAGCAACTATCGCATAAAATTCCTGAGCCTTTTTCAGCACCCAGTGCGCCCTTGCAACAACGTCGTTTTCGCCCCCTTCATACCCGTTTATCTGATTCGCCCAGTTTGCGCCGTTATCAGTCAGCATTTTCAGCCTGTCAACATCCCCTTCTGTCAAACTGTTCATAAGCTGAATTCCGATATTAGTCAATCTGTCAATCTTCTGTCTTTCCTCGTCAGTAATACCTCCGCCGCTCACAACGATATTGTCAATCTCCTCCTGCAATTCATTCTGTACTGTCTCAATCTGATTGAGAATCTTGCACAGGAACTCATACTCCGTGATACTTCCGTCAAACGTCAGCGGTCTGATTGCACCCCAGTTCTTATAAAACATATTCTTTGTTCCTCCATTTCAATACAACAGCATAAAGCAACATTCCAGCTTCTCAAACACCAGCTTATCCACGTTCATGATATTTTCCCGGAACTCCTGAATCAATCTTCCGTAGCTTCGGAAGCTACTTTTTCCATACACTCTTGACACAAGGGTTCGTTCTGTTTTGTCGTTTCCGGCTTCGCTTCCTGTTCTTGTGCTGTCAACGCTTGCACCTCTTGTAGTATCTCGTTTTGCCTCGTTAGTATTCGTTGTAGTGTTGTCTCCAACGCTTCTATTTGCTGTCGTGATATACGTCCCATCCCAAACATTCTCCAGCTTACCCTGCGGCGTGTCGCTGAAAGTCTGTTTGCTATCGCCGTCAAACTTCTCCGTATTCTTTCCGCTATCTTCCGTATTTTCTGTTTCATTTCTCTGCATTCCTTCCGTCACATTGGTATTCCTTGTGCTGTTGACTTCCGTACCGCCCTTCGTGTCAGTCGTATAGTCGATATCCGTCAGTGGGTCGTACTTGAACTCCACGCTCTTATACAACTCATTCATTTCCGGCATAATCTCTTGAAGCGTCTGCATGAGTCTCAACTTCCACTCGCCGACAGTTTCCTGCCCAATCTCCCGCATATAGAAATGAAGCAGGATTTTCTCCTCCAACGTTTTTCTATAGTCCTCGTTCCAAATAGGAAAATCGAAGTCAAAAATCTGCGGTGCGACTTTCTCGATAATTCCCGGCACATCTCCAACCTGTGTTTCAATCGTAGCATTGGCAAGCTGTTCGCAGATATACCTAACTTCCATGGTGTACTTACTCATTATCTTCACCCCCTTCCTCTGTCGTTTAACTGTTCATGGAATCAACGCCCAATTCCGCGCTCATGTCCTTGTACTCGCACCACACGTTCAGACCGAACATTCTGTTGATTTTCTCGCAAGCCTCCTGTCGGGCATTCAGGCGGCTGTATCTGCTTGCGAACGTGCCGCCCTGATTCCTTGCGACTTCGTCACTCACCATTCTTTCCCGCTTCTCATTGCCGATATTCGGAATGCCCAAATAGGTAAGAGCCTCGTTCCAAATCTGTGTTTTGAGTTCGTACAGCTTATCGCCCACATACGGCGCAGTCGTGTCAATGGTTTTCACATTGTCCATTGTCAAGCCCTCCGAGCCAATAATCATCGGCTCGTTGCCCATCCACTTCTGATACATCCGGACGTAGCTGTTTCTTTTCTTCTCGTCACAGACGATAAGAACAGGAGTTTTCTGCGCCTTGACATTGATATCAATAGTCCTGTCAAGGTCAGCAAGCCTTGCGCTGAACATACGCACATCCAGCATTGAATTTGTCCGCATATAGTTATTGAAAATAATAACGCTATTGCTTTCATCCAATTCATGATTATACCCATTGTCAGCGTAAGCCCTTCTTCGTGTCGGCACCTGATACAAGTCAAGCGTCCCGCTACCAGCTACAGGCAGACCAAGGAAGCCCATCACATCGTCCTTGAAGAAAACAGCCTGCCCCATTCTGAAAAGCGTCAGTTCCAAATATCTCTTGTCGCAAGTATTTGGAAGTCCTGTCCACTCAAACATACTCATGGACAACTCGCAAAGGCGATTGTAATACTGAATATACGTATAACAGTTCGCCAGTTCGTCAAGAGAAGGTATAGGCGGGGCTACAGGGTCGCAGTCCCACTGCTTATTTTTAGTCATGTAGCAATTATCTCCTTTCCATCTGAAACAAGGTCAGCAATCCGTACTCTGTATGTATGCTTTCCGCGTTTAACAACTTCTGTTTTAACATACGAACCGTCTTTCTCAATTTCCCATGTGACAGAACGGTCGCCGGGTAGTACAGTTTCCACTTTACCGCCATCGGAATAATTCAGTTTTATAGCGCGTACACTGTCAGCAAGAGGCGTGCCATCAAGCGGGTTTCCCTCAAACAGGTTGTCATCCGACAGGGCAATAGACGTTAGCGTTCCGTTATTCAACGTATAGTCGCCAATCTGTACGTCCTGATTCCAGAATGTAATTCCCCGGTTAAAGATTTTTTCCAGCGTATCCATGTCTGCCGCGTTCATGCCAGTGCTATAGTTGGCATCGACATTCACAAAGTCAGAATACCTATCAGAATTATGCAGTACGCAACCGCAGGTCTTGACATACTGCCAATAATGACGATTGTACATACCGGGCTGTTTTACTTCTTTAACCGCGTACCCAAACATGGTAAAGAAGTTATCTATTGTCTTTGCTATATCGCCGCTCACTCCTTCACGGTACAAGGTGATAGTGTTTCGCTTTGTGGTAGCAAGAATGTCTGTCGTTGTCATGTTGCCGTAGACTGGATTTGGAAGATGCACTTTGTCAACAAGGTCGCCGACCATGCTAACAAGACCACTGTATTTTGCTCCGCCACCGTAAGAAACTGTAGAACTTTCCGATTCTTGTCTTGACGGAGCGGTCACGGATCTTGTTGTATCTTGCAGGCTGTTTCTCAATCTTCCCGTTTTAGGAGAAAGTGAACGGATAGTTCTTGTCTGCGTGACCTCTCCGCCGCCTGTCATAGCAACGGTTGAACTCGTAGTTATTGCCGGGATAGCGGCAGACAGAACAGTGTTAGCAAGTGAAGCAATAATGTTCCCCTTATTCTCCGCTATGTATGTCTTGAAGGCGTCTCCCTTTACAGGAATTTCAATAGCATACGGCAGTGTAACCATATCGTCAATAGAGTCTATTTTGGCTCTATAATCGGCAGGTATTAGAGCCGCCTGCGGTGTAGCGGTAAGAATTGACAGAAGTTTGAATTTTGGTTTGAATCCATTGCCAAAGAGTTCAAACTTGTAATGCGCCACATTGCCATAGTGTGACGATATGGTCAGTCGTGTATAAGGAAACGTGTACAGCTTGTTATTCCTCGGAGTGAAGAACGTGCCATCTGTTTTCTTAAAACCTGCCGTGTCGCTCATGTCAAACGTCATTATTTTTTCCTTGCTTCCAGCACCATATTCATCAAAAACACCGCCGTCCTCTTCGGAACTGAAATAGTCAGGATAAATAAACACAGCGTAAATGTCTTTAGCGTCCATGCCGTCAATTTGCGCGTTGGCAATCCATGATATAAGGTTCTGCAAACTGTAGTATTTTATGTCAAGCACGTCCGGGGCAGTCACGGTATTATTGCTGTGATATTTTCCTGTAGCTTCTTTATTTTTAACAAGCGAAAAATCCGCGTACCATGACAAATCTGTCGGATACTGCCCAACAGTTCCGGAAGCTATAGCCCCTTCACCTACATCGACACCGGCATAAGGTATAGGTCGCTTGAAAGATATTGAAGCCGAAGGCGTGATTTGTATTGTTATTGTGTCTGACGGCAAAGATCCCATATTTATGGGCTTTGTCGTTATAATCCCTCCTTTATATTTGAAAGATGTAGGCGGGACAATATTAGCACTTACCTCCTGCATATACTCCCCGCATTCAACAGGCTCACTTATCACGTTCTTGCCTATTCCGTCATTCCTCACGTGTTCTCTTTCCACCATGCAATCCGCGAACCTGTAATCAAACAGCCACGTCTGCATAGGGTCGATAGTGTAGAAAATTTCACTCGTTTCCTCGTTGACATAATCCACTCTGTCAATGAACGCATAGAACCAGCGCGACCTGCCGCTTTTGTCCTTGTACCCTGTGTTCTGAAACATGAGATAATTGCAGTCATAAAGAACGGCAGTTTTCAACTCTACCTTGATAGAATCTTCGCCTGTTCTTATATACCGCAACCCAGTCATAGGCGCATTGCCAAGAATATGCTTCGCCCTTGCAGAAAAGAAGTTCTGCTGTGCCGAAAGAGACGCAAACCTATAGGTATTCTCCAAATCTCTATCCAGTTCTATCCCCTTCAATATCTTTACAACTGTATCAGGCGTAGGCATAAAATTCACCTCCTTTTAACAAAGAAGCCCCGGAGTATTTCATCCGGGGCTGAAAATTTACTGTCAGGACAGCATGGTTTTCTTGACAAGCTGAAGGGTGTCCCCCACCTTGACAGTAGATGCCATCTTCCCGGCAGTATACGTGGAAGTCCCGGTAGCGTAGGTATATTCAACGCCGTCAATCTCACATTCGACAGATACACTGCCAGCGTTTGCGGGATAGATATACACGCCGTATCTATGAACAGCCACCTTTGCCTGAACAGCGTCAAGCGTCTGCTTGAAGATAACAGTGCCGGGCTTGAGCGTTGCGGCTTCATCATTGCTTTCGGACTGCTTTACATTCAGCGTAATGACAGTGCCGACGTCAGCCACATCCTTTGCAACGACTTCCGCAGTGTACTTGTCCGCCGGAGTGATAGCGGCGGCGTCATCGACAAACACAATAGCGTTTGCGAAAGGACTATGGGAAACGTCCTTCTTCATGTTGTAGAAGTAGTTCCAGTAGTCACCGGAATTGACAGGGGTCGTACCCAGTCTCGTGTAGTGGTCGTAAATCTGGAACCAGTCCTCGTCAATAAGGACAGCCTTTACGTTCGCCATAACCGCCAGTTCTTCGGCGGTAACTTCCTCTACCTGATTGCTTTCAGCGCGGATAGTGTTCCAGCGCTCATTGTCAAACGTGGTGAAGTCATCAATCAGGCGCAGGCGCCCCATGAAATCAGCCTTCTCCATGTTGAATGCCGCAGACAGAACCTTCACATCATATTCAGCATTATACGTGCTGTCCATGAAAATCTGCTGTCTTTCCTTCGGGCAGTCATTCTTGACCTTTGCCTCGTTGAAATCAGGACGTAGGAAAGTCATCAGGTTAGACTTGCCACGGAACTCAATAGCGGCAGAGGAATGGTCTGCGCTATCGAAGGCAACGGTCTTGATTTTACCGTGGGCAATTGCCTTGATAAGCATATACTTGAACAGCAGGAATTCATCATACTCTGCCGCCTTGTAAATGCTGTCAACCAGCTTCGCAATGAAGCCATTCAGACCATCAGCGGAAAGGAACGCCGTCCGCAGGTCATAGTCCTCGATAGTCAGCGGGTACTGTACCTTCCAGTTGATAACATGGAAAACGCTTCTCACGTCCGGGATAGTTCTTGCAAATTCGCGGGCAGGAGCCTTCTCCGGGTCAAGAGTGCGGACGCGCGCAATCTCGACAAAAATGTTTTCAACAGTTTCGCCGAACTCAAGATAGCCTTTCTTAAGGTCGCGGTATGGGTTATTGAACGTTGCGCTCTGAATCTTTACAAGCGCGATACGGTTGAGCAGTGCGTTGATGAACGTATTCGACAGCGCAGGAGAACCGTAGATAATTTCGCCTACTACGGGAATATCATCAACAGATGCGACCTGCGGCACTGCGGACTGATATTCCAGCGGGGCGTTAGCACGGATGACATTCAGAATGTCAAGCGTACTCGCATTGAGCGTAGAATTGATTTTTCTTGCCACTTAATTTTCCTCCTTGAACAAATCTTCATACCTTGTTTTGGGCTTGTCTTTTTCCTCGCCTTTTCCACCACGGGATTCATCGACAGGTGCATAAAATGTTTCTTTGAATTTCTTGCGCCAAGAGGAATCCAGTTCGTCAATTCTCTGCTGATAGTCTCGCTCAATTTGAGCAGAATTTGCGTTGCCGGACAAGGTGTCCCGGACGTCAGTCAGTAGTGCGATTGCTTCATCGGTTGTGGCGTCGGGTAGTGCGTCACCGATTGCCTGAAGCAGTTCGCTGTCAGTTCTCTTTGCCATCGTGCGTTTCCTCCCTTTCAAGAAAAGCGCTGATTTTTTCAAGCAGAATTGTGTTCTGCTGGATGGCAGTGCGCAGTTCTTTGATTGTGGTGTTGATGAAGAACATCAGACCGCAACAGGCGGCAATGGGAAAACCAACGTTGGAAATCATGGTTATAACGGTGTCCACAGAAATCCCTCCTTTCTTTGCCTATAGTATAGCATAGCGAAGGTGAATTGTCAAGTCGCAATAATTTAACTTTTGGTAAATTCACTCTTGCTTGACAAAGGACTACACTTGTGCTATAATAGAGATACGGAAAGGAGGTAGAAAGGAAGTATGGGCGTATACTACGACGGTACAAGGCTTTTGTCTATGAATGACTTGAATGGGAAGAAGCCGGAGATTTTCATTGTTACCACTAACAGAACCGGAGGAAAGACCACGTATTTCAGCCGTTTGTGCGTCAATAGGTACAATGACAGCGGGTCGAAGTTCATGTTGCTGTACCGATATAAGTACGAACTGGATGAATGCGCGGACAAATTCTATAAGGATATCCGGGGGCTGTTTTTTCAGGGTACGGAGATGAAAAGTCAGAAGCGGGCAAGCGGCGTGTTTCATGAGCTTTTTATCAATGATAAACCGTGCGGGTACGCCGTGCCTCTTAACTCCGCAGATTCTATCAAGAAATATTCGCATATTTTTAGTGATGTGGATAGGATGATGTTCGATGAATTTCAGAGCGAAAATAATGACTACTGTCCCAATGAGGTGCAGAAGTTTATTTCCGTTCATACGTCTGTGGCAAGAGGACAGGGAAAACAGTTAAGGTATGTTCCGGTATATATGCTGTCAAACCCTGTCACTTTGCTGAATCCGTATTATATTGAAATGGGTATATCTAACAGATTGCAGGTTGACACTAAGTTTCTTAAGGGGGACGGGTTTGTGCTTGAACAGGGCTTCAATGAGGCGGCTTCTAAAGCGCAGGCTGAAAGTGGTTTCAACCGCGCATTCGGTGCTAATAAATATGTCGCGTATTCTGCGCAAAGCGTCTACCTTAACGACAATAAAACCTTTGTCGAAAAGCCGGAAGGACACGGACGCTATCTTGCTACTTTGCGATATGAGGGGAAGGACTATGCAATACGCAGTTTTGACGCAGAGGGCGTTATTTACTGCGACGATAGAGCCGATATGACCTTCCCCGTTAAATTGGCTGTTACTACAGATGACCATAGAGTAAACTATGTGATGTTGAAACGCAATGACTTGTTCTTGCAGAATCAAAGGTATTTCTTTGAAAGAGGTTGCTATAGGTTCAAGGACTTGTCTTGCAAGGCGGCTGTTCTTGCCGCTCTTTCATACTGATATCCTCTTGCGTTTCGATTGCTGTCAGAGCAGGGAAGCAACGCTGAAAATATGCGTCCTGTATCTGTGTCGGTTTTGCTAACCGCTTCTGTCGTTCGCAAGTTACGGATATAAAAAGCCCCGCAAGGAGTAATCCCTGCGGGGTGAAATTTTATGCCTTTTTGTGAAGGTGTTCCATCATGCACTTACGTGTGCCGGGACACCTTTTTTCTGCGCAGTTCAGGCAGACGTCTATTTCCTCTTGCGTTTCCTCGGAAGGGTCTTTGCGCTTGTTCGCTTTACGCTTCTGTAGATTCTGCGAACCGCGCAACGCGCCGTTTACTGCAACGCAAACAAGGCTGTTTTCAAACGCGCTTCTTTTTCCCATCGTACTTGTCCTTTATTTTCCCAGTTGCTATACGCCCATAAATACTACTAAGAATAAGTTTTCCGTTGCAAGGTTCGCTGACGTGCATTCCATAAGAACAGCACTGCTTTTTGATAAATTTTTCAATGGTCATTTAGTTCTCCCTCATTTCATATGAAGTTTCACAGAGCAAGACGCCGCCGGGAATACGCTTCGGCAGAAGTTTACCCGGAACTTTAAGACCAATTTTGAAGTCCTCGAGTTCAAGTTTCTTGCTAAAGAATTTTTGTTCTTCGTCTGATAGGCTATCTATGAATTTGACTTGTTCTTCGTCTTTATCTTCTTTTTTAGTGATGTCAAAGCCTGTTATGTTAGCAATGAAAAGCTGTTTTGAACGCTCCGGCATACCTGCACATTTTACGTTCCATATTGGTTCGGGCAGTGGCTTCAAATCGTGCGCTACTTCGTGTTCGATATAGGTTTTCTGTCGCACGAACAACGCCACGTCCCAGCTTGATTCTATCTTCCAACAACAGAACGCTGTTTTGTGCGTCTTTATTCCAACAAGGTCGGAAGCTGGAAGGTCACAGTGAATACTATCTGTGTCGGCATAGATAAAGCCGGGCTTGTCTACGCCGTGATAGTTATGCTGTGCCGCACGTATTGTAAATTCGCGGGCATAGGAAGTGATAGCAGAACCTACTGCTATATATCCGGGCTTTTTGTCCTCTTGATGAACTACCCGGAAAGTTAGAGAACCATCCTCTTTTATGGATGCCACTTTGAATGAAGAATCAGGGGAAGATGCCATTTTGCCGTATAGGTTGTTCAGGAACAGCTTTGCAAGAGTTCGCACAGCACCCTCTGATTCCATTTTTATCTTGCGATACTTGTCAATGTACTTGTCGAAAATTCCTTTTCGTGCCTTGAAATAACAGCCGTCAAGAATCTCGAAATGTACAAGGTCATAGTGTTCTTGTATTAACTGAAAGTCTGTGCAGGTCAAGGTCATTTCGACAGTTGCTTCCTTAAGCTGTCCGTCTGTGCCATAGTAGTACGGAAAATATTCCCCTGTTGAACCATCAAAGATGTCGGAAGTTTCAAGCATTTCTGTCGCCTTGTAGAGAAGGTTGTTTTTGATTTGAATGAAAGGCAGGAAACCTTCACGCAAGTAGAAACGTGTTCTTACACGAACGAAAAAATACTTGTTTGAGCCTCGGGCTTCAAAAGGGATATAATTTCCACTCCAAAATGTTGGTTCTCCGACAGGGTAAACACTGCCACTTTCGGAACTCATGACGGAAGGGTAAAGAGAATTTACATCTGCCGTTATTCCGTTGTAATGCAGTTTGTTTTCCTTACCTTTTACGTAGTAGCACCACCCGCCACGATAGGATTTGCGTATATACTCGCCTGCGTTCTTGTAGTCATAGATTTTTTCATCAATCTCTATTTTGTAAAGGTCAGGGAACAGGTCTTTGTACATGAAATAGCCGATAATTTTCCGGTATTCATCAAGGCAACATGAGCCGATTGTAAGTTTCTTGTGTCCTTGTAGAAATACAATTTCAATGGCTTCTTTTACAACAAGAACGTCATTAGCTATGTACGCCTGTTCCTGCTGTGTTATCTCGCAACCGGGATAACGGAAGCCCTTGTATTCCATGTCTAACTTATGATGCTTTGTGCCGAAGCTATCGCCTATTTCCCTAACGGAGAAGGGAAGAAGTTTTAGAGAATCGCGGAATTCGATAAAGTGGTCGTTTATCTTTACAATGATTGTATACCATTGCCCCATGTCAGATATGCTGTATCGGAAAGTGTTGTTTTTCATATCCTTGTCATGCAACCAGTATTCCCCTCCCTTCTCGTCTTTTTCAAGGGCTTGTTTGAAGCCTCTGTCTATCAGTAGATAGGACAGAAGAAAGGAGCCGTCAAATTTCAGATTGTGGAAGTAAACTACAAGATTGCAGTGCAAGGATGTAAAATATTCAAACTGCTCTGAAATGGAGTGATGAATGACTACAGAATCGTCTGCCGCGAAAAGCTCCACGCTTGCCGCCGCCCATACTTGCGTGTCCTTCTGCCCCTCGTAAACCGTTGTCTCAAAGTCCGCTACAAGGTAGCGGCATTCTCGACGCTTCAAGCCTGCGGCGGGTTAGGAGGGTCATTCTTTTTCTTCGGGAAGGAAGTCTACGACTTCAATGTCGAAATTGCCATAACCAGCGTCAGCTATGTTGCCTTTGCGCCGACTATAGAAGGGGCTTTCCAAGGATACATTCCAGTCATCAATATTGCCTGTTCTGTCATTGCAACTTGCCGCAATGCCCATAATGACATAACCAAATGTTCTATCACGCACAACAGTACAGCCACAGTGTTCTTCACCTGCTTTGCTTATTTTAACGATGTCACCGACAAACAAGTTGCGCCCATTTTCGAGTTTGTAGGGCGTTTTATCACCAACTTTTCCAAGAAAAGTCTTTTTACCAAACGTCCAACGAAGGTAGAGGTCTTTTTTTGGTTCGGCAGGTTTATGCTGAAGAAAGCGGCTATTGTTTTGCGGCTGAACGCACAACGCTGTTATGAGTTCATATTTAGGAAGTTCATCAAACGAAATGAACCCAGTATCTCCCATTCTATAAGAGACTTTGCTGTGCAGGCAAACGACTTCAAACTTTGCTTTTACGCTGATAAAGCGTGTAACAAGTAGAATCTCGCCTGAATGCAAGGGGTTCTCTTTTCTGTCTGCGCGCATTATGATTGCGCCTACCTTCAAATCTTCAAGATCCATGATTGTTCCTCCTTCAATCGTTTTCCTCGTCTTTTGGAGCGAAGTCTACGACTTCGATGCCATTGGGGAAACAAGCAACCGCAAAAGTGTCACCATTGTTGATGACAGAGAAACTCTTTTCAAGAGATACAATGAAATTCTCAATTTCACCTGTTTTGGAATTGCAGTCAGACGCAATGCCCATGACGTAATAGCCGTCATCTTCGTCATGCACAACAAGACAGCCTTTTTCTTTCATTTCGTCGTTTTTGATAGTGACAACATCACCAACAAATAAGTTACGTCCGCTTTTAAGTCTATACGGCGTTTTATCACCAACTTTTCCAAGAAAAGTCTTTTTGCCAATTGCCCAGCGAAGCCAAAGGTCTTTTTTGGAAACAGATAAATTGTCTGCGGGGGATGCAATGACGATTTGAGTAAGCATATAGTACTCGGAAATGCTACGGGTTGAAATATGGCGAACTTCGCCAATAGCTGTGCCAATCTGACAATTGACGCAACAAGCCTCAATATCCTCGCGCTCTTTGTCAACTTTAAGCACGATGTATATCGTGCCTGTGTGAATGGGGTTTGTTCTCGCGTCAGCGTGCATTATAAGAGCGCCGACCTTCAAATTTTCAAGTTTCATTCTTTATCCTCCAATATCTTTTTTATTTCTGCTTCACCTGAACTTACATCTCCATATGTGTCAATCAAAGTGTAAAGCACAGCTTCATATACAGTTTTGTATTCAGGTGAATCCTTTGTAATTCCATACATTGAAACAAGTTTGCGGGCTTTGGCTTCCAGTTTACTCTTTGCAGACGCTTCTCTGTGTTCAGCCTTAAATGCCGAAATATAGCCTGCACGTTTGTCTGACACTGTTTGCTCATAACTGTCACCTTCATCTTCCTCTTGCGCGTCTGAAAATCTGCCGGAAAACATTTCAAATTCTTCAGCTGAAAGGGGGCGGGCAAAAAGGGCGTTAATGAAGCCTGCAAGGCGTTGACGTTTACGGTCTACGTCTTGATACCCCATGATTATGCGAACTTCCTCCAGCAAACTCTGCTGTCGTACTGTCTCTGCTACCGCAGGGCGTCCACGCTCTGCTATTGCTTTGTCAAAGGCTGTTCGGATAAGTTTCGCATATTCACGGTTAGCCGGGCTGTCGTTATGCATGGACGAAATCATGCGGTCAATCTCTGTCAGAACCATCTCAGTTTCCTGCGGGGCTTGCGCTCCTGCTGATTGAGCCATACGAAGTTGTTCAGGCGTAAGAATCAAGTGACCGTTTTCAAGGGTAAATGATTCTGCTGTTATTGAGCGCAAGCGTTCAATTTCTTGCTTTGTGACACGAGAAGGACGGGTGCCTATTAGGTCAGGCACAGAAACCTTGTGTCTGTACTCAAAATCAGATATTCTGTGTCGCGCAAGAGATTCCTCGTAATACCACTGCTGTTGCCTCTTTGTAAAGGAATGGCGTTTTGCCATGTGTTCCTCCTTGCAGTAAAGCCCCGGTGATTAGCCGGGGCTGTCAGTTTTGTTAGAGAATGGAGCAGGTAATGAAGCAACCCTGCTGATTCTTTGAGGGAACGGTGTAGGCGCGAACGGAGAAATCCTCCGCTTCTCCCGTCTCGGAAACCATCTCGGTGAAAATGTCGATGAATGCTTCCTTGAAAGACGGGGAAGAAGTGTAATACTTCGTGCCGTCAGAAGCAAGGACAACAAGCGTGCTGTAGTCCTTGTTCTCGGAGCGCTCATTGTGAATCTCGACGTCTGCCCAAAGGATAGGGGAAAACTCGACACTGCCGTTCTTCAGCGCGGCGTTGATTTGAGTGGCGTCTGTGGTGTCCTTCATCATGATGCGCTCACGGGCAGTCAGGGGGCGCGAAGAATTGACGATTTTTGCAGAATAGCCTTCCATTTTGTTTACCTCTTTCATTTATTGAATTTTGTGGTTTTGGGGAACGGGTTACATCGGTTTGGATTTGTCGTAGAAGTCTTGCACTGTCATGAAACGCCGGGTAGTGGTTGTGGTTTTGGTCACTACTCGGATAGGGGTGTAGCGTTTGTCCATGTCAAGTGCTTTGTAGTAACGGCGCATTGCTCGGAGAATTTCATCGTTGTTCTTGAAGTTGTCTACAAGGTGAAATTCTGTCTCAACCATTGCACGGGTTTCGCTGTCAGCTATAAGGATTGTTCCTTCTGTAAGGGTAAGGGTTCGGGAAACTACAGGCTTGCGCATTGTGGTATACCTCCTTTCGTGTTTGGTTATGGTGCAAGCCGCAGGAGTTGAACCTGCGTCATGAATGAGAAGAACATGAGAACGGTCGCTTGCATGAGGCTCGGTTAGGAGCCTGTAGGTTAGATTGAAGATATCGTGATGTCGCCCACTGTGTCGTTTGTGGTTGTGATTGTTACCGATAAGGAAGCGGGGTTGGATTGCATGAATTTTATTGCAGAGATAATGGTGTCTGTTTGAAGTCCTACATATTCAACAAGGAATGCCCGCGCGTGGCGAAGCGTCCAAGCGGATAGGGTAGGGTAGAAAATGATTTGACCGGATAGAGGATAGTATGCTATTGCAGGGCGGTCGTAAGAATAAAGGACTGTACATGGAGTGGAGCGCGTGTTGTCAGGGGAGTGATGAAGGACGTAGGCGTTGGCTTTCTTGAAAAATAAAAGGCGGGTTTTGGGTTGCATGATATTTGCCCCTTTCAAATTTCGGCAGGTGTTAGGTAAAAAAGGCATTGTTTTGAGCGAAGGGAAAATAGGGTGGAAATGCAGAGAAAATTAGAGTAGGGTAGCGCAGGAAGGTGGGGCAGGAAATTTACCCCCCCCCCTTTATGTGGGTCATGCGGTCAGGTGAATGGGTCAGGCGGTCGCGTGACTGCCTCATGTGGTCGCGTGACTGTTTCATGTGGTAGCGTGACTGGATGGTCAAATCAACTGAAAACGTCAGGGCATGACTTTACCCCGTCAAGAGTTAGCTTGACGGGGTGAAGGGGTCAAGCGATTGGATGAATTAATAGCGTGTCGGCATGGTGGGGTCGTATTCTATGCGTACGCTTGTCAATTGATACGCCCGGCAGGCGGTGCGGGTTACGGCGAGAATTCCACGCATGACCGCATCCGGGTCGGCGTCCACGTATTCGCGGACAAATGCCCGCATATGCTTCTGTGTTGTGATTGACCACGTCCCGCGAACCTTGAGAACAGGCTCGGGCGTGTCCGTGTCAAATACTAAATCAATAACGCGGGTTGCATACGACACAAGGGACACGCCGCGCGGGCTGTCATAGTGGACAACATGGGCGGACGAAGACGGGGCAAATTTCAAACGGGTTTTCATGGTTGTTTTCCTCGCATTCCCCCGGCGGCGGGTTCGTGCGCCCGGTGCCGGGATAATACCCGCGCCCGGCGTAAGAGGTTAGCCGGGGCGGGTGCATGGTTTAATCGGCGGCGACCGTGTCCGCCGGGGTGGTCGCGGGTCGGTCAACCTTCACGGCATACTTCAAAAACAACGCTTCCGGCATGCTGTACAAATTTTCCGCTTCAGTCTGATTTGTTATGACAGCCGGGGCAAAATCGCCGACCATACCGCGTCGCGTTTCGTCAAGGACTTTCAGCGGGTCAACGTTGGAACCCGTGCGGGTGGTAGTGATTGTACGGGCTTGCATGGTGTGCAAGTCCAGCCCGACAATTTCAAAAGTAGTACTCTTGATAGTGCGTGTAATGTTACGTTCAGCCATTGTTTTTTTCCTTCTTTCCCCCGGCGGCGGGTTCGTGCGCCCGGTTGCCGGGATATTGCCCACGCCCGGCTGAAGGTAGCCGGGGCGGGTGTGGGTTTAATCCTTAACATAAGTGGACAATAGATAAGTGTGTAGGCGGTCGCCGTCGGGGTGGGTTGTGGTGTATTGACAGAACACGGAAATATCGCCGACGCTGGACACGTCAACCGTGAAACAGTCGCGGGACAGGCGCACGGGGTTGTTGCTGAAGGGATACGGCGAAATACACACGGATTTTACTTGTTCGCCGTCCAAAAGGTGCGGGCGGCGGTCGCTAAATATGCGGAGTAAATCGGCGAACTCCTGCGGGGCTGATTCCGTGGTATATCGCTTGTCTTCTACTGTCTCAAAGTGTGCCAGCTTTTCAATGGTATATTTAACAGCTTGCATGGGTTTTTCCTCACCTTCCCCCGGCGGCGGGTTCGTGCGCCCGGTGCCGGGATGCGCGGCGTTAGTGCCGCGATACTGCGCAGGCTGTCCCCCTGCGCTGGTGCGCGTAATGTACGCGCGGACAGCCGCCCAAATAGCGCGCGGGCGGCGGCGGGTATACACTTGTCAAAGAGCGGGCGCGGGGTTCGGGGCGGGCTGTCTCATGCCCTGCCACCGGGCGGTCGGTGCCGGGGGGCTGTCCGCCTGCCCGGCACCTATATAATACCACAGTTTGCACTTTTCGGCAAGTGCGAAAATGGGCTATTTTCCGGCGTTTTCGGCGGTTTGCGGCTGTTATGATGGGGTTTGCACTGTATTTTATAGTTTTTCGCATGTTTGCTCTTGTTTTCGTGGTATTTACAAATAATGGAAATAAATTTGTGAAAAGTTATAATTTGTTAATATAGTTCATATTTGTTAATATACGAGTGCCCGGCAGGCAGTCACGTGAATGTGTGCCGCAGTGGTGCGAACGTAGTACCCGGTAGGGGGAAACTGGAAACGGGAATTTCCCCTTAATACTACCACGTTTCCAGTTTCCCCCTACCGGGTACTACGTTCGCACCACTGCGGCACACATT
>ERZ1034876.643-NODE-643-length-18471-cov-6.190215_pt1 | contig 18471 bp, 10 predicted proteins | sample MGYA00520698_ERZ1034876 | MGnify/ENA primary metagenome ERZ1034876 (study PRJEB33766, sample SAMN09781723) | gut metagenome | biome: gut microbiome | host: Homo sapiens | place: Madagascar | study: EMG produced TPA metagenomics assembly of the PRJNA485056 data set...
GGGGCGGGGACGAACGAGAAGCGCTGGGCGGCGGTGCCGTTGGCGGGCCACACGTCGATCCCGGCCCCGTCGAAGTCGCCCGCGCCGGCCACGTCGAGGGAGAGGCCCTCGGCCAGCGCGCTCTCGACCGAATAGGTGCCGTCGGCGTTTTCCGAGATCGCCCAGAGCTGGGCCTTGGTGCCGTTGGCGGTCCACTGCTGGACGTTGGTGCCGGCCGCGGTGCCGGCGCCGGACACGTCGAGGGCCTTGCCGGTGCCGGCGAAGGTCAGCTCGTACAGGCCCGTCTCGGCGTCGGCCTTCGCCACCACGCGCTGCGCTCCGGTCATGTTCGAGGCCCACACGCGCACGTCTGCGCCGTCGGCCGACGACCCGCCGGCGACGTCGAGGCAGCGCGAGGCCGAGCAGGCCGGGACGACCACGTAGGAGCCGTCGGGCAGCGGGGTGCCCGGCTTCTCCTCGGGCCCGGCCGGCTCAGTCGGCTCGGGCTCGACGATAGCGCCCTCCCCTTCGGTCTTGGAGACAGGAGAAGATTCATCCTCTGAGATTACTGGCACACCAGCAGCCGCGGGCGACTCTTCACCAGAATCTTCTTTGCCAGTAACTTGTCCACTTGAAGCATTCGCACCGCTCTCATTCGCATCAGAAGGAGCATCCGCACGCTTACCGTCAGCCGGATTGCTAATCGCCGACTTATCGCCCGATGCCGAGGCAACTCCCATTTCGGATCCAGGCAACTCGAACTCTTGAGCGTAAGAGACAGCAGGACACAAGGATGCCGCCATGACGGTACTTACCATCAGTCTCATAACTTTACCCAGCGCGCATTTCGTCATGTCATCTCCTCCGTTCCCCTAAATCCTCACATGTCACGGTTATTACATATACTTCGGCACACGATAAGAAAGCGAAGGCATCACACCGACCAAACGATAGTTGTACCCCATAATGCTGCTGATAGTGCGCGCCCAATTGATGTCAGTACAATACTGATGCACGCGACCGAAAGACGCAGCGTCAGGATTCCAGCGCATTTCGTAAACGGTTTCCTGCCCGTTATATAAGTAGTTTGATGCAACCTTTTCAGCCGCACCCATCAACGCCGATTCAATGCTGTTCCATCCGTAGTAGCGCGAGAAATCGTAGGCGGTATCAGGATTCGAGTCATAAGCTCCCCAGCCAATGAAATTGTAGTACCGTCCCGCATCGCACCATTTCGTGTAATACTTCCCATTCAATTTGATGGTTGCATTACCTGCGGCAAAATCACGCCCTTGCGCTTGGTCAGATGTTCCCCACGCAGTTTCGGTCATGATATGAGCCATGAGATACATCTCATTGATATTTGCGGACTTTGCCGCGGCGATAATCGCCTGGCCCCTTCCCGAGAACACTCCATTTCGGCCCGTGCCCGAATTGTCGATAATACGGTTCATCTGATTGGCGCTAATCTGGCCAGTGAACCCTCGACAATCGGCGAACTGGTAATAATAATCATCTCCGCGCTGAACAATATCAGGATTCAAGGCGATAGTAACCGCATCATTAGCGGCACCAGATCCGCCGTTCAAAATGGACATGGACTTTAGCGTTATCCCATATGATACCGTTTCAGCAGACAGTGGCGACTTCTCCAAGAACCACTTTTGCCCAGTGGCCCCCGTCCGCACGGCGCCTTGCACATTCGAGTAATTCTCCGCCGACGGCGAAGCAACCGTCATACATGTACCCGAGGCAAAATTCACGAACACGAAGGAGCCATCAGGGTTTCCGACAAGCGACCATCTGGCGCTATCGCGAACAAACGTACCCTGCTGCTGGACATTAGCTCCGTTTTGATTCGAACCGTTTTCCAGATCAAGATATTTACCTGAGCTTACATTCGAAATCGCATAGTAGCCGTTCGACCAGGTGAGCGCAAAAGCCTGCGCACCGGTGCCGTTCGCTTCATATAGTTGCGCATTTGCACCGTTCGCATCCGATGCGCCATCTATATCAAGAACGTAGTTTTGGTTCATGGCGGATTTGATGACATACACGCCGTTAGGCACAACCTGCGTGCAACCAGGAGTCACGAACGACCAGCGCTGCGCGGCGGTGCCGTTGTCGGAGTACAGCTGCAGGCGGGAGCCGTCGGCGGTCGACGCGCCGGGCAGGTCCACCGACAGCGAGTCGGACAGCGCGCTCACCAGGCGGATGCCCGAGCCGTCGCGCACGGCGACCCACTTCTGGGCCCACGAGCCGTTGGGCGTCCACAGCTGCAGCTGGGCGCCCGAGCTGGCGTCGGCGCCGGGCACGTCGAGCGCCAGGCCGCTGGCGGCGTTGCGCACGGTCACGTAGCCCGCCCCGGCGTCCTCGACGACCCACGCCTGGGCGTCGGTGCCGTTGGCCGAGTAGACCTGGGCGGCGGTGCCGTCGGCGGTGCCCGCGCCGGCGGCGTCGAGCACGCTGCCGGAGGACAGCGCCGAGGCAACCGAGTAGGTGCCCGCCGCCACCGTCCCGGCGTTGGCGGCGGCCAGCTCGTCGACGCGCTGGCGCACGGTCTTCGCCGGCTCGAACGACCAGCGCTGCGCGGCGGTGCCGTTGTCGGAGTACGCTTGGACGACAGACCCATTGCTTGCCACGCCATTGCTCACGTCAAGAACCATGGAGCAGTCCATGGCGGACGAAATAATATACTGCCCGTTTCCAACAGGCTTAACGCACCATTTCTGAGATAGCCCACCATACCAGGACTGCTGGGTAACGGCTGTCCCGTTCCTCAGCTCAGCCCACGTTGTATAGAGCGACAAATACAAACCGGACTTCATATTGCGGATGGCATAGTATCCATCGCCCGTCTTTTCAAACTCGAACGTCTGAGCGTCCGTGTCGTTGCGGGAATAGAGCTGCATTGCCACGCCGGAGTCCAAAGATCCGGAAGGCACATCCAACACTTGCGAGGGATTCAGCGCGGAGCTGACCACGCGAGCCCCACCTTCAAAAGAATCCTCGTAGATTTGGAAATTCTTCCGCGTCTCCTGCCCACCAAAACGTCCAGCACCATGAATCACAATCGTTGCGGTACCGACATTGACGTTATTTTCATACGAGACCCAGTAATCAGTGCCCTCGTTCAAAACGGATCCTGCACTCACAACTGTGGGACTCGGAGTACATGCACCACCCGTATACGCCTGATCTGCTACACGAACTTTCGTAATTGCCGCGTTCAAGTCAACCGAAGTCGAACTCAGCGAAACCAAACGACCATAGACGCGTTCAGCAGGAACGCCGTTCATGTTCCTAATGTCGGTCACGTGGTCATACCCGATAGGATCACCAGCATCAATGCAGATACCGTTGCCACAATAGATGCCAACATGGCTGATATAGCCGAGACTTTGGTAGGTGCCTTTCCAGAAAATGATATCCCCAGGACGCGCTTCGGCCTCGCTTACCGGCATGCAATACCCATCGTACAAGCTTTGCGCATTCGTCCAATCAGAATTGATATTCGTACCACAAACGTTGTTATAAACCCAGTTCACAAAACCAGAGCAGTCGAAGCCGCCATCACGATAAAGGTCTTTGCCACCCCACACGTATGGCAAGCCAATGTATTGCTCGGCATAGACCAGCACATCGGCAAACGTAGCACTGCTATAATCCCACGCGCTGCGTGCCATACGCTTCGAGTACGCTGCAGAAAGCTCGCTTTCCGATAGCAAATCGGCTGCCGTGATATCCAGATGCGTTGAAGCGTTCGTAGGAGAAGTCGGCGCATCGGCACCGGGCACAACATCGGAAACGTCGGCATCAGCCGCCTGCGCGACGGCTTCGCCTCCTTCCGATTCGCTTTGACCCTGATTTTCGGCGTCAAGATTTAGAGTCGTCTCCTGCGCTACGTCTGAATCACCATCTTTGGATTCCACGGCATACGCCAACGAACCAAACCCAGTCATCTCGAAGACCATCAAGGACGAAACCACAACAGAACAAGCTTTCTTGCCAAGCATTCTGATATCCAACACAAACCTCCGCTATAACAGCAATCTACAACCGTACGTTCGACAGCCAATCAAGCCGCTGGTCCAGCCACCGAACAACGTCATCGCACGATTCGCCGGGTGAACCCCATACGACCGAATTCAATCTCATCGAAGATTCTACCGCTTTCCGCTGATTTGACAGTTCAGCAACAAGATAGTCCTTAGAAGCGGCTACAACATCGTTTCTCGCGGCATTCACAGTTTTAAGCACAAGGGGATCACGCATGAACAGAGGAGCGATACCCGTTGCTCGCGTGTACCAGCCAGTAGGGTCAGTGACCCAGCTAGTCGGTTCCCCGGTCGGAGAACTCAGGCTTCCAAGGGACAAATCGAAATCCCACGCTGGGCCAAACACAAGCCGAGAATCACTACCGGATGAGCTCGAGTCCTTATACGCATAAGTAGACGAAAACATAAATCCATCGCGGTTCTTGGTAATCTCATTCACCCAGTACAAGCTGGTAAACGAATCAATGTCTATATAGTCTCCAGTAGTCTTGCCCGTTCGCGGATTCCTCCCACCATTCGCCATGGCATCAAATGCATCCTGAACATAGCAGCTAAGGTAATTTGCCTCTTCATATGTCCACCCTTCTGGACTCTTGCACACAAAATAGGCTGGTCCCCATTGCGTCCCAACCGAGAACCACGAACGCTCATCGGCATAGCGACCATCAAGTTCGATGAGGTAACCGCCAGATATATCGGAAGGACTTTTCAAACCCTCTGTATACTTCATTGGGTGACCATAGCTGTTGAGCCCTTCAACATCCCGGGTAACCGGCTCGTCTTCATTGACTTCCTCGTTTTCCTCTTCAAGATCGGCAATATCAACGCGCCCGGTATTGATCTGCACCTTCTCGGTTAGGAGATACGTTCCCCGATACTCCCCGTCATAGTAAAGATCAACAGGGCGAAATTCTACCGAGCTCTTGACCCCAATGTCCCGAGCAAGAGAGTATGAAATCATGTTGCGCATCGACGAACCATCGAAAGCGTTCGCCAGCAGCACCCACGTCTTGTTTTTGTTCGAAACGTCCCCGGATTCGAGCAGGTCAGTCTTCTTCTTGAGCTTGATTTGATACGGTTTCTTATCAGCAAGCTGCCACGTGGAGTTTCCACGGCCCTTTATCTGCTCGAGCTTTCCGTCGTAAATAGGCTCACCCTCCGCATCCAGCATTCTGAGATCGCCTTTAGCTGATGCAGAATGATCGGGACTTGACTCCACATAATCACGACCATGCTGGACGTCGGCGCTAGACAAGAACATCGAAGCGCAATCAGACGACCTTATGACCGCGAGCGAATATAAAACAACACCAGATTCATCGGTAATCGAGCAGCTTGCTTCCTCGCCAGGCATCACGTTGAGACCAATATCGGTTAGCGAGACTAAAGACCCATCACGAGGAATCTTCACCTCGCCGATACAAGCGACGTTCCCATATGCCGAAGATACGGAAAGAAGCACGGAATCCGAAGACGCGTGCGACGGAAGCGTCAGATAAATCGACCCGTCATGCTTGTCGATAGGATAAATCGTATCACCGCCGCAATTTGCCACAAAATCAATAGGGCACGACGAATATTGCAGATTCCATCTTTGAGCAGCTGTACCGTTTGCACCATACAGCTGGATTCCCACGCCATCAGAGGCGTCTGCGCAGGGTACATCGAGAGCTTGCCCACGGTTGAGAACCGAACAAATGCGATAGCCTTCCCCATCAGGCTCAACAGTCCACATTTGCGCTGCAGTACCATTGGGTGAGTATTGCTGTACAACGGTGCCGTCGACCCACATGCCGGAAGCGGCATCGAGAGCCTTGCCCGAGCCGACGTTTACTATCTCATAGAACCCGGACACTTCGTCATACGTAAAGCGAAAACGCTGAGCTGAGGTATTATTCGAGTCCCAAAGCTGGACCTTGGCGCAATTTTCGAAGGACCCGCCGTAAACGTCAAGCACTTTAGACTCATCGAGAGCAGAGGTTATCGTATAAACGCCGTCAGGCACCGACCGCGAGGATGCAACGCGATTGAAATGGAACGACTGAGCAAGCGTGTCGTTTCGCTGCCATGTCTGCAAGTTGGCACCATCTTGCGCAGCTGCGCCAGAAACATCAAGGTAAGTCCCAAGCTTCGACACAACGCTGTAGGAACCATCTCCGTTTTCAGTTATCGCCCATTTCTGAGCATCGGAAGCATTCGCCGACCATTGCTGGACGTTAGCGCCATAGCTATAACTGCCGTCGGAGACGTCAAGAACCTTCCCACTTACAAGATTTGCAATAGTGTAAAAGCCATCGTCCCCGAGCGTGACACGAAACAGCTGTGCGGCGGTCAGGTTTGCCGAATACAGCTGGGCGTTGCCGCCATCTTCTACCGATGCGCTGGCTATGTCAGCAACAAGCGAATCAGCTAGATCCGAAGAAATAGAGTAGATGCCGTTGTCTATAGTGCGTCCACCATCAACGGGTTTCAATTCCGTTAACTTCCACCGCTGAGCATAAGTGCCGTTAGCGCCATACAATTGGACCCCCGCGCCATCGAAAGCCTGTGCTGCGGGAACATCGAGCACCTGGCCAGCGTCAATAGCCGAATAGATTACAAAACCATCTCCATCAAGATTAACACCCCATAACTGAGCCGCCGTATCATTAGCTGTGTATTGCTGCACAATGGTGCCGTCATCTCGGCTGCCTCCCGCGGCGTCAAGGACCTTGCCAGACCCAACGTTCGTAATGGTGTAGAAGCCAGACACTTCATCGTAGGAAAAGCGGAACTGTTGGGCAAGCGACCCGTTCGAAGACCAAAGCTGTGTTTGCGCGCAATCGTCGACCGACCCACCAGGAATATCGAGGGCCTTCGATTCATCAATTGCAGACGACACCTCGTAAACGCCATCAGGGACAGAGCGAGAAGATACTAGGGCTATTTCAGGCACATCCGAAACCCACTGAGCCCCCTCGTCAACCTCAGCGATAGGATCCAACGGCTGTCCTTGACCCGATTCCCCATCGAACTCAAATTCATACGGCTTATCGTCATCGGCTGCAGCAGCAGAATTTGGCGAATCGACCTCCTGTTCTTGCCCAAAAATCACGAAGCCGGCATTATCCAATTCGTCGAGGATATTCGAAACGCCATCAGAGTCGCTTCGAGCAGGAAAATCAGGCGATTCGCCAAAAGCCACCTGCAACGGCAGGAACGACAAGACCATGGCCATGGAAATAACGGCGCACGTTACCTTATTCACGATGACGTTCATAACCCCCGCTACCCTCCTGTTTGGACGCATTGGAATCGATATCTCTTATGGTGCCAAGTGTATAAGAGAGCAAAATCAATTCCGACAATGCAACACCCGAGCGGCACCCACCTGGCCAAAATAAGGCAGACAGCCGGCGGTTTATCGACTCACCAAATTGCAGACTTCCTTGTCGAACATACCTTGACGATAGAAATAGGCAGCTATATCGACATATTGCGGCAGCTTGCCGTCAATTGGTTGAAGATAATGCTGCTCCACATATTCTTTCCCCATGCATTGAGCCATCCTCAAGCAGTTATCGAACTGTGCTTTCCGCCGCTCGACCAAGGGCCTGTGATTCAAATTTAATAATTCGACGGTTCGCTTTCCCTCCTCCGTCACTCCCTTGATGCGCCCATCCTGCGAAAAGCTAAAGTGTTCTTCGCAATCGTCTTGTAAAGGCGAAACGAAATACCTCTCGTCGCAAGAATCGCGTTTCGCCCCTCCGCAAGTGTTACTGTTATTGCAAGATGCCAAAATATTACCGTAATCCATCGAATCATTGGGATGACTCGATTGAGGCTTAACGTGCTCATTATGAGAACCCGAAGGACCCTTTTCGAGCCAGCCGCAGCAGTAGCAACAAATCATTTTCTGCTGCTCAACAAGATGGTCTCGCAGCTGATTTCTCACCGATCGGCCTTCTGTCGTTGAATCCAAATGACGATAACGCTCCTTAGGGTGCTTTTTAACGTAACTCTTCCAAAAAGCAGGGGCGGCATCTTTAACAATTCTTCTCATGCAACAGTTCACCTCTTTTCAAGCTTCCCTCAAGAGCGATGACGGAAGCAGCGTTAGGACCCACTATGCCACGTACATCCCCGATCAGCTTTCGCGCACATTGAAAATCGCACCTGTCTATTGCGTCATAAGCGCGTTCAAGAAGTTCCCCAAACGCAGGGTTTATCGATTCCGTGTCCATAAACTCCTGAAGAATAAAATTTGAGTCGAAGCCATCCATTCGATCGATTCGACTGACCTCGGCCTTCTGCTGCGCAACGCTATGCAGCATGAACAGGTTGAAATGATCATTCACCTCGCCAAGGACTTGCGGCGAATGCGTCGTAATGATGAACTGAATATTAGGGAAAGTCTGGCAAAGCACAGGGAGGATCTTTCGCTGCCAAGAAGGATGCATATGCAGCTCGATTTCGTCAATCAAGACAAGGCCCTCACCGTGAAGCGGATCTTCCGCTCCCTGGTTCGCCAACGCCAACCTACGAGCAAGATCGCCCATAAGTGCAAGCGTGCACTTTTCCCCATCCGACAGCTTGTCGACATTTAGCTCTGCTCCATCTTTCTTGACAACAAGCCTCAACGGGTTACGCTTGACTTGAAGGTCGGAAAAGTCAGGTATCATCGCTTGCACGGCCCTGCGCACACATTGCAGGGAAACATCGGCATACGAAAAATCTTGACGCTCACGAACCAGCTCCGCCTCGTAATCCTCTTGATTGCGAAACCACTCGAAAAAAGTACGGTAATCCAATTCGTTTTCTAGAGCACGCTCAAAAGCGGCCCATTTTGAGAACTGATGCTTCTTCCTGATGCGAAGCGGAACGTCGAGAACAGAACGATTTGTTCCGTAATTAACGAATATAGGCATAGGGACGTCATCAGCCCCATACATGTCCATGAAACGGTCTACAAATGCGTCATATAGTTTTTTATGTGGCGTAACGGATGCGCCTTTTCCAGGTCGAGCCTTTACATAGTCCTTTTGAAGTGAAAATGTTTCTCCCCCCAGCTCGAACTCGGCGGATATTTCCAGCTTGGAAGATCCTAATCGGACCAAAGATGCATCCAGAGACTTAAAAGCAGTACCTTGTGACGGGTTTAACCGATTTACCCAATTCCAGCAAAGGTAGTTAATAGCGGCGAGAATAGATGACTTGCCCGTACCATTCACGCCGAAAATTACTGTAGACTTGCCATCAAGAGAGAGTTCGCAGCGTTCGAAGCCCTTGAAGTTTTGCAAGTTCAATCTATTAATTCGCATCAACGTACGCTCCTACCGCGACTCATCGATAATCAGTTTTCAAAAATAAACTCAGCAGCATCGCGACCACGACAGGAATCAAGCAAATAATCGGGAAAGCATATCTAATTAAATAACATGGACCCAAAAGACATGTCGCGACATATAAAACAGCTGGCAATACAGCCACGATACGTTGCTTCGCACCTCTTTTGCTCAGCAGCAGAGCGAAGAGGAGTAAAACCAGCCACAAAACATTTGCTGGAGACAAGACAAACCTTAGAATCGCCGAATGCTCCCAGAATGGGTCATAACACATTGATCGGATTGCCGCAGACAAGCTTGGTAAATTGCCAGACGATTGCATTAGTATCCACGAATCGTCATCTTCAACTGCATAAGCATCATAACCAGCATCGCCCATATCCCGACCTAACAGCCCAGAATCGATAAGGGCCCACGCATCAAATTCGAGATATGGTTTGGTTGCTTGTGAACCGCTGTAATGAAACAGAGGGAACCAGAAACCGTCGGTTTGCGAGACAAAAGCATCAATATATTCTAGTGGATACTGCATTCCCAATTTAGCCCAAAGGCTCAGGAAATCAACGGTCTGCGTAGAAACGATTTGGCTTGTACCCGATGAAAATTTAACCGAATCTGCAATGCGAGCATTATACAGATTCCAGCTTGGAGCCAATTCCGCTATTTGACGTTCATCTTCATCCGACAGATTATCGGATTCGTAATTAGCAGTCCTTGCAACTTGCTGAATCGGAATGCCCAGCAATTCGCCTGAGTTGCTACCTGTTTGACTAATCGCTTTCGGAACCGCAACTCCTAAAACAATAAGCAACGCTAAGCAAGGCGCGAAGTAACGTTTAATAGCACGTGCATCTGGTCTATGGAACAGCATCATTGCTAGTAGCACCAGCAGAACCACATACAGAGCATTGTTTCGAAACAACCCAGCAAGCAATCCGGATGCAGCCAAAATTGCTAGATTTTTATTGGACTTGTAAAACAAGGACGGCCGAAAAGAAGCCTTCGCAACCTGAACGCAAAAAACGGCGAAGAGAGCAGCGAATGCAGAGTCTTTCGTAGCGCTGATGGCCATTACCGGAAAAACAGGGAATAACCCGATAAACAACAGCGAGACAACTGCAACCCACCTTTTCCCGCTTATCAAGGCTATCTGGACAACAACATAAGCAAAGCAGAGAGACATTGCAACCATCTGAGATAGCGTGTACAGGGCATAGCCGACCGCATAGCCGCCGAACACCTTTTGCCCCAGCAACATCATTCCAGACAGCCAATAGGTATGAATCAGCGGATGGAAAGAGTTGACTTCAGAGAGGCCGAGCGCATAATGCACCTGAGTTGCCGCGTCATAAACGTAAAGACCCGGAAAGCACGCCAAATAATATGGCAGCCAAGCGAGCATGATCAGCAAGAACATCACCCAGAAAACCGGCTTGCGTACCTTATCGCCGATTGGAAAAAGCTTAACTCTCTCTTGTTCAGGCAAATATTTCACAAGCAGCCATGCAATCGCAGAATAAGCCGCAGTAAGCAGTAAAGAGAGAGCAAGACTAGACAAGCTGAGCTCGGCTACAGTGCCATAGCGCTCATAGTTTATAGCACTATACATAGACGCAAAAAACAGCAGGCGCAACGCGACGATGCAAACATAGGCGCGTTTTTGTCGCTTCGGCTTTTCTTCAGCTTCCATGTACTCTCCACTCACGTGCAGCATAGGGCCGCTACGGAACAATTTTGTTTATAATCGGTATCTTCTTTAAAAGCAAGATCACCAGTACGCAGGCCAAATAAATGACGATTGGACCCAACGTCCTCAAAAGCACCGAATTCATCGAAACACCGAGAACGCCGCAAACGATATTATCCAAAACAAGCTTATGAATCAGATATACGCCGAAACTCGCACCGGATACCGTCACGATAATCTTCTGATATTTGGCAAGTCCCGTGAAATGAGGCTCGTTGTTTTTGAACCACATGAACAATGCTGCGCTAGGAATCACTGCAGTGAATGCCATGTAGTCGAAGAACAATCGATCAACTTGCCCTAGCGAAGAAGACGCTACATAAGTGTACCCGTAGCGGATCAGGAGACAGGCGACAGCTGCAACATAAACCAGTTTTAGCTGTCTCGAAGACAGCTTGAAATCTTTATCAGCCAGCAACCAGCCGAGAACCACATACATGACGTACCCAGATGCCACAGAGATTTCGATTCCTGAATTCCAGGGAACGTTAATAAAATGAAACACATAAGGGGCAACTGAAGTGAAGAAGAACACGCAACCAACCATATACCATAGTATCTTTTTCTGCTCAGCAAGAAGAGACAACACTGGAACTGAAAGTGTCACGCCGAACATTGCGAAAAAGAACCAGTACGTCGGTTCAATGGTGTTAGTCATCAAGGCATCAGCAAACCCTCCCAGCGTAAACGGCACGCTGGGGTTTTGAGGATAAAATAGGCCGCTAAATCGAATCACAAAGAGAATTACACTCCAAGCCAGAAAAGGCAAGAAGATGCGCAGCATACGCCCCTTCAAAAAGGTGGCTGTATCGCGCTTTTTCCTATAGTTCAGAGTCTTCGCACCTGTCAGCATAAAGAAAATCGGAACAGCCCAGTAAAAGACGACCTCAATCACCAGCGAAGCAGCCCACGACTTTCCCTCTGAATAGGTATGAACCATACCATTGCAGTGCAGATACACAACCGCGATGGTTGCGATAATGTTAAGTAAATCAAAATACAGTACGCGCTGTTTTGCCATTAGTTTGATTATCCTTCATTTGCGATGCGCTTCAGATTATTAAAGCCAACGTGATTATTCGTCCCGTACAAACCAAAATACGGCCAAGGATGTTCCTGTACCTCAAGCTCGCTGTATCCGCCATTTACCAACTTGGCAGCCAATTCCTTTTTGGCCGAGCTGTCGGTCAATGTCGAGATGTTCCAAATCGCATAATCCAATGCCCAGTTCAGGAACGACCTTGCAAAGTCGTCGTAGCAACCACGTTGCTGCAAATCAGCCTTGATGCGACAAGAGGCTTCATAGAAGCATTCCGGGTTCTTATCGCGCGAATTAGACACAGAGCCTTTGCGGGTAGAGCGGTGCTTCACCAACACGTCTTCCACAATCGAAATGCGCTGAGCACGCGACAATATGCCATAAACGAACACACCGTCTTCACTATTCGCCAAATCCTCCGGGAACTCAAGCGATGCTTCTTTCAAGAAGCTGGTTTTATACAGTCGATCCCAAGGCCAACCCATAAACGCTTGAAATAGCGTATCCTTAGAGTCGTCAGCAGAAAACACCTCATTCTCCGGAACCATATCGAGCTTAAGCGCCCAAGGAGTCGGCGTCGACTCATACGTCTCGCCATCGTATTCGCAGCTGCTGCAGACAACCAAATCGGCATCGGTGCGACCAGCCTTTTTCATCAGCATCTCGAACATATCGAACCGGAAGATGTCATCGGAATCAAGAATCAGGGTATAGGGCGCATTCGCACTCCGCAGCCCAACGTTACGAGCATGTGCAACCCCACCGTTTTCCTGAGACACGATGGTCATTCGCGAATCTTTTCGTGCATACTCCTCAAGAATCGCGAGGGAGGAATCAGTCGAACCATCATTGATGCAAATCAATTCAAATTCGGTAAATGTCTGCGCAAAGATGCTGTCGAGGGTCTCTCGCAGCACTTTTTCAACGTTATATACAGTTAAAACAACCGATATCTCGGGAACGATAGCCTCAGTTATGAATTTCGGCTCCTTGCGCGACGCCATTTCATTATCGATAGCGTCAACGAGTTTCGACTTTTCAGACTCATGGCCGCTGGTAAGCCTATCGATAACAAGATCTTTCGCCCCACGTAAACCGAAGTGTTCCGCAAACTGAACAAGCGTCTCGGCTTTTCGCTGAACACGAGCGAAGCCATGATGAGGATCCTTGCCCTTGATGAGAAAATCAACGAAAGCCTTCGGATCCGTCTCAACAGTCCTGACCACAGCAAGGTTGCCAGGTTCAAACAACGAAGGATCCAACTCGCCCGCTACCTCAGCAGCCATTAGTTCCTTTCCGAATTGCTCCGCAAAAGGGACCCTGAATTCCTCAGCAACACGACCGGTGTTCCACGTGTACGCATCGCACATCATTTTCGTCGCAACAGGAGCAAGTGATTTATGCAAGTCCGGACGCTCTTCCTTCAGCCAACGACGAATCTCGGCATACTCCAAACAGATGTTGTTGACCTTGCCAGGATTGTTGATCGACGAAGCTTCGTTATCTTGGCGATAATGAACAAACGGCTTATGAACAAACATAACCCGTTTCGCACATGCCCAAATCTTGAAATTGAATGCAGTGTCCTGGTACGCCGCACCGGGAGTTTCCAGAAGTCGAAGGTTGTTCTCGCGGATAAAATCCGTGCGGTAAATAGCCGACCACAGAGCAGGCTGCGCATAAAAACAATGCTGGTTGTCGCGAATGCTCGGATCGATCACCCGATCGCACTCATGGTGTCCAAACAACTCAAGAAGATGATCATTCTTGATTTTCTTTGCCCAGTACAGGTAAAAATTCGCTCTCACGACCTCGAGATCGAACGCCTCTGCATAGTTGAACAGAGTTTCAAGCATATCCAAATCAGCGAAGTCATCAGACTCAAGAATGGTGACATATTTGCCTTCTGCGAGGTCAAGCCCCGTGTTGATTCCGACGCCGTAACCACCGTTCTTTTTGTCAACGACAAGCACGCGAGGGTCCTTATCGGCGAACGAATGCAGAACTGCCGACGAGTTATCGGTCGAGCCGTCGTTGATGCAAATAATCTGAATATCGCGAAGCGTCTGACAGACAAGGCTATTCATGCACGTTACAACATACTCTTGATTATTGTATACGGGCACGATTACCGATACTTTTGGATTCATTCCCGAAAACTCCTCTTCGTTTCCCTCTTATGGCATATCGCCGAATTAGCTTTTCTTACTTCCCACGTAAACCAATTTTATTATATAGCCTAGTTGCTATTGGCGTTTTTTGCTGCTCAAGCTGGTCAATTCTATCCTGGAGCATCTGGATGCTACGCTCTGCTTCTGACAACCTTTTGTGAAGGTCCTCACGGATTCTCTCAGCCTCGCTTAAACGAAAATAGACATCGTCGAACGTCTCCCAAACCAGCTTAAACAGTTTCTTGTTCTCACTGTTAACATATCTGCGAAGAACAGGCTCATAAAGAGCCGACGACCTGGCTTCTCCCCAAAAGCGTGGCGACCCGTCAACATCCTCAGCCCAAGGTTTTACGGGCCCTGCGAAATGAAATATCGAGGGCTTCTCCCTTGCCCTCAAGTACTCTTCTTGGAGTGCTTTCGAAGCATAGGGTGCAATCTGGGAAACACGAATGTTCTCCGAATCAAACAGAGTGTTCCATTTTGAGTCGAGGTAACAAACAGAACCCGCAAAAAAGTAGTTCAAACAATCTTGATCGCTATACCGAGGCTTGTTTTCCTCAATCCATTCAATTAACTGCGACAGCGTAAAATCTTGCCGGGTCTTGGAGAGATTCCACACCATCACGCCAGAAGAAAAATACCCGCTGGCGTCCTCAATACCGATCGACCTCAATCGCTCCGCCTCATCAGGTGCGTAGCCGCCAACCATGCCAGCAATACCAATGTCGCGCACGGCGGCGACGTAGTTACAGCCTAGCTCCGTATCGAACAAAATCGATATATCATCCAAGACGATAAGATCGCTATCGAGATAGATGATTTTATCCACATTCGGAATAAGCTTCAGCAAAGCAAGACGATAGATGCACTCAACCGAAAAGAACTCACCAAACTCCATTTTTTCTGTTTCGTTTTTGAACCAAGCGACGTCCAAGAGATCGACCGCAACAAGCTTGTCTTCCGTGATAAGCATCTGCTCCAGATCGGACTGCTCGACATCAGACGATAATACATGAATGCAATATCGTCGCGATGCGTCACAATGCCGCTTGATTGACTGCAACATCACTGCAAAATAAGGAAGGTATCCTTTATTAATAGCAGTCGCTATATGCACGACATCTTGACGCAAGGCAAACTCCTAAACATGCACGACAGCTTTACAAGCACGACGCAAGCAGACGCTGGTCAACATCAGAGAATCTAGCTCCACCGCCAAAGAAAGTCACTTGCTCGATGTCGCTACGATATGCTTCGACGAATTCAATCGCGAGAGCGACGCTGTCAAGGTTGTCGGTATCCTCGAAGAAAACAACGGAACCAGTTTTACCCGCCAGCGGGCCAACCGTAAGCGCGTCAAATGGATTCAAAGCGCTTGCCACGAACAAATCTTTGAGCGAGAAGAGCTGGCGACAAGGGCTTTCGTTGATAATCCAGTTAACGATAGCCCGATTTGCCTCATGGGCACTATTTCCCCACATACGAAGGACATTTAGCCCGGATTCCCGCAAGACCCCTTCGGTTTCGGACGCCACATCGCAGGTTCTACCGAGTATCACAACATTGGTGAAATGGGTAGCAAGCTCAGTCATAACCTCGGAGGAGACAACGCCGTCTCCTTCTGCTAAAAACACCGGAGCCTTCGCCGCGTAAGAATAGGGAGAGAACGTAATCAAGTCAGAGCAGATGCCCACGGTGCTCAAAACGGCAGTATCGCCCCATTGCTTGCCATCATTCATGCCAAATAGATAAGCATCATGAGACGATTCCATCGACGTGCTGCCGGAGATAACCACGACTTCGACATCAACGCCTTTTATCTGCTCGAGTTCCGAAATGACACACTCGGAAATCGCCTTGTGACAGTCGAAAACAAGCACTCGTTTCGGTTTCAACCTCTCGATTTGGCGAATCGCCGCCTCAGACAGTACCTCATTTTTCGTCAGGAGCACGGGCGAATCATACAAGCTCGCAAGTCCGCAGGCGATAAGAGAATCGACTAGCTCGTTTCCGGCAGCAAGAACCAAAGTGTCAATGTCCCCTTGCTCCCAACCGGCATCGGATATCCTGCCCGCAACGCTGAAATGATCTTCGCTTGCAAAGGTTCTGCGGCAATCGATAAGAGAGTCTTCTCCCATATTCTTGTACCGGTCGGCAACGATCTCAACGGAGTTTGTCGTCCCCATCTTGCCACCGAGAAGACGGTATGCGCCACAAACATCGCGAGCAGAGCCGATCATCTTCGTATGGCCCTTTTCAATCCAGATAGCCTTGTTGCAAAGGCGTTCAATCTGATCGTTGCTGTGCGATACAAGAAGGACCGTGACGCCATAGTTGTTGATGAGCTCACTGATACGATCCTCGCATTTTCGCTGGAACATGAAGTCGCCAACGGACAAAACCTCATCAACGATAAGGATTTCCGGAACGATAACCGTAGCAATAGCGAATGCGATACGCGCGACCATGCCCGAAGAGTAATTCTTCATCGGCATATCAAGAAAAGCTTCCGTCTCGGCAAAATCGACGATTTCGTCAAAATGCTCATCAATGAACTTTCGAGAATAGCCGAGCAGCGCTCCGTTCAAATAAATGTTCTCACGTGCGGTAAGTTCCATATCGAAGCCAGCGCCGAGCTCAATCAACGGAGCAATCTTTCCGTTAACCGAACACGAGCCAGATGTGGGCTCCAGAACGCCAGCGATGATTTTCAGCATGGTGGACTTGCCAGACCCGTTCGTACCTAAAATACCGAATACGTCGCCTCGTCGAACTGTGAAAGAAACATCGTCCAAGGCCTTGAATTCCTTGAACATAAGTTCCCTGCGAGCAAGCGCTATAGCGTATTCCTTAAGGCTGTTGAGCTGTTGATTGGCCATATTGAAGACCATCGACACATGCTCGACGCCAACCATAACAGGGCGATCGTCGAAGACGTCTTCAGCCTTGTCGGAAAGATCAACATCTATATCAACGACATCGTTGGACATAACACTACCACCTAAACATAAAGAATGAACTTCTTTTCAGAAGCTTTGAATACAACGAAACCAACCGCAAAGGTTATCAAGGCAATTCCCAGGCAAATGAGGTTTTCTCCAAGGCCCGGGGTGGTTCCATACATGACGATGTCCCTGAAATAGCAGACATAATGGTACATGGGATTGAACGCTTCTGCCGCTTGCATCCATTCCGGCAACAACGTGACCGGATAGAAAAGGGGCGTGGCATAAGTCCAAGCGGTGATGACCACGCCCCACAGATGACAGACATCACGGAAGAACACGGCCAAAGCGGACAACAACAATCCCAGACCACTGCAAAAAAGCAACATATATGCCAGCAATAGAGGGAGCAGAACCAAGTCAACAGTCGGAGCAATGCGGAAAAAGATCATAACAATGACAACGGCAATGAGAGATATCGCGAAATTCACGAGCGTAAACAAAACCTTCTCAATAGGAAAAAGCATCTTTGAAACGCGGATTTTCTTGATGAGCGGAGCAGATTCGAGGATCGACCCCATCGCGCTGCCCGTTGAGTCGGACATGAGAGCGAACAGAACGTTGCCGAGAATGAGATACATGGGGTAGTTTTCGACATCGCCGAACTTCAAAACATTCGTGAAGACAGCCGCAAGAACGCACATCATAAGCAGCGGATTGAGCACTGACCACAGCACGCCCAATACGCTACGACGATACTTCAGCTTGAAATCCTTGCTCACAAGCGAGGACACGATAAACCAATTCTTTTTCAACGAACCCGTGCGCAACGATCCGTTCGACATTTCTTCATCTCCGTTTCAATGCATTGGCATCTCCGCATGATAAAACCCTTTTATTTTATCCCAGGAGCGAATGAGACCGCACCCGAAACAGAACAACAGCAACTCCTGTGCAAAAATCGCATCAACGGAACCATGCGTTAACTGCCGCCACCATTAGGTCGATTATTCCATTGTATTCGTTATCATCAGAAAGGTAGTTCTTCAACCAAGTCGGATAGACTGGTTGCAGATTCGATTTTAAGCAACTCACTCCGAAAGGACGCTTCATGAATCCCACGGATTCTCAGAACAATACCGCTGCGACCACCGGCAAAGGCGTGGCCGTCATCATACCCTGCTACAACGAGGCCGTCACCATCGGCA
>ERZ1034876.645-NODE-645-length-18412-cov-7.875306_pt1 | contig 18412 bp, 18 predicted proteins | sample MGYA00520698_ERZ1034876 | MGnify/ENA primary metagenome ERZ1034876 (study PRJEB33766, sample SAMN09781723) | gut metagenome | biome: gut microbiome | host: Homo sapiens | place: Madagascar | study: EMG produced TPA metagenomics assembly of the PRJNA485056 data set...
GACGCGAAGATCGTCAGCAAGTGCGCCCGCTTCGACCTGAAGTCGCGAAAATCGCTGCGGGGCGAGCAGAAGTACTACCTGGCGGACCTGAGCTTCTACTTCGCCCTCAACACCGACAACCGCATCAACTACGGGCCCGTCCTCGAGAACATCGTCTATCGCTACGCCCGCGCGCAGGGTTGCAAGGTCAGCGTCGGGCGCATCGGGAAGCTGGAATGCGACTTCATCCTCAGGAACCCCGAGATGGGCTACGCGTACGTTCAGGTCGCCATGACCATCATGGCCGACCGGTCCACCGAGGAGCGCGAATACCGACCGTTCACTCAGATTAAGGACAACTATCCCAAGTACCTGTTGACGCGAAGCGATCCCATTCAGCAAAGGGATGGCATCATTCATGCCAACATCCCCGAGTTCATGCAGGAAGGGAGGACCTTCTAAGGGGCAGGAGATCTTCTTGAGAAAACCATTCGGCGCGCGTTCCTTGGCGGTGTCGAAAACTGGGTGCAACTGGAGTGACGAGACGGCAGAACCGAGACCACCGAGTGGGAGTGACAATAGCGAAGAGTTATTTCATGACAACTCGCCCGACGCCTAGCGCAAAAAGATCTAGCGCTGCTCCCCCGTCACTCAGCCCCTTTTGCGGAAGCCGTTGGAACATGGAACCCGATCAGCCAGAACAAGAACACCGCCACGCAACCTAAAATGACCCATACCGAAGGACGGGCAACCGCAAATGCGCTTATCGCCATAACGACATAGGAAACGCCCAATATCGAGACTTTCTTGCAAAGAGGGATGCCTTCGCCGGAATTGATAGGCTCGACATATGCTTTATACACTTTCGTTTTGATCAGCCAGTTATTCAATCGTTGCGAACTGCGCGAAAACAGAAAGGCCGCAGCAAGGAGAAACGGAGTCGTGGGCAATACGGGCAAGAATGCACCGGCGATGCCCAAGGCAACGCACAGGCAACCAACAGATACGAATACAACTTTCTTGATAGGATTCATGAGTGCTCCTTTGCGCTCCGAATTAACCACTTCCTAGATATCGCTTTTGTGATAAAGCGCCCGGACGGCGCTGTCTGGAATAAAACGAGTAGTCCTATCGAGCCCGTCCGCCCCACGCGCAATAATCATCCTGTTCCAGGACGTCTCCGTCGTGATAGAAAGCGGCCCGGGCACGGCATCCGCCGCAAACGGACTCGTATTCGCAAACACCGCACGAGCCCTTATACGCCTGAGTGCGCAACTTTTGGAAAAGAGGACTGGTACGCCAAATCTCATCAAAAGGCTGCGAGCGAACATCGCCTGCCACCTCTTGCATGTAGGCGCAAGGACGCACAATGCCCTCGCTCCCCACCACGCAATACGTAAGACCCGCCAAGCAGCCCCGACTGTAGCGCGTTTCGATACCGATCTGGTCGGCGATGCGCATGAACTGCGGGGCACACGTCGGCTTCACTTCTACGCCTACCTCGCGACCCGTGCGCAAGATATCGGCGAGCAGTTTCTCATTTTGCTCGATACCGATAATCTCATCTGCGATATCCGCGCCGCGACCAACCGGCACGAGAAAAAATATCGAGTGATTCATTGCGCCGAGCTCTTTTGCGAACCGGGTTATGTCGCAAATCTCTTCACGGTTCCAATCGGTGACGGTCGTGTGAATCTGAAACGGAAGCCCCGCTTCCCTGCATGCCTCAATGCCGGAAAGCGCAGCCTCGTAAGCGCCTTGCACCCCGCGAAAACTATCGTGCTCTTCCCGATTGACGCTATCGATGCTGATCCCCATGGCGCAGGCGCCCGCGCTTTTCAGGCGCCGCGCGACCTTTGGCGTGATCAGCGTCCCGTTGGTCCCGAACACCGGGCGCAACCCGCATGACGCCGCATGCTCCACCAATTCGAAGATATCGCCGCGCAAAAGCGGTTCGCCGCCGCTGAAAATCATGACCTTGAAACCAGCTTGAGCAATCTGGGAGATCATGACTTTCGCTTCAAGGGTAGAAAGTTCGCGCTCATTGCGCTCATCGGCGTTTTGATAACAGTGAGCGCACTTCAAATTGCAGCAATTTGTGGTCATCCACGATACGATCACCAGCTGCTCCTCTCTCTCGCTTCCTTATCGCGAAAAAGAACGATATCGAACGACGCAACGTTGTCGTCAACACTAAACGACGGGGAAAGGGCAAACGGTCGCAGAAGAGTCACTTGCCGCGCATCACCAACTGAATCGGCTATTCAAGGTCGAAATACGCAAGAGCATCTTGAAGAAAGCTCAGCGTGCGCCGTTGAATGCCAGCATAGAAATCACGGCCATATTGCTTTGGACCGGTTTTGCGCTGATTGGCTAAGCGCTTGAGTCCCGCAAGCGCATGGCTCATACCGCCCAACGCAGAAAAGCGGATAGCCAGCTGCCGAGCTCGCTCGTCCGAAACCAGCACTCCGTCATGCATTGCCTCAATCGTATCGCCCATCAATTCATGCCAAGCGCAAATATCGTCTTTCGAAAGCTCAGGCACGGGCGCATTACCGCTCGATTCGCCGGCAATAGCAAACCAAAGAGTACTCTCACGCTCTTTTGCTGCGCCAACCGCTTCTGCAAGCGCTTGCCATCCGGTATCTTCTCCTGACTCGACGTGAGATTTCAATTCGTTAAGCGTATTCATCTCGCGAAGAATATCGGCGCTTTTCTGCTCGAGCTCCCTCTCCCGCTTGGAAAGAGCAGCTGTCAACTCCTCTTGCACTTCTTGATTTTCGCTTTGCTGAATTTCGGAAAGAGATAAGCCCAAATATTTAAGCGTGACGATACGATACAAGCGCTCTTCGTCAGCTTTCGAGTACAGCCTGAGGTTTTGTTCGCCCTTGCAGGTGGGATGAAGCAAACCGCGTTGGTCGTAGTACTGAATAGTTCTAACGGTAACGCCCACACGAGCGGCTAATTCCCCAACCGTCATAAGATTCTGATCGGGTTCTTTGCTGTCTTGGTCAATAGGTTTGCACATCATTGCCTCTTCGTAACACGGTATTCATCATATTTTTCCCGATGACGCTACGTCGTTGTCAAGAATGAGCGCGAAAAAATTCGGTGGCGAAAGATTGCGGCGCTCCCTCGGAAACAGGAGCGCTCAACGGGTAGCCGATGCCGCAAGGGACTTGATGCGCGGCAAATCCCCGCATTACCCGCTCGGAGCTAAAGCCGTCCAGGCTCAACAAGGCATTAGTCACAGTCTTCACCCCAACGTTCGCCATACCATCCGTCGGCAGTCACGTCGTCGAGCCACTCATCGGGATCCCAGCGATAAAGCAGACCGTCCTCGTCCGTGATCTCATACGCTCGCATGCCCTCACAAGACGAAAGGCTGTCCTTCGACAACGAAAGAGCCAGCCCCACGTCACCAGGGGTCGATACTGGGGTTGGGTGATTTGTCTCACTCGCAAATCAATATGCGACGAAAAACTTCAGGCAACACCTAAGGAATACCAGCGCACCAACCCTCACTTTTACGGGTAAAATCAAGTCAATTGACCGTCCAGCCACCAAAAGGACACCGCATGGAAATCCCTAGCACCCTGTGCAGCAATCTGTACGACTTCGCATTTTGTCCCGAGCCCTGCTACGACCGCCTGGTCGACCTGGCCGATCCCGAGGACTGGGGCCTCAACAACCGCATTCTCAAAAACTACCTGTCGTTCTCGTTTAGCCGCGCGGTGTTCCTAACCGAGCGAGACGCGGAGCAAAAATCGCCGTCCAACCTGCCATTAGTCTTCGACGATGGCCGCTGCCTGTTCAACACAGGCCTGTACACGCGCCGCTACGAGAACATCTACGGCCTGTTCGAGCCCAACACCAAGCCCGACGCGCGCCAACACTGGTTTTTGAAGGGCTTCTTCAAGGAGAGCGATCCGGCGCTGGTCGCCTTCGAGTACCTTCCCTGCCGTGTGCACTTTGCCGAGGACCCCTCCGAGCTCGTCTTCGACTACCGCCTGCCCATCCGATCCAACATCGACCACATCTTAGGCGATGAGGAGAATCTGACGCGCATTCCCACGAGTCTCATGGGGGAAGACAACTCACTGCTGCTGCGCCGCGCCTTCGAGGGCGCCGTCGCCGAATCAGCCCGCCGCGCCGCCGCCAACTATACGCTCGCCGTGCCGCAGTTCTATGGCGGCCGGATCCAGTTGCTGCTGCCGCTGTGCCTGACCAGCGACAAGCCCGAACTGGCGCTGACCATCCAGCGCGAAGACGGGTTCTACGCCGCACGCACCTGCCTCACGATTGAGATGGCCTACAACAACGCGCGTCTTATCTGCCGTCCCGAGACCTCCTGGATTAAGCGATAGCGACTGGCTCATCTGCGAGGTTGCGCTTCATTTGGCGCACGGGGCAAACCTTGCGCCAGCAAATTGGCTGATGAGCACAAAGAACCCACTATGTCAGACAGACCGCACGCAAGCATAGGAGCAACATGAAGCCGATAGCGCATATCCGCACTGACCTTCCGCAGAAGTTCGGGATCCCCCGCAACAGCTTTCTTGCTCCCCACCTGCGAGGATGCATCGTATTCGAACCCGAATGCGCCCTCGAATCGGCAGTTGCGGGCATCGAGAGCTTCTCTCATCTCTGGCTGATCTGGCAGTTCGAAAACGGCGTGCCAGGCGGAACCGCCGACGACATCGCCGCCGATTCCGCGGCACCTTACAGGAACGGGGCAGACGCCAGATGGACTCCGACCGTGCGACCTCCGAGGCTAGGCGGCACCGAGCGGGTGGGCGTTTTCGCATCGCGCAGCCCCTTTCGCCCGAACCCGCTAGGCTTAAGCTGCGTGAAGCTCGATCGGGTAGAGCGCACCGACGCCGGGCCTGTGCTGCACGTCCTCGGCGCCGACCTGCGGGACGGCACGCCGATTCTCGACATCAAGCCCTATATCCCCTTCGCCGACTGCCATCCTGACGCCTGCGGCGGATGGAGCGAAGACGCGCCGTGGCACGAGCTTACGGTCGACTTCCCTGACCAGCTTCGCAAATCGATCGAGCAAGACAAGCTCGCCGGCCTCATCGAGGTGCTGAGGCAAGACCCGCGGCGCGCGGGAAGCAAGCACGACCCCTCGCGCGTGTACCACCTCGCCTACTCCTCGCACGATGTCGCCTTCACCGTCGACGGGGACGTGCTGCACGTGGTTTGCGTAAGCTAGACCCCGCCCTCCGCACGTCTTCCCAACGAGTTGCGTACCATAAGCCCGCGCGTTACGCGGTCGGGCGGCACTTCCCAACTGGAAGCTCCACGCGCATGACGGTGCCGCCCTCAGAGCTCGCCTCGACCTCCACCGCACCGCCGTGAAGCGCAGCGATTTCCCACACGAGCGAAAGCCCCAGTCCAACGCCGCCGTATTCCCTGCCGCGGGACGAATCAACGCGGAAGAACGGCTGGAAGACGCTCTCCTTAAACTGCTCGGGAATCCCAGGGCCGCTATCCTCGACCTGTAGAATGACGCGCCCGCCCTCCTCGCAGGTGGAGACGCGAACCGCCGTGTCGGGTCGACTGTAACGAATTGCGTTCTCGACCAGGTTGAACACGAGCCGATATATCAACGTGTCGCTGCCGATCAGCAGGGCATCCCCGCTACGCTCAAGGGCGATGCCGCGCGCCTCGGCGAGGGGAGCGAGGTCGGCGAGAACCTCCTCGATCATCGGCGCTAGCTCGATCCGATCGTTGCAGGGCACGCTGCGAAGCTCGCTCATCTCGAGCAGCGTCTTCGTCATCTGCGACATCTTCTCGGTCTGCTCCTGCAGAAGCTCGAGGAAGGCAGCCTCCTCAGACCCCACGTCGGGGTGCTCGGCGGAGAACAGCTCGACCTGCGCCTGCATGAGCGCAAGCGGCGTCCGCAGCTCGTGCGCGGCGTTCCCCGTGAACTGCCGCTGTGCGCTAAAGCCTTCGTCAAGGCGGTCGATCATGCTGTTGAACGACTTGCTGAACTGCTTGAACTCAGGCAGCACGTCCTCGCTGATCTTCATGTCCGCAAGGTTGCTCGGCTGCACGTTCTCAACCTGCGACGCGAAAGCCCGCAGCGGCCTAAGCGCACGGCCGCTGACGAAATACGCCAACACGCCGCCAAGCAGCGTCACCGCAACCGTAATAAGCCAATTGGTCGCGCTGAAGGATTCCTGCGCGTTGCTCACAACGATCGTGAGCTCTTCGTCGAGCTCGCGGTTGTCGGGGTCGAACGACGCAGCGGCACCATCGCCGATGTCGGCGCACGCCGATATGCCGCTGCCGATCGAGTCCATGTAACGCATTCCCGAGTATCCGATGAGGCAGTTCATGAGCACGCACGTCGCGCACACGAGAAGAGCCGTCATCAGCGTGATGCGCCACTGCAGCGAGAGCCTTTTCATGCGGTCTCCTCCATCACGTAGCCCTCCCCGATGCGGTTGCGTATGGGGTCGTATCCCAAAGCGGCGCGCAGCTTCTTCCTCAAGGCGGAGATGTGCACCCTGATCGAGTTGCTGAAGTTGTTCACGCTGCTGTCCCACACGTGTTCGAGCAGCTCCTCCTGGCTGACCGGCCGCCCCTGGTTGAGCATCATGTATTCGAGTATCCCGGTCTCCTTCCGCGTGAGAGACAAAGCCTCATCGCCCACAGCAGCCCGACGCGCCTTTGTGTCAAATGTCAGATTTCCGCAGGTCAGCAGCACATCATTTTGTGTAAAGCGCCTGAGCGTGAGAGCGCGTATTCTCGCCGCGAGCTCTTCGAGGTGAAACGGCTTCGTCAGGTAATCGTTCGCCCCCGCATCAAGGCCGGCAACCTTGTCAGCAACCTCGCTGCGCGCCGAGAGGACGAGCACCTTGGTCTCGCAGTCGGATTCTCTCAACGTCCCGAGCACCGTCATGCCATCCGCACCGGGAAGGTTCAGATCGAGCACGACAAGGTCAAAGCTCTCGACGGCAAGCAGATCAAGCGCTTCCCGCCCATCGTGGCAGCAGTCAACGCTGTACGCAAGGCGCCTCAAACTGCGTGCGATCGCATCGCACAGCGACCGCTCGTCTTCAACAACCAAAATGCGCATACGGGCCTCCTCGCATAGACGCCATCTCTCTTAACACGGATTTTATAGGCGATATGTTCCAATGGGTCGCGGAACGGAAGGAATAGGCTCATTTCTCCCGAAAGGAGGACAACACCATGCGTCGAAAAGCACTGCCGCTTCTGCTCGCAGCGACATTGGCGCTGGGCGGATGCGCCGCCTTTCAGCGGGTCGCCTCCAAGGAGAGCGGAGCGAGAAAAACTGATTCGATCGAGGGGCCCGCACATATGGAAGGCGAGAAAAGCATGTACGAGGAAACCACGGAAAACGTCATCTACCTGGCAGGTGGTTGCTTCTGGGGCATGGAGCAGCTGATGCAGTCCATCCCCGGCGTCATCGATGCCCAGAGCGGCTACGCTAACGGCACTTGCGAGGCAGACGCCAACTACCCAACCGTCTACAAGGGAAACACCGGCTTTCGGGAAACTGTACGGGTGGAATACGACCCTGACCAGGTAAGTCTCGATGCGCTGCTGCTCGCCTACTTCTATGTTATCGACCCCACCGTGGAAAACCAGCAGGGCAACGATCGGGGCAGCCAGTACCAGACTGGCGTTTACTACACCAACGACAAAGCGAAGGAAACGGTGAAGCACATCGCGGAAATCGAGCGAAGCCACAACGAGAAGTTCTTCGTGGAAATCGGGCCGCTGAAAAACTACTACCCCGCGGAGGATTTTCACCAGGATTACTTGGAGAAAAACCCCGGCGGCTACTGCCACATCCCGAAAGCGAAGATGGAACTGTTCTCCAAACTACGCATCGACCCTGGCGATTCCCATCTCGGCCACGTGTTCACCAATGACCCAGAGTCCCCCAACGGCGTGCGTTGTTGCATCAACAGTGCGTCTTTGCGCTTTGCACCGTACGCGAAGATGCAATCCGAGGGCTACGGGTATCTCCTCAATCTGTTCGATGGCTAGGTTTTCGCAGGTCACATATTAGAAAGCGAATGAAAGGAGCGATTGGATTGTTCAAAGCGATAAAGCCTGCAGCACAAGTTGCCTTGGTGGCAGCCGGAGCGGCCATGGTATGTCTCGGCGCGATGAGGGGCGAAGCAGATGCCGTGCTGGCCAAGGCAATTCGACTATGCTTGGAGTGCATTGGAATTGGATAAGAGAAGAAACCCCGTATCGCAGTTCTTGAGCCGCTTCCGTAGCTGGATTCAAGCGGGCGCGACGCTGCTCACCAATATCCACCTGCCGAACTTCTTCAAGGGCACTATCTATCAGGGACAGGGCAAAGCGGTCTGCGTACCCGGCCTGAACTGCTATTCCTGCCCCGCGGCCACAGGCGCCTGCCCTATCGGGTCGTTTCAGGCGATCGTGGGCTCGTCGAAGTTCAGCTTCTCGTACTACGTAACCGGGTTTTTGATCCTCATCGGCGTGTTGTTAGGGCGTTTCGTGTGCGGCTTTTTGTGCCCGTTCGGCTGGCTGCAAGAGCTGCTGAATAAAATCCCCGGCAAGAAGCTATCCACAAGGAGGCTCAAACCGCTTAAGTACCTGAAGTACGTCGTGCTGCTGCTCACCGTCGTCCTGCTGCCCGCGCTGCTCGTCAACGACGTCGGGATGGGCGACCCGTACTTCTGCAAGTACCTCTGCCCGCAGGGAGTGCTCGAAGGCGCGATTCCGCTTGCCATCGTCGATAGCGGCATACGCTCCGCATTGGGAGCGTTGTTCACCTGGAAGCTCGTCGTTCTGATCGCTGTGGTCGTCTTGAGCGTGCTCATCTATCGCCCATTTTGCAAATGGGTCTGCCCGCTCGGCGCTCTCTATGCGCTCATGAACAAGGTATCCCTGCTTGGAATAAAGGTTGACCAGCACCGATGCATCTCGTGCGGCACGTGCGCGAAGACGTGCAAGATGGATGTCAAGGTCACGGAGTCGCCCAATCACACCGAGTGCATCCGCTGCGGCAAGTGTATAAGGGCCTGCCCGACCGACGCCATCGGCTTCAGCTACGGCCTGAGCTTACCGGAAAAGCAACCGAATCAGCAATGCGAAGAGAACTGACGAATTGAGAAAACGACAAGCAAAGCAAACGATTGCAAATGGAGGAATGATTATGAAACTAACGAAAATTGCGGTAGTGCTGGTGGTCTCCCTTTTGGCGTTCAGCCTTGCAGCCTGTTCGGCTCCTAAGGATAGCGAGGCAACCTCGACAAGCGGCAACACCGATATCGCGACTTTGCTGGCAACGCAGCCGAAAAACGCCGAAGAGGCGACCGAGCTGCACCAAAAGCTCATGCAGAAGGAAAACGAGATCCTCTCCAGCAACTCGAAGCTGTGGGAAAAAGTGTTTCTGTCAGCCAACAAGGACATGCCGATGATCGAGGACGGCAAGAACTACGGCGACTTCCTCCTCGACACGATCGAGGGCGCCAAAGACCAGTTCTCGGCCGAGGAATTGAAGACGCTCAAGACCGGAGCGCAGCAGGTGAAGGAAATCGAGGACAAGCTCGCAGCCCTCGAGAAGGACTTCCCCGGATGCGGTAGCTCCCCGAGCTCGGGAGAGAGCGTCGACGCGTCGAGCGCCGGCATGCCGAATAGCGCAGGCGCCGCTACCAGTGCGGGCAAGTTCCCGAGTTTCCAGGGGAAAGACCTCGACGGCAACGAAGTGACCAGCGACAAGCTCTTCTCGGAGAGCAAGGTGACCGTGGTCAACTTCTGGTTCACTACCTGCAAGCCGTGCGTGGGCGAGCTGGGCGACTTGGAAGCGCTCAACAAGGAGCTTGCCAGCAAGGGCGGCCAGGTCGTGGGCGTGAATTCCTTCACGCTCGACGGTGACGCGGCCGCGATCTCCGAGGCAAAGGACATCCTCGCGAAGAAGGGCGTCACGTACAAGAACGTCTGGTTCGCATCGAGCAGCGAGGCCGGGAAGTTCACCTCCGAGCTGTTCTCGTACCCGACCACCTACGTCGTCGACAAGAACGGCAACATCGTGGGTGACCCGATTGTCGGCGCAATCACGACCCCCGAGCAGCAGAAAACGCTCAGCAAGCTCATCGACCAGGCAATCGCGAACAGCGAGGGATAAGCTCGAAAGCAAACGCTATGGAAAGGCCCCGGCATTGTGAACCACCAGGGCCTTCCCGCATCTTGCGAGGCATATGCGCCAATCTGTGAAATTCTTACGTATGGGTAAGAATTTCGTACAATTGAGAAAAACGTACTTATAGGTAAGAAATCCGCTAAAGCACCAGGTAGCGGCCGGTGATGCTTTCCGGGTTCGCAGCGATTTCCGCAGGCGTGCCGCACGCCACGATGCGCCCGCCGTCTTTCCCGCCATGAGGTCCCATGTCGATCACGTAGTCGGCGTTGGCGATGAAGTCGAGATCGTGCTCGACCACCACCACGGTAGCCCCCTGCTTCACAAGCCGTTCGAACACGCCGAGCAGCGTCTCCGCGTCGCGCGGGTGCAGGCCGATGGTCGGCTCATCGAACACGAACACGGCGTCTTCCTGCCCCCGGCCCATCTCGCTTGCAAGCTTCAGGCGCTGGGCCTCGCCGCCCGATAGCGCCGGCGTGGCCTCGCCGAGCGTGAGGTACCCTAACCCCAGGTCATGCAAGGTTTGCAGCTTCTCGTGCGCCTTCTTGATGTCGGTAACATGCGCAAGCGCCTCATCGACCGAGAGCGCGAGCAGCTCGGGCAGGCTGAGCGCCTGGCCACAGGGCGCGCCCTTCTCGGGTCGGCAAATACCCTCGGCCGCGGCGCTATAGCGCGAACCGCGGCAATCGGGACAGGCGATGTCGACGTCGGGCAAGAACTGCACGTCGAGCGAAATCTGCCCCGTGCCGTCGCACGTGGCGCAACGCAGGCTTCCCGTGTTGTACGAGAAGTCGCCCGCCTTAAGACCCGCCGCCTTCGCCCCCTCGGTGCGCGCATAGGCGCGGCGCAAGTCGTCGAGCGCACCGCAATACGTCGCCACGGTCGATCGGACGTTAATCCCGATAGGGGTCGCGTCGATCAGATTCGCGCGCTTGATGCCGTCTGCGGCAAGCGTCGTCACATGCTCGGGAAGCTTCTCGCCAGCCGCTGCTTGCGCGAGCGCGGGAATGAGCGTCTCCAGCACGAGCGTCGTCTTCCCCGAACCAGACACGCCCGTCACGGCAATGAGGCGGCCTCGCGGGATATCGACAGAGAACGGCTTCACCGTATGCAACCCGCTCGATTCGAGGTGGATTCGCCCCAAGTCGAACATTTTCCCAGCTTGCGCCTGCGAGCGAGCCGTCACGCGCTTCGCGTCAGAAAGGAAGGGGCCTATGATCGAGGCATCGTTGTGGGCGACCTCGTCAACCGAGCCTTGAGAAACCACCGTGCCGCCGCCCGCACCCGCGGCAGGGCCCATTTCCACCAGATAGTCGGCGGCGCGCAGGATACGCGTGTCATGGTCGACCATCACCACGGAATTGCCGTCAGCGATCAAGTCGCGCATCACGCCCAGAAGGCCGTCGATATTGGCGGGATGCAAGCCGATGGAGGGCTCATCCATCACGTAGAGCACGCCGGTGGTTCGGTTCCTCACCGAACGCGCGAGCTGCACGCGCTGGCGTTCCCCCGTGGAAAGCGTGGAGCCCGCACGGTCGAGCGAGAGATACCCCAGTCCCAGCTCCAGCAGGCGCCGAGCGGTGCCCGCAAACGAGTCGCAGATGGATCTCGCCATGGGACGCATCTCCTCAGGAAGACTCCCTGGCACGCCTTCCACCCATGAGACCGCCTCGTCAAGCGTCATTTCCGTCGCCTGCGCCAGGTTTATGCCGCGCACAAGCGGCCCGCGCGCGGCATCCGAGAGACGCGTGCCACCGCAATCGGGACAGGGCCCCTCGGTCAAGTACTTCGCGACGCGGCGCAACCCCTTCTCGTCCTTCGCCTTCGCAAGCGAGTTTTCCACGGTGCGCACGGCGTTGTAATAGGTGAAGTCGAGCTCGGCGAAATTCTCGCCCTTCTTCGCCTTGTACAGGATGTGCCGCTTCTCGGCCGTGCCGTTGAACACGATGTCGCGCTCGGCGGGCGAAAGCTCGCGAAACGGCACGTCCGTGCGCACGCCCATGGCGCCGCACACCTGCTTCATGAGGTCCCACATTAGCGAGCCCCACACCACCACGGCGCCCTCGTCGATGGTTTTGCTCTCGTCGGGCACGAGTGCAGCGCGGTTCACGGTGCGCGCGATACCGGTGCCCCCGCAGGTGGGGCAAGCGCCCTCGCTGTTGAAGGCGAGCTGCTCGGCGCCGGGGCCGAAGAACTCGCCACCGCAGTGGGGGCACGAAATCGCCAGTTCAGCAGCTACATTCAGGCTTGGCGGCACATGCTTTCCGCAATGCGGGCACACATGGCTGCCGACGCGCGAGAAGAGGAGTCGCAGGCTGTTCAAAAGCTCGCTCGAGGTGCCGAACGTGGAACGCACGCCAGGCACCGCCGGGCGCTGGTGCAGCGCGAGGGCGGCGGGAACGTAGCGCACGTCGTCGACCGAGGCCTTGCCCGCCTGAGCGATGCGCCGACGCGTGTAAGTGGAAAGCGCCTCCAGATAACGGCGCGACCCTTCGGCATAGAGCACGCCAAGCGCAAGCGAGCTTTTGCCCGAACCCGACACGCCCGCGATGCCCACAAGCTTGCCGAGCGGGATGTCCACGTTCACGTTCTTCAAATTGTGCACGCGCGCGCCGCGCACCTCGATATGGTCGATATTCTGCATAATTTCCTTAATCTAGCGTTGTACCAGCAAGAAGGGGCGCACCCAATGCGGCTACCCGTATCCGCTCGCAGCTTCATGCCGATCGCCGATGCCCGCTTGCGGCTTTAAAACAACAGCCAGCACCTGCTCGCTGGCAGATTCCTACGAATGGCCCAGGTCGTAGAGCTTCCTGATATCCTTCGGCAACCCGTCGGGAATCATTTCCCAAAGGCGCTCTTCCCCGCCGTCTTTTTGAGCCGTCTCGTAGTACCAGCACTTGAACTTCACCATGGCGAGCGCCTTCTGCATGCGCTCGATCTCCTCCTCGGCCTGGACCTTGCGCGCCTCGAACAGCTCCTTTCGCGCAGCGTACGTCGACGGTCCCTCCTGCACCATGTCGACGAAACGCTTGATGTCCCTGATTTCGAGCCCCGTCTTCTTCAGGCAGTCAATGATGCGGAGCAGTTCAATTTCGCCTTCACCGAAGCGGCGCGTACTGCCCGATCGCTCCAAGTTGGGGAATAATCCCTCTTTGTCATAGTAGCGCAGCGTCGACACGGGGATGCCAAACATTTCCGAAACCTGCCCGATTGAATACATGGTAAATTCCCTCCAAAGTATCTTGACTTGAAGTTAGGTTTAAGTATTAGAGTGCCAACATCATACCAAATGCAACCCGAGAAGCGAAAGGGAAACCATGCTCGGCAACTTCACCTACCACAACCCCACCAAGCTCATCTTCGGCAAGGACGCTCTGACCTCGCTTGCAGCGGAACTCACCCCCTACAACACCATTCAGCTCGTCTATGGAGGCGGCTCTATCAGGAGATTCGGTATTTACGACCAAGTCGTCGAAGCGCTACGCGCAGCAGGTAAAACCATCGTCGAAGACAGCGGCGTCATGCCGAACCCCACCATCGAGAAGCTTCGCGAGGGCGCACAAATCGCCCGCGACAACGACATCGATTTCATCCTTGCCGTGGGCGGCGGCTCGTGCGTGGACTACGCGAAAGCAGTTGCGGTCTCTAAGGACCTGCCCGCAGGCGAAGACCCCTGGGACGTATACTTCGACCGATTCGAAGAGCCCGCGGCGGATAGAGAGGTCGTGCCCGTGGGATCGGTTCTCACTATGGTGGGCACTGGCTCTGAGATGAATCGCGGCTCGGTCATCACCAACCGAGAGCTCGGCAGGAAAATCGGCCACGTCTTCACCGACGAACGCGTCTCACCACGCTTTGCCGTGCTGAACCCCGAGTTCACCTACACGGTGCCGCGCTATCAGATGGTCGCAGGCATCTTCGACATCATGAACCACATTACCGAGCAATACTTCAGCGACACCGACGACAACACGAGCGATTATCTGGCCGAGGGTCTCATGCGCAGCCTCGTTACCGCAAGCCGCGCCGCCGTGGCCAATCCGACGGACTACGAGGCGCGCTCGAACATCATGTGGACGGCGACCTGGGCGCTCAACACCCTTGTGGGCTGCGGCAAAACGCAGGACTGGGAGGTTCACATGATCGGCCAGGCCGTAGGCGCCGCCACTGACGCCACGCACGGCATGACGCTCTCCGCCGTAGCGCTTCCCTATTACCGCCTGATCATGCCGTATGGCCTGGAGAAATTCGCGCGCTTTGCCACGAATGTGTGGAGCATCGACACCGCAGGCAAAACCAACGAGGAGCTCGCAGCGGCCGGCCTTAACGCCATGGAGAACTGGATGCGCGAAATCGGCTGCGTGATGAGCATCCGTGAGCTGGGCGCTGACGAGTCGAGCCTCGACGCCATCGCCGACGCGACCCTCACAATGACGGGCGGCTACCGCACGCTCACCCGCGTCGAAGTCCTCGACGTTCTGAGCAAGAGCCTCGCAGCAAAGTAGCGGCTGGTCCAAAGCGTAATCGCGAATGGCGCTGTCGTTCACCCCTAACCGTCACTCGACATGTGTAAAGAAAACAGGAAGGAAGTCCACAATGGCTATCAAACAAACCGCAGGACACGATGCGCTCGGCGACTTCGCGCCCGAGTTCGCTCATCTCAACGACGACATTCTCTTCGGAGAAGTGTGGAGCCGCGAGGACAAGCTACCGCTCAAGCTGCGCAGCATCGTCACCGTAAGCGCCCTCGTCGGGAAAGGCATCGTCGACAGCTCGCTGAAATATCACCTGGCCAGCGCCAAGAAGAACGGCGTCACGCAAGAAGAGATGGCCGAGATTCTCACCCATATCGCCTTCTACGCCGGCTGGCCCAATGCGTGGGCGGCATTCAACATGGCGAAGGAAGTTTATGTGGAAGACGGGACGGATGGCACGATCGGCGAGGGCAGCGCGGGCGACACCGCGGGCAGCGGCAGCCCCGAATCACACGGCGGCTTCTTCGGCCTGGGCAAGCCCAACGACGCCTTCGCACAGTACTTCATCGGCCAAAGCTATCTCAACGCGCTCACCGGGCCCGATGACTACCTAGCAATTTTCAACGTGACCTTCGAGCCGGGCTGTCGTAACAATTGGCATATCCACCATGCGAGCAAAGGCGGCGGACAAGTGCTCGTCTGTGTGGATGGCGAAGGCTGGTACCAAGAAGAGGGCAAGCCCGCCGAGCGCCTGCGCCCCGGCGACGTGGTGGAGATTCCCGCGAACGTCAAGCATTGGCATGGCGCCGCTTCCGATAGCTGGTTCAGCCACCTCGCCTTCGAGTACCCCGGCGAGGACGCGAGCAACGAATGGCTCGAACCTGTGGACGACGGCGCTTACAACGCGCTTTCCTAATGAACTGCGCCCGCCGCCCGTTTTCCAGTTACCCAGCCTAGGCCTTCACAAGCGTGACCGCGATGGTGTTCAAGAACTCGAGCGCGCCCGCCTCAACGGCCGCACGGTCGCCTTGAGCGTACTCGTTATCGCAGGAAATCCAGTCAGCCCATGCCTCGGACGTGCACGCCATCTGGCGCATATCCTCGATAACCACACCGCTCGTTTGGCCAATCATGTCTCGCCACCAGGCCAAATCGTGCATGTATTCAAGCTGCTCTGCGTCCCAGGATGCGAGCAGACATGCCGGCAGCGCGTCATGGCAGTCACGCACCATGCCGGGGATGGAAAGGTAAATCCTTCCGCCAGACTTCACATACGGAAGAAGCCTCTCCCCCAGATACTGAGGATCACGCCCGAAATAGTTATACGAATCGATGCTCACCACGGCGTCGAAGAACTCCGGCTCGAAAGGCAGGCCTTCCGCGGCGTTGGCCTTGACGGGATGGATCCGCTCGTCCGGCACGCCCATCTCTCGAAAGAACGCGCGATTCTCATCGGGGTCGCTCCACAGGCCGGCGGGCAGCGACAACGAAGTCCCCCGACGCCTTCGCACAGAAACGGGGCCCGGGACTATAATCGGAGCATTGGCAAGTTCGACCCTTCGGAGACCCATCGTGCAACTTTCGCTTGCGGATAGCACAAGCAAGAATACAGCTAGGGCCCAACCGAGCAATCGCGGCGTCGGGAACGGAATTATCCTGCGATAATGGAATCATCAGCCCGTTCAAGAGACGCCATCACCAGAAGAATGCTCAGATGAAGAAGGAGACGAGATGCTGTTATCGCTTGCTCCCATGGAGGGAATCACCGGATATGCGTTTCGCCGCGTACACGCGGAAGTCTTCGGCGCGCTTGACCGCTACTACACGCCGTTCATCTCGCCGCTCCCTAAGGTGGGAGCGCCATTCAGCAAGCGCAACAGCCGCGAGCTCGACCCCGCCAACAACCAGGGGCTCGATGTCGTACCCCAGCTTTTGACCAACGACGCCGACAGGTTCGTGTGGACGACGCAGCTTCTCGCCGACATGGGCTACAAGGAGGTGAACCTTAATCTCGGCTGCCCCTCGGGGACGGTCGTCGCCAAGGAGAAGGGCTCTGGCCTTTTGCGCAACTTACCAAGACTCGAAGCTTTTCTTGCCGACGTGTGCGAGCGGTCACCTTTGCCAGTCTCGGTCAAGACGCGCGTCGGAATCGCGAAGGACGACGAATACGACGAGCTCATCAAGCTGTTTTGCCGCTGCGACATCTTCGAGCTCATCGTCCACCCCCGCGTGCAGAAGAATTTCTACAGCGGCAGCCCGCGCCGGGAGCTTTACGGCATGACACTCGAGCGCGCGCCGTTTCCCGTGGCTTATAACGGGGACATCTTCACGCGAGGCGACTACGATGCGCTGCTCGCAGCTTTCCCGCAGACGCGCCATGTCATGCTCGGCCGAGGCTTGCTGGCCAACCCGGCACTCGCACGCGAGATTCGCGGCGGCACAGGTTTGACGCGCGAGGAACTCAAGCTCTTCCACGACAAGCTTTACGAGTCCTACACCAATGACATGGGCGGCAACGCAGTGTTCCGCATGAAGGAGTGGTGGGGCTATGCCAAGTGCGCATTCGCCGACCCAAGCTCGGTCCACCGCGCCATAAGAAAGCTCCGCCGCGCCGACGAGTATGAAACCGCTGCACGCCAGGTCTTTTCCGTCGAGAAGCTCGCAGACTCGCCGCGATTCAGCTGACACCGAGCGGCAATCGGCAGCAAGCCAAACAGAAGCTGAACCCGGACTAGCGCATATGCCGCCGCACACGGCACCTCGGGACCAAGCCGTTATTCTCGCGGCAATGGCTTCGCGCCCCTCTAGAGAAGGCGGCTGACCTTGTCGGCGGCATCCTTTCGCGCGGCAAGCCAGAACGACACGTTGACCTCGGGGTCCGTTATGGGAATGCTGACGCGGTTCTCGCCAGGGTCGCGATATTGGCGCTCGATACTCACGTCGGTGGCGAAGCACGGCAGCGTTGACGTGCGGATGAGCTCGGCAAGCGAGAACTCGTCATCTTGGACGAGAAAGCGAGATGCCGGAAGGCGCTTTCGTACAACATCATTCCAAAATCCCAGGTCAGTGCCAAGTAGAAAGTTGAAGCCGTTCATCTCTTCCAACGTTACATGGTCGCGTCCGGCGAGCACATGGTCGCGCGGCACGCACAGGAGCAGATGCTCATCGAGCACGTGCGAGCAAACGAGCTCTTCTTCCTTGGGGCGGTACGGCAGCACCGCCGCATCGCATTCCCCCGCCATCAGCGCCTCACGCGTCTGCTCCAAATCCGCCACGCGCGTGGTAAGCGCCATGCCCGGATATCGCTGCGACGCGCGCGGAACGAGCACCCAAAGCGGGGCCGGCGCGCATGAAAACAAATCGATCGTTCGCAAACTGCGGTCATACGCGCGCACCTCGGCGATGGACGCATCAATCTCCTGCAAGATGCGCCGAGCGCCCGCAACGGCAAGCCGACCAGCATCGTTGAGCTCGACTTTGTTCTTCCCATGCACGAACAGCTCGACGCCGTAGCAGCGCTCGATGCGCTTCATGGCGCGGGTTACCGTCGGCGTTGAGACGTAGAAGCGGCGCGCAACCTCCGAGAACGACTCCAGCTCCCCCACTGCCACCAATTGCTTGAGTTCCGTGATATTCACGAGATACGCCTTTCATAATTCGTTAAGCAGCTTGCAAGTTATCTGTACTGCGTGCCAGTTTAGCGCACCTATAGTTGAACTTGCACGACATCAGTGCATTTCATTTAGAGAAAGGAAACCAGCTATATGAAGTCAATACCCTAAACGAAGTTTTCGAAGTT
>ERZ1034876.649-NODE-649-length-18282-cov-6.957371_pt1 | contig 18282 bp, 12 predicted proteins | sample MGYA00520698_ERZ1034876 | MGnify/ENA primary metagenome ERZ1034876 (study PRJEB33766, sample SAMN09781723) | gut metagenome | biome: gut microbiome | host: Homo sapiens | place: Madagascar | study: EMG produced TPA metagenomics assembly of the PRJNA485056 data set...
GCCGATGGCGACCTCGACTCGCTCGGCATTCGCTGGCGCAGCGTCAACCGTCCCGACTTTACGACGGCGTCGCGCGAGTGCGCCCGTCGCCTATGCCCGTTTTTCCCCGATAAATGTCTGGTCCACGGCGCCCGCCGTCGCGCGGCGCACGCCGATGTGGTGGTCACCAACCATTCCCTGCTGTTCCGCAATGTTGCGGCCGAGGGCAGAATCTTGCCCCCGATTCGTCACTGGGTGATCGATGAGGCCCACTCCATCGAGCGCGAGGCACGCCGTCAATGGGCGCGCGTGGTGTCGGCGGATGAATCGCGCGTTCTGTTTGAGCGCCTGGGTGGCTCGAGCGCCGGTGCGCTGAGCCAGGTTTCCCGCGATTTGGCAACCTCGGAGGGCTCTACGCTCTACCTGGGTCTTACCGCCAAGGCGACGTCGACGGTTGTGCGTGCGAGCATGGCGATTGCCGATGTGTTTGACGGCGTTCGCGAGCTTGGCCGCCGTGCCCGCGGTGGCTATGACAATGCGAACCTATGGATTGGCCCCGAGCTGCGCGAATCTGACGACTGGCATGATTTCTTACAGTCGGCCTACACTGCCATCGACGCATTGGAACAAGCTGACAAGAGCGTCGACGCACTGGTACAGGCCGTTGCCGCCGACAAGCCCGAGGTCGTTGTCGACCTGGGTGATATCTCGCGCCGCCTGCACGAGCTGGCCGAGAACCTCAAGCTCATCATTGACGGTACCGACGAACACTATGTGTATTCGCTGCAAGTCAATCGCCGCCTGCGCGCCGGCGGCGAGTCGATGACCGCGGAGCGCATCGATATTGGCGAGGCCTTGGCAACCGAGTGGCTGCCCGAGGTTCACACGGCTATCTTTGCCTCGGCGACCATGACGGTGTCCAAAAGCTTTGAACACTTTAACCATGCGGTCGGCCTCGATCGCATCGGTGCTTCAACATCCTCATCGCTGCACTTGGACTCGAGCTACGACTTCGATTCGAACATGGCTGTAGTCGTTGCGGGCGATATCCCCGATCCGCGCGATCGTGAGAGCTATCTTACGGCGCTCGAGCGCGTGCTGGTCGACGCTCATCTTGCCATGGGCGGCTCGGTGCTCACGCTGTTCACCAACAGGCGTGACATGGAGGAGCTGTACGATCGCGTCGAGCCCAAGATGGCTCGTGCGGGCCTGGAACTCAACTGCCAGCAGCGCAACTCGTCTCCTCGCCGCCTGCGCGATCGCTTTATCAACGAACCGACCTCGTCGCTCTTTGCGCTTAAGGCCTTTTGGGAAGGGTTTGACGCCAGCGGCGAGACGCTGCGCTGCGTCATCATCCCCAAGCTGCCGTTCTCGAGCCCCACAGACCCGCTCTCATGCGAGCGCAATCTGCGCGAAGACCGCGCTTGGGCGCGCTATTCGCTGCCCGAGGCCGTGCTCGAGGTCAAGCAGGCAGCCGGTCGCCTCATTCGCTCATCGACCGATTGCGGCGTACTCATCTTGGCCGACCCGCGCCTGGTGACGAAGGGTTACGGCAAGAAATTCTTAACGTCACTGCCCACGAGTTCCTACCAGCGCATCGAATCGGCACAAATCGGGCACTATCTACAGCTGTGGCGTGCACGCCACGAGCGGCGCCGCTAAAGCGGACAGACGAGTGATTTTGCCATATCGCACAGACGCCCTGACAGGGCGGGGTCATCCAAGATGCGGATGGCCCCGCCCGCTGCGATTACCTGGCTTAACAGCCAGCGCTCGGAGCCGTAGCGTACATTCACTGTTGAGCTGTCCGCCCCATTGGGTTCAATCGACATGATGCCGGGCCAGTCTAGGCGCTCTGCCAAGGCGCGCGGCATGAGAAGCTTCGCGCTCTGCTCCGCCTGGGCGAGGGACTCGTGGAGGGTCGCGGGCTCCGGTGCGTGGCGCACGACGGAGTCGTCGGTCAAGACCAGGCCCTCGATTTTATCCATACGATAGGTACGCTGTTCGTCGACCGCGACATCCCAGGCAATCAGATACGTTTGGTCGCCGTTTGCTGTGATGCGCAAGGGGTCGACCAAACGCTCGCGCGCCTGCGTGTCATCCATCGAGCGATACGAGATGCGGCAGCGAACGCCGTCCCGAATGGCGCAGCTCAGCTGCTGCCAGTGCGATCCGTGGGCGACGGTGTCAAAGACGCGCTGGTTGTATCCGAGCTCTTTGGGAAGAAGGGCGCGCCGTATTCGAGCCGCCGCTTGGGGTTCGATCCCCAATGATTCAAGTTCATGGTTGAGCACAGCGCCCTCGGCGGCACTCAGGCGCAGCGGTAGCACGCGTCCCGCATCACCGGTTAGGACCACGCACTCGCCGCAGCGTTCGCAGATAATACGTGCGCCCGATTCTCGGTCCGCAAGTGTTGAGACGATCTCGAGAATCTCGTCGAGCGATGCCCCCGTGATATCAAAGCGGCTGCAAAGCTCGTCTCGTGTCATGCCGTTCTCGCCGGCAGCGTAGAGGGCCTCCATGATGTCGATGGCGCGCGAGAGTCTTTGCTCGCTGGTGAGTTTACGCACGGGCATGCTCGTGCACCGTCCTTTCGATGAGGTGATTCCACGCCCGCTTGAGAGAATCGGGGGCGACGGGCCTCATGCCATCCATGGCATGGGCCATACAAAACGAGGCTGCGGCTTCAAAGTCGCGCACGTCAACGGCCCAGGTCCAACCTGCTTCGGTGCGCATGAGTTCGCCTCGTCCGCGTGTGAGACCGCTGATCATATCGGCCTGCGCTTCACGCGCGAACGAGAACGTAGCCGCAACGGGTGGGCGGTCGGCAAAATCGAACTCAAAGAATAAGTAATCGTTGAGGTTGAAATCCGCAGGAATGGCGTAGGTTTTCGAAGGTCTCCAGGCGCGAATGATGCGGTCGCAGCGGAATGTTCTGATATTGTCGGTGGCATTGTCGAGGCCGCAGAAGTATGCCGTACCCTCGCGCTCGAACATGCCGTAGACGCAAACGGTCCGCTCGCGTTGTTCGCCGCGTCCGTTTTGGTACAAAAAGCGCAGCGCGCAACGCTCGGCAAAGGCGCTCCATACCGCATCGACGGCGGGAGAGCGGCGGATCGGTGCCTCTCCTGTCGTCGACATGCCGGTGAGGTAGGCAATCTTGGAGCGAATGTCGGCAAGCGGCGCGGCAAAGGCGGATGAGCCTGCCGCGAGTGTCTGGTCGATGGCGTTGAGTAGGATGTCGGCATCGTCTGCGGTGATGAGACCACCCGCGGCAAACGTGTGCTCGCGGTCGATCGTCCACGCACTCTCCTCGGTTTCCTGCGCTCCGGCAGCACGAACCTCCCTGATAACGATGCCGCGTTCGAGCAGCTTGTCGCGATCGCGGCGGAACTTGCGCTTGTCTGAGTCGATATTGCCCGAGCCGTATCCCAAATCGGAATCCAGGACGATTTGCTCGGTCGTCAGCGGTTCGGGAGAACTGTTGAGTACAAAGAAAAGGTTGAGGATGCGCTGAGCCGTTTTATCGAAACCGGGCTCGGGCGCCCCCTTTTTAATTGTCGCGGTCGTGTCGCTTGCCGTCATAGAATCCTCGCATGAGAAGGTCGTTTGATGCCATGATTTTAGTCCGATATGGAGATTAGGCTATATCCTTGTCCGCTCGCGGCGTTAAGATGGCCCGAAATCGGTCGTTTGCGCTCGCTCGGGGTATACTTTCGACTATATACGGTTCTAATGTGCATGCATTGGGCCTATTTGTCGGATTATGGATGTGGAGCGCACATGGCGAACACCCAGAACTATATTAACCATCTGCTGCAGAACACCGGCATTACGCCGGCGTGCAGTGAAGAAGAGCGCCTGGCCGCCGAGGATATCGCTCAGATTTTCCGCAACCACGGCTTTGACCCCGAGGTGCAGGAATTTAATGCTCCCGCGCCCAGCAGGCTGGCGTTTGCCGTTACCGGTATTCTGGCGTTTGCCGGCGCCCTGCTGATGGGCATCGGCGGCGGTATCGGCTTGGTCGGCACCTTGCTGGCCATTGTCGGTGCCGTGCTCTATGTGCTCGAGCGCACGGGACATCCCGTGGTTTCGCGCCTGGGAAAGACCGGTGTGAGTCAAAATGTCATCGCCTATCACAAGGCCTCGGGCCCGCTTGCGTCTCCGCGCAACCGCCCAGTCGTCGTGGTGGCGCACTATGATTCCCCTCGTGCCGAGCTCCTTGCTCGCGAGCCCTACGCTCCGTATCGCGCGCTTATCGCCAAGCTCCTGCCTGTCGCCACGATCGCACCCGCGGCTGTTGCCATCCTGCGTATCCTGCCGCTTCCCGGCGTGCTCAAGGTGCTGCTGTGGGTTGTCGCGATTCTGGCCTCCCTTGTGGCACTGGCCAACGCCGCCAATATCATCTCCAACCGTTTTGTGCTTCCCTACACGTCTGGCGCGGTGTGCAACAAGTCCTCTGTTGCCGCCATGCTCGGTGTCATGGACAACGTTGCCCCCTATCAGGGCGAAAACGAGTTCCCCGACGACATTCCATTCGATACCTATTTTGGCGAGCAGAAGCGTCGCGCCGAGGAGATGGCGCGCGCGGCGGCCGAGTATGCCGCGGCCCAGCAGCAAAACGACTACGGCAACACCATTGAATATGAGGAACCTTCCTACGACGAGGACGAGTTTGGCCAGCCGGTGGCGCCTGTCGATGTGCCCGAGCAGGAAGAGGCTTTTGATGGACAGATTGATGGTTTTGAGGGTGCCTCTGCCGACGAGACGCTGATTGGCGTTATCGCGCCCGAGGCTCAAGACCAGACTGCCCAGGCCGAAGTGTCCACCGAGGAAAAGTCCACCGCCGAGCCGGCGGAGGAGCCCGCGGTGGTCGAAGTCGCCGAGCCCGAGCCCAAACTCTATCGCAATGCCGCCGGCAATATCCGCTTTGGTTCGGATGCCATCCGTGCGCTCGGCATGCTTCCCGAGTCCTGCACGCTTGATTACGAAGAGGGCGAGGAGCCGACGTTTGAGCCGGAGCCTGCTCCCGTTGCACAGGAGTCTGCGCCCGCAGCCAATACGGCTGTTGCTCCCGCTGAGCCGGTCGCTGCCCCTGTTGCTGCCGCGGAGTCTGACGTAAAGCCCGCGCCCGATTCTGCAGCTGGTCTTGATATTCTGGCGCCTGCCGCTCCGGCACAGGTTGAAGACGAGACCGCCGATGAAGACTATGACGAGTATCCGCAGCGCGTGTCCTATGAGAGCGACACCGATTTCTCGGCCGAGATTCCCTCGACAACGCCCCATGCCGATATCGCTTCCGCGTTCTCCTCGATTGGTGCCAGCGCTTCTAGCTTCTTTAAGGGTGCCTTTGCGAAGGGAAAGAAGTTCGTCGACGACTTTGAGGAAAAGCGCGCCGCTGCCCGCGAGGCCGCCGAGCGGGAGGCCATCGCCCAGCAGCAGGCCGCCGAGGCCGAGCGTGAGCGTGCGGCACAGGAGTTCGAGCAGAGCGAGGCCGAGCAGTCGGAGCCTGTCGATGTCGCCGACGCCACGACGTCCTTTGAGGCTCCGCAGCCGACGTCCGCTGACGTTGCCGAGGCTACGACGTCCTTTGGTGCGCAGCAGCCGGTTGATAGCACCATGTCATTTGATGCCACGATGACGTTTGAGAAGCAGGGCACCGCAATTGCCGAGCCCCTTCCCATCTCCGATGATGCCCAAGACGCCGCCGATGATTCGGTTATCGACGAGGTCGATTCCGTTGTGGCCAGCGCGCCCGAGCAGGTCGAGTCCCCTGCGATGGAGCAGGAGTCCCCTGCGGTTGACGAGGCTCCCAAGACGGATGTGTCCAGGCCTTATTCTACGCAGATCTTTACCATGCCCGCGCCGAGCGACCCCGGCGCCACGGTGGCCAATGTCGCTCCCACGCAGGACGAGACGGTTGACTCCCTCATGGCGCAGATTTCGTCTCAGGTGCCTCCGCGCCAGCAAATGAATATTCCCGATCCGACCTCCGTGCCTGCGCCCTCTTCGTCGCCGCTGGCCTCGGTCCCCGATCCGTCGCTGCCTTCGATGCAACAGGCCAACGTGGCATCCCGCACGTCGCTATTCGATCTTCCCGATCCTTCGGCACAGACAAATGATCCCTTTGCGACGGCGCAGGGCCCCGAGCCCACATCGGCACCGGTCGCGACCCCCATGCCCATTTCCTCGGGCGCACAGCCGCTCGAGACCATCTCGGCTCCTGCTTCGACGGGCGCCAAGCCGCAGAAGCGTGGCCTGGGCGGCTTGTTCGGTCGCAAAAAGAAGAGCGAGCAGGACAGCATGAGCGACTGGCTGGGCGTCGAGGACGATTACGATGCCAAGAAGTCTGGCCGCGGCATTGGCTCGTGGGATAACTTCGAGGATGACGACGACGGTTGGAAGGGCGGCGCCACCTCCTCCGATGGTGCTTCTGCCGAGGATATGCTCTCGGCCGTTGCCTCCATGGGTGACGATGAGCTGCTCGGCCACGATATCTGGTTCGTCGCAACGGGCGCGTCCGATTGCGACGGCGCCGGCATGAGGGCGTTTTTGGCCTCGCATCGTGACAAGCTCCGCGGTGTGTTCTTCATCAACCTTGAGTCTATCGGTGCCGGCAGGCTTTCGGTGGTAACGGTCGAGGGCGAGCAGCAGCTCTTTAAGGGCGATCGCCGCATCATGAATCTTGTCAGCAAGGTGTGTAAGTCGTTCCACGTCGATTGCGGTGCGTTCGAGATGCCCTATGCAAAAACCGATGCATCCGCAGCGCTCGAGGCAAGCCGTCGCGCCCTTACGATCGCCGGTGTGGACGGCCCGCGCCTTGCCTGCGCTCGCACCGAGGATGACCTGCCGTACAACGTCAATCCGACCAATATCGCTACGGTGTCCGAGGTCGTGACCGAGGTCATTCGTCGTTCGTAGACAGATCCGCTAAGGAGTCAGCGTGTTTTCGTACATCAAGCGCCATTGGCCCATCTATCTGATCTTGACCCTGATCGCAATCGCATTGGGCTTTGGGGCCGCGTATGTCGTTGGCGTTAAGGGCTCGACGCCCGAGACAACAATGAACGAAGAGGTGGAGCAAGAGCAAAGTTTGGGTGCCGACGGTATTTCCGAGTCCGATCAGGCAGCCATCGATGGCGGTTCGTCATCTGCTGAATAGCCGATTCATCGTTTATGCGTAAGGCGGGCGAGCCGGGAGACTGGCTCGCCCGCTTTTATTTATCGTGCTAGCGCTTCCTTGTGGCTGACCTAAAGCGAGCGAACCATATGGCTGCAGTGCCCGAGGTCAGGAGTGCGGTGATGCATGCGGCGACGGCAACAGATCCCGTTGCCGGCAGGTTCTGAGGCAGGGCGCATCGTTGGATGACACGGTCCTCGTCATGCGCCTCGAGTTTATCGCCACCGCCGTTGCGGCAAAGATCGACGCGCGCACTGTTGGCAAGTGCGGTTTGGGGCGTATAGGACGACGTTGCCTGCATATGCACGACTGCGCCTCGGGCATCCGAGTTAAGGGTCGCCTTGGCATCGTCAAGATCGTCGTGTTCGTCTTTAAGGTCATCCCGGGTCCAAGAGCCCGCCTCGCTTCTGGTTGTAAAGTCGGCGGCTACCGCACCGTATTCAAAACGGATGCCCGTGATGACGGCGTTGTCTGCAAGATCAATCTCTTTCGTATCGAGCGTGACGGACTTGTCCGTCGGGATATCTGCTTTCCATAGGTGCCACCCGTCGTAATCGACGAGACGCACATCGTCGCCCAGCAGCTTTGTAACCTCTTCCGTTTCGAGCCAGGGATTGCGATGCCCGTCGTCAAGCGTTGCATTGACCTGCTTTTCCGTATCGCTTGTTCCTGCCGGTGACGTTCGATACCACACGTTGCACAGCCCGTTTAGATCACCGACCGCAATAGGGGTTTCAACGGCAACAAGTTTCGCTGCGCCATCTTTGGCGCACTCAAGGTCGTCGGTGATGGTCAACTCGTCGACCCAGGTGCTCGACTCATTTTTGGCGTCGATGGTATAGGAGAAGGCGCCTTGCGTATTGGCCCGTGCTTTGGCTCGGTTTTTTCCGTCGCCGTTGGCAACGAGTTTGCTTGTGACTGGCTGTGCAATCTCTTGGCGCTTATCGACGCTTCCCCTGATCTCGATGGGGGTATCCTTCATGGCTATGGTTTGAACTTCTCCCGTGGCCTTTACTTCAAACGTTATCTCTTCGGCAAGGTCGTAGGTACGCGGAGACATCGTTTCGCGCAGGGTGTAGGTGCCGGGTGTAAGGTGCTCAATGTGGTGCGGTTTGCCGGATGAAGTCCAAGAATCGATTTCGTTGCCATTGGAGTCGCAGAGGACAAGCTCGGCGCCTGTCACTTCCTGGCCTCCGCACGCGTCGACTTTGGAGACATCGATCTTGGTGTAGTCGTTGGAAACGTCAAGGTGCATTTCGATCACGGGCGTTTGCTGGTCAGCGTACGACAACTTCACAGTATGTGGGGTTGGGTTGAGTAGATAGCCTTCGGGCGCTTGTGTCTCGACGACCTCGTAGGTGGCGGTACCGCATCCCAGCGAAAGATGATCGACTCGCGCATGCCCCCGTTCGTCGGTTGTAACGGTGGCGACGGTTTCGCCATCCAGCGCGACGATGCTGTCGTCGGCTCGCACGATGTCACCACCAGCGCGGATGTCAAACGTGGCTCCAGCGAGGGTACTCTCATCTACAGCATCCGTCTTAATGATTTCGATGCTTCCGGTTGCGACGTCGTCATAGAACGAGGCGACGGCGACCGGTGTCAGATTCCTGTCGGCGGGAATCGTTATCTCCAGGTCTTCTCCGCGCAGATACGGTTCCTTGGCCGATGCCTCGTGCACGTAGTATGTTCCGGGATTAAGTGATTCGGGCAGCGTGACGGCGCCGGTTGCATCGGTTGTGAAGGTATTCATTACATTGTGGGCCGGATACCAACATGTTTGCGAAACGGGCTCGTGGTGGCTATCGAGCAGCTGGAACGTAAAGCCGGCAAGTGGTACGGTGCCGCCGGTCTGGGCATCGCGCTTTACGATTTGAAGGTGTGTCGATAGGGCGTGGTTGTCAATGATGTACTGAAGCTCGGCGCCGTCTGTGGTCTGCTCCGCCGTGATGGTCCATTCCCCTGCTTGCTTAAAACCTTCAGGGACCGTTTCTGCAACCTCGCGAACGGTGTAGCCCGCGCGGTCGTAGGGAATGGCACCGTGAGCGCCGGCGGGTCGCTTGCCTGCGCCAAACCATGCTTCGGGCTGGTCTTTGGTGGAGGCAAAGCCGTAAACGTTTGTGGTTAACGTGCCGACGACTTGTTGGGAGCTATTGCTGACAACTTCAAAGACGACGCCTCCCGCCGGCTGCTCAAGGCCGGACTCATCGTTATCGCCATGGTCCTTAAACTTCGAGATTTCGAGGTCAAAGGCGATGGGGGTGTTGGGAATACGGCTTTCGAGCTCAACGATGCCCGTATCTCCGAGCTGTTCGGCACCGACGGTGTAGCTCCAACAGTCGTTTGAAATCAGGTAGCCCTCGGGTGCTTTCGACTCGTAGATGGTAAAGGTGCCCAGAGGAACGTCGTTGAGGATCGCCCGTCCGTTTTCGTCGGTCGTAAGGGTGCGAGTCCAGCCGGGAGTGGATTGCGAGACGCAGGTGAATTCAGCGTCCGCAAGCGACGCCCCAACTTGGGCGCCGGCATCCGTGGCAGCATCGATTTTTGCAATACGCAAGGTGATGGTGCCGGGCTGCTCATTGACGGTGACATGTTCGCCGCTGTTTTGTGTGGTGAAGGCTATTCGGTCGCTTCGGGGGATATAGCCAGCCGGGGCTTTGGTTTCGACCAGGTAATATGCCGTATTGGGCAAAAGAGTTGCTTGTGCACGCCCGTTATCGTCCATCTGGATAGTGCCGACACGTGCATCGCCCGCACTTTCAAAGATATCGAAGGTTGCGCCACCGAGTCTGTAGGTGTCGTTACCGGCGGTGATGTCAGCCTGCGACGATTGTTTTTGGAAAGATACGGAGACGGCGGGCAGAACATAGAGCATGTCCTGGTGTCGACCCTCGCCCGAGACCGGGCCGTGATAACGCCTGGCTCGATGTGGGGCCGCCTTAATGGATCCGGACTTAGCGCTGTCGTAGAGCCAACGTGCAGCCGCTACGGCTTCGGCGTTTTCGTAAAACCTACCGCTTCTGGCAACTCCCTTGCTATTTGTATACGAATAGGTGCCGTCGGGGCGCGTAGTTCCGTTGAGCATCCACACGGCAATCTGGGTGGCGGCGCGGGCGAGATCGGGCGACAGATTGTGGCCGCCAAAGGATGTACTGGAGGGGTATCCGTGACAGACGATGGCGGCAAATTCGTCATCGAGCCATGTCCAGCCTTGGTCATATGTGCGCCATGGTCCTCCCGGCTTGCTGGGACCGGGGCAGTCTTGATTCATGCAGTACGAAATCGAGGTGTCCTGTGCCTCGTATTTACCGACACCGAAGGGGCCGCAACCGTCGCTTATGGTGCGGAAATTAAGGGCGTCACTCCCGTCGGCGGCGAGTGCTGCCCATGGGGCCAGACAGCCGATCAGAAAAAAGAGGAGCAGGAGCAGCGGACCTGTTGCGATTGCGCTGTGGACAGAGTGCGTGGGTGCGTTGGACATGGCTGCTCCTTATCCCTCGTGCGCCGCACGGGGAGGCCGCGGCGCTTGGGATGAGGCTACCGCCATGGTTCATGCGGGTAAGTAACAGAAGCTGACCAAAAGCTTGCCCGATTTCTGACAAATCGAGCTCAAATACAACAATCAGATAAAAGCGCAGGTAGAAGATAGTAAGGAAAGAAAGACAAAGGTCCTCATCTCCACAATTGGCGCAGTTTTCAAACGATTCTCCACAGCTAAAACAAGCATCGACACCCTTGTATCGAACAAGACAACCGCGTTATACTAGCCAACACACAAGCGGGCATCGCCAAGTGGTAAGGCATCAGCTTCCCAAGCTGACACTCGCGGGTTCGAGTCCCGTTGCCCGCTCCAGTAAAAAGCACAAGCACGGCATCATCACGGTGCCGTGCTTTTTTCAATAAAGTGCCGGGACTCGAACCCGCCAGGGTGCGAGCGTTAAATAAACGCGAAGCGTTTATAGCGAGCAGGCAAGGTCGCCGATAGGCGACCGCAGCCGGTGCGGATTTGCGAAGCAAATACGCGGATGTCCCGTTGCCCGCTCCATCGACCAGGGCGGATTTTGGGAAAAGCGAATTCAACCGACGTTACCGCCGCTTCCCCGGACCGGGAGATGCCGCCTGAAGCCGGTGCGGATTTGCGAAGCAAATACGCGGATGTCCCGTTGCCCGCTCCATCGAGCACGGGAGACCTCGGGAGCGTCGGATTCAACCCATTTTGCCCGCGCATGGGCGTAGGTCCGGGTGTGTCGCCGCAGCCGGCGCGTATTTGCTTCGCAAATACGCGGACGTCCTCATGCCCGCTCTATGCCACAAAATGTTAGGTTAATGCCTGCAGCCCATACTCGCACCCGCGCACGGTACAATGGTTGGGTTACGACCAACGTGCCAATAACCAAAAAGGAGCCGCTATGATCGATCGCTATACCCGCCCGGAGATGGGACACATCTTCTCCCTCGAGAACAAGTACGCCATTTGGCAGGAGATTGAGGTCCTGGCCTGCGAGGCTCAGGCGGAGCTCGGCAAGATCGGTATTTCCAAAGAAGAGGCCCAGTGGATTCGCGACCACGCCAACTTTGAGAAGGCGAAGGTTGACGAGATCGAGGAGGTCACGCGCCACGATGTCATCGCCTTCCTGACCAACATGAAGGAATATATCGACGCCGATGTTCCCGAGGGCGAGCCCAAGCCTAGTCGCTGGGTTCACTACGGTATGACCAGCTCCGATCTGGGCGATACTGCTCTGTGCTATCAGCTTACTCAGGCGTGTGACCTGATTATCGAGGACGTCAAGAAGCTCGGCGTGATCTGCAAGCGCCGCGCCTTCGAGGAGCGCAATACGCTCTGCGCCGGCCGCACCCATGGCATCCATGCTGAGCCGATGACCTTCGGCATGAAGTTTGGCTCTTGGGCATGGGAACTCAAGCGCGACCTTGATCGTCTTGAGGACGCTCGCAAGAATGTTGCCTTCGGTGCCATTTCCGGTGCCGTCGGCACCTACAGCTCCATCGAGCCGTTCGTCGAGGAGTACGTCTGTGAGCACCTGGGTCTGGTTCACGACCCGCTGTCCACGCAGGTCATCAGCCGCGATCACCACGCCTATCTTGCCGGCGTGCTTGCCACTACAGCGGCCACCTGCGAGCGCATCGCGACCGAGGTCCGCAACCTGCAGAAGACCGATACGCTCGAGGCCGAGGAGCCCTTCCGCAAGGGCCAAAAGGGCAGCTCCGCCATGCCGCACAAGCGCAACCCCATCACCATGGAGAAGGTCTGCGGCCTGTCGCGCGTCGTGAAGTCCAACGCCCAGGTCGCCTTTGACAACGTTGCCCTGTGGCACGAGCGCGACATTTCGCACTCTTCCGCCGAGCGTGTCGCCCAGGCCGATAGCTTCATCGCGCTTGACCATATGTTCCAGTGCCTCATCCGCGTTATCGACGGCCTGCAGCTGTATCCGGCCCGTATGATGGCCAATCTCAACAAGACCCGCGGCCTCATCTTCTCCTCCAAGGTCCTGCTTGCCCTCGTCGACACGGGTATCACCCGCGAGGATGCGTACGCCATTGTGCAGGAGAACGCCATGGCCACCTGGCACGAGGTACAGGATTGTGTCTCTGGTCCCACCTTTAAGGAGCGTCTCGAGGCCGATCCGCGCTGCACCGTCAGCCAGGAGAAGCTCGACGAGATCTTCGATCCGTGGGACTTCCTCACCCGCATCGATACGGTCTTCGATCGCTTGGAGCAGCTGAGCTTCGAGTAGGGTTAACCTAATTCGACCGCTTGCGGATGCATTTCAACCTTTGGCGCCTTGCCCGTCTTGGGCGAGGCGCTTTTTTACTGTCGCATATGCGCCCGGGTAATAGAATGAACTTCCACTGCTGTTTCGATGAAAGGGGGCACGTGCCCAGACGCATCAAGCGGGCCACCGTCGTCTCGTTTACGCTCATACTCCTTGTTGCCGTCTGTGCGGGCGCCCTGACGTATACCGTTCGAAGCAGTTCTTCCTCCTCGAATGAAGCCGACAGAGATCTCCCGGTGCTCAAAATCGGCGTTACGGATAACGACCCCTATGTGTATGTCGATACCACGGGCGATTACGCCGGTATCGATATCGATATCGCCCGCGAGGCGTGTGAGCGTGCAGGGCTCAAGCCACAGTTTGTCGATATTGACTGGAACGATCGCGACCGGCTGCTCAAAAACGGTGATATCGATTGCCTGTGGTGTGATTATTCGCCTTGTTATCGCGAGGATAAGTATTACTGGACCGAGCCGTATCTAACTCTGACGGTCTCGGTTGCCGCCAAGAAAACGAGTGGCATCAAGTCCTTGGCGCATCTCGATGGAAGTAAGACCATTGCGGTGATTGCCGGTTCGGTGAGTGAACGCCGATTGCTTGCGGGGGATCTGGGGGTCTCGTCGGACGTTCAAATCAAATCATATGGCTCTGCCGAACTCTGCAAAGCCGCTCTAGCCAAAGGGTACGTTGACTGCTGGATGGCGGATGTTCAGTCGCTTGACCGACTCGTTGCTCAGTATCCCGGCGTTTACCGTGTGTTTGCTGACAATGTTATGACGGTTGACCTGGGCGTCGCGTTTGATGATGCCTATGAGGGAGAGTACGTCAAAAACCTCAATACCGCGCTGTTCGACATGGATCGAGATGGCACGATTGACCGTATTGTGGGCAATTACAAGACAGGAGCGACGACGGGCGGGCAAGGAGTAAATCAATGACAAATGATGAGCACCGCTTGTGTCGAAAGACTCTGACCGTCATAGCTGTCGGCGTTATTGTCAGCGCCGTCTTGTTAGGCCTGTTGTACACGGTTGGAACCCATCGCTGCCTCGAAAAAACGCTTGGGTTTGGCCAAGAAACCATGGTGTTTTTGGAAAACGCTTGCGAAAAATATGACCGCTACGAACAGGGGAGAAAAACCGAGGCGACGCACGATTTGCTCGCCGCGGTCGAATCGTTTGCGACGTTCCTGTCCTCTGACCGCGTTGAGGTTAACGACGATTTTATCGAGCAATTTGTCCATGCCGAGAACCTTTCGGGGCTGATGGTCATGGACTCCGATGGCCATATGGCTGCCCACTACGACATCGATGGTCGCGATCCGCTCATGTTGTGGCGAGAGGAGCTGGCCTGTTCGTCGGTCGTATCGATGTATCAAGGTTCCAAAGTGTCCTACTCAACTGTCGTCGAGCGCCGTGGTGTCGTTTTTGCCGTCTGTGCTGTCCCGTATGGCGACGGTGTTGCCCTGGCATACCGCTCATTTGTTCCCGATACGGCGGACGACTATTCATATACCATAGCCGCGTGCTTTCGAACAGCACCTTCCACCAGTGCCCCACGGTGCTTGTTATGGAGGGTGCGGAGATTGTCTCGTCCAACAGTGCCGATACTGACGTGTCGCTCGCCCGACTCCTCACCAGCGCAGGAGTTGAGTGGAAAGACGACGGCCTGACGCGCATCGAATATCGAGGAGACAAATGGTACGCCGTACGTGCGGCATACAAGGACTACCGCCTGTTTGCGCTATATCCCAAATCTGAGGTCATGTCTGGCAGGATCACATTTGTCGCCGCTGGCGTCTTGGTGTGCCTTGCGTTTTGGGTCGTGGTGCTGTTGGCACGTAGTATTGCCGATCGTCGCAACTTGGCCGAAAAGGACAAGCAGCTTGGCATCATCAATGCCATCAGTTCCACGTATGAGTCGACCTTCCTTTTGCATCTCGACACTCTCGAGATCGAGGGGATCAATATGTCGCCGGCGATAGCGAAGATATTTGCCGAGCACAGCGAGGCATATGACTTTATGGACACGGTCTGCCGGGATATCGTGAGCCCCGAAAGTCGCGAAGCGGTTGTGGGACTCGTAGACATAAGTACGCTTCGTGAACGTATGGAGGGCGTACCGTACTTGGCTGCCGAGGTGCGAGATTGTCGAGGCGCCTGGTACTCGCTACAGGTTATCCCCCAGCATCGCGATGAGCAAGGCCGGCTGGAGTCGGTCGTCGTGGCGACGCACAACATATCGATGGTCAAGCATGCCGAGGAGCTGTCATATCAAGACAAACTGACGGGGCTTCGCAACCGCAACTATCTTGAATCGCGCGGAGATAGCCTGGTAAACGAGGACTTGCCCGTGAGCGTGATTATGTTGGACTGCAATTATCTCAAGCGGACCAACGACATCTATGGTCACGAGATGGGGGATGAACTGCTGCGACGGACGGCGTCCGTGCTGCGGCGGGTGGCTGGTGCGGATTATCTGCCGATGCGCCTTGGCGGCGACGAGTTTTTGCTGGTTTGCCCCCATACTGACAACGAGTCTGCGCTCGGGCTGGAACAGGATCTTCGTCTCGGTCTTGCCGCGGTAAGCGATGAGGCCCTGACGGTCAGCGCATCGATTGGCGTGGCGACCGTCGAGACGGCTGGAGATACGTTGGCCGATGTATATCGTGTCGCCGACCACAATATGTATCGGGAGAAGCGCACGGTCCACGCACAGAGTGCGGACTGCTAATCTTGCTCCTACGAGTCCATGCATCGTAGGATGTTGAATCGGTGCTTGCGATCATAAGTCGGCCCGGGCGGGGATAATAGACGTCTGAAATTTCTTTCTGAGAGGGGATCTCAATGATTAGTTTTGACTACAAGCCTCAGGGTGTATGCTCTCGCAATATTCACCTTGACCTTTCCGATGACGGCAATAAGGTGCTGGGCGTTGAGTTTACCGGCGGCTGTGACGGCAATCTCAAGGCAATCTCCAAGCTGGTCGAGGGTGCTCCTGCCGATCGCGTAATCGAGGTTCTCGCCGGTAATACCTGCGGTATGAAAAAGACCTCTTGCGCCGATCAGCTTACGCGCGCTATCGAGGCCGCTCGCGCCGAGATCGCCTAATGGGTATCGCCGACCACATCAAGAATGGAATATCGCGCCGCGGCTTTGTGCTCGGCGGTGCTGCCGCGGGCGCTGCCACGGTGCTTGCCGGTTGCTCGAAAAAAACGGGCACCAGTGATGATGCCGCTGGCGAGCCGCAGGTTATCAAGGACGATTCGAAGATTGTCTCGATCACTGATGAGTACGAAGCTGTTGATATCGATCTTGAGCCCACGGCCTCGTGGACGCTGCCGCTGGGCACGCTGCTGTACTACTGCGATGGCGACTACGCTGCCGCGATGATGGCGCCCGCTTCTGCCCTGCATGCCAATACGCTTGGTGTGCTCAACCTGGGCGATGGCTCGCTTACCACACTTATTGAGGATCCCGTTGAGGGAACCGGTTATGCGTTTTACGACGTTCGTGCGGGTGATAGCGTGTTCGCGTGGGTCGAGATGAACTTTGCCAATGCGTCTTGGAAACTCTATGCGCAAAACCTTGCAGGCTCCTCCCTTACCGGCAACGCTGTCGAGCTCGATCGCGGTGGCGAAAACTACGATCCGCCGCTCTTCACAGCGTATGGGTCGTCGGTCATCTGGTATAAGATGCCTTCGTCCGGCGGCAGCAAGACGAGTAACGATTCGTACTGCTATCGCCAGTCGCCCAGCGAGTCCAAGCCTGAGACTATTTGGAAGTCGACGGGCCGCTTCGCATCCGCCCCGCGTGTGAGCGACGGCATCCTGACCATCTCGCCCCGCGTGCACAATGATGAGGGCGTCTATTACGGTATGACGGCGATCGACCTGACCGACGGCAACAATACGAAGCGAGCTCAGCTGGTGCTTCCTTCGTCGGTTTCGCCTTTCGAGGCCGTGTATATGGGCGACACCTTCGTGTTCTCCATTGAGGCGACGTATAACGGTGTGGGTAGCCTGGGCAATATGGGCACCTATATCGGTAACGAGGGCGGACCGTACCTCTTCCTTTCGCGTGAGCCGCTCGCGTGCGCTGCGGGAAGGAAAAATAAATACCTGGTTAAAGTCCAGGCGTCGCATTTTTTGATTGACACTTCGGCTAAGACCTACGGCTCGCTTCTGTCGCCCGACCGAGCCCTGGAGTATGGCGATTATCCTGCTACGGCGGGTAAATCGAGCTCGTTCTTAACGTACGCAACGGTGCGAAACAGTCAGGGAATTCCTGAGACGGTTACCGCTCGCTTGTTCTCTCTTTAGTCTCCGAGGGGTTAAAAAGGCGTCGACAGGGGAATAAGCGCGTTGTGACTATGAGTACCGCCCGCCGAGCTATCGCACCCATGCGATACCCGGTGGGCTCAGGTGCGTTAAAATGAGCTTGTTCTTAGCTAATTGAGACAGGGGGGCCGTGTTATGGCTTCAGATGCAAAAAAGATTCTGCTGGTCGAGGATGAGAAGGCAATCCGTGACGCTGTCGCTGCCTATCTCGAGCGCGAGGGCTATTGGGTTGTGGGCGTGGGCGACGGCCAGTCCGCTATCGAGGAGTTCGAGAAGCATCAGTTCGACCTGGTCGTGCTCGACCTCATGCTCCCTAAGATTCCCGGCGAGCGCGTTTGCCGCACCATTCGCGACACCTCGGATGTCCCCATCATTATGCTGACGGCCAAGGGCGAGATCGAGGACCGTATTATCGGCCTCGAGCTCGGTGCCGACGACTACCTGATCAAGCCGTTCTCGCCGCGTGAGCTTGTCGCGCGCGTACGCGCCTTGTTCCGCCGTGCCCACCAGGCCGATGAACCGGCCGTCGAGGTGCTCGACTTTGGCGATCTGGTCATTGACATCTCGGGCCACAAGATTTTGGTCGAGGGCAAGGAAGTTGACCTGACGGCTTCCGAGTTCAAGCTGCTCACCACGCTTGCCCGCCACCCCGGCCGCGTCTACAACCGCATGGAGCTGGTCGAGAAGGTGCTCGGCTACGACTTTGAGGGTTATGAGCGCACCATCGACAGCCACGTGAAGAACCTTCGCGCCAAGCTGGGCGACGACCCTAAGAAGCCCAAGTGGCTCTACACCGTCCACGGTGTCGGCTACCGCTTCGAGGCTCCGACCAAGACCGATAAGTCGGACGAGAAATAAAGGAAATCACATATGACACCTGCGCGCTTTGAAATCGGGCAAAAGCATAAGCAGGAGAACGAGGCGGGTTCCAAGGCTAGTTGGAACACGCCTCGTTCCGATTCACGGCCAACGATGAGCTATCCCTCGCG
>ERZ1034876.653-NODE-653-length-18188-cov-6.498704_pt1 | contig 18188 bp, 15 predicted proteins | sample MGYA00520698_ERZ1034876 | MGnify/ENA primary metagenome ERZ1034876 (study PRJEB33766, sample SAMN09781723) | gut metagenome | biome: gut microbiome | host: Homo sapiens | place: Madagascar | study: EMG produced TPA metagenomics assembly of the PRJNA485056 data set...
AGCGCCTGCTGGGCCGGCGCCACCGGGAGTGCTGGGGGCACCAGGGCGCGCTGCCCCGCGCCCGCCATGAGAGGCGTAGCTTTGGCGGGCGTACTGCTCGAACTCGGGCGAGGACACACCCGGCTCGAAAGGGTCATGATACTGTTGATTACGATTCGTCATGGCCCGGATTATACTTCCAACGACGAACACGTCCGAAACCCAGGGAGGCACAATGGACGAAAAAGACATTGCCACGTTGCAAAACGCCGACATAGATTACGAGGACATCATCGACCGCTTCGAAGGCAACGAATCGCTGTACCTAAAACTGGCCGAGCTGTTCCTCGACGACCCCCACATGCCAAACGTCCGCAAGGCATTCGCCGCAGGCGATCTGGCAACCGCAGAGGCGGAAGCCCACGCCCTCAAAGGCGTAGCCGGCAACCTCTCGCTAACCAGCGTGCACCAGCTGGCGAAAAGCATGAACGACGCTCTCAGAGACGGCGACGAAGCCACAGCAACCAAGCTGCTCCCCGAACTGAACGAGGCATACGCAAAGGCAGTAGAAGCCTTGCGGGAGGTGCTGGGGAGGTAGGGAGCGGAAACCCACGCACAAAGCGTTGACGCTTGCTCGGTAGATGCGGCGACGCATCGTCCGGTGGCAAGCGAAAACCCACGCGCGAAGTGTCAGCACCGCACCCCAAACTCCAAAAGCGAGCCCCAACAACAACGAAGCGCGATGCAGCATATGCCAGCACCGCGCCGAACAACAAAGCAGGCCGAATCGCCACCAAAACGATCCGGCCTGCTTGCGTTTGCGAAAGACATTGAAGCGACCCATCAACCAAACGCTCGGGAATAACGCGCGCAAAACCCGACAATCAGTCCCTCAACTTGAGCACTTTTCAATCCTTATCTATCATGAACCAGCGGGCAATAACCGTTTTGCCCCATGCGAACGTGAACAAGAGGACATATGCTGGACAAACATCAGTTCGAACTTTTAGCTGCTGCGGTGATTTCAGAGCAGCAAACTCAAAAGAACGCCGCTAAGCCAGATACATCAGCCGAATCCGCAATCGAAGCTCAAAAGGAGCTGCAAAACCTCGGCTACTTAAACGAAATGGGCGACGTAACCGAAGCCGGGAAAACGCTCTCTCCCCATACCGGGTAGACAACGCCGTCATCCTTGCTGCCGGATCAGCTGCGCGCTTGGCACCACTTTCATTCGAAAAGCCCAAAGCCATGTTCAAGGTTCGCGGAGAAGTACTTATAGAACGAATGATTCGCCAGCTGAAGGAAGCAGGAATTGACGACATCACCATCGTGGTCGGCTATATGAAGGAGGCCTTCTTCTACTTAGAGGAGGAGTTCGGGGTGAACATCATCGTGACTCCCGAGTACGCCACGCGCAACAACCACGCATCCCTATACAGCGCCGCCAACCTTCTCGGCAACACCTACGTTTGCAACTCGGACGAGTACTACACGGAGAATATCTTCTCGCGTTACGTGTACCGTCCCTACCTATCCGCCTGCTTCGCCGAAAACGCCCACGGCGAGTATTTCCTGGACGCCGACTCCGAAAACCGAATCATAAACATCTCCCGCAACGGCGGCCATCGCTACTTCTCTCGCGGACCGGCGTACTTCGACCAGGCTTTCAGCAAGCAGTTCCTTGCCATAATCTCGGACGAATACAGCAAACCCGCCACCGCCGACATGCTGTGGGACGATTTGCTCATGGACCACATCAACGAGCTCGAGGTGTATATGAAGCCTTATGAGCCGGGCATCATCTATGAATTCGACTATCTTACGGACCTGACGGCGTTTGACCGGGATTTCTTCGAAAACGTAGACTCCAAAATCCTCGATAACATCTGCACCACCCTTTCATGCGAGAGGGCTGACATAACCGACGTAAAGCCCGTCAAGGCAGGCCTCACCAATCTATCCACTTTGTTCACGGCCAAAGGCGTCCGCTACATATATAGGCATCCTGGAAATGGAACCGAAGAGATCGTCAACCGCAAAGCAGAGGCTTTTGCCTTGAACGCAGCGAGCGAACTTGGACTCGATGACACATTCCTTTTCGAAGATCCCGCCGAGGGATGGAAAATATCGCGGTATATCGAAGACTGCTACGAGCTCGATTATTCCAACAAAGAGCAGGTCGCCAAGGCGTTACAAATGGCCCGAACGCTACATACGAGCGGAAAGAAATCGCCATACAGCTTCGACTTCTACGACGAAGGCATGAAGATAACAGCCATTCTCAAGAATATGAGCTATCCGTTGCCAAAGGACTTCGATTCGCTAACCGCCCGCATCGGATCGATTGCACGCAAAATGAAAGCGGAAGTTTCCGAGCCCGTTTTGTGTCACAACGACTTCTACGGCCCCAACTTCCTTGTGCGAGGCGACGAAATGCGCCTCATTGACTGGGAATATGCCGCTATGGGCGACCCCGCCTGCGATATCGGCAATTTCGTAGCGCAAGGTTCAGGGTACACCGTAGAGCAGACGCTCGATTTATTGCCTTTGTATTATGACCGGGAAGCCACGGAAGCGGAGAAGAGACACTGCCTCGGAGCCGTCGGGCTGGTCGGCTGGTACTGGTATGTATGGGCCATGTATAAAGAAGCAATGGGCAACCCCATGGGAGAATGGCTCTACATCTGGTACAAAGCCGCAAAGCGGTTCTCCGCAGCCGCGGAACAGTTGTACTAGGAGTCCACACCCCCGGTTGCATCATCGAAAGAAGAGCGCTCCCGGACACCGAAGCTGAAACTGCGTTACCATATTCGAAGCTTAGGAAATCAAGAGTGCGCCAGGCACCGCCTCCTCTGGGGAGCCTAACGATCCTTGAAGGGACTATCTATGAGCAAACTGACATTCGAGCAATTCGGCGAACTGGAAGCGAAGTACGAAGCAGGAACAGCCACGACAGATGACCTTGCGGCACTTGAACCTTATCGCGCCAAGCGCGCCGTGCTGCTTGCAAGCGGATTCGGAAGCCGCATGCTACCCATAACCATCAACACGCCGAAACCGCTCGTAGATGTCAATGGGCAACGCATTATCGAAACCCTGCTCAATGCACTGCTCGCCGCAGATATTACCGAGATTTATATCGTCACAGGATACAAACGAGAGTGCTTCGAGCTGCTGAAGCGCGACTACCCCATGGTGACCTTGCTTGAAAACCCCATCTACGCCAGCACGAACAACATCTCGTCGGCATGCGTTGCGAAAGACCACTTCAGCAACGCTTATGTATTCGAAAGCGATTTATACCTGCGAAACCCTGCGCTCATCAAAAAGTACCGCTACCAGTCCTGCTACATGGGCGTGCCGGTAAACAAAACGCCCGACTGGTGCTTCGATACCGAAGATGGCATCATCACCGATTTGCACAAAGGCGGACATGATTGCCATCACATGTACGGCATCAGCTACTGGACCGAAGAGGACGGTTCGCAGCTCGCCATCGACCTGCCGGCATGTTTTGACGCGGATGACGAGACCAAGCAGCGCTTCTGGGACGATGTTCCCTGCGTCATCCGCCGAGACAACTACCGTATAGCCATAGAGGAATGCACGTTCGACGACGTCAGCGAAATCGACTCCTTCGCCGAACTGCAAGAAATCGACCATCGCTACCGCATCTAACGTACGCACCGGCCCGAAAAGCGCAAGCAAAACAACAACACAGGGGCCTTCCCAAGCAAGCACAAACTCGCGCGGGAAGGCCCCTGTTCGTCATCAGGAAACCGAATCGATCGTCAGCACCCCATCGCCACACGAAACGAATCTGCCAACCAAACCTGCTATGGCTCTAGTCGTCTCACGCTCAATGAACGCATAGCCATGATCGGTCTGAATAGCCCTGGCGAAGGAAGCAAGCTCATTGCGAATGCCCTCACCATCAAGTTGATAGAAGAACCTCCGATTTTGCGTCTGATCCTCACGGCGAATTTCGAAATAATCCGTCTTCCACCATGGCGCCGGCACAAAAACATACCCTTCGGTTCCCGCAACCACAAGAGAACCTTCGGCCTTCACGCCCTTGCCGAACATAGCCGTAGCAGCAGCGCCCCTATAGACGAAATCGACCTTGCCGAACGCATCGTAGCCCGGCGCCGAACCGAAATCGGCCCTCGTCATCGCACACAACCTGGTCTCATACCCTAATATCTGGAGGATAGGGAGCAAAGCCGTCGGCAGCCAGGCGTCGGCACTGGACCACTTCTCCGTCAAGGCATCTCCGCCGTTTTGCAGGTCGGCAAGACTCGTACACGTGGACTGAACGGAAACAACGCGGCCGATTCTTCCGCTTTGCACCAACAGGAGCATACGATGATACGCAGTCGCATACGCCGTCTTCAGCGCCTCGGCAAATACCAGCCCACTCTCGTCAGCAAGAGCGAACAGCTCATCGCACTCCGCCTCGCTCAAGGCAACTGGCGATTCGCATATGACATGTTTGCCCGCCTCGAGCGCCGTCTTCACATGCTTGAAGTGATCCTTAGAATGGGAAAGAACGAACACGGCATCCGAAGACTCCAGCAGCTGATCGTAACCATCCATGCGGCTATAGACTTCCAGCTCAGGAGAAGTACCGCCGTAGGGGTCAAAAACGCCGCTCACTGTCATGCCGTTAACGTAGCCCACCTCTGCGGACTGTTTGACCATCTCTTTCGCGCAGCCTATAAATCCCAGCCTAAGCGACGCGCGATCGGACCTCAGCTCCGTGCTCGAAACACCTTGAGTCCTGTCCAGGTACACAACCTCGCAAAACTCAGAAAGGTAATCGAAGTAGCCACGCCAGTCCGAGCCGACTGTAAATACATCGACGCCAAGACGCTTGATGTCGTCGATCTTCTGACCTTCGTATTCCTCGACGATGACCTCATCAGCAAGACCCGTTTTACGAACGTTCTCGATTCTTTGCGTCAGCGACTGGGATACATTGATTTTCCCGCGCACCTTATCGAAACTGTCGGCCGTCACACCGACGATAAGGTAATCGCCCAACGCCTTCGCCCGCTCCAAGAGACGGATGTGACCGTAATGGAGAAGATCGTATGTCCCATAGGTGATTACTTTGCGCATCCCGCCTCCTAAAACAAACCGTCCGCGGACATCTGCCTCAAAGCGCTAACGAGAGCCGCATTCTGCTCTTCCGTTATGTAACCGATATGTCCGACACGAAACACGTCATCAGCCAGCTTCCCGCCGTTCGGGCACAGCCACATGTCGTAATGCAACTTAGCGCGATCAACGATTAGCTTCGCATTGCGCTCGGGGCAATAAAAGGCGCTCACCGCATTTGACGGGCTTTCTGCAACCAACCGTAAAGACGTCGAGGAAAGCGCCTTGCGCACGGCAAAGGCTCGCGAGCTTATTTCGCGGCGCTCCACATCGATGCCGGCTTTCGAGATGGCCCTCAGTCGGGCGTCAATTTCCAGCACAATCGACACCGCAGGCGTCCAAGGTGTCTGCCCTCTACTTGCATTGCCCAAAGCCTGCTTGAGGCTCAGATACCTGCAAATCTCAGGGTTTGAGCCAACCCGCTCCTGTGCCGCAGAGGATAACGCGACAATGGACATACCGGGATGGCAAGCAAGGCCCTTCTGAGAGCCCGTAAGCACCACATCGGCGCCAAGCTGCTCCATGTCGAGTTCGTCAGCAATGAATGCGCTAACAGCGTCAACAAGCAAGGCTATACCGCGTGACCTGCAGAAATCTGAAATCAGGGACATATCGTACAGCAAGCCGGAAGACGTCTCGTGCATATTGACGAGCAAAGCGGTAACCGCATCCCCCACACAGGATTCCAGCATCTCGCGCGTGATTTGCTTACCGAAATCAAGACGCACCTCGTCAACCTCATGGCCGTGCAGGCGGCAAAGGTCCACGAAACGCTGACCGAAGCTGCCGCCATTCACCACTGCCACACGTTCACCAGGCCTAAGGACGTCCATGACGACAGCCTCCATGGCGCCGGTGCCTGACGCAGTCAGAAAGACGCAGCGGGAGCCATCCGGGGCATGCAGCAAATCGAGCATAGCCCGCTCGCACCGCAGGACCACATCCGAGAACTCAGGGGTGCGAAAATACGGCGCATCCTGGCCCGCAACGGAAAGTACTTCATCAGGGCTCATAACCGGCCCTACAGTAAAGTTCAGCATCATCTTCGCCTCTTCCAATCTCACCATACGCCGTAACGAAGAACTCTAAGGGCTAATCTTCCTCCAAAACCATCCTAATCGTGGGCAACATGCCGAACGCCAAAGAAACCTACGAATCCATCCCCAGGTAAAGTTCCTTCGGAGCGTGATTTCGGCGCTGATCCTCCGGCGGCAACTGATTCCAAGTTCGACCATACTGCGTGCGCAAATAGCCCTCGACATCCGCGGGAGCAAAAAACTCCTTGCCCTCGAACACTATGACGCTCGGAGGCATAAGCATACTCTTCGGATAAGGCTCGATTGCCGCATACGAAGACGCCATCAGCATTTCGGATTTTGGGTCACCCTTCGCAATCATAGCGACCTTGTCAAACCCGCGGTTGATACGCTCCGGGGACAAGACAGCACGTACCACGTAGTGCGCTATTCGACACGCAGCCTTTTCCACCACTCCGAGCGCCCCCTTATGCGGCACCACGATGTGCTTGGAGTGATACAAGTACGAAAGGCTCTGCCACATTACGCAGCGCCTACGTTGCCGCTTCGCCGCAGCCGGCTCAGCGCAAACAGCGTCATACGGGAAGATATCTACGAAAACGCCTTGGTCAAACCCGGCTTCTTCCGTTTCATCAGTTACAAAGCGCGTGCCGACAAGCATCACCTTCGAAAACAAAGCGGCCTGATGAGGATTCGACCGAGAGCAAGTTACACGAAATCGTTCCCCGAGGGCTGCGGGGGCAACCTCTAGGAAACGCTCGTAGTCATCGCGCGGCATACCTAAGTCGATATCGTCATCCCAAGGAATGAAGCCGCCATGGCGGCGAGCTCCGAGCACGGTACCGGAGTCTAGCCAGTATGCAATGTCATATTCACGGCACACCCGATCGATGTCCTTCAAAATCTCCAGTTCAGCAAGTTGCAAGTGCCGCAACATATCCTGCTCGTATTGCATAGCGGTCTTCCTGACTCTCCTTTGATTATTTGCGAACCGCAAGCTGTGCTGCGCGTTTGTAAAAATCAGCCAACCACGCCGAAGTCTGTGCGATATCGAACCCGTGTGAGCGAACCAGATCAACTCCATCATGGCGCTCACTCTTCAATGCAATCTCAAGCTGCTGCAAACATGCCTGAGCCCATTTCTCAGCACCAGCTTCCAAAGCAATGCGCTGCGCATCCCCGCCCATGAGCGCACTCGCAGGAACGCCCTCAGACATGAGGACAGGTAGCCCGGATGCCTGCGCTTCAATAGCTGCTAAGCCCAACCCTTCTTTTATAGAGGGAAACACAAAAGTATCCGCAGCCCGCAAGACGGCAGGAATGTCATCTACAACACCCAAGAAGCGCACCGCGTCGTCAAGTCCACGGCTTGCAACCGATTGCCTCAAAGAACGCTCCAGCTCCCCTCGCCCCGCAAGCACCAAAGCAGCTTGAGGGTAGCGTCTGTGAACAATCTCAAACATATCGAACAAAAACTCGTGGTTCTTTACTGGAGTCAAACGCCCGACATGGCATACCACCGGCCTACCAGCAAGCCCCATTTTATCTTTTGCCAACTCATGAGATGAGGAATCACACGCATAGCGCTGAGCATCAATGCCGTTTGCCAGAACAGAGAAGGAATCCCCCTCGACAACGCCCTCTCCAAAACGGTCAAGCCCCGCTTCGCGCGAGCAACCAATAAAGAGATCGGCAATATGGCGAACGGGACGCGCGATCAGATTAAAGACCATCCCCTTTAGACCCGGCTCATAATTCTGCGCATGGCTGTGCGCGATGGCATATTTGCCGGCTCGTTTCGCTTCGCTTAAGTAAATGGGTGCGCAACTGCCAATATGTCCGTGCACCACCGTCCACTCAGGATGCGCAGCAAATAACTCACGGCACTGTTTTCGATAGGCATGTTCGTTAAACCCCGTGAAGCGCGGCAGGCGGAAGAAACGTCCGCCCAGTTTACGAATCTCGGCGTCGTAATCGCCGTCACGTTGCTCGTGCACCAAAAAGTCAAACTGGATGCAACTTCGATCCATGGCACGGTACAGATTCATCACCATGGTTTCAGCACCGCCGCGATCCATAACGCCTATTACCTGCAGAACGCGAATCATACCTCAACCTCCACAGAACCATCTGCATCACGAGCGCCCTCGGTCGCGCTCCTGCGCGCAAGTCGATCGGGCCCACGCTGCACCGTATGCACCAAAAAACCCAGCAACACGAGCACGCCAAGCAAACACGCACCCGCACCCGCAAAGCTCACGCCGTTCATATCCCACACGTTCACGCATGCAAACGTTAAAGGGATTACCGAAACGAATGCCATCACATTGCCGGCAAAATTCGCCCAGAAACGACGCAACGTAATAAGTAAGTCGCCAAAGAACCACAGAAATGCCGTTGCCGCAGTGGACAGGATGATGGGCTGCAACAGGAACACGTACGGTGCAATGCATTCGCCAAACAACAACTCAAGCGCCCAAGCGCCAATAAATTCGAGCACGATAGCACACGCAGCAGTAACCCCAATAATCCCTAGTACCGTTTTGCGGAGCAGCGCCAAAAAACCTTTGATGTCACCTTCGAAGAACATGCGTGGGAAAATGTCCAGCAACGGACCGTATAAATACTGCGCCCCCATCTGAATAACCAATGCCGGCGCGGCCACAGATGCGTAAATGCCCAACGCAGCATCACCCGAAACCATAGCCAAATACTGCTTTGGGACGGTAAATATGGCGCTAGCAGCCACGGAGGCAACCACCGCCGGCAAAGACGTACGCAGGAAAAACGCCGCTTTCTTTGCCGAAAGGTTTACCGTCACGCGTGTAAAACGGCGACAATGCGGAACATCGAACAGCACCATCACCAGTGTTACCGCCACCAGCATGGCAACAATAGCAAGGTTGAGGTTTTGCGTAAGCCCATATACCACAGCAAAAGCCGCAAGCGTCGATACGCCTTGCAGCATGAACGACTTGCCGATATAGTCCATGCGACGGTTTACCTGATCTTCGCCATGCAAGATGTCAATAAGCAGGCCAACCGCCTTAAATGCGTAGAACAGCGCTACGGTCGCCAAGGCATACGCCGCACAAGTAAACCACGCATACACCATGCACGCCACAAACGACCCCGCAAGCGTCAAGCAGCGGAAGCCCATATATTCGCCCAGCGTGTTTTCACGCTTTATGTCGGAAATTTGATACGTGCCCATCTTGTAGTTGGCAAATGTGCCGAAAATACCAACCACGGACATTGCAAGAGAAAGCAAGCCGGCGTTATCGAACGCTCCCGATGACAGACGAACAACCACAATGGTGGTAAGCCATTGACATGCCAAATACGTCATGGAGCCCGCAGAGTTCCACAGCATGTTCGCCTTCACGGACAGTTGCTTGGGAGCGCCACCCTCTTTCGAATGGTGTGCAGATGCTTCGCTCATAAGCGATAGGCCTCCATCACATGCACAGGGCGCGCGTTTTCCGCAGGCGGCGTACGCCAGCCACCATACTGAATTGAAAGATACTCCTCGAAACCCGACGGAGCAAAATACTCGCGATCCTCAAAGGGGATGCGAATCGGTTCGAGCAAATCCTTGGAGAACATTTTCTCCAGCTTTCCTTCGCCTAAGACATCGATGACGAGGGTTGATGCAGAATCCGCTGCGTTCATGCGCAACGCAATACGGTCAAGACGCTCAGCCAACTCATACAGGTCTTTGTTTTTCACAAACGGGCACACGATACGTTTAACCAACTTCACAAACGCGTTTGTGCCAACAGATGGATCGGTTACGGCAAAGCTCCGAAGCAGTCCCGTGCGCTGATGTTGCTTCAACAGGGCAGGGCCCTGTTGTTCACTAAAATGCTCTAACGGAAACACATCCACCCACACACCTGTAGCAGCTTTTTTACCCACGAAGTTCTCGTAAATAACGGTAGTGGTATCCACAATCTTCGCAAACTGATAAATGGACGACTTATCGCGATACGACACCAACTTGAAACGCTCAGTGGTACGCCACTCGTTGAAGTTCGCCATAAGCAGTTCGTACTGATCGCGCATCATGATAATGTCCATGTCGTCGTCCCATGGAATAAACCCCCCATGGCGCACGGCGCCGAGCAAGCTGCCATAACCCAAAAAATACTGCACCCCATGCGCTTGGCACACGCGGTCTATCTCATCCATGATCTCAAGCTCGATGGATTTCATGTCGTCAATAGTCAAACGTTCCATAGACGCTACGCCTCCTTCGCGCTATTTGCGTCAGGAGCGGTATTCGCTCGCTCTTGCGCGTCAGTCAATGCTTGGTTTTGCACCAAGTTACGCACTTTCGCGCGCAGCTGCGACACCTCGACGGTAGCGTAAAACTCACGGATGACCAGCACGGCGATCACATAAACGAACACGAAGTTCGCCGGACTCTCAATGCTGAATAGATCAGCGAAGAAAAACGGGATCTGACGAAACACGCCCATAAGCACCAAGCTGAGCGCGAACAGGAACCAAAACGTGGAATCGGCAATGGTAACTTCGGCCTTGCGGATTTTACGCAGAATCAACCCGAACGTCAGCAGGGCACCAATAAGCAAGGTCGCAGAAAACAGCAGGCTCACTTCTTCCTCCTAAACCACTGCACCAGCAAAATCGAAATGCTCATACGCAGCATGTACGCAACGGACTTCGTGAAATTCAGGTAACTTTCGCCAGCAACACGCTCGCGCATTTCGACCTGCATCTCCTCAACCTTGTAGCCCCATCGCATCAAAAGCGAGATGGTGTCGGGCTCAGGACCGAAATCAAGCTCGTTAGCAAACAAGGGAATCATGGATTTATCGAACAGGCGCATCCCAGATGTAGGGTCCTGAATGTGCTTGTGAGTTGTTAGGAAAATCATAGCGCTGATCAGCACGCTGCCGGCCATGCGAGCAGATATAGGCTTCTTCTGAGTTGCGAAACGACTGCCGATAACGATATTAGCTTCGGCGCGCTGGGCGACTTTGACCATTTCTTCGATATAGGCAGCAGAATGCTGGCCGTCAGCATCGAACTGGATAGCGTAATCGTAATCATGCTCGTAGGCATAACGCATGCCCGTCTGAAATGCACCAGCCAGTCCCAAATTAACCGGCAAGCTAACGTAGTTGTACCCACGTTCCTTGCAGATATCGAGCGTACGGTCCTTTGAGCCGTCGTTAATGACCACGTAGTCGATGCCAGGTGCGCATTTGCGCAAGTCCTCGATAGTGGACACGATGTTATCTTGCTCGTTATAGGCCGGGATAACGGCCAGTATGCGGTTTCGTCCCATGAACCTTCATGTATCCCATCTAGTGCGGCATCTTGACGAATGCTCCTTAGCGGTCGACCGTATAGTGTACCACACGCGTATTTGCGCGCCATCGGCCCAGACACCCGAGGCACACGCAAGCGTTGACCGGTCAAGCGCGGCATAGAGTCAACAAGCAACTGCCCTATGGAAAGCAGACCCTCGTCGAGACCGAAGCGTAACCTCACGCGATAACGAGCAATACGGTATCCTTAACTAAGCAAACAACGCTCCGTCAATCAAAGGCATCGAATGGTTCGCTACAACGATAGAGAAACAAACCCCGAAAATATCTCACTTTGCATATTCTCCGCGCTTTACGCCCCAAGCATGGGCGGAGTGGAGATGTACACGGAAAGCCTTGCGCGCGCCCTAGCCGATGCAGACTGTAAGGTCACCATAGCAACCATGAACACCCACAACGTAAAAAGCCACGAATGCGATGGCAATGTGGAAATCATCCGTCTACCTGCGCTTAACGTTTTTGGTGGCCGCTATCCACTACCGAAGCGCAACGTCGAATATCGCGCAGCTATGGAACGTCTAATCGAATCATGTCCGAACTACGTAGTGGTGAACACGCGCTTCTATCCGCTGTCTCTTACGGGTCTTTCATTTGCCCGGAAGCTCGGCATTGCCCCTGTGCTTATCGAGCACGGATCGGCGCACTTGGCAATGGGGGGCCGCGCCACAAACGCAATCGTCGAAGCAGTTGAGCACGCAATGACCACCCTTGATACGCTGCAACGTCCAACATGCTATGCGGTGTCAAAGAAAGCCAGCGCTTGGCTTGGCCATTTTGGCATCACATCAGCAGGAGAACTGCCCAACGCAATCGATGCCGATCGATATGCGACCAACGCATCCCAACGTGATTTTCGCGCAGAACTAGACATCCCTGCAGATGCGTTGCTTGTCGCATCTGCAGGCAGGCTAATTCCAGAAAAAGGAGTGCTGCAACTCGCCCAAGCTGCGCAAATGCTTGAGCAGCGCAACGTGAACATACAGGTAGCCATAGCGGGAGCCGGTCCGCTCGAAGACCAGCTAGCAGCTATGAACATCCCCAACGTTCATCTACTTGGCAAGCTTGACCGAGCAGATCTTGCAGCATTGTTCACACAAGCGGATTTGTATTGCCTCCCGTCACGGTCGGAGGGCTTTGCAACCACATTGCTCGAGACAGCGGCATGCGGCACGCCAGCGATAGTCACAAATGTAGGCGGCACAGACGAGCTTATCCCCAACGCAAGCTACGGCACCATCATCAGCGACATGGAGCCAAATAGCATTGCGGACGCATTGCAAAACGCGAGCAACAACCGCGAAACGCTCAAAGCCCAAGGCATGGCGGTAGGCAAACGCGTCCGAGAAATCTGCTCTTGGAAACGAACCGCAGAGCTGACATTGGCGGCGTGCAAGGCCGCACAAGATAGCAAAAGGCGTTAGGGAGCCGAAGTTTCCCAACGCCTTGACGTCAATTCGAGCCCGCCCAATGGAGGGTAAACGCTAACCCTCCAGCGCAGTTACCTTGTATAAACGCATATCGCCTTCCGCAAGAACAACCTCGAATCCCGGAGTATCATCACGTATCGAGTCAATGCCCCGCCACTGCTCCCCTTCGCCATAGGTGAACAAATGAGGACTCGCAACGTAAGGTTCCCCTTGGTCGAGCTGCAAGACATATTGCCCATCGATTGTGGACACCGCTTTTCGAACGTCTTCCCTGGTGGCAATATCGCAAAGATTATCACGGACTATTCGACTCTCCATCGTTTCCCTGGGAACGTCGTAGTCGCGTGTATGCCTGAAATAGGTTCGCAAATCATCCGCGGCAAAAGCAAAAGCCGACCCATCATCCGGAACGTTGATAATAAGGGCATCAGGCGACACCACATGCTTAACTTCCTGGACAAACGCCTGCTCGGCATCATCGTATACGGAAGCTACCGACGCTCCAGTATGCAGACCGCTCAGCACCGACCTGAATGCAATGGCACCAGTCTGCGACCCTGGAGCAGGTATTCCCGGAAACGTCGAACCTAGCACCGCGAATAACGCAAGGCAAGCAGCAATAGCCATTGATACTGGAACCGAGACCGCGCCTTTTCGCGCTTTTTCGACAAGCGTGGTGATTCCACGCCAGCATGCATACAGGCCCATTGCCGCTAAGAAGATGCCGACCAAAGATGCCATGGCACCGCAGCGCCACGGATCGGTATACCAAAACCCGCCAAATATGTGCTTCAACGGACCATCGGAGTATCCGTTCACTACGAAAATCAAGCACGCAAACGCATATGAAAACGACAGCCAAAGATAGCTACGATGCCATAGCGTCCAAGCAGCGCCGACGATGATAAGTCCAGCCAGAACGATCTGAGACCCCTCTGCCATGAACCCAACAACCAAGGCATCTTCAAATGCTTCCAACCTATCAGCATAAGGAAGCCAGGTATGCTGAACAACCGAAGCCATAAAAGGAGCGTTATAGCATGCCATCCAAATCGCATATATGACGGCAAGGGCAATTGCGCCGAACAAGATACGCATAGCAATGCAGGATTTCCCCTTGCACTTCATCAACAGCGGAATGCGCGATGCCTGCCAGATGCAGAAGGGCGAAAGCAACACGGCAAGCGTGAACACAGCATTCGGCTGGGCCAAGGCAAGTGACATCAATGCAAAGAAGAAGACGACAACAAGGCCGATGCGCTGCTTACGGGAGCAACCAGGCTGAAACATCAGCAAAAACGTAGCTGCAGCAGCAGGAATAAGGCAAAATGCCGACATGTTCGGATACAGCGGCCCAAAGAAAATGATCATCCAAGGAAACCCTGCAAACAGCAGCGTGCAAAATGCGCCAAAGGGAATGGCAGCCTTTCGGTCATCGAACATCACACTCATAAATGCAAACGAACCAGCCGGGAGAACAAGCGCCGCAAAGACAAAGTTTGCAACGTTTTCCGCAAAAGCAGTTGTGACTCCCATAGAAGTGACTGCTAATGCAGCAATTGAATACCATGCGGTCGGGTAAAAACCGCCGCCAGGCAAAGGATTGATGGCAGCATCGCTAGCTGATGAATACAACGACGAAGCAAATGGCGACCAAACCCCCGAGTTGACAAAGCTTTGAATAGTTCCTAGGTGGCTAATATTGTCGAATTGCTGCGCATATGAATAAGGGGACCCTAGATACCACACGAACAAACCGCCAGCAAACACGCATGCAAACGCAACGTAACCAAGGAGGCATGCACCATCAAACGATAGCACCAAGCACTGCTCCATGGTCCGACAGGGAAAACGAGACAGGATGCTTCCGCTTAAGCGCGAAACGAAAGACCGAAAAGATAATCGCAGCCACGATAAACAGCAAACCCGCCTGCGTTGCCCAGCAAGACCAAACACCGAGCTTTTCATATGCCAAACCAACCAGTACATACGCAGCCACACCCAAAAGAGGAGCCAGCGAGAACGCAAGACAACGCGACATGCCGAAACCACGCAGCACAAGAAAACCCGGGCCGAACAACGATATCGCGACTATGGCAGTCGTCAGAAAAAACAAACCCCACATGGGAGGCACCTTCCTTATGGTATTTAGCAATATCGAACTATTTTACGTTATGATTTGAACAGTTTGGCAAAATAGCGGCGCAGTTTACAGCATATGCGCCAGATCAATCAAAGGACGAACATGAGCGAATCGCTTGTATCGATTATCGTGCCGATATACAACGCAGGCCCCTATCTGGAGCAATGCCTGGACAGCATCGTCGGGCAAACGCACGATAACCTGGAAATCATCTTGCTCAACGACGGCAGCACCGACAATTCGCTTTCCATCATGCAACGCTATGCCGCCAACGATAACCGTATCAAAATCATCGATAAGCAGAACCAAGGTTATGGCGCCACGTGCAATCGAGGACTAACCGAGGCTACGGGCACCTGGATTTCCATCGTGGAACCTGATGACTGGATCGAACCTAGCATGTATTCCGACATGCTTGCCTTTGAGAACGGTTTTGCTCAAGCAGGGACGCCACTCGATATCGTGAAAACGCCGTATTGGCGCATCTGGATGCCGGATACCAAACAACAGCGCAAGCTGAACTGCAGCTACAAAAACCGTATCCATCCTGCAAAGCAGCCTTTTGCCATTGCTGATGCAGCACACCTGCTGTGCCATCATCCGTCCATCTGGTCTGCCATCTATCGCAAATCATTCTTGGACGATTTTGGCATTCGCTTTAAAGAGATTCCTGGTGCCGGTTGGGCCGACAATCCATTCCTGGTTGAAACGCTGTGCCAAACAGACCGTATCGGTTACTTTGACACCGCATATTATTGCTATCGCGAGGAAACGCCGGAAAAATCGAAGAATTTCGCCCACACGAACACCCTGCTGCCACTTGAGCGCTGGAACGACATGATGGATATTCTCGAGCGATTGAACGTCACCGACGAACGCATTCTGCGAGCTCACAACAGCCGCGGATTCACCTACCTGTCCGGTATCATCGAGGAGGTCGACTTGACCCACGATGACGTTCGCGCGGCAGCTAAGCACATGTTCGAACGCATGGACGAAAACCTGGTGTTTACCGACAACGAGGTATCGCCGGGTATGAAGCACCTGTACGCGAATCTGAGAGGCATCCCCTGCCCGAAGATTAACCCCATGCCACACATGATGGGACTAATCGGACAGGGCGTTTACAATCTGAAGAACACCGGGGTAGTTAATACCCTTTTTGCAACAAAGAACTATCTCGCAAAACGAAACCGACGCGAAGGGAAATAGTTCTTAGCGTTCGATCATTAACCACATTAACTAAACGAAAGGGGCTACCCAAGATGGGCAGTCCCTTTCGTTTGAGTATTGTTAATCAGCTAGAATGCGCCGGATCCTGATGTTGCCCATGCCTTTGGACCAAATCGACACATATTGGCATTGACCACCAAACGTAGGCTCTTCGTAAATCATTCCGTTGCCAGCATAGAGCACCACATGCTCAAACAAGCCCGGAACGTAATTCGGCCACCCGTTGTCGTACATCAGCACTAAATCGCCCGGCTTCGCATCAGATAACGACCATACAGGAACGCCGGAATACATCTGATCATACGTTTCGAACCCGATGTCAATCCCAAGCTGGCGATACAGGTACCACGTGAAGGAAGCGCAATCCATGCCGCCATCTTGAGGATACACACCTAACCACACATATGGCACACCTAAAAGGGAATTGGCAGTGGACAAAATCCGGTTGATAGCGCCGTCCCTATCCCAATCTCCTTCACTGTTGTACCAATCCCAGGACCCGTCAGAGCGATAATAGGCGCCGGTTTGCGGTGTGTACGTCGTGGGCACCAAGCGGAAGCGCTGCGCGAGGGTGCCGTTGTCGGACCACACGGCGACGTTGGCGCCGTCCCATCCGCCCGCCCCGGCGACGTCGAGCGGCTTGCCCGCGCCGGCGTTCACCAGCTTGTACGCGCCGCCGCCGGCGTACTCCACCGACCAGGTCTGCGCGGCGTTGCCGTAGGAGGACCACTGCTGGACGTTCGTGCCGTCGGCCGAGCCAGCGTTGTCCACGTCCAAGGCCTTCTTGGAACGGCAGTTCAGGAGCTGCCAGCCCGAGCCGCCGGCCGACAGGCGCCACTTCTGGGCGCCTGTGTCGTTGCGCGTCCAGGCCTGGACGTTGGCGCCGTCGGCGCGCGAGGCGCACGAGACGTCGAGGGCCCGCCCGTCGGCGGCGCATACCACCTCGTAGGTCCCCTCGCCCACGCAGCCCACGGGCTGCACGGACCAGGACTGCGCGCTGGTGCCGTTGGCGGCCCACGTCTGCACGTCCGTGCCGTTCCAGTCGCCGGCGCCGGCCACGTCGAGGGCGCGGCCGCTGGCGGCGTTCACGAGGGCAACCCCGCCCGCGTCCGCGGGCTCGGCGCGCCACCGCTGGGCGTCGGAGCCCGAGGCGGGGCGCAGGTCGCATCCGTCGCCGGTCTGGGTGAGAAGCATGCCCGAGCACAGGGACTCGAGCCTCACGCAGCCGTCGCCGGCGTCGGAGGCCAGCCAGCGCTGGGCGGGCGTGCCGTTCCACTCCCACGTCTGGGCGTTGGCGCCGGCCCGGTCGGAGCCCCCGGAGACGTCGAGCACGCGGCCTCCGGGCAGCAGGGAGGAGACCGCGACGTAGCCTTCCGGGACGAGCGAGGACACGGGCACGGCGGACCACGACTGCGCCGCGGTGCCGTTGGGGGTCCACGTCTGCACGGCCGCCCCGTCGGCCGACGAGCCGCCGCAGACGTCGAGGGCCAGGCCGCTGGCGGCGTTCACGAGCGTCCAGGAACCGTCGGCGGCCACGTCGATGCGCCAGCGCTGGTTGGCGGAGCCGCAGTCTGACCACTGGTTGACGCGGGCGCCCGGGACCACGTTGCCCAGGTCGGCGTCGAGGGCCTTGCCGGAGTGCACGGCGCGCACGGAGTAGAACCCGTCGGGGCCGAGGGCCACGCGGAACATCTGGGCCATGGTGGAGTTGCGCGCCCAGATCTGGGCGCGCGCGCCGTCGGCGCGCGAGGCGCCCGAGACGTCGAGGGCCTTGCCCGAGCCGGCGCCCACCAGCTCGTAGACGCCGTCGTCCACGGTGCGCCCGGCCGGCTCGACCCGCGCGGGGGCGGGG
>ERZ1034876.654-NODE-654-length-18146-cov-9.890387_pt1 | contig 18146 bp, 6 predicted proteins | sample MGYA00520698_ERZ1034876 | MGnify/ENA primary metagenome ERZ1034876 (study PRJEB33766, sample SAMN09781723) | gut metagenome | biome: gut microbiome | host: Homo sapiens | place: Madagascar | study: EMG produced TPA metagenomics assembly of the PRJNA485056 data set...
CTTTAAGACTGTTCATGTTATAATTAAGACACTGATTTTTGTCAATTTTGTCTCTTTTCGCAATTTGGTAAAATTATTTTATAAAAAAGAAACAATGAGGATTTTTGGCACTTTTTCTTTTTTGGCAACACAAACGCGCGTCGCAAGAACGCTGTTCGAGGAGTCTGTTTGAGCAACGATAGGGGAGAATACCCTAATTTATTGATACGAGAGGTGTATACAATGGCAGCAAAGATAATCACAGTTGCTATCGAGAAGGGAGGAACCGGTAAAACCGTCACAACATCCAATCTTGCGTACTTGATGGGGCTGGATGGGAAAAGAGTTCTGTGCATAGATACAGACCCACAAGGAAATTTGACGAGTGCTCTAAGTGACGGTAGGGGAGAGATTGCCAATGGAGCTTATGATGGCAAAGCCTTGTACGATATGTTTACCGGCTTCCGTTTTACTATGACTCGGGATTTTATTACCGATACAGAATACGGAGACAATGTGGATATGATTCCGGGCAGTTCTCAAACACCGCGTATCAATCAGCGTCTCCCGGAACTCTTTGAGGATGCCACATTCCTTTCAAAAAGCGATAGTTCGAAGAAAATCAACAGCATTGCGGACTTTTTGTTCTACTTTTTGAAGCAGGTGGTGGACGAATACGACTACATCATTATTGATACGCAGCCGACTCGTGATTCCTTGCTTCTGACAAACGCTATTAGCGCTGCAGACTATGTGCTTATTCCGACTATGTGTGATGCGAACTCGCAAGAATCTGCATTCAGGACATTTGCTTTGTGTAATGAATTGAGCAATGCGCCGGGGAGTCGATTGAAGGGCGTGGGGGTTCTCCTGACTGCTGTTATGAAAAAAGCGGCAGCAACAAAACTGATTCGTGCGCAATGCCAAGAAGTGTTGGGCCCTGCACTGTTCAAATACGAGATTCCGCATAGTCTGAGTGTTGGCATGGCAGTGACAAACCATCAGCCAGTTTGCTTCACTGCACCTAAGCAGCCGGTGTCCATTGCATACAAGCAAGTGTATAGAGAACTGAAGGAACGTCTTGCGAAGCTGGAGGTAAAGTGATATGGCGCTGACTAAGAAAAAGAAGCCGACAGCAACTCCTAAGTTGCCCAATATCAACGCTCTGAAGCAAGTAAACAGCAATGCGGCAGGCTCTTTTTATAACGATTTACTTACTGCAAAGCATAAGATTGAGTATGCAAGTAAGGACATAGCCCTCTCAAATATACGTACAAACCCAGACAACGAAATTTTTCGTGAATTAGATGATGACGACGATATTCGCATTCTTGCCGACGACATCAAGCGAAACGGATTGATGCACAACCTTGTTGTGTTCCAAGCCGAGGAAGAGGGGAGAGAGGTTTGGATTCTCCTTTCCGGTGAGCGCCGTTTCCGTGCCCTGAAGTTATTGGAAGGGGAGGGGGACACCTCTTGGAGCGTGGTTCGCAATTGCAATGTGATAACCACGCCGCTGTCTCCTAATGAGAAAAAAGTCCTTTTATATAGCGCGAACCTCCAAGTTCGTGGAGGCTTCAGTGATGAATCCGTGCGCCGTAAAGCGATAGCGGAATTTATTGCCTGTTTGCAGGAAGAGCCTTACAGCATGAGTAGGGAAGAGGCACTCGGCGCAATCAAGAGTGTAAGTTCTGTAAATCCACGTACCATCGAAAGAGATGCCCGTATTGAGGATAAGCTGGAAGGTACATTAAAAGAGCTTCTTAACGCGAAATTTTTGACGCGCAGCGAATGCGAGATGTATCTTAGATTTGAAGGAGATAAGCAGCAGGAGATTGCGGACCGCTTTGATGCTTTGAGTCGCGTAGAGTGTTATGGAGACTCTACGGAAGGAGCAGGGAAGAACCATATCGAAGTGATGCGGGATTCTCTACACGATGCGTTCCGTGAGTATCTGTTTGATGTTCAGCGGCAGGGAACTACGAAAGAATACGAAGCTGCCTATATAAAAGCCTTAGAGTATTTTGACAACGACTTTAAGGAATTCAAGGCTAAGGCTGAAGAATATGGAGAGGTAAAGCAAAACAGCACCCCTGAAGAAGTTGCTGCGGTAGACTATGTAGAGCAAATGGCTGTAGCAAAAGATGTTGCACAGAAAGAGCATAGTTCCAAAGAAAAAAGCGGGAGCATGGTTCAAAGAACAACGCCACGAGTGCTGAAAAGACTGAACCTTATCTACACAAGTAAAAACTTCGAAAGAGGTATCCGCAATGTCTCTCAAGAATCCCGTGATGCAGACATTGCAGCCTTGAATGAGGTCATCGAGATGGCAACAAAACTCAAAGAAAAAATCGAATCTGTTAATTGAGGGCTGGCATAACTATGAGCAACAAGACTAGAGTGCTGGTTCGTTTCAGACCGGAAATCTTTGAATGCTTTGAGACGCGCTCAGATTACGAAGGCACCAAAGCCGGTACGGTTGCCAATCGGCTTCTGAAAGATGAGATTGAAAAAGTGAGTAGGGTAGGGGAGGGGCATATCGTTATTCAAAACTCTGATGAATTCATGTCTCTTTCCAAAACACAGGGAATAGACGACACCTATTACATTTTGCCAGATGCAGACACAGTCATTGCCAATATGCCCAATCAAGCTCGTAAGCGAGGCACAAAAGTAACTGCAAACAAGCAGGTATCATTTTATCTGGCAGAAGAACAAATCAAAGCACTTCAAAACATCGTATTCATCCAAGACATTCGTGCTGCAATAGATTGCGGAGAAGTGGTGACCTATCGTTTTGCGATACTTGCATTGCTGCTAAACACCGATGTACTCACCAGAGTGAGACACATTTCTGAATAATACACAACTTGTGCTTTCAGCAGCAGGGGAGAGAAGGGGCGTGCGACGCAAATCACGGTCAAGACATAAACGATATCGACTGACAACTAAAGCCCCTAAAAACACGGTTTCTGGCGCTGTGAGAGCATGCCTGTAAAATCCTAAAAATAGCAGATACAAATTCTGGAGAAATCCGGTGCTTGTATCTGCTATTTTTTTAGCAACAGAAACGCAAGGCGCAAAAAATACTTTGATATGAAATTCACATGCGTACAGGAAAAGAGCCATTCTTTAATTCTGCAGTGAGAAATAGCAGGTGAAACGGCGCAAACATATTGCTATATTATCAAAAACTGATGTTAGTATCCCTGCGTATATTATGCAATTAGAGACAGAGTTCCCAATGAATGGTGAGTTTTTTCCTTGTCACCATACCTAGGGATTGCTGGATTTGGCACATTGCAAAACTTAACGCAAAAGAACGACAAGGTCGGTATTTTGCGTTAAGCTCTATCGTGATGAAATTCATAACAAGCTATTTTTCAGCGTTTTTTCAGCGTAAAACGCTTGGATTCAGCGTTTTCAGTGAAAAATCAGCACAAATTCAGCGTAAATAGTGAAAAGCGTACTTTTGTAGAGCATGCGAACCGAGAGAATTTTAATGCCATCCCCCTCGTTTCGCTAAACCTGCATTTAGCGAAATAGAAAATAATCCGTTCATACCCCCTTTCTTGCAGATTCAGCATGACCTTAGCGGCTTGTAGCTGATTATACACAAAACAGAGGTTGTTATCGCAAAAAATTGGCTTGCGTCATGCACTTAACTAATAGATTCTTTGTAGGAACATGACACAAGCATCGCCACAGGCGCAGAAACAGGCGCAGGAAAGGCTGCGCAAGCGAAGCTGACATACTACCTTCCATGACCGCAAAAACCCTATTCGCGGCTCTCAGAGCCCTTCTGCAAATACATTATTTTGGGCAAAAAGAAAAAGCCCCGTTGCAAAAGCAACAGGGCTTAAATGAGACTGATTTTAGAACTGATAGTTCGCGACATCCTGCAGCAACTGCTTACGGGTATCGGGGTCAGTCGTTGCCCCGCTCACGATGGTCCATTCGGCGGCTTTGGAGTAATCTCCGGTAAGCGAGCCCGCCTGAACCCAGTTGGCAAGCGAGCGCATAGAGTTGATGTTGCCATCGGTAGCACCATTGCGTTCACAAGTCTTCGCCACCTGCTTCATGCAGGTAATCATAGTCTTGAGCGGAACAGTATCGTCACAGCCGGTCATACCACGAATACGAGCTTCGATAGCTGCGTCCGTAGGAGCCGTCATATCCATAATGATATGGTGACGGTCGATGAACGACTGGTTCAGCGGGCGGCAGCCTTCGAGGTCAATGTTCAGCGTGGAGATGATGATGCAGTCAGGATGACGATGCAGCATCTCACCCGTGGGCAGGACCACGCAGCCGGTTTCGTCCAGCAGACCGTTCAGACCAGGCATGACAGACGGGCGCGTAATAAGAGAAGGCTCCTGCAGCTCGCAGACCCAACCGTTGCGGATAGCGCGAACCAGAGGGCTTTCGACATACTTGAACCCATTGCTGCAAGCATCAGCGCAGAGCTTCAACTGCTTGCGGAACATCTCGGTCATGCACTCCACCTCGGTAGCATCAGGTTTAGGGGTGCCGGTAATGACTTCGTATGCCGCAGCAGGGTCCATGCTGATGTCGGTGGCAGTGGGCAGGTCCTTGAACAACTCTTCATTGATACTGTCAGCCGAGTTAGAAGAATCCACAGGCATCATCTCACCGATGAAGTTGTAGATTTCCGTACCAGCATTGCAGGTAATGAAGGTATACGGCAATCCAAGACCGGCAGCAATAGCGCGAGCACCGGCAGTCTTGCCGACAGACGGGTCACCACGCAGCATGATATTCGTCATCGGGCGCTTTGTTCCGCGCGTTTTGGCAACCAGATGGCAAATAGTAACAACCTCTTTGGGAAGGATGTATTCTTCGCCAATCTGAGGGACAAGGCCCTTTTCTTCTTCCGTTAGAACACGGTTTTCGTCAGCAAATGCGCCGACAAACTTTGCCGTGCTTCTAAAAGTCGGAACTTTCGTTTTGGAAACACCCGTGAAAGACATTTTCTTGAATGTCCCTCGAATCGTAGAAGGAGCATACTTCTTGCTCTTGATTTGGGCATCGCTCATACGACGAACCGTGCTGTTATTCGGCGTGTTGAACACGATATCCGTTGCAGTCATCATGATATCATAGGCCGTACCAGCCATCTTGCAGGCCAGCTTCTGCTTCTTTTCGGTACGAGAAGCATCGTCGTTGGGAATCGCGCAGTATTCATTGAACGCCGCATCAAACTCCGGGTCGCGCTGACAGAAAAGGCCCCAGTACAAAAAGAAGAACGGAGCAAACCCCAGCTTGGTAACATCAACGGTTCCAATGCCTGAGTTTACATAATACTGACCGTTTTTACTGTCATAAGCGAGGCAAACCACTTCACCCTGCTTTCCGATGATGTTTGTTACATAGATGGTGTTGTCAATCCACTCAGCAATGGTGTTATTTTCTTCGTTGACACCATAGCCGCCGAAGCCTTCAGCTATGTTTGCGCTCTGCGCACGGCTCAGAGCTGCGGCAAAAGCTGCAGTCAGTTTGCCCTGCGTATACATCGGGGTGAACGTTGCCGAAAGCTGCGTAGTTGAACAGGCATCCTTGTCGTTCGGAAACTTTGTGCCGTCATACAGTCCTTTTTCCTTGAGAAAAGCGGGAATAGTGGAAGCATAGACATCATTCATGCTGTTCTTCCACATCATAGCTAGGTCTACTTTTGCCATTTTTTTACACTCTCCTGTTATGAAAAATAATGCCGGGACCTCACATGGCAGCAAGGTCCCGGTTAAGATGATTGGTGGATACGCCCGTATAGCCTGATAGCGCAGCTTGCGGGGTGTTAGGATTTAGAACGGCAGGTCGTCCTCATCGTCGATGGCCTGAAAATCGGAAGCCGGGAAGCCACCGTAGTTCGGGTCAGGAGGAGTCTGGGCGGCGGGAGCCTGTGCAGTGGGCGCAGCGTTTGCGGCAGGGACAGCAGCAGCATCATTCTGAGCGCTCTTGCGGCTTGCGAAAGTCGCTTTCTCAACCCATACCGTATACGAGTTGCGGTTCTGACCATCCTTGTTCTGGTAAGTGCTGCTGGTCAGCATGCCAGTGAGCATGATGGGGTCGCCCTTGTGAAAATGGGCGGCGATGAACTCAGCAACCTTGCCGGTAGCGGCGCAGGAGATGTAAGATGCGCTGTTCTCCCAATTGCCATTCTTCTGGTAAGAACGGTTGCTGGCAACGGTGAAGGTAATCATCGTGCCGCCGTTCTGGGTGTTGCGCGACGTCACATCAGCCGTCAGGTTGCCCATCAGCAAACCTTCAGAGAAGTTGCCGTTGACATCATGCTGAATGGTGGTTGCGCTCAGGTGGTCGAAGTGCTTCTTCTGCCCATCTTTCTCGTAGCTGCCGGACTCGAAACGCCCGGAAACCATAACGCACTCGCCCTTGGTCAGCTTGGCACGCAGGTTGTCGCTGATGAACTTTCGCGGAGCACGGACAGGAATGAAACTGGCATCCTTGTTGTGCCCACGGTTCACGGCAAGCCGGAAGCTGGTGTATGTGTTGTTGCCAGCATTGAAGTCCTCAGCATCTGCTGCAAGGCGACCGATAATAACGAAATTGTTGACATTAGTCATAATGTATGTCTCCTTTCAAGACAGTTCGTAATAAAAAAGGCAGGCTCCCCACTGTTATGGAAAGTCTGCCTTACGACAAATTGTGAAATGTACGAACGCGGGAATGCGCCTAAGTAGATGTTATCTATCGTACAAGATTCATTCTACGCAGTTCGCACATTGCGTCAAGCAATTTTCTCACAAAAAAAGCAAAGCGGCGTATAGGGAACAAACCTCCTATACGCCGCTTTGTTAATTATTTAGCGAACAGACTCTCAAAGAACGAGATGCCGGTCGGTTTATTTGTGGTCTGAATCAGAGTCACCGTGGGTGCAGGCTGTTCAACCTTAACTTCTACCACAGGTGCAGGTGCTACAGGCTCTTCCTTCTTGGCTTCTTCCTTTGGAGTAACAACAGGAATGTGCGTGTTGATGATTTCAATGGTATTGCCATCATCAGATGCCTTGATTTCTGTTGTGTAGCCGTTCACCGCATCCTGCGTAATAGTGTACGATGCCTTGTCATCTCCATTGAAAACAGGAATGCTTTCAAAGATATGTTTCCAGCTATCGTTCTTGACTTCTTTTGTGGATACTACCGTCGTTCCATCAGCCAACTTTACAGTGACCTTGTCGGGGCGGATGTTATCCTTGTTGTTTTCATCGTTCCAAGTAACCGTAACGGTGATAGCTTTAACGGGTTCATGCTCGTTGATGACTGTAATCGTATCCGTCTGGTTATTGGTGATGGTGGTGTTATACCCCTTTATACCCTCTTGTGTAAGGGTATAAATGATTTGCTCACCCTTGTTGTTCTTCGGCAGGTCAGAGAATGCTGTAGTCCAAGTATCCTTGGTTACAGTCTTCTCATACACATTACCATCCGAGCCAGTCAGCGTCAGAGTGACCTTTTCCGGACGAATCTTGTCATAATTATCGTGGTCATGCCATTTTTCAGTCACGGTAATGGTTGTTGTTTCAGGGATATGTGTGTTTGTGATGTCGAAAGCAGGAGCTTCATCACTCTTCACGATGTCGGTCGTGTATCCATCGACCTCAAAGTCTTTGATTTGATAGTCAATCTCCACGCCATCCTTGTACTTCGGCATATCTTTCAGAATAATTCCGTATCCGTTATCCTTATCCAGAACAATTTCCTCAATGGTATCCGTTCCATCAGTGAGGATTACGGTATGGGAATCAGGACGCAGACCATCACGGTTGTTATCATCAATCCATTCCTCTGTAATGGGAATGTCGATGACGGCAGGTACATGGTCGTTCTTGATAGTAAAGGCGTAGCCGTCTTCGGTTGTAACCGTGCTGGTATAGCCATCCACATCAACTTCCTGCACGCTGTATTCGTTCAGGATACCGTGGTTACGGTACTTCGGCAGACCCTCAAATTCCAGATGCCAGTTGGAATTAGCATCCAGATAAGCGTCTTTCACGATGCCGTTAGACACCAGTTTGATATGGATTGTGTCGGGACGAAGACCGTCTTGGTCTTCGCTGTCCTCCCAGACCTTATCCACTGTGACCGTTATGGTTTCTGGAATATGTGTATTGGTGAACACATAGCCTGTATCGGTCTTTTCGATAGTAGTCGTGTAGCCGGGAATCTCATTCTCTTCCACCGTATAAGTGATTTCGTTTCCGTTTTCTCTTACAGGCAGCTTCGTAAAGGAATGCTTCCACTTAACATCTTCATTCAGTTCAGAGGAATCAACGAGCTTGTCGTTTCCTTTGAGCTTGATGTTGACAGTGTCGGGGCGAATACCATCTTGGTCATTGTTGTCTTCCCAAACCACGCTGATATTGCGCAGCGTGATTTCCGGAATGTGCGTGTTCGTGACCGTTACCACATTACCGTTGGCGACAATGCTGGTTGTGTACTGCGGAATTTCATTTTCCGTCACAGTGTACTTGATTTCGGTGCCATCCTTAAAGCGGTCGAGGTTTTTGAAAACGATAGACGACCAAGAAGAATCCTTAGTAAAGTCTCTCGTGTCCTGCGTGCCATCGGTTCCGCTCATGTGGATAGTCGCAGCATCGGGCCGGTAGCCGTCTTGATTGTTCGCGTCGTTCCAAACTACATTCACAATCAAGTCAAGCTTTTCAGGCGTATGTGTGTTTGTGACGGTGATAAGGTTATCCTTTTCGGAAATTTCCTTCTCGTAACCGCCAACCGCTTCTTCATCGATGGTGTACTGAATCGGAGTTCCTTCCTTGAAATACTTGTACAGACCATCGAAGGCTTCTGTCCAGTTGTTTGCAGCGGAAAGGTTCTTTTCAATGTAGGTGCCATCGGTTCCGGTCAAGGCAATACGCAGTGCGTTCGGTCGCAGGCCATCTTGATTGTTGTTGTCATCCCAGACCTTAGTAACCGTCTTAGCCAGTCGCTCCGGCTCGTGTGTGTTTGCGATTTGGAATGTGTACTTATCGGTGTTGGTAACATTGGTGGTATATCCGTCAACCTCATTCTGAGTAACAGTGTATACGACTTCTTTGCCTTCATCGAAGAATTTCGGCACATCCTCAAATACGGTTGCAAAGCTATCTTTATCGGTAACGATATGCTGATAGACTTTACCGTTCGAGCCTTGCAGCGTGATGACCGTTTCTTTTGCGCGGATACCATCGCGGTTGTTGTCATCGTTCCAGATGGTGGTGACAGGCACATTCACAGCAGCAGGTACATAGTTGTTGGTGATGGTGAAGCTGTACCCGTCAGAGCCCTTAACAATCTCGTAAGTGTACGGATTGCTGTCGGCTTCCTGTAAAGTATAGTCAATCTTCACGCCGTTCTTGTATTGCGGCAGGTCTTTGAACTGATATGTCCAGCCATCGTTTTTGGTAATAGCTGCATTGTGCGTAGAGCCATCAGAACCTGTCAGCGTCACTTGAATCAGAGACGGGCGGATGCCATCTTGGTTGTTTTCATCATCCCAAATCTTCACGACGGAGACTGTGACAACAGCGGGCGCGTGCGTATTGGTGATGGTGTAGCTATCCCCTGTCTGTTTGATTTCGGTTTCGTAGCCGGAAATCGCATTTTCCTTTACGGTATACTGAACTTCCGTGCTGTTCTTGTACTTCGGCAGATTGTTGAGGCTGGTTGTCCAGTTCTGGCTTTCGAACAACTGAACGAATCGTGCGCTGCCATCGCTGCCGTTTACAACAGCAGTAATGGATTTTGGACGCAGACCGTCTTGGTTGTTTTCATCATTCCATGCTTTTGTAATAGTGATGTTCTTCGTCTCGTCCACATGAGTGTTGATGAGCGTGAAGGACTTACCATTGTGTGTGATGGAAGATGTATAGCCCGGAACAGCTTCCTCGGTCAGCGTATAGTCAATCGTCTTTCCGTTTGCATATTTCGGCAGGTTGGAGAACATGACAGACCACTGATTATCAGCATTCAATTTTTTGGCGTAGCTGCGACCATCAGAACCATGTGCTGTAACAGTGATTTCGTCAGGACGCATGCCGTCATTGTTTCCGTTATCCTTCCAAGTCTTTGTGACAAAGAGCTCAGTAGTAGCGGGCATATGTGTATTGGTGATGGTGTAGTTATTTCCGTTCTGAGTAACCTCATCCGTATAGCCGGAAACGAATGCCTCCGATACAGTATACTGGATGCTCTGACCGTGGTTCTGATTCTTCGGCAGATTCTCGAATGTTGTTGTCCAGTTTTCTGCTGCAGATACCGATTTTAAGTAGCGGCTGCCATCGTCACCTGTCAGAATAACCGTGATAGCAGACGGACGCAGACCATCTTGGTTATTGCTGTCTTCCCAAACCTTAGATACAGTCTTTGTGACCGTCTCAATAGATTTCGTGTTGGTCAGCGTGAACTTATAGCCGGAAGAATCCTTTGCTACCTCTGTGGTATATCCTGTGACCTTCTCCTCAGCAATCGTGTAGCTGATAAGCGTACCGCTGTTATGGAACTTCGGCACAGACTGGAACACATAGGTGTATCCATTCTCTGCAGAGAGCGTTCCGGTGTAGAGCTTACCGTCGCTGCCGTTCAGCACGATATTGACGGATTCAGGTCTTGCACCATCGCGGTCGTTGTCATCATTCCATTTCTTCACAACAGGAATATCAACGGTTGCGGGACTATATTTGTTCGTCAGAACGAAGGTGTAGTTGTCTTTCTTTTCGATGACATTGCTGTAACCGGACGCAGCATCTTCTGCGAGTGTGTACTCGATTTGCGTGCCTTCATTGAAGAACTTTGGCAGCTTTGAAAAAGTGTACTTCCAGTTATTCGCTGCGGTGATGGTTGCAGTATAGCGGTTACCATCGTTGCCCGTCAGAATGACAGAGATAGAATCGGGACGATTGCCATCTTGGTTCTCTCCGTCCGTCCAGACCTTTGTGACATCCACATTGACAACAGCAGGAATATGAGTATTGGTGACAGTAAAGGTGTGTCCGTTGTCGCGAATATCGGTAGTGTAGCCATCAATGGTAGATTCCGTCAGCGTATAGGTGACTTTCTGACCATTCTGATATACAGGCAGGTCCTCGAACATCACATCAGCCCAAGAATCATCTTTGCTTACTGTCTTCTCGATTTCACTACCATCAGAGCCGTGCAGCGTATAGGTGACAGTGTCGGGACGGATGCCGTCTTGATTGTTCTCATCACGCCAGACCAGCGTTGCGGTACGCAGCGTAGTCTCGGAATCATGTTCATTGATGAGCTGGAATCCATCTTCGGCCTTGACGATGCTGGCTTCGTAGCCTTCAACATCAGATTCCTTCACATTGTAGGTAACGATGTTGCCGTGGTCGCGCTTCGGCAGGTTCTCGAATGTGGCAGTCCAGCCGTTTTCCTCATTGAGAGTAGCGGTCTTGGATACTGCATTGCTTCCCGTCAGTGTTACCGTTACGGATGCGGGACGAATACCATCCTGATTTTCGTTGTCTTTCCAAGCCTTAGTGACAGTTTTGGAAATCGTTTCGGGAATATGTGTGTTGTGTACCTCGAAGACATTGTTGCCGAGGCTCTTAACCTCAGAGGTATAGCCGTCAATCGTAACCGCTTCCACGGTATAATCAACGAGCTGACCGTTATTCCAATACTTCACAAGGTCATCGCAGGTATAATGCCAGTCACCGGAAGAATGCAGCGGCACTTCATGGCGGTTTTCGTTGGAGCCAACTATGATAGCAGTTACTTTCTTCGGACGGATGCCGTCTTGGTCATTCTCGTCATGCCAGACCTCTGTGATGTTAATGATGGCATGGTCGGGTGCATGTGTGTTCGTGACTGTGAAATGCTTTCCGTCTTCCGATACTTCTATCGAATTGATATACGAGGGAACCTCATTTTCAGTCAGTGTGTATGTGATGTATTTTCCGCCGTTAAACATCGGGACGCGCTCGAATGTTACTGCGTTCCAGTTATCGGCCGCTGTCATTTGTTTGGTGTACTTAGACCCATCAGAGCCGGTGAGCGTCAAGGTGATAGAGGTCGGACGAGCGCCGTCACGGTCATTATCGTCAATCCATACCTTTGTAGCACCGTAAGTCACGGTCTGAGGCTCGTGCGTATTCGTAAAGTCAAAACCGGTAGCGGTAGTTACGGATTTCTGCGTGTAACCTTCAACCGCTTCTTCTTTGGCGGTATAGAGGATAATCGTTCCTTCGTTCTGATACTTGGGCAGGTTCTCGAAGCTGTAGCTCCAATTGTTGTCCTTGGTCAGATACTGTGTGCGAAGCGTACCATCTGTACCGTACAGCTCGACCTTTACATTCGTAGGACGGATACCGTCTTGGTTATCGTTATCATTCCATGTCTTTGTAATTGTCTTGCTGATAGTTTCTGGAGTATGCGTGTTGGTGATGTTCAGAACATATCCGGTATCATCTGTTGCAGTTTTGCCAATGTACCCTGCGACGGCATCTTCTGTCACCGTATAAGTGATTTTCGTACCGTTGCTGAAGAACACGGGAAGATTCTCGAATGTTTCAGAGAATCCATCATCCTTGGTGAGCATCGCTTTATAGGTCTTACCGTCAGAGCCAGAAAGCGTAACCGATACAGAGTCTGGGCGCACGCCGTCTTGGTTGGCAGCATCTTCCCAATACTTGTTGACCACAACATTCGTAACCGCAGGAATATGCTCGTTTGTTACGGTGAATCCGGTATCTGCATCGCCCTCGATTTTGTAGGTGTAATTATCGACAGCTTCCTCGCTCAGAGTGTAGTCAATCGCAACACCTTCCATCCAGTAACGCGGCAGGTCTTTGAATTCGTACTTCCACTTCCCTGCTGCTGTCAGGTTTGCTTCGTAGACATTTCCATCAGAACCCATCAGGATGACATGGATAGCAGACGGACGAACGCCGTCTTGGTTTCCATTGTCTTCCCAAGTCTTCGTGACGGGGATGCTGAATGTTTCCTGTACATGGCTGTTCGTGATTGTGAAAGCGCGGTCTTCGTTTGCAACGGTGTAGGTGTACCCTGCTACCGCATCTTCTGTGATGGTATAGGTAATTTTATTGCCGTTTGCATTAAACAGAGGCATGTGCTTGAAGGTGTATTTCCAATCCTTTGTATCGCTCAATGTTGCTTCCGTAGAAGAACCATCTGAGCCATTCATGTGAATTGTAACACTGTCGGGGCGCATACCATCAACATTATTACCGTCGTCCCAGACTTTGCTGACGGTGAAGTCATCAAACTGCGGAACATGCTTGTTCGTAACAGTGATAGCATAGCCGTTGTCAACGGAGCCTGTTGTGTTGCTTACAATGGCGGTGTAGCCATCCATCGGATTTTCAACGACCGTGTATTGAATCGTCAGTCCTTTGTAGTAGGCAGGAATCGAGCGGAATGTATAGGTCAGGTAGGTGTCCGCCGCTTTGAATGTTGTTGTGTATGCTTTTTGCAGCGGAACCGCCTCTGTCTTGCCATCGGGCAATGTGACTGTGCCTTTTAGCGTGATGACGGCATTTTTACGGATACCATCTTGGTCATTGGCATCGTCCCACTTTTTGGTGACAGTCAGATTCGTGGTTTCGCTTGTGTTTTTGAGTGTGTACAGATTGTCAGCCTGGCGAACGCCATCTACCGAAATGTAGGTTTTCCAGACAAGGTTATTGTTCTCGACTGCTGTTTCCGGCATAACCTTGATAACATGAGTCTTCGTGTCTCGCACATAGCCGGGCAGAGTCTCTGTTTCTGTCAAATGATAGGTGGCAATATCTTGATTTGTAAAATGAATCAAACCGTTTTTATCGGTTGTCAGGTGTTCCGTCTTGATAGAAGTATCGCCCGGTTTTACAGGAACCGTAGTGTAAGGACCATTGGGGAATACAGATTTACCGGAATTATCTGCCTTCTCGTAAATCTCGTAGTCGAACTTAACATTCTCGAATGAGATACCGGATAGGTCTTCGATTTTCTTTAAATCAAAATCTGTCAACAGACGGATAAAACCTGCGTCATTATGTTTACTGAGCACATTGTATTCCGTCTTTGTGTTTACAGGCAGCTCGATGTCTCCAATCCATGCGCAGTACATATGGCTGCGGTCCAGCGAGATGTTCGGCTGTGCTTCGGAATCCAGCGTATCGTCATTACCTTGATTGATAAGAGTCTGTCCATAGTAATCGTAGGTGTTATCAAATACGACATAGTAGATACCGGGTTCGAGATAATCGTACTCGTAGTAGCCATCTGCGGCTGTATTCAAGTCGCCATTTCCGACAAGTTCACCGAATACATTGTATGACTTGTATAACAGATGACCGCTGATGTTTGTCCCCTGCTCATCTGCATCAGCAAACTGCGATTTTGTGGTGCGGCGCAGGTAAATGTGCGTCTTGACGTTCTCGGTTTCGTTGGCTTCACGAATTCCGTTGTAGTTGTCGTCCTGCCAGATGTAGCCGTAAACCTTGGAAGGAATATACAGAGCGCAGTTCGCTGTGCTGACATAGAAATCCTTCTCATTGCTCAGGTTTACAACGCGGGTATCGGGAATTTGATAGGTCTTAGAAACTGCCTTGGCTACCTTGTTGTTCTGCATGACGGCCGTGGCATCGTTGCCCATCTGGGTCTTTTTATCGGTAGCTGCTGTCGGGGAGACAAGAAATCCAAAATAATCGTATTCTTCCGGCAGAACTTTCTTGTCGGCAGCAGTCTTATCTGTCTCCTCATACTCGACCTTGTAAGTGCCGGGCTTCAGTGCGAGGAATTCATAGTATCCGGCAAAGTCAGTATAGGTAGTCGCAACAGTTGCACCTGCCGCATTTTTCAGAGTTACCTTTACGCCATTCAGAACAGGCTCTTCAATATTGATGTCAGCCTGCGTTTCGTGCCAGCCGTCAAGGATGCCGTTATAGTCGCTCTCAACCCAGACATAACCGCGAATAGAATTGTTGGCACTCAATGCAAAGTTCTTGTATTCTGCGTTGACGGGAGTAATGCCCGTGCCGGTCATGCTGTTGATATAGACTTCTCCAATCGTAGCAGCACTCAACATGCTTCCGCTCTTTTCGGTAGTCGCAGAGGTAGGAGCACCGTTGAATTCCAGCGCATCAATAGACCTTTCGGCCTTATTTGTGCGCTTTTCATCGCCGGATGTCGGGATAGGTGAAACTCGTGCATTACTGATATCTACCGTATCAGAGGATGTCAGCGTCAGTTTCATTTCTTTGCGCGGACGCACGTTTGTGAAACTGTAGTTACCGTCCGCATCCGTAAGAACTGCAGTAATCGGATTACCGTAAACATCTGTCAGGGAGTTGCCGTCTGCATCTGTCAGAGTAATGGTAACATTTGCAATTTTGCTTTCGCTGTTATCGCAAATGCCGTTCTGGTTTACATCGTCCCATGCAAAACCACTTACGGTACTCGGAACATATACACCACAGTTGATGGTTTGAGAAGTGTTCTTTTGGTGAATCGCCGTAAATACATCGGATTTCCAATCATCATTTACATGGTTGTTGTTTTCGCCTGCAGCAATCTTTGCTGTTGGAGAGTAAGATTGAATGTTAGACGAGCCGTTAGAAAATCCTACCGTGTAGTTTTTCTTTTCAGGGATTCCATCAAAAGAATACGCGCCATATTTGTTCGTTGTTGTTGTTTTACAAACTGAACCGTCTGCATTATAAAGTGTGACTGCAACACCCTCAACAACAGCCTCATCGCCAACCTGATATACGCCGTCTCTGTCGTTTTCAGCCCAAACCGTACCGGATACCGAGGCAAACTGTTCTGGCTTAATTGTTCCAGTCGAGCTGACCTGTGTGCCAATGACATCAGCGTCATCAACATGTTTGTTGCTTGTATCGATTGAGAAGAATACCTGTGTATAATAAACAGGGGTTCCGCGATTCACTTGAGATGCCAGATAGGAGCCGATATTGCCGGTTCCTGTAAAAGGAGTTCTCGGCTGTTCAGTCGAATAAGCTGCAGATTCCTCAGAAGAACCGTAGCGCACATAGCCTTGGAATCCATCAAGGGTAGTCGCCACGACATTCGACAATGTTCCCCTTACCGTTCCTACGGGGTCTTTACCGCAGCCGATACCGGGCATGTTGGTGGATTTGTCGCCGAATGCAGTTACAACCGTATCACCACCGGTAATAACGATGTTTCTTACATGATAATGATAAGAACCGATGTTGCCGCCCTGCACATTATCTGTTCTGCCTCCGGAACCAATGCCGGGAGAATAGCTGCCGCCATACGCGGTAACTTTCGCGCCATTACTGATATTGATTCCGTTAACGGGACCGCCCCAGCCAGAGCCAATGCCGGAACATGCTGTGTTGCCGCGAGCAACTACTGTACCACCGGTAAAGTTAAGGTTACCGCAACCTGCACCGTCACCACCATTTCCCTCTCCGGGCTGGTTCAAACATCCGGAACCAATGCCGGGACAGTGCTCGCCAGCATTCGCATAAATAGTACCGCCCTGCACAGTAAAGTTCCAGAAAGAACAGTTGACATTCGCGCCAATCGCGCCGCAGTGGTCACCGGAAGCACCAACCGCGTAGAGTGTTCCGGCTCCGTCAATCATCAAGCTGCCATCCGTTCCGTTTTTGGCAATTGCATTTGAATAGCTTCCGTATGCCGTAATTCTGCTCGTTCCGACAAGGATGATGGTAAGATTTGCGTGCGAGCAGCTGATAGCGCCGTCACCGGCACGCGAGGTATCATTGCCCCAGCCAGCGCCTGCTGCTGTGTAATTCATTGTTACATTATCAAGAATTACAGTGGCAGAAACGCCGGGAGATACATAAATTCGGTTGTCGCCCGTTGTTGAACCAACAATGCGATAAACAGAACCGGAACTCGTAATATTCAAGCTACCAGACGCAATGTTATGCGTTGCAGCTCCCGGATAATCAGATAATGTAGGAACATGACGGGTCGCTTGATTGCTTCCGAAAATCGCCTTTTCAAAGCCGTACCATGCAACTTCGACACCGCTTTGAACGCCGTCTGCCGTAAATACAGCTCTGTCGTAGGTCACAAAGGAAACTTGACGCAGGAAATTATTCCATTCGTCTTGCGTTAAGCCGCCTGATTTTGTGAAGATGTAGTTTTGGTTTGTGCCTGTTACAACAATTCCCAACTGATTTGCAAGGTCTGTGTTGTAAAGAATCGCATCTTGTGCATTACGCGAAGGTGATGTAAACAGAACATTAAATGTCTGAATCGTTTTTGGTGTTTTTACCACTAATTCCGGATACTTCCATTGTGAGGAATTGTGGTTCTGTGTTGCGGTGACCGTATCCGAAACAGTTTCAGCATTCATGTCATTGATGGTATTTCGATTTTGGTACACATGAGCGCCTTGGTGTTCCATTGCAATGCTGTAATCCAGCACAAGACCGCCGCTCTCACTCTCATCATCCATCGTACGGATGCCATTATACATGGACACTGTTGCCGTCGGGTGGCATCTAAAGAAATATTTCGTGACGGTTGCAGTATCGTACATGGAGAGCGGTGCATTCGTAATAGTCATTACGCTCTTTACTGCGTACCATCCCGGATATGCATCGTTATAGTATTTATCTCCTTCTGCCGGAATACCGAGCTCTGTGTTCGTAATTGATACCGACATCTGGTTATTGATATTTTTTGCAACAGAATCATCCCATGGTTTATATGTAACATTCAGAAGAGTGTTATATTCCCACTTCGGAGTGACTGTCATTACATCGCCCAGATTATAATAGGTGATGGCCGTGTATGCAAGCGTTTTGTTCGCGCTGCCTTGTCCGGGACTCAGTATTGCTTTTTGACCGAATCCATCTTTTTCATCAATATTACCTGCACTGATATCTTCGCTTTGCGCAGGCATCATGACGGATTTCAGTTTCGGGGTTTCGCCTACCATCTTAATGATGACGCGACCGTTAACCAGATACGGTGCTGTTTCGGTGGAATCATATTTCATGTTTCCTCCGACTTCATAATCGGCATCTTTGACTTCGACCTGTTCCCCATCAATGGTGACAGATGTATTGACGAAAGACGAACCACCGCCGCCAGAGAAAGCGTAATCTGTACCGCCACCAAACCAGCCGCCGCCGCCAGCACCGGAAC
>ERZ1034876.659-NODE-659-length-18015-cov-12.583909_pt1 | contig 18015 bp, 16 predicted proteins | sample MGYA00520698_ERZ1034876 | MGnify/ENA primary metagenome ERZ1034876 (study PRJEB33766, sample SAMN09781723) | gut metagenome | biome: gut microbiome | host: Homo sapiens | place: Madagascar | study: EMG produced TPA metagenomics assembly of the PRJNA485056 data...
TTCGGGATAAGTCTGGTTATCCCGAAATTCAGGATAACCAGACTTTCAGCATTGCCGGTTCACGCAAAGGATTCGGAGATCCGAGGGGCACTCTCTTCTTTGAGCTTGCCCGCCTGGCTGAAGCTCGGCACCCTGCGTATCTGCTGTTTGAAAACGTACCCGGCCTGCTGTCTCATGACGGCGGGCGGACATTTGCAACGATCCTCGATACGCTGGACCGACTGGGGTATGGTGTGGAATGGCAATGTCTCAACAGCAAAGATTTTGGCGTCCCGCAATCCCGGAATCGGCTGTACATTATCGGATATCTTGATGCCCGATGTAGAGGAAAGGTATTTCCTTTCACCGAAGCAGCAGGAACAACTCTTATACAAAAATGCGGTGGCCACCAAGGAGAGCGTGTCTACTCCTCCGAAGGGCTGAGCCGGACCCTTGCTGCCAATCCTGGCGGCTTCGGCGGCAAGACCGGGCTGTATGAGATGCCCATCAAAAATGCCACCCGCACCGGCTACCAGATGGCGGGCATCGGAGACAGCATCGACCTGGGCTATGCCACGGTCAACTCCCGGCGCGGGCGCGTAGGCAAGCAGATTGCCCATACGCTGACCACCAGCTGCCGACAAGGCACGATCGAAGCCCGACCTGTGCGGAATCCCATCAAATCCGACCTTAGCCGCAATGCAGCCCGTACCGGCAACCCCGGTGCGCCCATGAACACTCTGACCACCAAGGATCGCCACGGTGTTTTGTGTGAGGGCCGCATCCGCCGCCTGACCCCGCGCGAATGTCTGCGGTTGCAGGGGTGGGCAGATGACCGCATCGATGCGGTACTGGCCATCCAGAGTGACAACCAAGCCTATAAACAGGCTGGAAACGGTGTCACGGTTAACGTCATCGAAGCCATTGGGCGGCGCATTGCTGCCATGGATGCAGAACTGCGGGGTGAGCCGCTTGCCCCTTGATTTCAAAGACCAATATTTCGGCTGTGAAATTGAGATGACCGGGCTAAGTCGTGCAACTGCCGCCCATGCACTGGCTGACCTGTTTGGCACCCGTTCTGAACATTCCGGCGGCGGTTACGATGCTTACCGTGTGCTGGATTCAGACGGCAAGGAATGGAAAATTGTCCGCGACAGCAGCATTACACCACAGATCCGCAGACGTTCAAATATCGGTTATGCGGGAGACACTTACAAGGTAGAATTGAACTCTCCTAAATTGGAATACAGGGAAATGGAAAAGCTCCAGGAGGCTGTCCGTGCGCTGCGCCGTGTAGGTGGCATGGTCAATGACAGTTGTGGCATGCACGTTCATGTTGATGCCAGCAAGCACACGCCGCAAAGCCTAAAGAATGTGCTTTCTATTATGTATTCCAAAGAGGAAATCCTATTCGCCGCTTTGAAGGTCAACCCGGCTCGCATCAATAGCTACTGCCAGACGGTGGACGAGCCAATCCTGGAAGCAATCCGAAAACTGCCCAGCGGAGCCAGTATGAACCAGCTGAAAGACCGCTGGTACCAAGGCCGGGATGGCAGCAGCTATCATTACGACCAGTCACGGTATCATGCCTTGAATCTTCATTCCGTTTTCTATCACGGTACGGTGGAATGGCGGCTGTTCAACTCAACGCTCCATGCAGGCGAGGTAAAGGCCAACATTATTTTGGCGCTGGCCATCTCAGCCCAGGGCATCAACCAGAAATACACGCAGTTCCGGAAAACGCCCATCGGAGATAACCCGGCGTTTACCTTCCGCACCTTTCTGCTGCGCCTTGGGCTTATCGGTCCCGAATACAAAAATGTTCGGGCGCATTTGCTGAAGAACCTGCCCGGAGATAAAGCCTGGCGGCACGACAAGAGCCTTTACCCCAGCAGCCAACCCAGGTCTCACACAGATGAGGCCAGATAAGGAGAAACAATGCCCCGAAAAGAATATTTTGCCTATGGTTCGAACCTTAACTTCGGCCAGATGTCCTACCGCTGCCCTGAAGCGACTGTGATAGGCACAGCCAAGCTGGAGGGCTATGAGCTGGCCTTTCGGCGCGGCTACTTGACGATTTTGCCCAAAGATGGCGCTACGGTAGAGGGCCTGATCTGGTCGGTCACCGAACAGGATGAATCCCACCTTGACCGTTACGAGGGCTACCCACGCTTCTATAATAAGGAAACCATGACCGTCACAGATGCCGAAGGCGCAGCCCACGAGATCATGGTCTACACCATGAACGAACCGTATCGTGACCAGCTTATCCAGGTTGACCCGTACTATATCCAGACCGTGTACAACGGCTGCAAAGATGCGGGAATTTCCGAAAAGCCCCTTTTTGCGGCAGAAAAAGCCTGCCGCAAAGAATTTCGGAAGGCCGATGTGCGCCTTGCACCGGAACGAAAACACAAAGAACCTGAACGGTAACCCTGCCCGCTGCACCCCGCAGCGGGCTTTTCTTTTTGCAAAAAAGGAGAACAGTATGAAAATGAAACACAAACTAAAACGCAGCCTGGCGTTCCTGCTGGCTGGCGGGTTGGCGCTGACGAATCTTGGCACAACGCTGCCTGCCTTTGCCGAGGAAAGCCCGGCTACACCGGAAACGGCCGAAACAGCCGAGTCGTCCCCAGACCTTGCCCAGATTGCAGCAAATCTCTACGCCGATTTGCCGGATGCCCCCACAGGCAGTTACCTGGGCAGTATGGGCCTACCTGTGGCAACCGGCGAAACGAAAATCAGCATTTCGGCCTGGACCACCGACCTGTACGATGGCGAGGATGCTCACCTGGATGCGGATTCATTTAATAATGAAGAAACGACCATCGCCGTTGGCAAAGCAGATGGCACCGACTATGCCGTAGTCCCGCTGCTGGTGCAGACCGAGTACCCGGAAAACGGTTCAACCTCAGAAATCATCCTGCCGGATGGCGTGGATCTATTGAGCTACACCTCTACAGATTCCAACCTCATCCCCGCAACCGAGGATGAGCAGGCCAGCATCCTGCACCAGACCTACACCGAGCAATCTGCGGCAGCCACCGGCTTCTACGTAAAAGCCACCTCCGATTTTACTGCCCAGTTTGTCTACAGCTCCCCGGATGGCAGCAACCTGACAAAATCTGTTCACGTGCAGATTCAGGAAGATGCCGCGCCCACCCAGCTGTATGCGGACGCGGATGCAGGCATCGCCACCTACGCCTCCGCCCCGAACCCGCCGTTTACCACCGGCAAAATCACCAGCATTGCCAAAGAGGGCGGCACCTGGCTGGTGTGGTTCAACGGCATCGAGGCATACTGTTGCAGCCACGGTTTGAACGGCCAGCCCAATGGCTGCCCGACCTACAATTTTTCCCATGTGTCCCGGCTTGAACCCGGCCAGTATACTCCCGGCAACCACTATGCCAACCAGGTCAATATTTGGGGCGGTTTGGGCCAGCTGAGCCTTGACATGCTGGAGGATAAGCCGGTCGTTATGAGCGCGGACGGCGAACAGCCAGACCTTATCAACGAAATCTACGATGACACCCAGCAGTGGATTATTGAGAACTACCCCGACAGCTATGCTGCAAAGACCTACGTTGCAGCCGCCGAAGAAATCGCCAGCGGTGTTTCCACACAGGCTGCCAACAACGGCTACTACACCTACATCTATAACCCGCCCGCAGGCTATGCGTGGCAGGTCATCGCGTTGGTCGGCGAGGAAATCACCGGCGAGGTGGAAGGCCCCGACATCCCGGATGCCCCGGAGCCGGAGTATTTCTCGGCCCAGTGGAGCGCCCCGCCCCAGACAGCCAGCGGCAGCCTGGATCTGTCCTACACCGTGAACACCGACAAGTACCAGCTGGAGACCAAGGAAAAGGTGGGCGGCGCGGTCATCACCGTAACGCCTAGCCAGACCAGCGGCAGCGTAGACGGCGGCAGCTGGCAGATGAGTCCTGCCGGGGCGCAGACCATCACCACCAGCGACCACACTCAGGACGATAACTACCACCTGACCGGCGGTGACGGCTCGGCCAAATGGACCATCCACTACGAGGTCACTAAGACGAGCACCACCTCGCTCAGCGGTCAGGAAGGTCCGTATACCAGCCAGGCCGAAGCCAACGCTGCCGCAGAAGCCGCCAAGAATGCGGCCATCAACCAGCTGAAAAACGAAGCACAGAACATGGTCAATAACGCCATCAATGCTGCCCGTTCCCAACTTGCCAATATCACGTTCTCGTATGACGAGATCACCATCCCGCATGGCTTTGACACCACGCCCGGTGCGCTGGGCAGCCACCAGACCATCACAGTTCCCGCCAACAGTTCCAACGATTACAAGATGGAAAATGACGAGTGGTCAGTGAAAATCACCATCGACAAGATCGACAGCGAGACCAAACAGCGGATTCGAGGGGACGCGGAATTTTCCATTTTCGAATGGGACACTGTTCTGCAACGGTATATCCCCACGGGTGGGTATAACCAGTACAAAGTCGAGCGGCAGGCGGATGGCACCTATAAGGTCATCAATCACAGTGACTATGCGAACGGCTCCGACAATGTGTACTTTACCCAGCGCAACGAGGGCCGATTTGTCATTGTCGAGCTCCGTGCACCCAACGGGTATTACGGCGATTGGACGGATGCAACTAATCCCGGCACAGCCGGTTCTGTTCTTGCTAAACGGGCCTATTCCCTTGAAATCACCAAGGCATTAGACGGAAAAACTATTCAGTTGGGCAACGCCGATTATAACGCTGACATTGGCACGGCCGATGTCGGCGGCACCCTCATCGACACCGGTGAGGGCATCGTTACTATCAGTTTCGGTAACCGCGAGACCGACAAAACCTACGTCACCGATCCCACCGGCATCGCAAATAATGAAGATTCCTACACCATGCACGCCAATTCCGACGAGTTCCAGAATGACCGTGTCCTTGGCAGCATTGTGCTGGACAAGGTCGATTTAGATGCCGCTCGGTACCTGGTCGCGGGCAGCAACGGGGATTCGACGCTCGAAGGGGCCGTGTACGACCTGTACGCCGCCGAGACCATTGAGCACCCGGATGGTGTCTCCGGCATCGTCGACTACAGCAAAATCACGGACAGCAACGGTCAGCCCATCTGGCATACCACTGTCCTTACCAACGGCGGTTGGGATACAGATTACCTGCCCATTCTCCAGAAAGACCGCCTGGTCGCTTCCGCCCAAATCAAGGACGGCAAACTTGCATTTGCGAACCTTTACATGGGCCGCTACTACCTGGTAGAACGTGCCACCGGCTTGGTTTTGCCCATTGACGGCAACGGAAAACTATACACCACCAGCAAGTATCCTCTCCTTAATAAAAAGTTGGAGCGCACCGGCCAGTATGCTGACCTTGCTGCCAAAAACGTCGAATACAGCGATTACATCTATAAAAATCAGTATTCCGCCGTGGCCGAAAGCCGCCGACCGGACGGCAGCAAAGCCTGGGATGGTTACTATTTGTCCTACGCCAAAGGCTACCTTTGCGATGAAGTCAACCACTACAAAACGCTGGCCTATGCAGATGAGTCCAGCTATTACATCCAAACCGAGCAGGAAAGCCAGGATGAAGTGCTGAAATCAGGCTTTTCCTTGAACAAGCTGGTGTCCACCACCGGCCAGCCTGCCCCGGCGCTGAAGCTGGAGGGTGCGGGCTTTACGATCTACCGCATCTCCAAGCTGAGCAAGGCGGCCCAGTTCAAGCGGAATCCGGACGGCAGCTACGATGCTGCCAGCATCCTGGCCGCCTACCGCAAGGATAATTACGACAACACCACCCGCAAGTACGATTTCACCCAAGAAGGCCAGGCCATTGCCAACATGTTCGAGGGTGACACCGACACGGTCAACGCTTACAACAAGACCCTGACTGCAGACGGCGACTATGCCAACGGAAAAGGCAACGGCTGGGTCCCCACGGATCAGGATGCGGAATACAGGCTGGGAGAAATGTTCACCAATGATGAGGGCATCTTCCGCGTGGAGGGCCTACCCTATGGCCAATGCCTTGTCGTAGAAACCACCATCCCGAAGGATGTGTTCCAGTGCGACCCGTTCATCGTGACAGTGGATGCCCACAGCCCGCAGAGTCGCTTTACGATCCCCACAGGCAGCGTCACCACGCCGACCAACAACTACATGACTTTTAACGTGCTGGATGAGGAACTGGAAGGTTATTTGCAGCTCATTAAAACCGACCTCGAAACCGGCAAAGCGGTAAAAATCGCCAACACGGCCTTTGCGCTGTACAAGCTGGACGAGAACGGCAGCAAGACCCGCATTTCCATGATCGACCCCGCCAGCGGCAGCGCCACCAAGAAAACGGATGTGTTCTACACGGACGCAGACGGCCTTATGAAAACGCCCGAAAAGCTGCCACTGGGCCGTTATCTCATCGAAGAATTGCAGGGACCGGAGGGTTATTATAACGATCCGGCCTACTCGGTGGAGTTTGAAATCAAGAGCGACCGTGTCTGGCAAGTGGTCGGCAACGCCACGGATGACATGGATGAGTACATCGTGGAAGAAAAGTATTTCAACCGCGAAACCTTGGGCCAGCTCACCATCCGCAAGCTGGGCAATGTCCTAACTGACTACCAGAATGGCCAGTTCATCTACACCCAGGACAATCTGGCAGGCGCGGTGTACGAGATTCACGCGGACGGCGATATTGCCACGCCGGACCATCAGGGCACCTACTGGTACAAGGACGGCGACCTTGTGGCAACTGTCACAACCGGCGAAGATGGTCAGGTGGATGAGGTGAAATTCAGCCCCACCAGAACACCCGCAATGTACGACTTTCTCACTGTCAGCCATGACGGCACTAAAGGCGAGGTCACGGTGACCCTCCCTTTGGGCAAGTACACCATTACCGAGGTGCAGGCCCCGTATGGCTTTGTGCTGACCCAGCAGAGCTACACAGTAGAATTTGACTGGGATAACCAGAAAAATGACATTGTGTTGGCAAAAGCCATCGTCAGCCACGAGCAGGACGGCAATAAGGAATGTTCCTACAGTATTGTCAACGTCAAGGATGCCTCGGATGCCCATAAGGACGGGCAGATCCTTGTGTTCGAGAACGCCCGTGTCCTGCCTGTACCCGAAAAGCCCGGCGACAAGGTTGGCAAGATTGGCGTTGGTGTCTACAAAAAAGACCGTGAAGCACTGGTTTATCTGCCGGGTGCGGTGTATGAACTGTACACGGTAGACGATATCTATGCCGCAGACGGCACGAAACTGGTGGATGCCAGGACCAAGCTGGCCACAAGCAATCCCACGGATGAAAACGGCTTCGCCTGGTTTGATGTAGATGTACCGATTCGCGGCGAATACTACCTTGACCCGGCAGGCCCGCGAAGCACCGACCGCGAAAACAGCGGCAGATACCAGATCATAGAGGTCACGGCTCCAGCAGGGTATCTGCTGGATGATACGCCGGTTGAGGTTACTTTCACTTATGAGGGCCAGCAAGTGGCCTGGCAGATTGTGGATGCTACCGCCACCAATCTGCAAACTACCGTGGATATTTCGAAGCAGGACATCACCAATGGCCAAGAACTGCCCGGTGCCCAGCTGGAAATTACGGATGCCGAGGGCAACGTGGTGGCTGGCTGGACCTCCGCCAAAACGCCCCACACCGTACGCGGGCTGGAACTCGAAAAGGAGTATACCCTGACCGAGCGCCGTGCCCCGGACACTTATGCTGAAGCCGAAAGCATACCCTTTAAACTGGTGCAGACCGGCAGTGAGCAGACGAATGACGTGTTTGTAAAATCCGATGAGACCTGGGAGAAGCCGGAGGACGGCACTGTTATTATGCAGGATGCCCCGGCGTTGGACATTGACAAGACCGATGTCAGCGGCAATCTGCTGCCGGGTGCTACCCTGACCATCCGCGCCGAGGATGGCACGGTCATCGACACCTGGGTGACGGACTACAAGACCCACCGGGTGCCCATCTCGGATGATAGTATCCGCCTTTCGGACGATACCACCGAGAACGTCTACACCCTGGCCGAAGATGCCGCGCCTGATGGCTTTGAAATCACCAGCTCCGTGCAGTTCAAGGTTGTGTCTGAAAACGATGGCATTTTGCTGTATGTACGCGAAAAATCGGACGACGAATGGACGCGCACCGACAAACGCCTTATCACGATGATTGACAAGGCCAAGCCGACTCCCACACCTACGCCTACCCCGACACCCGGCCCCACGCCGAATCCCACACCCGAAACGCCCAAACCTACGCCGCAGCCGACCCCGGTGCCCACGCCTGCACCCACACCCACGATCCCTAAAACGCAGGACGGCTTCCCGCTGCTGGCAATCGTCATCACAGCACTGGCCTCCGCAGCCGGTATTGTTTTCGTTATGGTCAAACGCCGCAAACCCGGTATCTTTGTCGATTTGGACGAGGATGCACAGGAAGATGCACGAGACGAGGAGACCAGCGAATGAAAGTCCTGATCGTTGAGCCAGGCAAATATCCCCGCGAAGCTGACATTGAGCATACCCTACAGGCTGAGCAGAAGATCGTGGGCGGCACGATTGAGGCCGTCTACCCCTGGCGCGACCGGGCCTGCATCGTCTGCAACGATGATGGCATCGCCCTGGGCCTGCCACTGAACCGCATGCTGGGTGATTACGATGTTATCCATGGTACGTTCTTCATCTGCGGCCTGAGCCACGAGGATTTTGCCGACCTTACGCCTCAGCAGATCAAGCACTACGAGGAACTTTACCATGACCCGCAAGTGTTTTTCATGATTGGCAACACCCTCTGCGTGGACCATGTCACGCCGGAAGAATATAACCGTTTGATGGAAAAACAGCTGGATTCATTCCAGCCGCCCAAGGAGAGATGTGAAAGATGAATCAGGAAAAAGTGCTGCTGCCTTTTCATGGCAGCTATTTTGACACCGATGTGACCCTGCGCATTGATTCCTATGTGCAGGGCCACGGCCTGTATATCGGGCTGGACGAAGAAGATGGCTCTCTCTTGGCAGATTTGACGGTAAATCTGCCGGACAGCCAGCTGAAACAAGGCCAGGCTTATATCAATCACGAGATGAGCGAAGATTTTCTTCGTTTCATTGAGCAAAACCACCTGGGGACCGTCCTACCGCAGCACGGATTTTCCGGGTATTGCAGCTACAAGGCCGTTGACTTTGATTTGGACCGGCTTGCGGAACTTGACCCGGATGGGATGAGCGCTGTGAGAAAGCTCTGGGATCTACAGGCAAGACAGAAAGCTGCATCACGAGAAAAAGAACGATAATAGGAGAAAACAACATGGAGCGAACGAATGAATATGCGCAGAAGGACCTGACCCCGCGTTTTTACACCGCCGAAGCCGTCCTGCGCGGTCACCCGGACAAGCTGTGCGACCTTATCGCGGATACCGTCCTGGATGAATGTCTGAAATACGACCCCGCCAGCCGTGTAGCCTGCGAGGTCATGGCGACCCGTGGGCACATCATCGTGGCGGGTGAAATTACCACCACTTCCATGCCGGATGTGTTCAATATTGCACGCGACACCCTGCGGGACGTGGGCTACGACCCCAAGGAGTACCAGATCAACAGCTACATCCATGAGCAAAGTCCCGACATTGCCAGGGCTGTCGAGCCAGAACTGGAAGAAGATGAGGACGACGACACCCTCGGTGCAGGAGATCAGGGCGTCATGGTGGGCTATGCCTGCGATGAAACGCCCGAATACATGCCTATGCCGGTGGTGGCCGCCCAGCGCCTTGCCGCGTTGCTGGAAGTCCTCCGCCTGACGGATGCATTCCCGGACATCGGCCCGGACGGCAAGGTGCAGGTCACCATGGAATATGTGGGCGACATCCCTGCGCGCATCACCAAGGTGGTGGTGTCTGTGCAGCACAGCCCGGAAACTTGTCTGGAAGATTTGCGGGACATGCTGCGAGAAAAACTGTTTCCGCTGGCGTTCAAGGGCATGCCTGCGGACAATGTGGAACTGATGCTGAACCCCAGCGGCCGCTTTATTCAGGGTGGCCCGGATGCTGACACCGGCCTGACCGGACGCAAGCTCATGGTGGACACCTACGGCCCCTTTGTGCCCCACGGCGGCGGCGCGTTCAGCGGCAAAGACCCCAGCAAGGTGGACCGCAGCGGCGCGTACATGGCGCGGTTTATCGCCAAAAACCTTGTGGCAGCCCACATTGCCCAGCGCTGCCAGGTCACGCTGGCGTATGCCATCGGCCAGGCCGCGCCGGTCATGGTGTCGGTGGACACGTTCGGCACCTGCAAAGTGTGCGAAGATGACTGTCTCGCCATGGCGGTGCGGATGTCTTTTGACCTGACCCCCGCGGGCATCATCAAACAGCTGAACCTGCTGAATCCTATTTACGCCCGCACGGCCACCGGCGGGCACTTCGGCCGCGAAGCGTTCCCGTGGGAGACCATCGAGTCCATGAGCGAGTTCACGGCCTGCATCGAGTAATTGCGGAAGGTCAGCAAAGAACAGATCGCGGCCGCCAAACGGATGACGGCCATTGAGTTTTTACGCAGTTACCGCCCCGGTGCGCTGGAGAAAAGCAGCGCCCGCGGCGAATACCAGCTGGTGGCGCACGACAGCTTCAAAATCAACGGAGAATCCAGTGTCTGGCATTGGAAAAGCCGCAACATCGGTGGAAGGTCTGCACTGAATTATCTTATCTACGTTGAAAACGTAAGTTTCGTAGAAGCCGTGCAGATGCTGTGCGGAGAAAGCCCATCTTACATCCCGGTGGAGCATGAGCAAATTGAGAAGAAGCGCCTGCCGTTCAAGCTGCCGCCCAAAGCAGCGGACAATAACCGCGTGACCCGGTATCTGCTGGGGCGCGGCGTTTCACTGCCGGTCATCCAGTATTGCCTGGATTTAAAAATCCTGTACGAGAGCGCAGGCTACCACAACTGTGTGTTCCTGGGGCTGGATGAACAAGGCGTACCACAGTATGCGGCGCTACGAGGTGTCTACGATTACGGTAAGACGTTCAAAATCGAGCAGGAAGGCAGCGACAAACGCTGCGGGTTCTGCATCCCACCGGCTGGGGGAAGCCACACAGTAGCGGTGTTTGAAGCCGCCATAGACGCCATGGCAGAAATGACGTTGTGTGGAGGAAAAGCAGACAAGTACCGACTGTCTCTGGGCGGTATTTCCGCTACCGAGAAGGAGCCGCTGGCGCTGCAGGAGTTTCTGCGCCGCCATCCGGAAGTGACGACCATAGAGCTGCGGCTGGACAACGACTCCCGCGGCCGCATGGCCAGCCAGTGCATCCAGAAAGTGTACACCGAGCGCTACAAGGTGCTGGATCTGCCGCCGGAAATCGTGAATGGAGATTATGCAGATATGGCAAAAAACAAACTGATGGCAAGGATCGCCGCAGAACGCGCGGTTGCCTGCCGATAGAGAAAAATCACAATGAAAGCAAGAAATCGTTCGCCCCCTCGTGGGCCATTTAGGAGGTGCCGCAATGGCTGTGTTTCGTATCCAAAAAACGGGCAATTACACAATTATGTCCAATCATCACTTAAACAACAAGGCCCTGTCGCTTAAGGCGAAGGGCCTTTTATCTTTGATGTTGTCCCTGCCGGACAGCTGGGATTACACCACCCGCGGGCTGGCATCCATCTGCAAAGAGGGCGTGGACGGCATCTGTGCCACGGTGCGGGAACTGGAAGCTGCCGGGTATATCGTCCGCCGCCGCGTCCGCGATGCAAGCGGCAAGGTGCGTGGAATGGAGTACACGGTGTTTGAGCAGCCCCAGGAACCTGAACCGGAAAAACCCGTTTTGGATGAGCCTGCACCGGGAAAACCTAAACGGGAAAAGCCTGTACAGGCAAAGCCGGATACGGCAAAACCTGCACAGGAAAATCCCGCACAATTAAATACTAAAGAAAGTAATAACGAAAAGAACAATAACGTATCGAATCAAATCAGCGCAGCGGACCAGCGGGCACAGTGCCGCGCCCGGCTGCTGGAAAACATTGAGTATTCCATTTTGGTCCAAAACAACCCGATGGATACGATGCGATTGGATGAGTTGGTGGAACTGATGGTGGACACGGTTTGTTCCAAGCGGACCGCGATTCGCATCTCCGGCGAGGATATGCCCACTGACGTTGTACGCGCAAGGCTCTTGCGGCTGGAAGCTCCACACATCCAGTATGTTCTGGATTGCCTGAAGGACAACCCACCCCGCATACGAAACATCAAGCAATACTTATTGGCGGCGCTCTACAATGCACCCTTGACGATTGAAAACTATTATGCCGCACAGATCGACCATGACCTGTGCGGCGGAAAACGAGGTGACGTGTATGCAGATTAAATTTTATTCCACTTTGACCGCAGATTTTTTCCCGAATGACCCCTCAGACCTTGGCAGCAGCTACAAGGAATCCGAGGGCATCCCTTACACCGGCGAAGAACTGACCGATTACCGGGGCATTATCCGAAAAGCCGTACAGGATGACATCCGTTCCTTCAGCGGCGACCTGATGCAGTATTATCACGAGGATGATTCTTTCCGCAGCAAGGTCGTCCGCGCGGTTCCCGGTGTGGATGAGGTGAACGGCGAACTGGTTGGCTCCCTTTGCGTGGACACGAACGTCGAGCTGACCACCGAGGAGCAGGCCAAACTCTGCGACTATATTTCCGGCCAGTACAGCGATGGCTGGGGCGAGGGCTTTGAACAGCGCGAAGTCGACGTTGGCGATGGCAAGCTGTCCGTCCATTTCTGGCAGCCCACCGGCTTTGAACTGAAACGGGACATGTCGGAGCAAGAAAAAGCACCGAGCCGCCCCAAGATGCAACTGGCCGGTCAGGATGGCAATATCTTCTCCATTATGGGCCGAGCATCCCGATTGCTGAGCGACAGCGGGCAGGCCGACAAGGCGAAAGAAATGCGAGGCCGCGTCATGGATTGCCTGAGTTATGAAGCCGCCCTCAAGGTTGTTTCCGAGTATGTGGAAACCGAACTGTCTTCCACTATGCCCACCAAGGAACCTGTCAAGCGTGGCCGTGATAATGTTAGATGATTAGTACGAAAACACCGAATACTCGTCTGGTCATGAAAATCTATTCAACCCTTGCGGCTGAATTTTTAGGGCTTGAGCCGGGAATCGACCCCGACTTCAGTGACCTGACCGTTCAGCTTGTCGACAGTGATGGGTTGAAACGTTATGCCGGTGAAATCAAAGATGCTGTTGATGCCGAAACGCGAGAAGGCCGCTTTAATTTCATGTCCGCCTACCCATTCATCGACTCTCTAAGCAGCAAAGTCAGGTATGCCACACCTACCGTAGAGGAACAAAACGGCCATCTCTATGGCTGCTTGAACGTCTATCTTGACGAACCGTTGAATGCAGACGAGCGGCAGCAGCTGCTCACTTATACACAGCAGCAATACCAATCCGATTGGGGCCGAGACATTGCCGAGCAGGAAATCGAAGTGGAGGACGGCACCCTGCATCTTCATTTTGGTTCCGATGCCGACCTGAATGTTGAAATCGGCTTCGTTTCTATTATCACCAAAGAAAATCTTGTCGAGAGGGATGATGCTATGGAACAGAAAAAATATGAGATCACCGACATTGCCTATCCCAGAAACCCGAAGTGGCATCGCATCCGGGCCTTGGAATATATCGGAGAGGATGTCGAGCCTGGTGATTTGGGCGGCTTTGTGGAAAGCGAAGATAACCTATCTCAAGAGGACGCTTGCTGGATTTTCAATGACGCGATTGCCTGCGAAAGCGCGCGGGTCTCCGGTAATGCTGTCCTGAAGGACCAGGCCGTTGCCCGCGGCACCGCGCTGGTCAGCAACAATGCTGAAGTTGGCGGAAAGGCAATCGTGCAGGATTACGCCATTGTACTGGAAGGCTATGTGTCCGAAAGCGCCCGTATCTGTGGCAAAGCAAAACTGACAAAAGAACTCAACAGCGAGGGTATACCCGAAGTTTCCGGGGATGCCTTCGTTTACGGTACGCTCAGCGGAAGTGTGCATTGCTGCGGAGAAGCTATTATCCTGCCCGGCACGGAACTGCGAAATCCGACCCCAGACCTGTTTATCCTGAACGGCGACAAAGTTTACCTGGCGCTGGGCGAAAATCGGCAGGATGTGTGCCCGCAGCAGAAACCGAAAGCAAAAGATATTGAACGATAAGACGAAAGGAAGATGCCCTTGACGAACACCCAAAACAGACTCAACATTCTGAAACCCGACTTCGAGATGCCCGAACACCGCGGCGGCGACCGCTGGGCGATCCTGCATGGAGACTCCTTGCAGATCGTCCGGCAGTTTGAACCGCACAGCTTCGATGCCATTATCACCGACCCGCCCTATGCCAGCGGCGGGGCCAACCAGAACACCAAAAACCGTACCACCAGTGAAAAGTACAGCAGCGTGCGCGGCGACCGCGCCCTGCCGGACTTTGATTCTGACCAGATGGATCAGCTGAGCTGGATGTTCTGGACAGCTTCGTGGCTGCAAGAAGCCCGCCGCGCCGCCAAGCCCGGTGCGCCGGCCTGCGTGTTCATCGACTGGCGGCAGCTGCCCAGCATGATCCTGGCCCTGCAATGGGCAGGTTGGACCTGGCGCGGGATCGTGGATTGGGACAAGGTTGCCAGTCGGCCACAAAAGGGCCGTTTCCGCCAGCAGGTGGAATATGTCGTCTGGGGTTCCAACGGCAAGATGCCGGTGGACAGAAATGTTGGGTGTTTGCCGGGCGTGTATCGTTACCCCAACGCGCAAAACCGCATCCATGTCACCGAGAAGCCTTTGCAGCTCATGCGTGACCTCGTGCAGATCTGCGAACCGGGCGGGCGCATCCTCGACCCCTTTGCCGGGGCCGGTACTACTGTGCTGGCCGCTGCGATGGAAGGCTATGAGGCGGTCGGCATTGAAATGTCAGACACCTACTTTCAGCGCAGCACCGAACGTCTGAAAACGGCCCTCGCAGGGGTCTAAACTGACGAAAGTATACTGAACTGATTCACTTTTACGACTCTACATTTTTTAGTGAATCAGAACAGTATACTTTCTGCTTTTATGAAAGGAAATTGCTAAAATGAAACGACCTTGGGCTTTTATCTGCGCCAGCGAAGGCGCAACTGCCAAACATCTCCGCAATTATTGCCGGGAAGTGTACCTGCTCGGCTATTTGCCCATCTGCCCCAAATTGCAGGATGGCCAGTATTTGATGCTGGAGGACACCGTTGAGCGCAGCGAATATGCCGCCATTGTGCGGGATAAGCTGCTGCGCTGCCCGATGCTGGTGGTTTGCAGCCGGAATCAGGACGCGACCACCAACGCACAGATCGGCTTGGCGCAGAAGTATAACCGCATCGTTACGACCCTGGACGGTTTGAAGAAAGCCGTTTCGGAGGGTGACGACCTTGCCTCGTGAACCGTTTTGACGGGGTGACGTGTTTTGCAAGCATAGCGTTTGGATATCCAAACGCACCCTTGGGGAGTACCCCAAACCCCCAGTTATAGAATCGAGGTAGAAAAATGCCATATCCTTATCCGACTTTGCACATTCCGTTTCAGCCCTACGATAAAAACATGACCGACTTACAGGAAACAAAAGTGTCGGGCACTGTGTACCCGTTTGTGGTTGATACTGCTATTTTCCTTCAGGCAGATGACTACCGCATGTTCTGGCACGAAGATAACCCGGACTATCCCTTTATGCGGGAACTGCCGGAGAACTGCCTTGACCCCAAAACGGGAAAACTGCATTGCACGATCATCCTGGACATCCATGACCCCAGCTGCATCTTGCTCAGCAAAATGGACAGAAAATATTATGCGGCTTCGCATGACAATTTTAAGCAGATCGATTTTGCCAGTCTGGCATGGCGGTGTGTGAGTCTTAGTACAAAACCGCCTGCTAAAAAATCGCATGGCCGGGAGCGTTGATGGCCCGCAGACGGAACCATGTTATTGTGCTGCGCCTTAATGACCGGGAATATCGTCACCTGTGCCAACAAGTGGCAATCAGCGGTCTGCCGCGTGAGGAATATCTGCGCAACCTTATTCTGGACCAAACGATCCGTCCTCTCCCCTGCTCTCACCATGAGGAATTGGTACGCAAGGTGGCGGGCCTTTGCAATAATGCTAACCAGTTGGCTCACCGCGCCAACAGCACCGGCATGGCCGGGCAGCAGAGCGTGGATGAGATGATCCGCATCGCCAGAGAGGTCTGGTATGAAATAAAGGAGAAGCTATGAAACATGGCCTATACATCCATTATCCCCGTCCACCGCCTTGACCGGGCGGTGGACTACGTTATGAATAAGGAAAAGACCACGGCGGTATCGTTACAGGATGCCATTGACTACGCCGCAAACCGTGACAAAACAGAAAAATCCTGCTTTGAGAGTTCTTTCGCCTGCACGTTGGAAACGGCTTTTGACGATATGCGCCAGACCAAAGAGCGCTGGCACAAGCTGGGCGGTGTGCAGGGGTATCACCTGGTACAGAGTTTTGCCGCGGGAGAAGTTACGCCCGAACTGGCGCATCAGATTGCACAGGAATTGGCAGACCGTGTGCTGGGCGGGCGGTATGAATATGTTATCGGCACCCACCTTAACACCGACCATATTCACTCGCACATCGTCTGGAACTCGGTCAGCCGGATAGACGGCAAGAAATATCACAGCAACGGAAAAACCTATGTAACGCAGATCCGCGCTGTGTCGGATGAACTTTGCCGAAAATATAAGCTGTCTGTTATCGACACCGAAAGGTCAGAGGCGACAGCCAAGCCATACGCCGAATGGCTGGCCGAGAAAAACGGCCAGCCTACCTGGCGCACCGCCATCCGCCAGGACGTGGACGATGCCATCCAGCAAAGCCTTACCTGGCGGCAGTTCCTTACTGTGCTGGCAAGGAAAGGCTACGAAGTTCGCATGGGGCGCAAATACCCTGTACTGCGTCCACCTGGCAAAGAACGATTTGTTCGATTCAAAACCTTGGGCATACACTATACCCCCGAAGCGATTCAGGCCCGCATCCTGTATCCTCAAACGCGCCGTCCGTATGTCCGAAAGCCGCCAACTGTTCAACGCGGCCGTCTGCACGGCAATCCCAAACCGCGCCGCAAGTTGACCGGCCTGCGGGCACTGTACTACCGCTATCTGTACGAGTTGGGAGCCTTACCCCGCAAGCCTCGCTATCCCAGCTATGCTGTGCGGCAGGACGCCCGCAAGTTGGACCAACGCATTCGGCAGATGGAGTTCCTATCCCGAAATGGTATCGACACGCTGGCACAGCTTGAAAATTACCAACAGAATCTGCAAGCAAAAATTGGGCAGCTGCTTACAAAACGTAAGCAACTGCCCAAAACTGTTGAAGCAGACGCACAGCGGGAACAGATAAACAGCGCTCTTCGGCAGCTTCGCCAAGAGGAGCGTCTCTGCCGAAAAATTGCCGAACATTCAATCGAGGTACAGCAACACCTCACCGAAGCCCGCCGCGACCGCGCTGAACAGCAGCAACGTGAACGGGAGCATGCGCGTGACCGCCGTCCCAATATTGATTTGATTTTATGATTTTGAAAGGAGAAATGCTTATGCCTTATTCCAACAAAGAATGTATCGAACACCTACGCCAAAAGTATCCGCCCGGTACGCGACTGCAACTCAGCTACATGGAAGATGAAATGGCCGTTCCGCCCGGCTCTATGGGAACCGTTGATTTCATCGATGATGCCGGACAGATCCACATGAATTGGGATTGCGGGCGCAGTCTTGCACTCATCCCCGGTGTGGACTCGTTCAGCCGCTTGTCTGCGCCTAAAGAAAAGGCTGGTGATGCCAGATGAATTACGGTTCCGAACCCGCAGACCAGGTCGTTCGCTACTCGCTGGAGGGCGCAGAATTTGCCCTGCGCATCTCCGGCACCGCTGCGAAGAACTTCGTTATTTTCGCTCAGGCCGTGCTGCATGACAGCAAAAAGACGCACGGCAAAACACACCTTATCCGTCTGCTGAAAGAACAGA
>ERZ1034876.662-NODE-662-length-17989-cov-17.214732_pt1 | contig 17989 bp, 11 predicted proteins | sample MGYA00520698_ERZ1034876 | MGnify/ENA primary metagenome ERZ1034876 (study PRJEB33766, sample SAMN09781723) | gut metagenome | biome: gut microbiome | host: Homo sapiens | place: Madagascar | study: EMG produced TPA metagenomics assembly of the PRJNA485056 data...
GTGCGGTACAAAGTGAAAAACTGTATATAGATGGTTCCATTGTTATGCTTATTTAATTTTGATACAAATTTTGATAAATTTCCGAATTATAAGCCAGTTGGGATAAAAAACAGAAATATCTCCGAGTGCTCGCTGCTTGAGTTAAAAGGTCAAGACCGACTCACCTAAGATCTTGCATCAAATTGCTCTAAGTCACACGTTTCTTATTGAAATCAAATAATGAGAATGAAGTATTTATTTTTTTCATTACAATTCTTTATAAGGATTATGTTCAGGAACCCTAATGAGTTCTTTTATATCAACTTCCAGACATTGAGATATCTGTATTAATGCTTCTAAAGGAGGTTGACAAGCATTGGTACACCATTTGGAAATGGTTGCTTGGTCTCTGCCAAGTTTCTCTGCAAGCCATTTGTTCGTTTTCCCCTTTTCTGCAAGCATAACTTTTATACGATTAAGATTTTTCTCAGCCATTGCGTATATTATTATTGTTTTCGGTTGCAAAGATACTCATTTTCCTCCAAATATCGTTTGTTTATCCGAAAATCATTATAAAAATCGGCAAATAATTTGCCTAATTAGAAATTTTGCTAATTTTTGCATGATTTACAGTGACTCGTCCCATCTTCATCTTGCATACCACTATATTCTATTAAAATGAAAACAGATGTGCCTACTTATAATTTTCTTCTTTTGGAGTTGATTTATGAATATCAAAATCGGAAAAATTCCGCGTTATCCGTGTTAATTTTTGTTTTCTCATAATTTCATTTTGGGGTTACGGGATTTTGTTGTTCCTAATTTGTTTCTTTTGCCATTTTATCATTCGGATTAGCATTGATTATCAGAACATTACAAACAATCAGTAAGATTGCGAAACAAAAATAGCGTACAGTGTACAACGACAAAAATCGTTCTCTCTGTACGCTATTAAATCTTATTAAAAAGATGAAAGATTCTAACTAGCATCTCTTGGCATCGTTCCGTTCATTACAATAATCATCGGATACTCGTTTTTTACTTGCTCTGCTTGGCAATCCTTGCGGTTCACTACCTTACTGATAAGCCATTGTCTGAACAACAAGGCTTGATATGTATCCATTTGAAGTGCTATGGCGATAATCACTTCCATATCATAGACATTCGCAGAATATCCATTTTCAAGTTTGATGCATTGCGAATGCTGGAAGTCTTTCAGCACACTTTGTTTCCAAATGCGCTTGATGGTATTCTTCACTGCTGTCCCTGTTACATTCAACAGTTCGGCAATCTCCCAAACTGTCATCCACACCTCACCATGATGTGGGGCGTAGATGACCATATCTTCTTGTATTGTTATCACTTGTCGTTTCATACTCTGCCATTTATAGTGTTAGTATTATCGTTGCAAACATTTCCAAACGTGAATTCCTCAATGTTATTTATTTGCTGAGACAACTTTTCCACGTCTTTGCTCAATTTTTCCTTGGTAATCTTGGCATACACCTGGGTTGTCTTTATGTTCTTGTGACCAAGCATTGAACTCACGGTTTCTATTGGAACTCCGTTGGAGAGGCAAACCGAGGTTGCGAACGAATGACGGCTCATGTGCCAGGAAAGTGGCTTGGTGATACCGCATTTCTTTCCCAATCTTTTGAGCGAACGCAGACAACTTCTATAAGGTGGTACAGGAAAGACTCTGCCATCCTTGCACAATCCACGATATTTCTCCATTATCTGCTTGGGATAGTCAAGCAACTTGATGTCGGCTTCCGTTCCTGTCTTCTGTCGGTGGATAACAATCCACTCGCCATCGTCAAAAAATGTCTTGATGTTCTCTTCCTTCAAGTTGTACAGGTCAATGAATGCGAGACCTGTGAAACAGCAAAATAGATACAAGTCACGCACCAACCCCATATGCTTTCTGGTGATTGGAGTTTCCATCAACAGGTGAATTTCTTCTTTTGTCAGAATCTCCCTTGTTGTTTCCTCGTTCTTGTACTCGTATCGTCTGAAAGGGTCTTTGACGAGCCACTCGTTATCAATCGCCCGAAAAATCATGGCACGGAGATTACGGACAAACACCATTGCGGAATTTATCTTCAGTTGCTTGTCTATTCTAAGGAATGTCTCATAGTTCGTAATAAACGGCAGGGACAATTCTTTCAAGGCAATGTCCTTTACACGGTAATGCGACTGCAAAAACTCGCCCACGTAAGCACAACCGATTCTATATTTTGTGAATGTGCTCAAAGATTTCATGCCAGCCTTGTATTGTTTTTCCATTTCATCCCTGCTTTGCTCATAGACTTTCATCAAGGTATGGCAGCGATACTCCAATCCAAGAAAAGCGTTCTTAACCTTGTCGGCAGAGACAAAGTTGTCTCGATCTATTATCTCCTGATAATGCTTGCTGATACTCACACGCATTTTGTCCAGTTTGCGGTTCACCTCCAAGGCTTGCATACTTTTTCCAGTCATGCGTCCGCCCTTGGTGTCCCACAAATTGGGATTCACAGTCATCTTGCAACTGAACTGTGCCTGTGTTCCGTCCACTGTGATACGTCCCATAACTGGAACAGTACCGTCTTTCTTTACTACCTGTCTTTTGAGGTAGAAGATAATTGAAAATGTACTCTTCATAACGTCATTCTTTTTTGCGTTCAAAATTAATACATGAAGAGTCTTTTCTTGCTATGCATTTCACGGCAGAACACGGCAAATTTGGTTCGTAACCAAAAATCTTACGTTACTCATCAGTAACTCACTATAAATCAGAGCATTCAAATTCAATTCGTAACCTTCTTTATTCTTCCGAACCTCAACATTCCCCATTTGGGGTATAGGTTACGGATAGGTAACGTTCCTCTGTCTCATCTTGTCGTATTCCCGTCTTCGTCTGTCCTCGCCACTTTTAACCAAAATGAGGAAAGTAACTGATAACCAGTAAACTTTCCTCATTCTTCTCTCAAACACTTTTTATATGTACTTTCACTATCTGCAAGTGGCACTTAAGCATAGCAGATGTGGCACTTAAACATTGTAGAAGTGCCACTTAATCACAATATCTAAAGAACTAAAAGACAATATATAGGATTTTTACAAAAGCCTGTCAAATGAAAAAAAATGAGAACAGACCATTCGGAGTTGCCACAATCGTGCATTTCATAACATGAAACTCCGAACGGTCTGTTCTCAATTGTAATTAATTATGTCCACTTATCTTCTTTGTAACATAAGCATCAATCACAGCCACAGCCGTAATGTTCACTATGTCACGTACCGAACTCTCAAAGTCAGTAAAGTGGATTGGCTTATTCAAGCCCATCTGAATCGGGCCTATGATCTCGGCATCCGGGTCAAGTGCCTGCAACATTTTGTAGCTGCTCTGTGCACTGCTCATATTCGGGAACACGAGAGTGTTGACATCTTTACCCTTCAGACGTGTGAATGGATACTTGTCATCGCGCAACTGCTTATTTAGCGCAAAGTTCACCTGCATCTCGCCATCGATACACAAGTCAGGGTAGCGTTGCTGCAAATCATCGACTGCCGCATGCACCTTAACCGGGCTACCTACCTCGTCGGTGCCGAAGTTAGAGTAGCTAATCATTGCTATGTTAGGTTCCTCGTTGAAGAAGCGTACGGTGTTAGCCGAGAGGCGTGCCACATCGGCAAGAATATGCTCGTCGGGATGGCGGTTGATGAGTGTGTCAGACACAAAGAATACGCCTTTTTTTGTATTAAGGATATGCATTGTTGCAAATGTGCTATACTCCTTACGAATACCAATCACCTCCTTCGCAACCTTGATAGTGTTAGAATACTTAGTGTAAAGACCGGTGATGAATGCATCGGCATCGCCCGTCTCTACCATCATCATACCGAAGTAGTTGCGCTCATACATCTTGTCGTATGCCTCCTCGAAGGTGTAGCCCTGACGTGCACGCTTCTTCGCGAGATGCTTGGCGTATGTGGCACGGCGTCCCTGCTCCTGATCGGCACGCATGTCTACGATGTCAATGCCCTCAAGACTTAGCTTCAGACGCTGGGCAAGTCGTTGCAGACGGTCGGGGTTGCCGAGAAGTACTGGATGGCAGATGCCCTCAAGGCGTGCCTGAACGGCAGCCTTCATCATAGACGGGTGACCGCCCTCAGCGAACACTACGCGCTGCGGATGCAGACGGGCTGTGTCGTGGAGGTTGCGTGTGAGCTTTGTCTCCTGACCCAGCAGCTCCATAAGATTCTTCTTGTAGGCGTCCCAGTCGGTGATGGCTTTGCGTGCTACTCCACTCTCCATTGCAGCCTTGGCAACAGCCGCACTTACCTCTGTGATAAGACGAGGGTCGACGGGCTTCGGGATGAAGTATTTCGGACCGAACGTGAGATCGTTAACGTGATATACCTCATTCACGATATCTGGCACGGGCTGCTTCGCGAGGTCGGCAATGGCATGAACGGCAGCCATCTTCATCTCCTCGTTGATAGCCTTGGCGTGAACGTCGAGTGCTCCACGGAAGATGTACGGGAAACCGATTACGTTGTTAATCTGGTTGGGATAGTCGCTTCTGCCAGTAGACATGAGCACGTCGGGGCGGCTTGCCATTGCGTCCTCGTAGCTAATCTCAGGCACGGGGTTGGCAAGGGCGAACACGATAGGCTGGTCTGCCATAGAGCGGATCATATCCTGCGAGAGCACATTGCCCTTAGAGAGTCCGACGAACACGTCGGCGCCCTTCACGGCTTCCTCAAGGGTGTGTACATCCGTACGCTTTGTAGCGAACAGAGCCTTCTGCGGAGTGAGGTTCGGACGGTCGGCGGTGATAACACCCTTCGAGTCGAGCATCACGATATTCTCCACTCTTGCGCCAAGCGCTACGTACAACTTTGTGCAGCTTATGGCAGCTGCACCTGCTCCGTTTACAACAATCTTTACGTCGGCGATGTTCTTGCCGGCTACCTCAAGCGCATTCTTCAAACCGGCTGCCGAGATAATGGCTGTGCCGTGCTGGTCGTCGTGCATCACGGGGATGTCGAGGGTCTTCTTCAGACGCTCTTCAATATAGAAGCACTCTGGTGCCTTAATATCCTCAAGGTTGATACCACCAAAGGTTGGCGCAATCTTCTCTACAGCCTCGCAGAACTTCTCCGGATCCTTTTCAGCAACCTCGATGTCGAATACGTCGATGCCGCCATATATTTTAAAGAGCAGGCCTTTGCCTTCCATAACTGGTTTACCGCTCATTGCTCCAATGTCGCCAAGACCTAATACGGCGGTGCCGTTTGAAATGACGGCGACAAGATTACCTTTGTCTGTGTACTTATACACATCGTCCGGATTCTGCTGAATCTCGAGACACGGGAAAGCTACACCAGGAGAATACGCCAAACTAAGGTCGGTTTGGGTGTGGTAAGGCTTGGTCGGCTTCACCTCAATTTTGCCAGGACGTCCACTTTCATGATACTCCAATGCACTTTCTTTTGTGATTTTAACCATTGTATTAAATAATTATTAGATATAGAATTTCACCGCAAAGTTACTGAAAAAGCTTGGATTAAAAGCATTGCTTAAAAGATTGTTTCGCCCGTTTTATTTAAAATAACATAAAAACTCGCAACTCTTTGAAAGTTTTTTTATACTTTTGTGAAAAATTATTGCGATATTCATCATATTATAAACAAAGATTTATGCACAAGGAAAGTTCTCAAACATGCTATAAGTTGGAATTGCGCAACAGAATACTAAAGGCTGCTATGACAGAATTTTTACACAAAGGCGTGAAGTCTGTAAAAATGGATGACATAGCAAATGCTCTTGCTATATCCAAACGCACGTTGTATGAGATTTACTCTAACAAAGAGGAACTTCTGCTTGAGGCAGTGCGTATTCATGAGGAGGAGTTCAACGACCACATGGTGCAGTATAGCCAGAACAAGAATCATAGTGTGATGGATATAATTATCGAGTTTTACAAGAAGAAACTACTTGCTATTGCGGACGTATCTCCTTTATTCTTAGTTGAACTACGCAAGTACAAGCAGGTTGTAGCATATCTCGAACAGTTAAATGCTGAACGCCACAACAACGCCTTGCTATTCTTCAGACGTGGTGTAAGAGAGGGGTTCTTCCGTTCGGACATCAACTTCGACATTATTCTTAAAACAAGTTCTGCGTCTGCCAACTACGCTATGGAAACCCAAATGTATAAAGAATATAGCATAACTACAATCATGCACAACACCATTTTCCTTTATCTGCGCGGTATTTGCACCACGAAAGGCATAAAGGAACTTGACGCTGCAATCGCCGAATAAGCATCATATAAAAATTTAATAAAGCCTTAGTAAAACATTCATACACAAGAATGTACGTACATTTACCAAGGCTTTATTTTGTATATAAAAAAGTACAATTTTATCTTTACAAACGTGTAACCGACTTCACTCCCTTCACGGTGCGCAGCTTCTTCAACAATGCGTCGAGCTTCGACGTGTCGTCAATCAGCACGTTGAGATTGCCGCTGAACAGTCCGTCGTGACTGTCGATGTTTATCGACTTCATCACAATCTTTTGCTCCTTAGAGATGATGCTTGTGATGTTGTTCACGATGCCGAGGTCATCGTTTCCTACAACGCGCAGCGTGATGTTATACTGCGATGTTCCCTTGCCGCTCCATCTTGCTTTCACTATTCGATAGCCGAAGCGCTTACGCAGTTCGGGGGCGTTCGGACAGTCCTGACAATGTATCTTGATACCGCCGTTCACGGTCACGAAGCCGAATATCTGGTCGCCGTAGATAGGATGGCAGCATTGTGCCAGCGAGTAATCCACGCCTTTAAGGTTGCGGTCGATAACCAGCTCGTCGTCTGACGACTTTGTGCGGAAGCTGTTTGCATTATTGTCTTTGTCGAGCACAAACTCTTCTGCCGAACGTATCGCAGCGCCCATCTTCTGATTTGCGCCGTGTTCTTTCTCGGCTATGTATCCGTCCACAACATCGTTGATGTCTATCTTCTCGTCTACGAGTTGTCTGTAGAAGTCGGAAGTCTCCTTGAAGCCCATCTTCGAGATGAGATGGTAAAGCACGCTCTCCTCAAGTTCTATCTTTCGGTTCTTGAACTTGCGCTCGAGCATCTCTTTCGCAAACACTCCGTCCTTCACCTTCAGCTCCTTCAGCGCAAGACGTATCTTCGACTTCGCACGCGAGCTTTGCACGATGTTCAGCCACTCCTGCTTCGGCGTCTGGTTGTTCTGCGTCAGAATCTCTATTGTGTCGCCCGAGTGAAGCACCTCTCTGAACGACACGTTTCTGCCGTTTATCTTGCCACCGACACACTTGTTGCCGACGCCTGAGTGTATGTGGTAGGCGAAGTCGAGTACGGTCGATCCTTTCGGAAATTTCAGCAGATCGCCTTTCGGCGTGAATACGAACACCTCATCTTCGTACAAGTCCATCTTGAACTGGTCCATAAGCTGCAAGCTGTCGCCTGCTTCGAGTGCTGCTCGTATGTTGTTGAGCCAATCGTCTATGCCCGAATCGCCCTTGATGCCCTTATAGCGCCAGTGCGCTGCCAGACCTTTCTCGGCTATCTCGTCCATGCGCTCGGTACGTATCTGTACCTCCACCCACTTCTGCTCCGGACCGAGCACGGTTATGTGCAGACTCTCGTAGCCGTTCGACTTCGGCACCGAGAGCCAGTCGCGCAGACGCTTCGGGTTAGGCTGATACATATCGGTGATGAGCGAGTAGGTCTGCCAGCATTGCATCTTCTCTTCGCTCAGCGGCGAGTCGATGATGATGCGTATAGCGAAGAGGTCGTAGATGCCCTCAAATCCGCATTGCTGCTTCTTCATCTTCTGCCATATCGAGTGTATGCTCTTCGTTCTGCCTTTTATATGACTCTTTATGCCCATGGCGTCGAGCTTCTCGGCGATAGGCTTTATAAACTTCTCTATATATGCATCGCGAGAGCGCTTCGTCTCGTTCAGCTTCTCCTTTATCATATAGTAGGCATCGTGCTCAAGATACTTCAGGCTGAGGTCTTCCAGCTCGCTCTTCAGCTTGTAGAGGCCCAGCTTGTGTGCCAGCGGAGCATACAGATAACTCGCTTCTTCGGCCACTTTCTGCTGCGCTTCGTTGTTTTCGGTATCGCGGATATGGCGCATAAGCACCACGCGCTCCGATATCATAATCAGCACCACGCGCATATCCTCGGCGAACGAAAGCAGCAGGTTGCGGAAGTTCTCGCTCTCTATCACCGGCGACTTGCGGTATAGCTCATGAATGCGTACAAGGCCTCGGATGATATGCGCTATGCTCGCACCGTATTCCTTCTCTACCTGCTCGATTGTGAGACTCTCGTTCGCCACACTATTGTATAGCAATATCGACAGCACGCAGTCGCGCTTCATGCCTATCTCCTCAAGCTCGAGCAGAGCCGTGCGAAAACTCATAAGTATAGGATTTAGCCCGAAAACATCTCTATTTATCTTATTCTCTTGGAGTTCTGATTCGATTTGGGCACGTACCTTGACAGCATCTTCTTCCGTATACTCGTCACCCATCAGCGACTTCAACTGCTCGGCTATCTCAAGGAGCGTTGTCCTTTCTTCTTCTGTAAATTTGAACTTTTCTTCCATAATTACTATGTTGTAAAAACATTTAATATGAAGACAAAGGTAAAAATAAAATCTGACAAACAATAGCTTTACACAATTGTTTATTCGTCATTCACAGAATTTATAATTAATTTTGCATATAAATACTAATCTCATATATAATAACAATGGCAAAGATAAAGATCGAGACACCTAAGGGCGACATCATCGTGCGCCTCTACGATGACACCCCGAAACATCGTGACAATATGCTGAAGCTCGTTGAAGAGGGCTTCTACAACGGAACGCTGTTCCACCGCGTCATCAAGGACTTCATGGTGCAGGGCGGCGACCCCGACAGCAAGAATGCGCCGAAGGGCAAGCAGCTTGGTGCAGGCGGCCCCGATTACACTATTGAGGCTGAGTTCACACCGGCTCACTTTCACAAGCGCGGCGCTCTTGCTGCAGCACGCTTAGGCGACGAGGTTAACCCCAACAAGGAGTCGAGCGGCAGCCAGTTCTACATCGTGCTCGGCGAGAAGTACAACGAGGGACAGCTCAAGCAGATGGAGAAGCAGATGAAGCAGAACCAGGAGACCATCACCTTCAACGACCTTGTGACCTACTACAAGAAGGAGATTATGGAGATGCGCAAGAACCGCGACCGTGCCGGACTGCAGGAAATGCAGGAGCGCCTTATGAAAGAGGCGAAGGAGATATGCAAGCAGAATCCCGTGGGCTTCAGCGCTGAGCAGATGGAGGCTTACACAACCATTGGCGGCACTCCGTTCCTCGATGGCGAGTACACCGTGTTCGGAGAGGTAGAGGAAGGACTGGACGTTGTAGACGCTATACAGAACGCCGACACCGACCGTGCCGACCGTCCTACAGAGGACATCGCCATGACTATCACACGTATTGACTAACAATCCATTATGACACCGACAGGAGAGAAAGCACTTACCGTATACAAAGCAAGTGCGGGTAGCGGAAAGACATTCACGCTATCCGTAGAATACATAAAACTGCTCATCAAGAACCCGATGAGTTTCCGTTCGACACTCGCTGTTACGTTTACGAACAAAGCCACTGAGGAGATGAAGACACGTATCCTCAGTCAGCTTTATGGTATATGGAAGCAGCTCCCGAAGTCGAAGGATTATATAGAAAAGATAAAGAGCGAACTTGGTGTGACCGAACAGTTTATGTCCGATCGCGCCAGGATCGCTCTTTTTAATATTGTACACAACTACAGCTACTTCCGCATCGAGACCATCGACTCGTTCTTCCAGAGCGTGCTGCGCAATCTTGCACGCGAGCTCGACCTCACGGCCAACCTGCGCATCGAGCTTAACGACCGACAGATTGAGAGCATCGCCGTAGACGAGATGATCGACGAACTGGGCGAAAAGGATGAGCTGCTGAAGTGGATTCTCGGTTATATAAAGGAGAACATCGACGACGACAAGAACTGGAACGTCATCGGCTACATAAAGTCGTTCGGCGAGAACATCTTCCGCGAGTTCTACAAGACAAAAAGCAAGGAGCTTAACACATTGCTGCACGAGAAAGGCTTCTTCGAGCAGTACACCAAGCGCATCAGAACCATACGCGACGAAGCCGAAGCGGAACTGAAAAGCGTTGCGGCGGAGTTCTTCGAGGCTCTCGAAACGGAAGGCGTTGACATCACCGACCTCAGCTACGGCAAGTCGGGACCTGCCGGCTACTTCATCAAACTGCAGAACGGACAATACGACGAGAGCATCATCACCAGCAGAGTGCAGAAGGCGCTCGACGAAGCCTCTGCCGACTGCTGGACGAAGAAGAATGCGCCGCCATCGCTGCGCCACTTCGCCGAGGAGACCATCGTGCCGCTTCTCGAAAAGGCAGAATCTACACGCCGAAGCAACTGGAAGATGTACGCATCGGCGGTGCTCACACTGAAACATCTCAACCAGCTGCGCCTGCTCAACAGCATTGAGCGGAAGGTGCGCGAGATGAACGTCGAGGCAAATCGCTTCCTGCTCAGCGACACCCACACCCTACTCCATTCGCTCATCAAGGACACCGACTCGCCGTTCATCTTCGAGAAGATAGGCTCGCATCTGGAGAACGTGATGATCGACGAGTTCCAGGACACAAGCACCGTGCAATGGCAGAACTTCAAGGTGCTGCTCGAGGAGTGCATGAGCCACAGCGAGGAGCACGGCAACCTGATTGTGGGCGACGTGAAGCAGAGCATCTACCGCTGGCGTTCGGGCGACTGGCGTATGCTGAACAACATCAAGGGCGAGTTTCCGCAGATGAGCGACATGCTCGACATACGCACGCTGACGCACAACTACCGTTCGTCGCGCCGTGTCATCAACTTCAACAACGCTTTCTTCGAGCGTGCCGCCGAGATAGAGTTCAACGACCTTAAGGAGTGCTGCGGCGAGGACGACATGCAGCTTGCCGAACAGCTGAAGAGTGCGTATGCCGACGTGTGCCAGCAGGTGCCCGACAAGCGCGAGGACTCCGGATACGTACATATCGAACTGCTTCCGCAGGACGACTGCACCGACATCACGCTCAACAAGACGGTCGAGACCGTGGACCATCTGATAGAACTCGGCGCCGACCCTTCGGACATAGCCATCATCGTGCGCTCCAACAACACCATACAGCAGATTGCGGAGCACTTCGCCTGTGTGCGTCCCGAACTGAAGATTGTGTCTGACGAGGCTTTCCGTCTCGACAACTCTACGGCGCTGAACATCCTCGTAGCGGCGATGCACTCGCTGACGCACCAGGACGACAAACTGACACGGGCGTACATCGCAAAGGCTTACCTCACGAAGGTGAAGGGCGTAGACCTCGAAGCTGCCAACCGCACGGTTTCTACCGAGGAGGGCGTAGAGGAAGCGTTGCCTGCCAGCTACCGCGACCACAGCAACGAACTGCTCGTGATGCCTATCTACGAACTTGCCGAACGTCTTTACAAGATATTCAGTCTTGAGCGCATCGTGGGCGAAGACGCCTATGTATACGCTTTCTTCGACTGCCTCACCAATTTCCTCACCTCAAACACAGCCACACTCGATGACTTCGTTGAGGAGTGGAACGAGAACTTCGCGTCGAACACCATCCAGGCACGCTCTATCGACGGCATTCGCCTTATCACCATACACAAGAGTAAGGGCTTGGAGTTCAAGCACGTCATCATTCCGTTCTGCGACTGGCGCATGGAGAAGACCAACACTATATGGTGCGAGCCTACGGAGGCTCCGTTCAACGAGCTGCCGCTTGTGCCGGTAGACTTCAGCGCAAAGCAGATGATGGGCACGATATACGAGCACGACTACATCGTGGAGCATCTGCAGAACTGCGTAGACAATCTCAACCTGCTCTACGTAGCGTTCACGCGCGCCGAGCGCAGCCTAATCGTTTTCGCACGCCGCGGCAACGCGTCGCTGCGTTCCTACGTGATAGAGCAAGCGATAAGCGACATGCAGCTGCCCGATTGCTCGCTCGAAGGCGATCTCACCACCTCAACATCTCAACACCTCTCAGGGGGTGCACTTGTCTCAAGTGCACCAACCAATCTCACCACCTCACCATCCGACCACCTCTCAGGGGGTGCACTTGTCTCAAGTGCACCAACCAATCTCACCACCTCACCATCTCAACATATCACCTTTACTTACGGCGAGATAGACACCACCAAGGAGAAGAAAAAGGCTGAGGAGCCGAACATCTTCACGCCGCACGTAGAGAACATCCTGCTGCCGATGAAGACCTACACCTCGAACGTAGAGTTCAAGCAGAGCAACAAGAGTCGCGACTTCATCAACGACGAGGCTGACGACGAGCAGGCAGAGCAGCAGTCGTACATCAAGACGGGTCTGCTGCTCCACTATCTGTTCTCTAACATCGAGACCGCCGACGACGTAGACCGCTGTCTGCACGACATGGAGATGGAAGGTCTGTTCGACGAGAGCGTCATCACGCCTACCAAACTGAAGAACATGCTCCACAAGCGCTTCTCTAACCCAAAGGTGAAGGAGTGGTTCGGTAGCGGATGGACGCTCTTCAACGAGTGTTCCATCCTCAGCTACGACCCACACACCGACAAGCTGACCGAGCACCGCCCCGACCGCGTGATGAAGCGCGGCGACGAGGTGCAGATCGTCGACTTCAAGTTCGGCAAGCCGCAGCCCGAGCACACCGACCAGGTGCAGCGCTACATATCGCTCATGCACAGCATGGGCTACACCGACGTGAAGGGCTACCTCTGGTACGTCTATTCGGACAACATCGTTGAAGTATAACAAAAAAATAAAACAACATGAACAAGACATTCTTAGAATACGTCGCAGAAGATATAATCAGCAAGTACGGCACCGACCTCTCGCGCATCGCCGTCGTATTCCCCAACAAGCGCGCCGCCCTGTTCCTCAACGAGCACCTTGCCCGCCTTGCGGGTCAGCCCATATGGAGCCCTGCCTACATCACCATCAGCGACCTCTTCCGCCAGCATACCGACCTCAAGACCGCCGACCCCATAAAGCTCATCTGCGACATACACAAGTCGTTCACCAAGTGTACGGGCATCGACGAGACACTCGACCACTTCTACGGCTGGGGACAGCTGCTGCTTGCCGACTTCGACGACATCGACAAGAACATGGCAGACGCCGACAGCATATTCTGCAACCTTAAGGACATCCACGAGCTCGACGACATATCCTATCTCGACGACGAGCAGAAGGAGATGCTTGCGCGCTTCTTCGCCAACTTCAGCGACGACATCGACTCCGAACTGAAGAAGCGCTTCCTCAGTCTGTGGTCGCACTTCGGCGACATCTACCACGACTACAACCGCCGCCTCACCGAGCAGGGCATAGGCTACGAAGGCGCCATATACAGAAAGGTGGCAAGCGAGCAGACGCTCCACCTGAAGTACGACAAGTATCTCTTCGTAGGCTTCAACCTCCTGCAGAAAGTGGAGCGCCTGCTGTTCAGCCGACTGATGAAGGAGGGCAAGGCGAAGTTCTACTGGGACTTCGCCTTGCCCTCACCATCTCCGCTCCCCTCAGGGGGTGCACTTGTAGGAGGGTATGGCATCCCTGCCATACCCACGCAGCCAACCTGTTCTGTTGGTGCACTTCCAGGGGGTGCACTTGTCTCAAGTGCACCAACCAACCTCAACCTCTCCGACTTCCCCAACGAGCTCGACAACACCGACCCCGACATCTACGCCAACATGCGCCGCCCGAAGCGCATACGCTTCATCTCCTCGCCCACGGAGAACGCGCAGGCGCGCTTCGCGAGCAACTGGCTCCTCGAGAACCACCGCTACCGTGCCGGTCGTAAGACAGCCATAGTGATGTGCGACGAAAGCATACTGCTGCCCCTGATGCACAGTCTGCCGCCCGAAGCCGACAAGGTCAACATCACGAGCGGTTTTCCCCTCGCCATGACGCCCGTAGCCTCGCTCGTGATGCTCCTCTTCGACCTCTACACGCTCGGCTTGCGCAAGAAAGGCACCGCCTTCAACCCCCACTACCTTAAGAAGCTCATGGCGCATCCCTACGCACGCCACCTCCAGGGGGTGCACTTAAAGGGGGTGCACTTGTCTCCGCTCGGCTTTTGCCGCTTGCCAGAGCAAGAAGTGCACCAAGAAGAAAACTCACCATCTCAACATCTCACCACCTCAACCATTCTCACCCACATCGCCACCCTCATAAAGCAAGTCGGCATAGCCACAAAGCCCGAGGGCGACCCACTCACCCAGGAGTCAGTCTTCCGCATGTACACCATACTCAACCGCCTCGCCACATTAGCCGACAGCGGCGACCTCCTCGTCGACAACACCACGCTGCGCCGGCTCGTCTCCCAGCTCGTCAGCACCTCCTCCATACCCTTCCACGGCGAGCCCGTTGTAGGCGTGCAGATAATGGGCGTGCTCGAGACGCGCAACATCGACTTCGACCACCTCCTCCTCCTCTCCTGCAACGAAGGCAACATGCCCAAAGGCATCAACGACTCCTCGTTCATACCCTACACCATACGCAAGGCACACCACCTCACCACCATCGACAACAAAGTAGCCCTCTACTCCTACTACTTCCACCGCCTCCTCCAGCGCGCCCGCGACATCACCATCGCCTACAACAACTCCACCGACAACGGACACACCGGCGAGATGAGCCGCTTCATGCTCCAGCTCCTCGTGGAGAGCGGACAGAAGATCAACCACTACAGCCTCACCGCGAAAAACCACCCCACCCCCCTCATGCCGAAACCCATCCAGAAAGACGAGACCACCCTCAGCAAGCTCCAGCAAATCAGCCGCCTCTCCCCCTCAGCCCTCAACACATACATACGCTGCCCCCTCGCCTTCTACTACCAGTACATAGCCCACATCCAGGAGCCCCACCCCGACCCCGAGACCATCGACAACCGCCTGTTCGGCAACATCTTCCACCGCGCAGCCTACCTCATATACAAAGACATCACCGACCGCAGCCCCCTTGTCGAGAAAGCCCACATACAGGCCTACCTCAGCAACCGCACCCTCCTGGCAAACGTCGTCGACCGCGCCTTCCAGGCAGAACAATGCACCCCCAACAACGGACTGCAGATCATCAACCGCGAAGTGATAATCCAGTACATCACCAAGCTCCTCAAGATCGACCAGCAGCTCTGCCCCTTCTCCATCCTCGCCATGGAAGAAGAAGCGAAGGTGTACACGCAGCTGTCGTTCACCACCCCCTCAGGCAACCACCACCTCACCATCGGCGGCATCATCGACCGCCTCGACATCCTCACCGACAGGCAGACCGGCAAGCCACGCATACGCGTCGTCGACTACAAGACCGGCAACCAACCCTCCAGCCCGATCAAGAACATCGACGAAATCTTCGACCCCAACAACATCCGCAGCAAACACTCCAACTACTACCTCCAGGCGATACTCTACTCCCTCATCGTCAGCCGCTCCAAGGAGTGGAACCCCGCTGGCCACCCCGTCAGCCCCGCCCTGCTCTTCATAAAGCAAGCCCCCGCCAACCACTACGACCCCACGCTCCACATCGACAAACACCCCATTAGCGACGTCACCGTCTACGAGGAAGAGTTCCTCACAAAACTCAAGCACACCCTCGCCGACATCTATTCCCCCGACACCCCCTTCACGCCCACCGACGACAGAAAGAAGTGCGAGCTTTGCCCCTACCGAATGCTCTGCGGACTATAGCAACTCTTTTGCAAAAGTCATCGTCACCCGTACGCCGTCCGATCAGACCCCGAACGCAACCCAATCGGACCCCGAACGCAACCTGATCGGGCGGCGGACGCGAACGGTGCCATTTCGACGGAAACAATTAATGTTTTTGAGTTAATTATAGGAAAAGAACATCTCAAAAACATCGAATATAATTCCACTTATTCAATTCATTGGCATGATGTTTGCGATAAACAAAATACCACCAAGCCCTTTTGCCAAAAGTTATTATTAATCTAAATTGGAATTTATGAAAAAGACAGAATTGTTTGTTTGCAGATGTCATGATGTCAGTCATCAGTTGGTTTTAGAGACCCTTGAAACGGAAGAAGACGAGGAACACGTTGTTTATGGATGTTTCCATCTTGTTCATCTTGAATTTTGGGATAAACTGAAAAGTGCTACTAAATATCTCTTTGGCAGAAAGCGTAAGGATGGTGATTTCGACGCGTTGTTGTTACGCCATGAAGATGCTGACAGACTGGCATGGTTTGCCAACTATCTGGATGGTGGAGTTTCGGCTATAGATAAGGCCGTCGCTCCCTTCGGTTTCACATTCTGCAGCAAAGAGAATGTGTATGAAGTGGCCCTTGAAGCTTATCAATACACGCTCAACGACGGAAGCGTGAAGACCGAGTACGAGATGTCGGTATGTGTATCCATTAAGCCTGGCAACATCTTCTACCGACTCTATCGCACAGCCAAATATCTATCCGGCTACTGCTCCTGCTACGGCGACTTCGACTCCTTTGAATTTATGCCAACTGATGCTGCGAAGCTTCATCGTATGGTTAGTGGTTTGAGAGCATGTTAAGATGGCAGAAGAGCAGCCCCTGCTTCAATGACATAAAAGAATGTTCTTGTTTAAGCAACTATTACCCCATAAAATAAATTCTTAAACATCTCCCAAATAATAAAATTTTCCACGGCGGGCAGAGAGGCTTGCCGTGGGATTTTACTATAGTTCGGACAGAAGCACCACGCCCACTCGTACCTTTGCGCCACAATGAGGACAGAAGGTTGTGGTGTTGACTACGGGCTGTACGTCTTTCTTCTTTTTGTTTCGCTCCTCGTTTTCGTTATTCAATAAAGGAACGTTATCCTCAGTGGCTTCCAGTCCGTCTATTGGATAAAAAAGGTCGGTAATATCGCAATCCAATTTTTCACAAAGGTCTTCCAAACGCTTTATGGTGGGATTGCCCTTGATGTAGTTCTGAATGATGTTTTGTATCTTTAGGTCAAACTTCTGACAGAATGACGTAATGGTGTAACCGCGCTCTGTGATGGCGCGACGGATGTCGATTTTTGTTCTCATATACGTTGATGTATTATTTGGGGTATAAATTTAATATATACATTTAACGTATGCAAGTAAATTCGCAAAAAATTATTGTATAGATTTATTTTGCGTAGAATCGTATAAATTTTTAATCTATGCGCCCACTTAAATAATGGGCGCATTTTGAATTCAGCTTGACCAGTGTGGACAACAAGGTAATGATTGGCAACCTCGACATCACGGGGGCGTGGTAGCCGGCGAATCCACCACTGGCGACGGCCCGTAAGACTCGAACAACAATGAGAAGAGCAGATAAGCCCGTCCGCAGACAGAAGCATCAGAGAGGATGACTAACGGACTTTTCACACAAATGCGGAGAGGCTTCCGTGGGATTTTTAATGTTCGGGCAGAAGAAGCACACCCACACGAACCTTTGCGCCACAATGAGGACAGAAGGTGGTGGTGCTGATGGTGGGTTGTGCGTCTTCTCTATTTTCATTTTTCTCCTTTTTATCTTTTTCTGTAAAAGATAATTCCGTTTCTTCCTCGTCAGTTGGGAAGAACATATCGCGAGGGTCCATGTCAAGAGCCATTGCTATGCGGTATACAGACGCAGTTGTAAGCGATTTGTTCCGCAAAAATTGCGCCATTGACTGTGAGCTCATGCCGCAGGCTTCGGCAAAAGCGTTTGTACCCAACCCTAATTTCTGCATGAGTTTGCGAAGATTTATTTCCGATTTTGGTCTTTGTTTTGTCTCCATAAATAATAATCATATAAAGTTATAAATCAATTTATTGCAAAAGTAATAAATTGATTTGGTATAAGCATTTATGGTAATACATTTTTTTTATTAGTGTCCCATTA
>ERZ1034876.665-NODE-665-length-17943-cov-7.095483_pt1 | contig 17943 bp, 18 predicted proteins | sample MGYA00520698_ERZ1034876 | MGnify/ENA primary metagenome ERZ1034876 (study PRJEB33766, sample SAMN09781723) | gut metagenome | biome: gut microbiome | host: Homo sapiens | place: Madagascar | study: EMG produced TPA metagenomics assembly of the PRJNA485056 data set...
CGGACAGGCCCAGGACCGCGATGCAGTTCGGGATGGCCATGAGCGCGTTCATCACGTCGGCCACATTCCATACCACGGAGCTGAGGTTGGAGACCGTGGCGCTGCCGGCGGCGTCGCCGACCATCATGCAGCCCCAGAACACGAACAGCAGGAACACGATGTAGTAGGGGATGACGGCCTTCTTGCCCAACAGGTAGCTGATGGCGCGGTTACCGTACTGGCTCCAGCCCAGGATGGTGGAGTACGCGAAGGTGACCAGGCCGACCAGCAGCACCAAGGGGCCGAACACGGGGATCTTCTCGAACGCGGCGGTCGCAAGGCCGGCGCCTGAGGAGATGGTGCCGTTGGCGATAGCCGTGGAGAGCTCGGGGTTCGCCAGCAGCGTGGTCATGAGCATCAGGCCCGTGATGGCGCACACCACGACGGTATCCCAGAACGTGCCGGTCATGGAAACCAACGCCTGACGTGCGGGGTTCTTCGTGGTGGCGGAGGAGGCGACCAGCGGGGCGGAGCCCAGGCCGGACTCGTTGGAGAAGATGCCGCGCTTGAAGCCGAACTGCAGGGCCAGGGTGATGGTCGAGCCCACCGCGCCGCCGGCGGCGCCTGCGGGGGTGAAGGCGCCCACGATGATCTGGCGGATCGCCTCGCCCAGGAACTGGCCGTTCATGCCGATGATGATCAGGCAGCACACCACGTAGAAGACGGCCATGACGGGGACCAGCTTCTCGCACACCTTGGAGATGGACTTGATGCCGCCCAGGATGACGATGGCCACAAGAGCCACAACCACGGCGCCCACCAGCCACTGCGGGATGGCCTTGCCGTCGATAAGCGAGGTGTTGTACAGCGCATCTGCCAGGGAGTTCGACTGCGTGGAGGCGCCGATGCCGAAGGCTGCCAACGATGCGAACAGGGCGAACAGGATGGCCAGGATGCGGCCGGCCTTCTTGTTCTTGAAGCCGCGCTCGAGGGCGTACATGGCGCCGCCGAGCATCTTGCCGGAGTGATCCTTCACGCGGTACTTCACGCCGATGAACACCTCGGAGTACTTCGTGGCGATACCCAGGATGCCGGTGATCCACATCCAGAAGATGGCGCCAGGGCCGCCGAACAGCAGGCCCGTACCCACGCCGACGATGTTGCCCGTTCCGATGGTGGCGGCAAGAGCCGTGGTCAGCGCGCCGAACTGGGTGATGTCGCCGTCGGCGTTGGAGGGGTCATCCTTGGTGACGGACAGCTTGATGCCGGTGCCGATCTTGCGCTGGATGAAGCCGGTGCGGATGGTCATGAAGATGTGCGTGCCCAGCAGCAGCAAGATCATGATAGGACCCCACACGAAGCCATCGACGGCATCGATGACGTCAAGCGGGCTGGTAGCGGTGGCGATTCCCTCCGCAAGTCCGGTGAACGGCGTGATGAAGAACGATGTAAGGAAATCCTCCATGGCCTTTCCCCTTTCTCGTTGGGGAGAGCGCATGCGTTCAGGAGAACCGAACGGGGGAGCGGGTCTCCCTAACGCATACCCTTTCCTCGCGTATATGACAGGGAAAACGCTACCGAAGGCAGTTTACGGAATTGTTTCGATTTGGAAAACGAACGCGTTGCGGCATTAATTGCGTGCTATGCGGCAGGGAAGGGGCGCCTTGAGTATGCCAGGCGGAATGTCCGGCTCCTTTAATGGGTGCTTCTATTGTCGGAGTGGCGCGGTCGGAGCCAATCTTGCCGGCGCTTCCCTAGGTCCTTAGTCGTAGCTATGCGGCGATTGAAATAGACTAAACTAGACTAACGCTTGAATTGTTTAGTCTAGTTTAGCCATCGAATTAGATTATTTGATAAGCTCCCATTTTCCGCCAGATGTTGCTGCGCCGGCTTGAATCTTGCCTTCCTTGCGAAGCTGCTGAAGCAAATAGCTTACATGTTTAGCGCGGCGACTATGGAAGAGATTACCAAGTTCGGATAACGACCCTCGATTAAACCCTTGCTACGCAGCATCTTTGCCTGCTTTGAAGAAGTCGTTCCCGTAAAGCGCTAGTAAACAGCCTGGGGTTCGTGATGCGCTGAGGGCGGCGGCCGTTCGAAAGAAAGGGCAAAAGCGCGGGAGCACCTGGGTGCTCCCGCGCAGTAAGCAGTAAGCAGTAAGCTAGTTCGTCGTGTCGCCTCTTACCTTGTAGAACTGCTGCGGGTCGTTCGGGCCGCTTCCCACCCACTCGAGTTCACCCTTATCTGCAAGTTCGCGTAGGATTCTCGACGCCGTCAGTCTACTAACCCCACGGCCTTGCCGATGACGATCTTGCTGCGGATGTTCCTGATTATCGATTCAAAAGAGACAATGGAGACCAAGACATAAAAAAGCCGCCCGATGGGCGGCTTGAACATTTGGTCGCGGGGGCAGGATTTGAACCTACGGCCTCCGGGTTATGAGAGAGGCGCCATGTTTTGCAGGTATTTAGCAGGACGATATTTCCGCAGGTAAATGGCCACCTTATTTGTTATCGGTTAGCAGGAATCTCTGCTCAAATTCTGCTCATGGGACTAATTCTGCTCAAATTCTGCTCAAGCCGCAAAAGTGAAAAATACTATCGTGAATCATGATCGAGATCCTTCTTTCTTGCATGGATTACGATGCGAGTGAGGTGAATAAACCGGCGCGGCATGTTTCGCCCATGCCTGTGATTCGCAGCCCTTGCGCTGGGTTTATCCAGCAGGCTCCTATCGTTTCATCCGTCGGGGAGACGGTCCAAGATACGCAGTTTCTGCATTTGCGGTTTTCGTAAGATGGCGCAAGGAGCGCCCCCAGCTTGTTTGCGGCTTTCCTTTTCGCGGCTTCGTTGGTGTGAGTGTATGTGTGGAACGCTTCGTCTGTTTTGTGCCCGCTCATATCCCGGGTCGTTTTCGCGTCGGTGCCGCAATCTCTGGTCATTATCGTGACGTACGTGTGGCGCAGCTCATGGAAGTCGAAGTCGCTGGGAATAGGGTAGATCAGTCGCTTTCTCTCATACCATTTTGTATACGATCGTTGTAGCGTGTGCTTTGCGCTTCTGCTGTTTACGATGGGGACGGAAGAGCTCCATCTCAGTCCTAGCCTCTTGTAGTGCTCTTGCTGCAATGTCTTCCAGCTATCGAGAACTTCAATCAGCTGATCAGGGCACGGAACGCTTCGCGTGTCTTCGTTTTTGGTGGGCTTGAAAGTCTGCTTTTCCCGATTCAGCGCTTTAGTTACGGATATGGACCCGTTGCGATAATCGTTCCATTTCAGAGCGAGCATTTCAGAGAGTCGTAACCCACAGCATAAGGCTACTAGGACTCCGATTGCCTTCGGCTCCAGTTCGTGTCTAGTGATGAACGAGAACAGGGCTTGCGCTTGTTCTACGCTGAGCGATCGCCTTTCTTCCGTGTCGCGTTTCGGGCTGTCGACCTTGCGGCATGGATTGCTGCTAATCAATTCGTAGTCGACCGCCTTGTTGAGCATCATCCGAAGAAATGCGTGGCTCTTCTGAATGGTCGTGCCGGAGTAGGCTCGCCCATTGAGATTATCCTTTCCGTTGCCGCTCATTGCGACGTACGCCAGTTCAATATCTCGAGGAGTAAGCTTGCTTATCTTCTTGTCCCCGAAGTACGGTTTCAGCCTGTTCCAGCAATCACCATCGCTCTCGAGCGTTCTTTCTTGGACCTTCTTTTGCTTTCGGCGCAGTTCCATAAACTCGGCAGCGAACTCGGAAAGGGTCGGTTCTTCGTCTATTGAGAGCCCTCTTGCCTTGGCTCTCCATATTGGAACATCCGACACTTTCCCGCCATGGTAAACGAAGTCGTTGATTTCCTTGATGAGGACAATGGCTTCATGCTCTGAGGCAACGTCTTCACGGTACTCGTCGTACTTCTTTTTCTCTTCGCTCCAACCAAGGGGAAATTTGATTTGCCAGCTGCTTCCCGAACCTCGCGGGGCGTAGCTGCCTTTGTTACGTGGTACTTTGGCCATTTCTGATTCCTAAAATAGGCTTACGAGTAAATTGATAAATGCAATGAATGCAAAAAGCACCGATAAGGCGAATGCGATAAATAGTGAAACGATAAGAACCGACGTGACCAGCTCCAAAGGCTGATGACTAACGAGGGATCCTTCGGTTTGTTTTGATCGAGTTTTTGCTAAGGCTAAATACACGCAGCACATAACAGCAATAACGGGAGGCAAGAGATAGACGAGATTAACCGAGATGCTGAGAGACATCTTTACTTTCCTTTCATGTAGTTTTGGGTGCGGCAGGAATTTGAGCAGAACTCCCGTTGCTTGCCTTTGGTTTTGGCCATGAATCCGTTCTGGCAGTTTTTGCAGATTGCTGCAGTGGTTCCGTAGCGGTAGAAGATGGATCCGAATAAGGCTCCGGCAAGCGTGTGGAACAGAAATACGGGCTTAGGTTCATTTTCGAATGGCGAAGGGCTCGAAATATCCCACCCTATAGGTGTGCCGTCTTTCGTCGTGAGGTTCGAAAACATATGCTCATATCCGCCGATATACGCCATCGCCTCTTCTCGTTGGGATAGGGAATCTTCGACTCCCGTATAAAGCCATGTGTCTTCGTCCTCGTATCTTTTGTTGTAGTTGATAAGCGGAGCAGCGTTTCCTGTCAAAATGGAACTCGTGAGGTTTGCGACGTTCCTCACCGACCCAAGCGCCGTTTCGTTTCCATGCGGTCTCATTTCTCTGATTCGCGAATCCAAGGGATTGATGGTCATGTAGCCGAAGACGTTCCTGAACCATTTGGTGCTGAAGTTCAATGTCATGTCTACGGCAGGATTGTGCTTCAGGGGGAGCACAAAATAAGAATTTCTGTACTGCTTGCCTATTACCTTATGCTTGTCTCTTCTTATGTGCTGAAACCCGCTGGATTCGAGGACGTGCTCGTTGCTCTCGTCTTGGAGGTTGGCGATGATTCTGAGAAGCTGAGAAGCCCTGTTGCGAATCGAGACCACATCGCAAAGAGGTTCGACGACGACTCTGCAAGCTTTGTCTTCCTCGGCCCACTTTTCAAGGTCTGATGCGGCGTCTGATTCAATCAGTCCAAAACGTTCGACGTCCTTTTCGATTGAGGTTTTCGATGGGTAGGAGGGGACGAATCCCTCGAGCATCAGCTGGATGCGAAGGAAGTGGGGATCGTTGACGGCGAACCCTTGGGACTCGTGGCCGATTCCTCCCGCTTTGGCGATTTGAAGGGCGTCTTCTATCGACATGACCCTTTTTTCTTGCGGATACACATCGAACGGAATTAGCGGTCCTACGGCCTCAAGAGTGGTGATGATGTCGCGGAGGTTTTTCCATCGGGCCAACTGGTTGACGGTTAAAGGATCAAGGAAACGATTCTTTTCGGGTTCGTAATCTCCAGGGATGACGTTCCATATGGAATGAAAACCGGTTTTGATGTTTCTTGCGACAAAAGTACGCCGTTGATTGTTCATTAGCAATCCTTACGAATAAAGCTAGTTATTATGCATATTGATATACAAAATAGAAAAATAATTGTCAAAGAACAATTTACGATTTAGAATTAGAAAAGAGCAAAAACATAATGGTGATATACGAAAGGTGGTGAAATATGGATAAATTGCTAACGTTAGAAGAAGCGAGCCGAGTCATGCGCATCAGCTATAGCAAGGCCCAGAAGCTAGCTAAAGCCGGTGCCTTTCCCTTCAAGAAGGTCGGCTGCTCCTGGATGATTCCTCGGAGTGCGCTGTATGCCGAGCTTGGTCTCGAGCTGCCTGATGACGAGGGGGGAGCAGTTGCGTAACGACCGACATGAAGAAGGGCGCCCCACCCGCCAAGATGATGCGCCCCTCACGACACCCGCGTGCCGCACGGACATCTTACTCCGTGCGGCAAAGGAACCCAAGGAGAAGACGATGTCCTACGATGGATTTTTCGGCGCACTTCGCGCCGACCAGCAGAAACTGGTAGACCACGGGCTTAGCCCGTATCCAACCGACGCTGAACTCGTTGGCTACGTGATCGACGTCGACGATCGCGTCCGTGCTCTTTATAAAGCGCTCCGAATGGAGGCTTACCGCGATTACCGCGGTATCTGGCGCGTTGGCCCCCTCGGCGTGAATCCGGTGCGCTATGAATAAGGCTATGCAGCAAGGAGCTTCGTCTGAAGAGGCGCAGGATTTTCAGCCAGCTAGCTCGCAAGCTCCGTGCGAGCATTCTTTGAACAGGAAAGCTCCAACGGTTGCGGAGATTTGCACTAAGCTGGCCGACATGGGTATAAACATTGGTTTCGACAGGCTAGAGAATCGGCCAATGAAAACAGGCCCGTTACCGTGGGATGAATCTGACGCGATTCGCCGCATAACGGATGTTGATGACATTAGATTGTTCGCTCTCCTGCAAGAGACTGTCGGTTTGCGCAAGAAAGCCGATCTCGATATGGCGCTCACAATCTATTGCGACGACAACGCATACGATCCGTTGCAAGACATGTTAAACGCCCTTAAATGGGATGGCGTTGAACGTGCGGAGAGCCTGTTCGTGGATTATCTAGGAGCGGCCGATACGCCTTACACGCACGCGGCCACAAGCACGTTCCTAAGTGAGGCTGTCGCACGCGCCTTTCATCCAGGCGTGAAGGCTGATTACATGCCGATTTTGGTCGGTCCCGGCGGTATAGGCAAATCGAGCCTCGTAAGGGCCCTCGCTGTCGAGGAGAGGTTTTTCACTGATTCCATAAAAAACCTCGGCAACGTGAAGAAAACGGGGGAGGACAACGACGGCAAATGGATAGCGGAGCTTCCGGAGCTTTCGGGGATGAGCGGTCGAAGCCTTGAGGGTGTGAAGGCTGGCATTACTCGGCAAGCTGACGAGTACCGCGAATCGTATGCTCGCCGAACGGCATCGCATCCTCGGCGCGTTGTCTACATCGGCACCACTAACGAGGCTGGCTTCATCCGCGAACGCACTAGCGGGGCACGGCGATTCTTGCCGATTCTCTGTGCGGTGGTTGAACCGACGAAAGATCTATTCGCTTGCGATGCGAAGGCCGAGATGAAGCAGGTCTGGGCGGAGGTGAAGACCTGGATGGAGCAAGAAGATTCAAGGTTTTCGACGGTTCTCGATCGAGAGATGGAGGTTGAGGCTGCGAATCAGCGAGCGTGCTTTATGGACGAGGACCCTCGTGAGCAGATCATCAACGCGTATCTGGCAGAGAACGATGATCATCTAGTCTGCACCTTCGAGATTATCGATAAAGCGTTGCATATGGACAGAAGTGCGGCGCTATGCAAAGAAGTCGGAAGTATCCTGTCCAGCCGATGTCCCGGTTGGGTGCTGGCGGGCAAGCGCCTGTGCGGTGCATACGGCAAACAAAGATGCTGGGAAAAACGCTAAGTGCCGTTGCGGTGTCGAGGCGATATAGTTCCGGCACCTCATATTGCTTGATTGAGCTGGTGTTTTATTACGAAGTGCCGCAGGTGCCGCAAATTTTAAAACTTTTCTCATTTTTTTGCGGCACTTTCGGCACCAGAAAATATTTGTCCAGTTCAAAGTGCGCTTCTGTTGTCGCGGAGATTATCTCTGCGACACTTTAAAGGCACTCGAGAGGCGATTGCCTCGTGCGTCTTTATGGGGGCGATATGGGCGATTTTAGCAAGGGCGCCCGAATTAACGTCAGGTTAAGCGCCGCCGAGCGCGATGCTCTTCGGCGGCGCGCGGAGCTTGCCGGCGTCACGGTTAGCGAATACGTGCGTCGGCGCGCGCTGAGCGATGGCGATAGGGCTGTGGTCTATGTTGATGAATCTGAGCTTAAGAAGTTATTTGTTCAGCTCAGGCGAGTGGGCTCAAATTTGAACCAATGCGCTCGCGAACTCAATACTCACCACAATCCTGCATGTGTAAACGATGCTTTGCTAAATGCTTTCGATGCTGTGGCTAAAGCGTCAGAGGACGTCTCGGGCTTTATTTCGGAGTCACGCAAGTTAATTTGAGACAGGGAGTTAAACATGAATGAGGAGAGCGAGGGCGGCAGCATGTTCCGCCGTGTGGGATTGGCGGGTGGCCGGGCTCAGATTGTCCCGGCGGAGATTAATCTTCTTAACCCGCAACGCGAGGGGGAAGCAGGCTACCTGTATTTTGTTTGGCCATTCGTAGAGGGTGGGCGCATCGATCTTGACGCGGCCATTAAAGGACAGGCGCCGTCTCCTTTGTCAGGCTATTTTACGGACTACGTTGACCTGTACGCCATGGGCCGCCACGACACCCCGCTGCTGCGTCCGCATTTCGAGGAGATGCAAGCTGATTTCTTTGAGTTGATGGAGCTCGTTATCGCAGCTGTGGAGCCCGACATCCCGGAAGGCGCGAAGTGGTCGTACGCATTTTGCCTCTGCGATTGCTTTGGCTCTGAGGTTCCGGTGGGGACGGGTTTCGGCTTCCAAAAGGGGGCATGCTAACCATGCGAGGCTCGTCGATGCAAAGAGAGCGGTTTTTCAAGCTTGCGGTAATCGTTCTGTGCGGCATCGCGGCGGGGCTGGCGACGGCCCCGCTCGGGGTTCCTATGTTGTCGGCGGCACTGACCGGGGCGAAGGCGGATTTTTCGGCCCTTTCCTCTATGATCTTCGCCAGCGATCAGGTTGCAGCGCTGCTGCGGTACCTCTCCGGTTTGACCCAAAGCTTCGGCGGATTCTGCAGCCTTCTGCTGTGGTGCTTGGTTTCGGGCGCAGCGGTTGGGCTCGCTTTGCTGTGCATGTATTTGAACGAGGCCGATCGAAGCGTCCGCGAAGGCGTTCTCGGCGATGCGAAGCTCATTGAAGATGTGAGGGAAATCCGCAGGCGCAACGATTTTTGGGAAACCAAAGAGGAGCCGGAGAGCGCCGGGCTCGTGTTGTCGAGCTCGCGCAAGGGCTACATTTACGACAGTGGTGTGCCCCATTTCGCTATTGTTGGTAAAACTGGTAGTGGTAAGACATGGCTAATAAACTTGCAAACGCTTCATTTAACGCTGGCGAAAGGATGGAATCTGATTATCACTGGCAAAGAAGAGTTGCTCGAGCTGACGGGGAAAAGGCCATGGAGTTAGGCTATAGTCGCGTTGTCTTCGACCTAAGGGGGTATCCCGGTGCAAGCGGATTCAATCCGGTTGGTTTGATTGCCGACTACGCAGAGGCGGGTAAGATTGACATGGCCCAGCGCACGGCGCGGCAGACGGCCGCCGATCTGATTCCGCTCGGCGGCGAGAGCAACACGTACTTCCCCAAAGCCGCCCGCTCTGCGCTTACCGCCTGCCTGCTCATCGTTGCCATGGCCGACGTTCCTCGCGAGCAGAAGAACATGGCAAGCGTGTGCTACCTGGTGAACAGAGGGACCACCGGCGACGGCAAGGACCCGTCCCTTCCGCTTAAGGAATTCATCAGGGGTGAATCGGTGGGCTCGGACCACCCAGCATACGGCGCTGCCGCCGATTTCCTGTCCGATGGCGGCATGACCACGGCGGGCAAGAACGTCCTCAGCACGCTCAAGGAAGCCCTCGCCATATTCAACGACGAGGGCGTCCGCCGCATCACTGCGAAAAGCGACGTCTCTATCCGTGATATGATCCGCGAAAAGACGGTCATTTACATGCACCTGCTCGAAGAAGGCGACCCCTACATGGTGCTGATGAGCATCTTCCTGAACCAGTGGTGGCGCGTTGCCCAGGAGGAGGCCCGCGGAAACTGCGGTCACCTCCCCAGGGAGACGGCCATCTTGGGCGACGAGTGGGGCAACCTCCCGGTCGTATCGGCCTTACCGGAGATCGTCACCCTTGGCCGCAGCTACAGGCTCCATGCTTATTGCTTTACCCAGGATTTAAAGCAGTGGAACAAATACAGCAGGCCGGGAGATCAGAACGCCGGGCGCGACAAGATCCTCGGATCCATGGGCGGCAAGGTGGCGTTGTCGCTGGCGAGCCCCGAGGACTTCCAGTACTTCACGCGCCTCGTGGGCAAGCGGACGGTGCGCACGCGCAGCCAGGGCACCAGCAAACAGGGTTTCGGGCCAGGCTCCCGGGCCGGCAGCAGCGACAGCTATTCCGAGCGCGCCGACGACCTCATCCATGAATGGGAATGGCAGAACCGCGTGCCGGTACGGGATGGCCTTATCTGCATCAAGGGCGGCGAGAACTCCAAGCCGGGCAGGGAAGGCGTGTTCCGCATGCCGGTTGCCTATGCCAGCAAGACCCCGGCCGCCGAGTTTTTCGGCTTGGGCGACGAGGCCGAGTGCGATGCGAAGAAGGCCCGATTCCATGAGAGGATGGAGGCGGCGGCGAAGGGTTGCGCCGCCGCACCGGTGCCGTGTTGGATGCCGGACCTGAGCCCTTCAGAGGGAAGCCCGGCCGAAGCCGATTCCATCGCCGACGACGAGTTCTCGGCCTGGGACTAGGCGGCGATCCAATTGACCGCGATCAAGCAGGTCTCGGTGACCTCGGCGGCGCATTTGAAATCGCTCAGCGGGTATCTCAACGACGAGCGCGTCCTCATGCGCGATTCCCAAAACCTGGTCGACGAGTCCCGCTGGGCCGAGGAGATGGACCGCACCCGCGAGGCGTACGGCCACAACTCGCCCAGCAGGGCCGGTGCGAAGGTGACCTACATGTACCATCATGTGCTCGGTTTCAACCCCGACGAGTGCTCGTGCAACGGCGGCCCGATGACGCCGGAGAGGTGCATGCGGTTCGCCAAGGAATGGGTGCAGGCCCGCTACGCGAACCAGGAGGCGGTGTGGGTGCTGCACAAGGAGCACTGCGCCGCCGACAACACCGACCGCTATGCCGTGCACGTCGGCATCAACCGCACGGACCTCGAAACGGGCAACCGCTTGCACGAGGGGCTGGGCCGCGCGGCGAAGGTCGCGCGCGCGAACGCCGTGCGGGAGATGGACGCCAGGTGGGGGCTGCGTCAGCTCGAAAAGGGCCAGCGCAACTCCCGCGTCCATGCCATGCAGCCGACCAGGGCCGAGAGGGAGATGCGGGCGAGGGGCGCTGTGCCCGACAAAGACATGATGCGTCAATGCGTCGCACGCCATGTGCGCGAGATTGCGCAGGAGGCCCCGGAGGGCAACCGCATGCGCGAGCTGGCGTCGCGGCTCAAAGCCGATGGCATAGAGATGACCGTCGGCAAGAGCGCCAAGCAGGTGCAGTTTGGGCGTGAGGGTAGCGACCGAAAGATCGGCGGTTGGCGTTTGGGTCGTGGGTTTTCTGCTGGCGGCCTGGCTGCGGGCTTGGGGATCGGTGCCGCCAAGCAGCTCAGCAATGAGATCTCGCAGGAGATGGAGCGCTAGTGCAGACGTCTGCTTTTCTATCGGTCTGTCTGGGTTCGGGGTCCCGGGCAGACCAGCTTGCGTCGGGTATCGACCCGGTGCAAAAGGCGCAGCCGGACCCACGTGCCGAAGGCGCGCGGAAGCCGAGCGAGCAGGCCCCGCAGGGCAAGATCGAACGTACTCGTGAACGTGCCGAAGGCGCGTTTGTGAGTACGTTCGTACATCTTGCAACCATGGTGCTGGATGCCCGCATGTCGGGCGAAAGCGCCGTGGTTGTGAGCAGCGGTTGAGCCGCCGCCAGCAAGAACGCGACCTATGGGGAGCGCTCGCGCGCCGCGTGCGGCGACCCGCTGCGAGAGCCGGGCATCCGACGGACGGCGAGGTCACCCGAGCCGTCGCGCCGGGGCACGGCGGCGTGAGCGCAGCGCGCAGTGATGCCGACCTATGGGGAGGCATCGAGCGGAGCGCGAAGCGAGAGCGAGGCGTAAGCCGAGCGGGCTTCGCCGCTTAAAGGCGGCGAAGCATCGGCCTGCGGCCGACAATGCATGCAGCGAAGCGTAATGCATCGGGCGAATGCCCGATACGCGCACGATTGTGGTTTCTGCTGCTTTTACGCACGCTGCAAACGGGGGAAACGGCCGCGCAAACCATGGAGTGTCTGCTCGGCCTTCGGACGTTCCTCAATCGGGCATCACTTACGGGAATGGTGCGTGACCTACTATGCGATAGCGCGTATAGGCGTTGGACCCTGATGTCTGATGGCGGGCTGATGTTAGATGCCTCATATCTTCCAGCATGGAGGCTCCGATGTGCTAAGTATAATCCTTATAGATAGTTGCGTAGCCAATTGGGCATACTGGGGTCGTCAATTGCCCAGGACTCTTCTTCGCTCTCGCCCTCTTCCCAGTTGCTCTCGTCCCCGTCAAAGAATTTATGGCGGTTGCATCTGTACTTGACTACGTTATCGCCTTCTCGGCGGTATTCGTTCCAGTATTTCTGCTTGCCGTGGCCGTTCCATTCTCGCGTTCTGTAGATAACCATGATGACTCCTTTCGGACTTAAGCGTACATGTGCGAGATGAATAGATCTGGTTATGTTGGATCTGGTTACGTTGCCGGTGATGGTTGGACTTGCTGCGCCGTTGGTAAGCCGACTAGGCGGTTGGGCCGCTATAAACGGCACTATAAGCATTTACATAAAACCACGCTTGTATTTAAAACTTGTGAGTTACGCGAACATATGCGTTTGGCTGTCCGCTTTACACAGATAGCGCCAAGCGAATTAGCACCATTTGATTTATGATGCCGAGAATAATCAGTATTACCAAGCTGGCAATTGCAGCGATGCAAGCCCGCTTTACCCATTTGTCTGCAGTGCTGTTATTTTGACTCACCATTTTCTGTTCACCTTTCTTCTAGAGCGATTTTTTCAAAACTGCAGTTATTCCGAGCAACGCGATAGGTGTGCTCGCGGCAATGCCGCCGACCGTTAAGAATTCGCCCAGCCTGCGTGGCTTTTTCTTTTTCGTGGAGCAAGCCTCTTCGAACCGCGACAATTTTTCATACACCGCTGCTTTCCCCTCTGTCTCGCACTTGAACGATTGCGATGAAGGCGAAAGAGCCGAGGATATGCTATCGAGGTCGATGGAGGACCGCGGGCTGCAAGGACGCGCGTTTTCAACTATCAGGGATGCAGCCTGCGATGGCGTCAGCACGGGAACTTCTGAATCGTTTCTTTCTATTTTGCAATTTAGGTTTGCATTAACCAGAATCGGCACGATTTCCAGATTCGCATTATGATTTGACCGAAATGGCTCGAGCGCATTTTGTACAAAATGACATTTCCTAGCAAGCTCAGACGGCACATCGTAGCGTAGTTTGTCGCAATGCAAGATGCCTTTCGCATCTACCGTTAGACGCTTGCCCTTCTTATTTTTCACCTCGCAAACATACACGATGCCTTCTGTTAAAACGACTAGATCGACCTCGCATTTTTCCCCTGCGTCTTCAAGAGCGACATTGTTCAGCAATCTATGGCGTATCCCAGTTTTTCCTAATTCGAAATCCAACACGCTGAACGCAAGATGCTCGCCTTTAACGCCACGCGTGAGCTCAGCAATCTTTTTACCCCTGCCTCTCAACTCCTTATATAAATTTTTGTAGCACTCTTCGTTTTCCAAGTTTGCGGCTTCTGCGCGCAGTTTCACGTTCTCTGCAACATCCCAATAGTTAGCAAACGCCCCATCGTGAATCTCTCGATACCTCCCGACAAACGCATCTTGCTCAGAGCGGTATTTCGACAGCAGGTCCTGCAACGCCGAGCCATTGAATTCGTTTCGCATCGCCCACCTCCTTCTCATTGCATTTTGTAATACCAGGACTAACTGCTTCGTAGAGTATCAAACTGATTTCACTGATGCAATACTATTAATTATTAAATTGACAATCTGCCATTTGAATATCTACAATACCGGTAGTAAAACAAACAAAACGGAAAGCAGAGTCATATGGGATCTTGGAGTACTGCGGCAATGGCTTTGGTACCGGTTCTCTCCGCGGCTTTAAGCCACGCCGCAACTGCCGCGACCGAAAGCCGCGACGCAGCGATGGACATAAAGGCCGAGAAGATAATTCAAGAGATGACCGATGAAGCCGGAATTGACGAGAAAGCGTGGGAAGGCCGCCCTAAATCAAAGCTTGTCAAGTGGCTTATGGGCGTATCCGATAAAAGTATTGCTGAAGTAGCCGAGTACATCGGCTGCCAAAGCGCAACCCTTAACAACAAGCTGTTCAGAGATTCGTTCACGGTTGAAGACATCGTGCTTGCTGCGCACGCATGCGGGTTTACCCTTGTCTTAATCAACAACAAGACCACCGAAGGCAATGAGCTGTTTCAATTAATTGATTACAAAACAATGTTTCAAACAAAAGATCCTGACGTTATCGCAAGGGTCGAGAAGCTCGATGACAAAGAGAGGCAAAAGAAAGCCGATGAATATCAGAGAATGAAAGAACAGCTTGAAAAGATGAAAGCAGAATACGGCTTCGAGGACTAGACAAGCCTAGCGATCAGCTTGCCGTGCCTTGGAGGGTGGTATCTACGGCGTTTACCCACCAGCGGAGCTTGTCGGGGGTGCCGAGGGCGGGGTTGCCCTGCTTGTGTTCCAGGTAGAGGTCCGTTTCGTGCCTCCCGAAGCGGACTCGGTAGCGAGCCGTTTTGGCTCCCTTTTGCATCTGGCCTGGCTGACCCCTGAACAATATCTCGTCGATGCGGTAGACGTGGCCGTCGGGCCATATGACGGCGAGCGGGTCGATGCGGCCCTCGTCGCTTATGTGCACGACGACGTTGACGTACATCTTATGCACGCGCCGTCTCATCCCGTCTTTCGTCAAATATTCCATCGCTGTGCTATTATCGAACAGCCGTTCGTAGAATGATAGCGAACAAAAGGTGGAGATTCGGGAAGGATTGGCTGGGTTGGCGAAGGTTGCGAACAAGCGCTGCGTTATGTGCATAGATTTGAAGTCGTTTTATGCCAGCGTCGAGTGCGCGGACCGAGGGCTGGACCCCTTTCAGACCAACTTGGTGGTGGCCGACCCCGACCGGTCGGCGAACACGATATGCCTTGCCATCACACCTGCAATGAAAGCAGCGGGCGTGAAGAACCGCTGCCGTGTGCGCGACATACCCGATGGCATAGAGTATCTGACCGCCGTGCCGCGTATGCGCCGTTACATGGAGGCCAGCGGGCAGATTCTGGCAGCCTATTTGGAGCTGGTGAGCGCCGAGGACGTGCACGTTTACAGCATCGACGAGTGCTTCGTGGAGGCCGGGCCGTACCTGCGGCTTTACGGCGTGGACGCGCGGACGTTTGCAAGGAAGCTGATTGCCAAGGCCTTCGAGGCCACCGGCGTGACCGCCACGGCGGGCATCGGCGAAAACCTGTTCCAAGCTAAGCTGGCCTTGGACGTGTGCGCCAAGCACGCCAGCGACGGCATAGGCTGGCTGGATGCGGAGTCGTTCAAGCGGGAGATGTGGTTCCACCGGCCCATCACCGACGTTTGGGGCATAGGGCCGGGCATTGCCAAGCGACTTGCCAAATACGGCGCTTACGATCTGGCGGGCGTATGCTCGGTGAATCCCAAGGTTTTGCGCAAGGAGTTCGGGAGGAACGCCGAGTACCTGATAGACCACGCGTGGGGGTTGGAAGCCTGCACCGTGGCGCAGGCGCGCGGGTACCGCCCGCGCGGGCATTCCAAGACGAACGGCCAGGTGCTGATGCGCGACTACGGCTGGCAAGAGGTTGAGACGCTGCTGCGCGAGATGGTGCTGGCGAGCGCCCTTGAGCTGGTTGCCGACGGGCTGTGCGCCGCCGTGGCAGGCGTGTACGTGGGTTATTCCGCCAGCAACTTTCCTCATCAAAGCTGGGAAGCGTTCGGGCCGTGCGGGTCGATGGCGGCGGGCGCGGGCGGCAGCGCCAAGCTGCCCAAGCCGACCAACGACCCGCAGGCGCTGACCGACGCGGTGCTGGCGATCTACCGGGCGCGGGTGACGCCGGGACTTGCCATCAGGCGCGTGAACGTGACGTTCGACGGGCTGGTTCCCGCAGGCGAGGTGCAGCCAACGCTGTTCGACGACGATGTGGCCGAGGGCAAGCGGGCCGCCGTGGCCCGCGCGATGGTGGACGTGAGGAAGCGGTTCGGCGCGAACGCGCTATTGAAGGCGACGAGCTTGAAGGAGGAAGCGAACGCCATGGAGCGCAACAACCAGGTGGGAGGCCACCGTGCTTAGCCTGGACGAGGCCCGGGCTGCGGCGGGCATCCTCAACGCCGACGTGTGGCCGGGGCTCACGCCCGACGAGCGCGAGTATCGCCGGCAGGTGCTCGACAGGATAGCCCGCCGCGTCGCCGAGGACGGCGTGCGGGTTTCGGTCCCCTCGCCGGAACGCGGCAGCCAGTTCATGCCTTTCGCGGCCCTGAAGGGGTTCGAGGACGTGATTGCTGAGGTTGAGGAAGGGGCTGAAGGCTGTTCGTGGCGAGTCTCTCCGCACAAGCGCCCAGGCGATGCGGCGGGTGAAATACCGGGTCCAAACGGGCCCGGTATCCGGTAGGCTATCCGAGCGTGTTGACGTGATGGCGAATCATCGCCCGGTCGGAATTGGCGTCGATTACGACGCTGACCTCGTCGAAGCGAAGAGGGATGCACTCGGCATCGTACCTGCGGCAGAACGCCGCCGCCACAGCTTCGAAGCGTGCGCGCTTCTCGCTCCCGACCGGCCTTGCGGCGGGATGGACCATACTGTTCGCGACCATCTCGGCGAACACGAGCTCGTCGCCGTCGCGGGCTATGATGTCGGCTATGCCCGACGGGCAGCGCCACCTGCGTGCGATGATTTCGTACCCTCGGTGGACGAAGAACCTCGCCGCCATCCCCTCGGCTTCGTGTTGGGCGTTGATATCTACCATTGCTTTGCCTCCTTCGGTCGGGCGGCCCCTTCGGCTGCCTTGTGCTTCGGAGGCTGCGCGCCCGGGGCCTGGGTGCAAGGAGACAAGCGAAAACGCGAAGCGCCTGAGTTTTCGCGCCTTGCGCTCAGAATTCGGACGTGCGAGCGTTCCGAGTCTCAAGGAAGGCGAAGGGACGACAGACCGCTGGGCGCAAGGCGGTTAGGAATGTTTCCTCATCTGCCTATTATTGTTCGTGATGAAATGGTGAGTGTGAGCTATGAAGCCGCTTTAGAGCGGTCTGCGTGGTTTGAAGCTTCTGGTGGAGTAGGGCAGGGGCTTCACCCCCTGCACCCCTGAGACGTCGTTTCTTTTGAGCGAATTGGAAAACCGCTAATTCGCTCAAAAGAAACGACGATTGAGATTGCGCTGGGGACGTCAGAAAATACTATGAATTGCGGTTTGCAAGAATCACAAATCCTGCATATCTTTTGGCATTATTTAGCAGCGTTTCGAATCGTTTGTTAGAGCATTCTGCTCAAATTCTGCTCAAGTGCCAAAACGGTCAAAGGAAAATAAAAACGCAGGTCAGAAAACTATGCTTCTGACCTGCGAAAACATTTGGTCGCGGGGGCAGGATTTGAACCTACGGCCTCCGGGTTATGAGCCCGGCGAGCTACCAGACTGCTCCACCCCGCAATATGTGACCCGCTTTTCGCAGAACTGAATGTTTCGGAAAAGCTGCGAGAAAGAACTATACGCGCCATCCAGTCTCAATGCAAGCAAATGATTTCCTGTCACAGAACCTTCACAAATAGACGGTGCTTCGGAGTAATGTCGCGCAACGCCAAAAGGGTCCCTATAGGCAAGGCTGCGGCGAAGATATGGGAACCTTAACAGGCGAATCTGCGGCATCTCTGCAGGCGATTCGGCGGAACCCCATAGGCGACGCAGCGGCAATGCCACGAGGATCCTATGGGCAAACCCACGGCAAGCCTTATGAGCGACGCTTGCGCAAGTGCCCCGTCTACCGCTCGGGGAAAAATAGCGCCGCTGCCTTTGACACGAAACCGTTACCTCCTTACAATGCACCACTGGTTCGCGCAAATTCTGCTAGCGCAATCATTCTGCTAAGGGCTTTCTGCCCGCATCCGACGCATTCTGCTGAGCGTCGATTTCGCCGCGCTTTGACGCGGCTTGCATTGTTTTCCGTTTCGAATGGCGTTTTGG
>ERZ1034876.677-NODE-677-length-17687-cov-7.822539_pt1 | contig 17687 bp, 16 predicted proteins | sample MGYA00520698_ERZ1034876 | MGnify/ENA primary metagenome ERZ1034876 (study PRJEB33766, sample SAMN09781723) | gut metagenome | biome: gut microbiome | host: Homo sapiens | place: Madagascar | study: EMG produced TPA metagenomics assembly of the PRJNA485056 data set...
CCTCAACCCGCTGATTAAGAGTCAGCTGCTCTGCCAATTGAGCTAATGACGCGGGGTCTTGTGACCGATATGAAACTTTACCGCTTCGGGCAGATCAATGCAAAAATAGCAGGTGAGAAGACCACCACACCACACTTGGGGAGTTCGATATGACCGGAAAAACGCCGAAATCAGTTGATTCGGCCTCCTCGACCTTTCAGCCGGTGGATTCAACATGGGCGTCATCGTCGCGAATGGCACAGGACTATCTGAAGACTTTGTGGGGTGGCGAAGAATCCGGCAAGCACGGGATGAGCGTGAATGACCTGGCTAGCGCGATGGGAGTCGTTGCGTCGACCGCTTCGGAGAATGTATCGCGTCTGGTGGCGAACGGTTTGGTCACGCATGAGCCCTATCGGAAAGTCCACTTCACGGATGAGGGGCGTGCGCTAGCTATCTCAATGGTGCGTCGTCACCGTCTGCTGGAAACCTACTTGCATGATCGCCTGAACTTCGAGTGGGACGAGGTTCACGAGGAAGCTGAGATTCTTGAGCATGCGATCTCGGATCGTCTTCTTGCGCATATCGATGAAGCACTGGGCAAGCCTGAGCGTGATCCGCATGGCGATCTGATTCCTCGCGAGGACGGGTCGGTGGTTGAACGAGTGATTTACCCCTTGGTTGCGACGTCGAAGAAAACTCTTGGCGCCGAGGCGGGGAAGTGGTATCGCGTCACCCGCCTGTCCGACGAAGACTCCGCATCCTTGCGTATTCTCGATAGTGAGGGCATCGGCCTCGACGCGTTGGTCCGTATCGTCGATATTGACCAGGCCGGTCAGGTTTCGCTTGAAATACGCCAAGCGACCGCTCCCATCGTGGGTGCTGGTCGAAGCGCCCGCTTGACTGGTGATGTTGCGTCGATCGTGATGGTGTCGCCTCTCGATGACTAAACGCGATCGAGCGTTGTTTTAGCTGGGAGATCAACCCAGCGAAGTCATGCTTTCAGGAACGTGAGAGCCGTGCCCCTGCGACAAGAGGGTGTCGCGGAGTTTCGTCATTGCCTTGTCCAGTTCCTCATCCGTTGCCTTCACTGCGTTCGATAGAAGAACATCGGCTTCTGTGCGTAGCGGGATCACGTGAAGGTGCGTGTGAGGGACCTCGAAACCTGCGATGACCAAGCCGGTGCGGGGGACTCCAAATGCTTTTTCCTGGGCGATTCCGATGATGCGCGCGACTTTCATAAGGTGCGTGGCGACGTTACTGGGCGCATCCGTCCATTTCTCATACGGGGTACGTGGTACGACCAGAACATGGCCGGGAGAGGTGGGCTCGATGGTCGCGAATGCAACGCATTCGTCGTCGGTCCACACGAAGCGACCTGCCCAGACGCCGGAAATGATGTTTTCAAAGACTGTAGCCATGAGGCCATTCTCACCCCAGAAGGGGCCTCGTGGCTAGCGGACGAAGAGGCGAGTTTTCGCGCGAATGGTCTACCCTTGATACGGCGAAGAATGTCGAAATATCAAGGGGAGGGCCCTGATGAGCCAGGCTTCCAACATGGAACCCGCACAGCGCTATACCGCTGAACTTGCCGGTCAGATTGAAACCGCATGGCAGGATCGGTGGGACGAACGAGGAACCTTTAACGCAGACAACCCGGTGGGTGAGTTCGCAGGTCCTCTAGCGGAAAAGAAGCCGTTCTTCCTTCTTGACATGTTCCCCTACCCGTCAGGCAAGGGCCTGCATGTTGGTCACCCGCTGGGCTACATCGCCACCGACACGGTCGCTCGTTTCCGCCGTATGCAGGGTGAAAACGTCCTCTACACGATGGGCTACGACGCCTTCGGCCTGCCGGCAGAACAGTACGCCGTGCAGACTGGTCAGCACCCGCGCATTACGACCGAGGAAAACATCGCGAATATGCGTCGCCAGCTTCGTCGTCTTGGCTTGTCCCACGATCGTCGCCGTTCGCTGGCCACGACCGACACCGAGTACGTGCACTGGACCCAGTGGATCTTCCTGCAGATCTTCAACTCCTGGTTCGACCCGGAAGCAACCGCTCCCGATGGCTCCATCGGTGCCGCGCGTCCGATCGGCGAGCTCGAAGAGAAGCTTGCCAACGGCCAGGTCGCAGTTCCGGACGGCCGCAACTGGGCAGACCTTGACACGATCGAAAAGGCGAAGGTCGTCAACGACTTCCGTTTGGTGTATGTGTCCGAGGCTCCCGTGAACTGGTGCCCGGGCCTGGGTACCGTTCTCGCGAACGAAGAGGTCACTTCCGAAGGTCGCTCCGAGCGGGGCAACTACCCGGTTTTCAAGCGCAATCTGCGCCAGTGGATGATGCGCATTACCGCTTACGGCAAGCGCCTGGCAGACGACCTGGACACAATCGACTGGCCCGACAAGGTCCGTACGATGCAGCGCAACTGGATCGGTCGCTCCGAAGGTGCGACGGTCCGCTTTGACGTTCCCGCTGCAAACGAAGTCGGCGCAAGCGTCGACAACCTCGAGGTCTACACGACTCGCCCCGATACTCTGTTTGGTGCCACCTTCATGGTTGTTGCGCCTGAACACCCGATTCTTGGTGGCACGCTTGCCGGCAACGACGATGACGAAGCTGCACTCACGGTTCCGGCCTCGTGGCCTGAAGACACGAAGGACGCATGGACGGATGGCGCAGCTTCCCCGCGCGAGGCGGTTGCCCGCTACCGCGCCCAGGCTGCAGGAAAATCGGAAACCGAACGCGCCGACGAAGAACGCACGAAGACCGGCGTTTTCACCGGCTTGTACGGCATTGATCCCGTCAACGGCCACAAGGTGCCCGTGTTCGTCGCCGACTACGTCCTCTGGGGCTACGGCACCGGCGCGATCATGGCTGTTCCCGCGCATGATGATCGTGACTGGGAATTCGCGAACAAGTACGAGCTCGACATTGTTCGCACTATCGGCGCAGCTGATGATCCGTACGGCCACGATCTGACCGAGTCGGCGTACACCGGCGACGGCGTTGCTGTTGATTCGGCGAATGACGAGATCAGTCTGAACGGCCTGGCAAAGGATGAAGCCAAGGCTGCGATGATCGAATGGCTGGAATCCAAGGGCTTCGGCCGCGGAACCGTCACCTACCGCCTGCGTGACTGGCTGTTCTCTCGCCAGCGCTACTGGGGTGAGCCTTTCCCGATCGTCTGGGATGAGGACGGCCTGCCACATGCTCTGCCCGAAGATCAGCTTCCCGTTGAGCTTCCCGAGGTATCCGATTACTCGCCGCGCACTTTCGACCCTGACGACGCGAACACCGCGCCGGAAGCGCCACTTGGCCGAAGCGAAGAATGGGTGAACGTCACCATGGATCTTGGCGATGGCCCGAAGAACTACCGTCGCGAAACCAACACGATGCCGCAGTGGGCAGGCTCATGCTGGTACGAAATGCGCTACACCGATCCGAAGAACTCCAAGGCGCTGGCTTCGCCTGAAAACCTCGACTACTGGATGGGTCCGCGCGAAGGCAAAAAATCCGGTGGCACCGACCTGTACGTCGGTGGTGTTGAGCACGCGGTTCTTCACCTGCTGTACTCGCGTTTCTGGCAGAAGGTTCTCTTCGACTTGGGTCATGTGCCGGACGCAGAGCCGTACCACACGCTGTTCAACCAGGGTTACGTTCAGGCCTACGCCTTTAAGGACGAGCGCGGACAGTACGTGCCCGCCGACGAAATTGAAGGCGACGAGGCAACTGGCTTCACTTATCAAGGCCAGCCGGTGACCCGCGAATACGGCAAGATGGGCAAGTCGCTGAAGAACATCGTCACCCCGGACGAAATGTATGACGCCTATGGCGCCGACGTGTTCCGCGTGTACGAAATGTCCATGGGGCCGCTGGATGTCTCGCGTCCGTGGGAAACCCGTGCAGTCGTCGGCTCGCAGCGCTTCTTGCAACGACTCTGGCGTAACACGCTGGACGAGGAAACCGGTGAAGTAACCGTCACCGACGAAGAAGCAGATCTTCAGACGAAGCGTCTGGTTGCTCGCACGATTGCCGACGTCACCGTCGAATACGAGAACATGCGCGTGAATACCGCGGTCTCGAAGCTGATCGTCCTCAACAACCACCTGACCGGCTTGAAGTCGGTTCCGCGTGAAGCCATCGAACCCCTGGTTCTGATGATTTCCCCGGTTGCCCCGCACATCGCCGAAGAACTCTGGATGCGTCTGGGACACGGTGAGTCACTGGCTCGCGAGCCCTTCCCGGTTGTCACCGACGAATCGCTATTGGTCGAAGAGAGTGTCACCGCGATTGTTCAGGTGAACGGTAAGGTTCGTGCGCGCCTCGAGGTCTCGCCGTCGATCAGTGAAGAGGATCTGCGTTCTAAGGCTCTGGCTCAGGCGCCGATCATCAAGGCTCTTGAAGGTCGCGAACCTCTGAAGGTGATCGTACGCAAACCGAGCCTGGTCAACGTGGTGCTCCCGCGCTGATCACGATTGTGATGGCAGCCCTGCGGCGCTAAGCGGTGAGCTTCGCGCCGCAGGTGTTTTATCAAGCAGTGGCATCTTCTGCGAGGCTCACCAAGAACCGATAGCCTGCCACGGTAGCGTGCGAAAAGGGCTAGAGCTTTACCGCTTCGTCACACCATGAAGCGGGTTGCTACCAGCCACACCCGCCTACTTATCGTTTGATCCCAGATGAAAGGCCATTCATGCCTGAAGGTGATGCCATCCGTCGTCTTGCCTCGACGCTCAATGAGCTCTTCGTCGGGGGAACTGTGTCTGCTTCATCCCCGCAGGGGCGTTTCAGCGCTTCAGCGGAGCGACTCGACGGGAAGCTGATTCAGCGCGTGCGCGTCCATGGCAAGCACATGTTTATCGGCTTCGTTTCGCCCGAGGCGCCAGATGTGTGGCCCCAGGATTGGATGCATATTCACCTGGGCCTGTACGGATGGTGGCGCTTCAACGGTGATGAGACTGTCGTTGATGAAGGCTACGGTGTCGCCCGTCGCGTTGCTCCCGTTCCGAAGGGGGAGTGGGACGGGCACTCAGAAACCCGCTGGGGCGAAGGCTACGGTCAGGCTGAAGCTGGAAGTTGGGAGCCTCCGGCCCCTGTTGGTCAGGTGCGTTTCCGCATGTTTAACGACCACGCGGTTGCTGATTTGGTCGGTCCGAATCGTTGCGAGCTGATCGACGACGAAGAACGTCAGGTTGCCGAGGCCAAGCTCGGTCCTGACCCGCTGGAAGATGGAGCGCGCGACGATAAGGAATCGGCGAAGCGATTTGCGTCGGTTGCGCACTCTAAGAAGCGCAATATCGGCGAGATCGTTATGGACCAGTCCATCATCGCCGGCGTCGGCAACATCTACCGTGCGGATGCCCTGTTCCTCGCCGGAATTTCGCCTTATCGCAAGGGGGCGAACATTTCTGAAAAGCGACTGAAGGATCTCTGGGTTTTGATCTGCGACCTCATGAATAGGGGGCTCGCTGCGGGGCGCCTCGAAACGATGGATCCCGACGAAGCACCCAACCCACCGATCGAAGGCGACGAGGAAGCGTCACGCTGGTATGTTTATCATCGAACCGGGCGTCCCTGCTTGCGCTGTGGCACGCCGGTCCGCGAAGCGCTCATGCAGAACCGTCGTCTGTTCTGGTGCCCCAGCTGTCAGCGATAAGGCGTCGGTTAAGCGGGCTGGGCCTCGTCAATCAGAGAAAATGACCACGGTGAAGTTACCGCCCAGCCTGCCGTGAAACTGGCGTGCAGAAACGGTCGCGGAAGCCACAGTAGACGAACCTATTACTTGACGTCGGTGAAGCCGAGCGCGTCGTAGAGGCTGGCAGCCCCCATGTGGCGCGAATCGATCGTCAAGGACAGGCCGTCGAATCCCCAATCCTGGCAACGACGTGCGACCTCTGCGATGAGGGCGGTTGCGATGCCTTTGCGACGGTACTCCGGGGCGACGATAAGGTCGACGACGAACGGGCCGTCGGGAGCGTCATCCCACGGGGATTCTCTGACGACTTCGATGGCGCCGATCAGTGCGCCACCATCCCATGCGCCAACGAAAGAATCTTCGGTCGTCGCACCAAATGCTCCTTCGAAGGTCATGCGGAGTTCTTCCGAAATCTCGAGCATGGCCTCGGGCGTGTTTTCTTCGCCATACGCGTCCAGGGTCAGGGCTGTGAGCATCGGAATGTCGTAACGGGTGAGCGTTGCGATCTCGATACCCTCGGGGCGTTCGACATCGGCCAACGCATCAACTGGTGCTTGAAGTGTGCGCTGTTCCATAAACCAAGTGTACGTGGCGTGGGTCACATTATGTGGGACTTTGGTGGTCGGTGTGCCCTTTGTGTGCTTTAGCTGGGCAAATAGGGGTACGAGGCCGGCTAAGCACGCAAGGCGGGGCACCCGCGTAGCGCCGGTGCCCGAACCAGGATGAGACGCCGGGAGGGTGCCCTCTGGGATCAGATGTAGAGTTCCGGCTCTTCTAAGAAGTAAGCGGGATCGATGATCAGATCGTCATCCTTCGTGTCGTTGCAGGACTTCGGGATAAGGCGTGCGGGCACGCCAATCGCAACGTTCCCGCACGGAACGTCCTTGACCACGACCGCGTTCGCACCGATTTTAGCGCCGTCGTGGACCTCGATGGGACCCAGAACTTTCGCGCCGGCACCGATCATCACGTGATTGCCGACGGTGGGGTGGCGCTTACCGGGCGTCATGGCCACGCCACCTAGGGTGACGCCGTGGAAGATGACGACATCTTCGCCGACCTCGGCGGTTTCACCAATAACAACGCCCGTCGCGTGGTCGATGAAGACGCGACGACCGATCTGGGCGCCGGGGTGAATGTCAACACCTGTCATGACGCGTGTTGCCGACTGCAACATGCGAGCGGGCAATTTAATGCCTCGAATCCACAAAGAGTGCGAAACGCGGTGTGCCCACAGTGCATGAACGCCCGGATATGTGAGTGCAACTTCAACGCTTGACTGGGCGGCTGGGTCGCGATGACGAGCCGTCTGTAAATCTTCCCTGAGAAGCTTGAATGCACGACGCGGGTTGATCGCCATGGGTGTTCCTTTGGGGGATAACAGTGAACAGAACTGATCCTATCGAGGTTGGACGATTGAGTGCGCACGTTCAGCGCTCAGCGCAATGTCGGCTAAGGAAAATGCGGGGCGAGGAATGATCCGTGCCCCGCATTCTCTTCAGCTTCTCGCTTCGCCGACGTCCTGTCGGCTTGAAGCAAATCAGTCCTTGTATTCCTCGAACAGAGCGGTCGAAAGGTAACGCTCGCCGGTGTCAGGAAGCAGGGTCACGATCTTCTTGCCAGCAAATTCGGGGCGAGCTGCAACAGCGGTTGTGCCGGCTAGGGCTGCGCCGGAGGAAATACCAACCAACAGGCCTTCTTCAGCAGCTGCCAGGCGAGCAAACTTCAGTGCTTCGGCGCTCTCAACAGAGATGACCTCGTCGATGATCTCAGCGTCGTAGTTGTCCGGAACGAAGTTCGGCATCAGACCCTGGATTGCGTGCGGGCCAGCGGAGCCACCGGTGAGAAGCGGAGATTCTGCGGGCTGAATTGCGATGACCTTGATGTTCGGGTTCTTGGCTTTCAGGGTCTTTGCGGCACCGGAGATGGTGCCTCCGGTGCCGACGCCTGCGACGAAAACGTCAATTTCGCCGTCGGTGTCTTCCCAGATCTCTTCGCCCGTTGTGGCAACGTGGATTGCCGGGTTTGCGGGATTGGCGAACTGTGAGGCGATGATCGAGCCGGGGCGCTCGTCGCGGATGCGCTCGGCTTTCGCGACGGCTGCGGAAACGCCACCCTTTGGGTCGGTCAGAACTAGTTCTGCGCCGAATGCGCGGACGAGGATGCGACGCTCAATGGACATGGAAGCCGGCATGACGATTACGACCTTGTAGCCACGGGCTGCGCCGACCATCGATAGTGCGATACCGGTGTTGCCGGAGGTTGCTTCGATGATGGTGCCGCCGGGCTTTAAGGCGCCGGATTCTTCTGCTGCGTCGATGATTGATGCTGCGATGCGGTCCTTGACGGAGGAGGCGGGGTTGAATGCTTCAACCTTGGCGACGACGTCCACGCCTTCACCGGCGAGCTTATTAATACGAACCAGGGGAGTGCTGCCAATGAGTTCTGTAACGTTGGAAGCAATGTTTGACATGAAAGTCTCCTAAAAGTTTGACTACTGATAATTCAGTGCACGGTAAGTACAACGTGCGAAGTCAGAAAATAATTTCGTGGCATACGACGCATTTGTTCATGCGTCAGGGCGAATGACGACGCTGGGCGCCAGAAAAGTCATTCGCCCAATTAACACGAAAGAAGGCGACGCGGCGCGATCGGACGGCAAGTTCCGCGCTGGGTGAGCGTCACGTGATCGCATGTCATAATTGAATCTTAAAGCAATTGGGGTTATTCGTCTACTTCAACTCTCGTGGTGCCCATCATCTGAAACTGTGAAACACCCGAGGTCAGAGCAAGGATCTGCGCCTCAAAAATCGCGCGCGAATCAGGAAGCGTGCCAATTCGGATCGCGGCCTCGTTGCCCCAGTCGATGCCAAGAATCTGCGCACCCGCATTCCTCAACTCAGCTTCAACCCTGCCAGCCTGGGCAAGCGAAACCCGAGTTTCCAGCACATCCAACGGAACTAGTTTCGCCTTCGGTGCCAGGGCGAGCGCTTTGGATACAGACGATGAATACGCGCGCACGAGGCCGCCCCCACCTAAGAGGATTCCTCCAAAATACCTGGTGACAACGGCGGTCACATTCCACACTCCAGCTAGGCGGAGCGAATCAATCATCGGCGTGCCAGCGGTACCCGAGGGCTCCCCGTCATCACTCGAATGCTGATGAGGATCGCGTCCATCAACCTGAATAAGGAACGCAGAGCAATTGTGGCGAGCCTGCGGATTGTCGGCCTTGACTTCATTAATCAGGGCGCGCGCCTCGTCGGGGGAGTCGGTGCGAGCAAGAGTCGTGATGAAACGGGAGTGCTTAATCTCGATTTCGTTTTCAATCCGAGTACCCGAATGCACGGTATGAATGACTCCCATATTCACCTCTCTTCCTCAGATACCTCTACACCATCGGTGTCGCCTTCTAACCTAGCTGATGGCATGAGAGGTGCAGAACATGTAATGAGGATCGCATCTTAGGCAGGGTATCGAGCTAGGGGCAAAACGGGCGTTCATGGTACGATTTTCGGGTTGCCGTCAGTGGGAATGGGCCGGTCGGGTCCTTCTCGCGACGTTCTGGCGTCGGACGGCGGCTCATTTTTGAGCCACCAACCGACCATACGACTACCGAGAAGAGAGGGGAGGCACGATTCAATGGCAGTTCCGAAGCGAAAGATGTCCCGTGCGAACACCCGCACGCGCCGCTCCGCGTGGAAGGCAGATCTCACCGAGCTCAACACCGTCAAGGTTGCTGGCCGTGAGGTTCGTATCCCGCGTCGTTTGGCAAAGGCATACAAGAACGGTCTGCTGGACGTCGAGGCCTGATCCTCGATCCTGCAGTTGAGGCCCGGTGCTTATGCGCCGGGCCTTTTCCATACCCGCTTTCTTGGGCCTGACTGAGTGTGATTGTCGTTTTTGTCGTGTGAGGAAAGTGCCGAGGTGGGTGACCTCCGGCACTCTGCTTTTGTGTCCTAGGCGCTTGGGTGCACCGTGCGCGGCGACGGTGATGAATGATTGACGAGGCCGGGTTTATCTGCACCCTGTCAGCCCTGACTGGCGCCCGGAGGTGGCATCTTTGGGAGTTGGTGCCCGGTGCCGGTAAACTTGGGTTCCGTTGATGCAGTCGTTAAGGCTGGTCTGACGCAGTGCCTCCGTAGCTCAATGGATAGAGCAAGGGCCTTCTAATCCCGAGGTTGCAGGTTCGAGTCCTGTCGGGGGCGCAACCGGCCTGATCGTAGTTTTGCTTGCGATTAGGCCGTTTTTGTTTGTGCTTCTGCGCCGGTGGTCATGAATCAGTGCGTGTTACAAAGTCTTACAATGTGGTCGCTTTCTGGAAAAGTGTGACACCCATACGGCACACTACAACCATGATGACCTTCGCTTACGAAATGTGCTGCCCCCAGGGTGCCACTATGCGTGAGCGAATGTGTATGTGATTGACGCCCCAAAAACCCTGTCAATCACTGCCGCAGTGAATCGAAAGCCCCTTTGTGAACGAAGCTGGGCGTGCGGCACCAAAGAAATCTGGATACACCATGACTCTGGTCAACACCCCCGCAACTGCCGTCGTCGATGAAACACCCGAAACATCTTTCGAGGACTTCCTTGAGATCCTTGCGAATCTTCGCCTTGCTCCCGCTCACGTTGAGTTCAACGCCGACCGCGGTGCGCTGACCATCCGAGGTGCCCGCATTGCTCTGTGCACCAAAGAACGCGAGTTGCTCACTCACCTTGCCTTGAACTCCGATCGCGCAGTTTCACGCGAAGAACTATTTTCTACCGTCTGGAATGGCACTGGTCTTGGCTCCGACTCACGTACAGTTGACGTTCACATTCGTCGCCTGCGTAAGAAGCTCGCAGAGGCCCCCGAACTGATCTCAACAGTTCGGGGCCAGGGCTACCGCTTCAACACGGGTGAAGGCGTGCGCGTCCAGGCAACCCTGGCGCACACTCTGGCCGCGTAATATGCCACGAGGATAGGCAAGCGTGGCCAGCCTCGTGAATAAGAGAAAGCCACACGCCTACCGAAAGCGCCCGCAAGCGGAACGAGCGTGACGCCTCAGATGATCAGGCGGAAGATCTCCGAATCCGCGTGCAACTCTTCGACGTGCAGGGGAGAATCCGCCATGCGTCGGCGCAACCCGTCAATGTCATCCTTCGCCGCAATATCGATGCCAACAACGGCGGGCCCAGATTCTCGATTGTTCTTCTTCGTGTACTCGAAGTGAACGATGTCGTCGTGCGGGCCAAGGACATCCTGCAGGAAGAGGCGCAGAGCACCCGGCTGCTGGGGGAACGTGACCAGGAAGTAGTGGCGCAAGCCCTCGTGACGAAGCGAGCGCTCCATGACCTCGGCGTAACGTGTCAGGTCGTTATTGCCACCGGACACGATCGCGATGATCGCACCATCAGAGTCACCCAGATAGCGTTCGCGCTCTTCAGGGGTTGACAGGTAGGAACGGATTGCTGTCGATGCCAGGGCGCCAGCTGGCTCAGCAATGACGCCATCGGACTGGTAGAGGTCCAGCATTTCCGTGCACACCGCGCCCTCGGGAACAACGAGAACATCGTCGACGTACAAGCGGGCAACGTCGTAGGCGAGAGCCCCCGCACGACCAACAGCGGTGCCGTCAACGAACGGGTCAACCGATGCCAACGTCATTGGCTCGCCAGCATGCAGGGCAGCGTGCATCGAGGCCGCCCCTTCGGGCTCGACGCCGATGATCTTGATTTCGGGGCGCTTAGCGCGGATCCACGTCGCGATGCCAGCAAGCAATCCACCGCCACCGACGGGAACGAGGACCGCCGCCGTGTTCTCGGGCATCTGTTCGAGCAACTCAACGCCGATCGTGCCTTGGCCCGCGATCGTCATCGGATCATCGTAGGGGTGAACGTAGGTGCGCCCAGTCGCGCGCGCAGCTTCCTGCGCCAGCGCGTTTGCCTTGTCGAAGGTGCCATCAACGATGACCTGCTCCACCCAATCACCACCGATCGCGGCAATACGATTGCGCTTCTGACGAGGAGTATTCGACGGCAGATAAATCGTGCCGTGAACCTTCAGGTGCGCGCACGAATAGGCAATGCCCTGCGCATGGTTACCTGCCGAGGCACAGACGACGCCACGTTCGCGTTCAGCTGCAGATAATAGCGACATACGCGCGTAGGCGCCTCGAACCTTGAAGGAACGGCACTTCTGCGTATCTTCACGCTTGAGTAGCACCGGGGCACCAATCGCGTCCGTCAACCGTTCAGAACGCGCCAACGCAGTGCGGTGGACAACGCCACGCAACACCTTTGATGCGGATTCAATATCCGCAGGAGTCGCATTTGTGTGGAACGAGGAAGCGGTTGTGTCGCTCATCAGGTCCTTCAATCGATCGGGAACCGGGAATCGGTCGCAAGCCGGCGCGGGTGCGCACGGTGAACGGATACAGTCTAAAACCGGTTGCCTACCCGGGTCCGATGGTGGTCACGTGGCGGTCAGAGGAAATACATCAGTGAGGATATATTCTGCTACCCCGTGAGGATGCTGGAATTGGAACGAGGTTCAGGGGAGCCTCGTCAATGTGTGTGAAAGGGGAGAGGGAGCCCCGCGCGGGCGCGACGAAGGTAGCACTTCTTGGGGTTGCGAGGAAGGTGGCGTGTCCTGGGGGCGCGATGAAGGTGGCACCTCCTGGGTCGTGAGGAAGGTGGCACGTCCCACGCAAGAGGGCACAAAGCCCCGCGGTAAAATAAGCGAGTGACGAAGAAACTGAAAGATCCATTGGTATGGATCGACTGCGAAATGACCGGCCTCAACGTGAAAGCCGACGCGCTGGTCGAGGTCGCCGTCGTTATCACTGACGCCGACCTGAACATAGTTGACCCAGGCATCGACGTTCTGATCAAGCCCCCAGCAGCTGCACTGGAGCAAATGAACGACTTCGTGCGCAACATGCACACGACCTCCGGGTTGCTTAAAGAACTTGAAAACGGACTGACGCTCCAAGAAGCAACAGACCAGGTTCTGTCGTACGTCAAGCAGTTTGTTCCTACCCCCGGAAAAGCTCTTCTTGCCGGTAACTCGGTCGGCACGGACAAGATGTTCCTCGAGGAATATATGCCCAGCGTTATCGACCACCTTCACTACCGCATCATCGACGTTTCTTCCCTGAAGGAACTGGCGAAGCGCTGGTACCCGAACGCGTTCTACGGCGCACCGACCAAGCACGGTGGTCACCGCGCGCTCGCGGACATTCTGGAATCCATCCAGGAACTTGAGTATTTCCGTCGCGTTTTGTTCCCGTCTCACCGTGTTTCTTCCGAAGCTGCGGCTCAAGCGCTGAAGGAAACTCTGGCTCTTGAGATTCCACGTATTGGTGCCTGACCTGCGTTAATTCGGTTTCGCGCCAGTATTGCGGTCGCGTTATTGCCAAGCCGGGGCGGTTGCCGATAGGAGTTATCCACAGTTTTGCTCAAGTGCCACTTATCCACAATTGGCGAGGGATATATGAGCGCCCTCGCCAATTGAGTTTCAGACTCATCGTGTCAGCTCAATGGCGAGGATGAAGGAGACACTGATGAGCGACACGACGATTACTTTGCGAGGCCGCATTGGCACTGACTTGCGCGTATCGAAGAGCGCGAACAACCATTTGACGGTCCGTTTCCGCTTGGCGGTCACACACTGGTTCGCATCCGCTGACGGGGTTCTGACGCAGGGGCGTACTCAGTGGTATTCGGTTCATGCGTGGGATCGGCTTGCCGATAATGCCCTGCATTCATTGGCGAAGGGCGAGCCCGTGATTGTGACGGGGCGGCCTCGCGCGAATGCGTGGAAGGATTCTGACGGAAATATTCGCTCTGAAGTGGTCATTAACGCTCAAGCGATCGGGCATGACTTGACCAGCGGAAGGAGTACGTGGAGGAAGAGTATGCCTTCGCCCCCAGAGGGTGGTTCTGGTCTTTCTTCGGGGGACGAGGCCGTGGCCACGTTTACTTCAGGGTCTGACGTTTCTGGGGCCAACGTGAGGATGAGCTCCGGGGGTGGGGTGTCCGACCCTTTGGGAGCAAGTTTTGAAGACTCTCCTTTAACTGCGTCGAACACTATTGGTGAGGAAAGCGAAGGTGATTCCGCACCATTGACAGACCTAGAATGTAGCGATGAAGCCTGCGATGGGTCGTGCGGACAAGAGCAATCGTCGACTCTGAAGACAACGGTGAGTAAGAATCGACGTGTTGATCAGGGATAAGTGAAGACGAAAGGGATCTTCACTTATCCCAAGGACAAATGCCCAGAGGATAAATAAGCTCGCGAGGTCGTGGACGTGGTCACGCCCACGCTGTAATTCTTAGCAGTCGTGTGGGGTTCGGCGTGGGTGTGGCTTAGCATGGAGGGGATAACGGACAGTTTTACTGTCATGCACAACCACATGTTGGATGGAGACCAGTGGCTGAGTACATCTACCAGATGATAAAAGCGCGTAAGGCGCACGGGGATAAGGTAATCCTCGATGACGTGTCTATGTCGTTCTTCCCGGGCGCGAAGATCGGTATGGTCGGTCCGAACGGTGCCGGTAAGTCCTCGATCTTGAAGATTATGGCAGGCCTTGACGAACCGAGTAATGGCGAAGCTCGCCTGACCCCGGGTTACAGCGTCGGCATCCTTGAGCAGGAACCGAAGCTTGATGATACGAAGAACGTGATTGAGAACGTTCGTATGGGTGCGGCAGATACTTTTGCGAAGCTCGATCGTTTCAACAAGATTTCTGAAGAGATGGCGAATCCGGATGCGGATTTCGATGCTCTGATGGAAGAAATGGGCAAGCTCCAGGACGCCCTCGATGCTGCGAACGCTTGGGATATTGATTCCCAGCTTGAGCAGGCGATGGACGCGTTGCGTTGCCCGCCGGCAGACCAGCCTGTCAACGTTCTGTCCGGTGGCGAGCGTCGTCGCGTAGCACTGTGTCGCCTGCTGATCGAGGCTCCCGACCTGCTACTGCTTGATGAACCGACGAACCACTTGGATGCCGAGTCTGTGCTCTGGCTGGAAAAGCACCTGTCCACTTACGCTGGCGCCGTTATCGCGGTTACCCACGACCGTTACTTCCTTGACCACGTTGCAGGCTGGATCGCTGAAGTTGACCGTGGGCATCTCTACCCGTACGAGGGCAACTACTCGACCTACCTGGAGACGAAGGAAAAGCGTCTGCAGGTTCAGGGTCAGAAGGACGCGAAGCTTGCCAAGCGCCTGAAGGAGGAACTCGAATGGGTTCGTTCGAACCCGAAGGGTCGTCAGGCGAAGTCGAAGGCTCGTCTGGAACGCTACGAGGAAATGGCTGCCGAAGCGGAGCGCACTCGTAAGCTCGACTTCGAAGAAATTCAGATTCCGCCGGGCCCGCGCTTGGGCTCAATCGTCATCGAAGCAACCAACCTACAAAAGGGCTTCGGCGATCGCACGCTGATCGATGGACTGTCGTTCTCCCTGCCGCGTAACGGCATTGTCGGCGTCATTGGTCCCAACGGTGTTGGTAAGACGACCCTGTTCAAGACCATCGTTGGCTTGGAGCCTCTTGACGGTGGCGAACTGAATATCGGTGAAACCGTCAAAATCTCTTACGTTGACCAGACTCGTGCCGGCATTGATCCGGATAAGACCCTCTGGGAGGTCGTCTCTGACGGACTCGACTATATCCAGGTCGGAAACGTTGAAATGCCGTCGCGCGCTTACGTGTCCGCGTTCGGCTTCAAGGGTGCGGACCAGCAGAAGCCTGCTGGTGTTCTGTCCGGTGGTGAGCGCAACCGTCTGAACCTGGCACTGACGCTCAAGCAGGGCGGTAACCTGTTGCTCCTTGACGAACCGACCAACGACTTGGACGTCGAAACCCTTGGTTCGCTGGAAAATGCTCTTCTGCAGTTCCCCGGTTGTGCCGTGGTCGTCACCCACGACCGTTGGTTCCTTGACCGCGTGGCCACTCACATTCTTGCGTGGGAAGGTACCGAAGAGGATCCGGCTCAGTGGTACTGGTACGAGGGAAACTTCGAGTCCTATGAGAAGAACAAGATCGAACGCCTTGGTCAAGATGCGGCGAACCCGCATCGCGTCACGCACCGTAAGCTGACGCGCGACTGAGCCGAGACGCCGACCCGCTTGTGGGTCGAGCGCGAGGTGATGGAGGCGCGCCGTAGGCGGAGCCGAATACGCGCGACTGAGAATCGTAGAGCCTAGGAAGTGGAGCGTAGCCGAATGACTACGCTCCACTTCGTTATATCGTGGTCACATCAGTGGCCCGTTAGGGAACGTAAGAGGCAAGGAAAGACTAATGATCCCACGTCAAACGCCAGTGTTCTTGGACTGTGATACAGGAATCGATGATGCGTTGGCGTTGGCTCTCTGTCTTGCCACCCCCAGTTTGAAGCTCGTGGGCGTTGGGTGCGTGTCTGGGAATACTCATGCCGAACAAGCAACACGGAACACACTTGACCTTCTTGCTTTAGCGGGACGATCAGGGGTTCCAGTCGCGAGTGGCGCACACGACTTCCTTACCCACCCTTATGACGGGGGAGTGCCCCATATCCATGGGGTAAATGGCGTTGGCAACGTCGAACTTCCCGCGTCGACCCAAGTCGCTGATACGAGGAGCGCAGCCGAGCTTCTGATCGATCTCGCGCGAGAGTACAAGGGGAGCCTCGTTGTTATTGCTGTCGGGCCGCTGACGAACCTTGCGCACGCGATTGAATTGGAGCCGGCGTTGCCGGAGCTCGTGAAAGAGCTTGTCATCATGGGTGGCGCACTACGCGTGCCCGGGAACGTTTCGTCTGTCGCAGAGGCGAATATTGCGGACGATCCCGAAGCGGCACGGCGGGTCTTTGATGCCAAATGGCCGATTACCTTGGTTCCTCTTGATGTGACGATGCGACACCCGATGTTTGAAGAGCACCGACGAGTGCTACTGGATCACCCGCACCCCTTCGTCCGCGCGCTCGGCGAAATCCTCAACCCGTATTTCGGCTTCTACACGGACGTTTTCGGTCGGCGTTCGTGCGCGCTCCACGATCCGATGGCAGTGGCGCTCGCCAGCAGAATGTCGAGTGCCAAGCGGAGCGAACAGATGCGAGTCAGCGTCGATACCACCGATGGTGAAGGACGAGGCCAAACAATCGAACGCCTCGAGCCGTCGGGCAACGTCCGCGCTGTATTCGAACTTGAAGACGAGCTTGCAGGGCGCTTGGTTCAACAGCTGGTGAGGTTTTACTGAGCGCCCGCCTTGAGGCTACGTGGGCTCCTCGTTCGTGAATGAGGGTCATACGGAGTGGACCCCGTTGGGGACCCTTCCCTGGGGACGGTGCCGATAGAGATAGTCCGCGAAGCGTGTAACAGTGCCAGGCAGAACCCGGCTGAGGAGAACACCTTCCCACAACTGCGCTTCAACCAGTGGGTGAAGTGGCAACACCTCCAGAGGTGAGCTCAGTTTATGATTCGCGGGGACTGCTGGTGCTATGAGATTTTGGACGAAAGAGGTTACCGAGACCATTGGCCACCATTGCTAGCACTGAGTAGATGGCTCCGTAGCTGAGTGCGGATTCGTTGAAGAAGATGAACATGGGCACTATGAAAGACACTATCGGCATCACTGTCCATAAAACAGTGAAGCCCTCCGTGATTCCGTCCCAGGCAGCTAGCGCAATAGTAGCGAGTGGAAAAGCTATAAACAGCATCAAGATAAACAGCGTCATGCCTGAATCATGGGCGCTGAATACTTCGAAGGCGGCTGTCGTGAGAGTCGGCAGTAAAAGATAGCACGCGAAAAGCCCGCCAAGGCGTACCCAAGTGCCGCGCCTTTTCCATCTTTGCATGCACTCATTTTTCCATGACCAGAAGGGAAAAACCAGGGGTCTTAGAAACTGGCTACGCGACAGGGCGAAACCAGTCGAGAATCACCAGCTACAGCTGACCCAAGCAGCATAGCTAACCCCCCCGACGTGTCTACTTTCCGGCGTACCTTACATATTTTGAGCGCGAAAGCGGTGTGGTGCCTCACATAGTTT